>Ga0134126_10004778_pt1 | contig 16938 bp, 9 predicted proteins | sample KB31752_FD_96881 | JGI IMG/M metagenome (GOLD analysis project Ga0134126, IMG submission 96881) | Terrestrial soil microbial communities with excess Nitrogen fertilizer from Kellogg Biological Station, Michigan, USA - KB3-175-2 | ecosystem: Environmental > Terrestrial > Soil > Unclassified ...
GGAGAGTTGATGCACCTGGGCAGCATCCGCAAACTTTTCTTCCAGCGTGCTGGCGGCTGAAGGCTGGACAAACTTTCCGAATCGCGTGCCGGTGTTGGCGAAGCCCCACGATGGAACTTCGATTGCAAATTGATCGAGCTGCTTCGACAGGTGTTCAGTGGTTGCTGAATTTGCATCCGATGGGCGGAGGGTCGTCATGAAAGTTTTCCTCTTCGGCGCGACTGCGCCGCTTATGCGGGGTTCGATTGCATTGCTGGATTCGGTTGCGCTTGCGCATCCGCAAGCATCCCTGCCCAACCGGAGACTGCCTCGCGATCCACTCCTTGTGGGTTCACGTTCTCACGATACTCGCCTGCCGGGTCGAGTCGCAGATTTTCCAGAGCGGCCAGTTGGATGGATAGATTGCCAACTGTGGAGCTCTCTTGTGCTCCACAGACTAGTTCCAATTGAGTCGCTTTTTGCGTGAGTCGGTTCAGTAAAAGATTTCGGCTGCCGCCCCCGACAATATAGAGCGTTCGAAACTTCTTCGCCGTTAGTGCTTCAATTTGATGCAGGACCGCTGCATAACGTGCGGCGAGGCTGTGCAGAATCAGACTGATCATGGCTGGCGGGGAGAAGAGAAACGGTTCTGCCGCGATACCGGCACTTTCCAGTTGCGCGGCAATGCGCTCGGGCATTCCTCCCGGCGCGATCAACTGCGGGTCATCCACGTCAATCAAAGCCAGCGGAGAAGGAAGCTTGGCGGCTGCGTCAATCAATTCTTCGACGCTACGCCGTTCGCCATTTGTCTTCCATGCTTCCATGCATTGATCCAGCAGCCAAAGTCCATTGACATTGCGTAAAAAACAGATTGTTCGGTCAATACCGCCCTCATTTGTGAAATTCAAGCGCGCGGCTTCTGGCCCGGCACAGGGTTGATCCAGCACGGTGCCGACCAGCGACCACGTGCCGGAGCTGATGTAGGCCCAATCATCGCCGTTGGCGTGAATGCCCGCGATAGCTGAGGCCGTGTCATGGCAGGCAGGCGCGATCAGTAATGCATTTCGCAGAGCTGGCAACTCGGCGAGCTGGCCATTTAGACGCCCAACAATGGCACCCGGAGGCACAATTTCAGGAGCAGCGGAAATGTCCAGGCCGGCGGCATTAAAAACGTCTTGAGACCACTGTTGCTTGCCAAGCGCGACCATGGACGTATGCGTGGCGTTGGTGTATTCCGCAACCGGATTTGCACCCCAGCGATAGAGCAAATATTCCGGCAAATTGAGCCACGAAAGATTGCTCGGGATGCCAGCGATTCCATCCGCATACAACTGATACAGAGTATTTAGAGGAAGAATCTGGATACCGGTCAGATCGTAGAGTCTGTCGGCTGAAATCTTCGTGTGGAGAGCTTCCTTGGCCGATGCTGTGCGCCTGTCGCGATAGCAAAACGGATCGGCGATCGGTGTCAGGCGCGCAGCATCCTGTGATGCCGCGGCAAAGTTACCATTCAGCCGAACATAATCCACCGCCCAGCCGGTGACGCCGACGCCTGCAATGCCTTCAGTCGCGATTGCTGCACAACGACGCATGCCTTCATCCGCGACAGTGCAGAGCGAGGAAAGATTCCAACGTAGACCGCCACTACTTTCTACAGGGGCATTGGCTACGCGATGAATAAGCTGAACTCTTGGGCCATCGGGAAGCCAGCGAAGTAAGGAGACACGGCAACTTTGCGCGCCTAAATCAACCGCAACGATGGCGCGCCGATCTGCTGGAGCTTTCACCGCAAAAACGCCTCGGTCAAGCCACCATCGACGGGAATGATGTGCCCCGTAGTGCATCGCGCTTCTGAGCCGGCAAGGAAAAGGGCGGCTCGCGCGCAATCGACCGGATCGATCGGCTCATGCGTCAGAGTACGTTGCGCATAAAACTCCGCCAGCAGATCGCGTAGCTCGTCGTCGCCTGCGTTGGGATCGAAACCGATGTTGTACTTCTTCAACGACGTCATAACACGCTCGCGTGGGAACATCGTGGACCCGCGAATGACGGTTGCGGGGCTGATGCCGTTGACTCGAACCAGCGGCGCAAGTGAGACGGCCAGCTCGCGAACCAGGTGGCTGACGGCGGCCTTGCTCACGTCATAGGCTTCGCTGCCACGTTTTGCTACCACGGCATTTGCAGAACTCGTAAGTACCATGCTTGCGTCCAGGCCCTGCTCACAGAAGATGCGTGCCGCCTGCTCCGCAAGAAAGTAATTGGCGGTGACGTTGATTTCGAGCGTCTTCCCCCATTGCGTTTGAGAAGTGGTGTTATCCGCCGACGCGGGGAAAAGAGCGGCCGTGTTGATCAGGATGTCGAGGCCTCCACAATGTGCGATCGCGGAACGCAGCGCATTTCGAATAGAAGCTTCCTGCGTGATGTCGATTTCAATTGCATGTGCGGCATCGCGGCCGTAACGCTTGTGAAGCTCGGCGACAACCTCCTCGGCAGCAGGGACGTTGCGGTCTGCGACAGCAACGGTGGCGCCGCCAGCTCCAGCTAGAAATGCGGCCTCGCGGCCGATCCCGCTGCCACCGCCCACAATCATGGCAACGCGCCGACTGAGAGGTTTCTCGGGTGGCTGCCGTCGAAGTTTGGCCTCCTCAAGAGCCCAATATTCGATGCGGAATGCCTCTCCAACAGGAAGGGCAACGTAGTTGGAGTAGCTCTCAAAAGCCGACGACGGTGCGGCCGCCCCGGCTTGCGGATATTCCGCGGGACTTTTCTTTTTCGCGTTGGTGTCGGCGAGCGAGGATGCTCCTTCCATCACGTGGATGGCATTCACATAGAACTCGGAAGCAAGGCGCGCTTCGGCCCGGCTCTTGGCGAAACTGAACAGGCCGATGCCGGGAATCAAAACGATCGCCGGGTTGGCGGGGCGCATCGCCGGGGAGTCAGGCAGGGCGTGCGCTTGATAGTACTTCGCATAATCCTGGCGATATTTCTCTAGGGCTGCATCGAAGGCAGGGTATAGTTGCGACGCATCTTGGGATGGGTTCCAGGGAACAAATAGAGGCCGAACCTTGGTGCGAATGAAATGGTCGGGACAACTGGTTCCAAGTCCAGCCAGCGTCTCTGCTTCTTTCGAATTTACGAATCGCAAGACTTCCGGAAGCGCGGAATAGCTGCCGATGACTCGCTGAGGATTCGATAGTCGGCCACGCAGGAAGGGCAGCAAATCGACGGCGATGGTGTCATGGTCTGGATGCGGCGAACAGAGTGGACCGCCAAAAAGTTTACCTCCCGCTGCATCCACATGTTCCTGTACAAACTGACCCAGCTGGTCGATTAGCTCGATGGTATTCAGGTAGCATGACTCCGAAGTCTCTCCCCAGGAAAATAGTCCGTGACCGCCAAGAACAATCCCATCGCAGAGAGGATTGGCCTTGACGGCCCGCTTCAGCATCAAGCCCAGCTCAAACCCGGGCCGCTGCCAGGGTAGCCATACAAGCTGGTGCTTGAAGCGCCGGTTGAATGCCTGCATTCGCTCCTCGCCATTGGCTGCGGCTGCCACCGCAATACCCCAGTCGGGATGCAAATGGTCAATATGCTTTGCGGGGAGGAAGGCGTGAAGAGGAGTATCGATCGACGCGGCGACAGTATTCTGACCAAACGCACAAAGCGGATAGAACTTGACCATATCGTCTTCGTGCTCGGCGCCGCGATAGATTTTGGCAAGGTCACAGAATTTGTCGAGATAAAGCGTCGCGAAGCCGGCGATCGAAATAGTGCCGAGGTCGCCGCCACTTCCTTTGACCCACAGGACTTCGGTGGACTTTCCATTGAGAGGGTCCTGCTCTGTGACTTTGGCGCTGGTATTTCCGCCACCGTAATTGGTGATGCGCAAATCCGAACCAAGCAGGTTAGAGCGGTAGCGCAAAAGTTCAGGTTCGGTTAACGTTGCGGCGAGTTTCTTGTCCCAGCGATTTTCCAGGTAACGATTCGGCATTATGCCCTTCTAGCGGTTGTGGACGAGGAAGAATTCACCCCGGTCCAGGTAGAAATTAAATGGACTCGGCACAGCCTTCTGCTGGATGCAATTGCGCGTACGAACCCGGGAGCGGAATGAAGAAGCCAACCATTCAAGAATATCCGGGTGGGCTGCATGTGGCCCTTCCATTTCCACGATCATACAATAGGGCAACTGTTTCATATGTGAAACATTCGGATTATTTCCTCAATTTTGTACTGTCGGGCGGCGGCTGCGAACGTTCGACCAACCTATGTTCCACATAGTTGTAGGGTGGAACGTTTCGCCCGGCCAACATGGAAAGCCCTAGCTGGATGAGACGAGCGCCGTAAGTCTCCGCCTGATGCGAAACGGAGCCAATCAATGGACTACGAGGGGAAGAGATTTCTTCCAACGCCTCTTCTATACAGTCCTGGCCGACAACGGCGACGTAGCGCTCTCGTTTCAGCGCACGAGCAGCCTCCACCGCTCCTATGGCGCTGGCGTCGGTTGCCGCCGCAATTAGAATGGCGCGATCTTTTGGGTGGCGATGCAGAAAATCCAGGACCAGATGGTAGCTGATGTCCTGCAACCCGCGGCCATCCATGCGAACAAACGCTTCGATAGGAATGTCCGACAAATTCGAGCGAACCCCTTCAAACGCTCCCGTAATGCGGCTCTGCACCAGCGGGCCAGCTTCGGCAAGATCGAGGCCAAGAACCCAATTCGGCTTGCCGGCCCAGTTCTGCTGCGCGTAATGGGCGAGCAATTGGCCCGCCTCGAAGCCGACACGAAAATTATCGACTCCGAAAAATACTGCATGGGGATGGGGAATATCGACAGCAATCAATGGAATGCCGGCGCCGGCAATTTTATCTCCGATGATGGCGGCTACATCCTGATCCACCTGAAATTCAATGACGAGATCCACTCCGTGGCGAACAAATTCATCCGCGTTCCGTACGGCAATCGTAGGGTCATATTGGTTGTCGAGAATCAGTAGATCAATGCCGGTATCGGAGGCTGCGGACTGCAAGCTTTTGGTGACCGCCTGCGAGAAAGCCATATCGCCGGACTGGCACCCGAAACCGAATACCTTCTTGGTGGGGCTGCTGATCGATCGATACAGGCCGTCTTGCGACTGAGCGATGTAGCCCCGGTGCGTAAGGGTCTTCAGGATGCGATATACCGTGGTCTTCGAGACCTTTGTACGCTGATGCATCGTTTCCAGCGACATGGGCTTGCCCTCGCGTTGGAGAATCTCCAGTACATCGAGGGCTTTCGATAGAACCGGGATTAGATAGAGCCGCTTGGGCGATGCCTTGGCCAACCGTGTCACCTACTATAGAGACTTCTGCTATCGGTGCCACCACAATGCTGATCTTCGGGAACAGCGTGCGATGAACAAAGAAATTCGCATAGAAAATTCGATTCCAATGGCAGAGCCGATGCGCGATGGAGTCAATCTTACAGCAGTTTCGGCTGCACGGCTTTCAATACAAAAACTGTTTTCGCCCGCATTTGCGGCACCAATTCCAAGCTGAGGGAGGGGTGCGGGTGCCGGGCGGGACTCACGTCGAAAACAGCGTCAACGACGTGAAATGACAAGCGATTCCACTGGACAGAGGATAATAGAAGGACATGCAATCGCACGATAGTCAGTTGAAATCTTCGCCGTATTCGCCGCAAAAAGAAACACCGACAGGCGGCCCAGCGACGGGAGGCAGCCGTTTTCTGCGCGCTTGTCTGCGGCAGCCGGTCGATCGAACGCCGGTATGGTTCCTTCGGCAGGCCGGACGCTATATGCCGGAGTATCAAGCTGTCCGTCGCGCGCATACATTAATTGAAATTTGTAAATGCCCGGAGTTGGCCGCTGAGGTGACGATTACCGCTGTAGAAAAACTGGGCGTTGATGCCGCGATTATTTTTGCCGACCTTTTGTTGCCGCTCGAGCCGATGGGGCTGGATTTTGAATTTCAGGCCGGCGAGGGCCCGAAAGTACATCGTCCGATTCGCAACGCGGCTGACATAGAAGCACTACGAACCGATCGTACTGCCGATCTCGGGTATGTCGCAGAGGCGATTCGCCGGGTGGTAGCGCACTTCACGGACCGCGTGGGAATGATCGGCTTTTGCGGCGCGCCATTTACGCTGGCCAGTTACATGATTGAAGGCGGTGGCTCCCGAAATTACATTGAAACCAAGCGCCTGATGTACAAGGATCGGGCCGCCTGGCAAGCGCTGATGCAAAAGTTGACAAGGGTGCTGGTCGAATATTCGGCACAGCAAGTGAATGCGGGCGCGGACGTCATTCAGATTTTCGATAGCTGGGCGGGGGCGCTATCGGTTACCGACTACATGGAATACGTGCTGCCGATTACGCAATCACTGGTGCGGCAGGTGCAGGCGCTGGGAGTGCCGGTGATTTATTTTGGTGTCGATACGGCAACGTTGCTGCCCAGCATGCGAGAAACCGGCGCGGATGTGATTGGGCTCGACTGGCGAATTCCTCTCGACGTTGGAAGGCAAGCCGTCGGACAGCATTGCGCGGTGCAGGGAAACCTGGATCCTATCGCCTTGTTTGCTCCCCAGGGAATCTTGCGTGCTCGCGTGGAGGAAGTATTGCGGCAGGCTGGAGGAAATCCAGGACACATTTTTAATGTTGGCCATGGAATAGTGCCGGCGACACCGGTTGAAAATGTGCAGCACGTGGTTCGCTGGGTGCACGAGATTTGCGCGCAGATGAAAGATGAAGGTGTGGGCCAGGGAAAGTCCACCGCGTCTAGGTCCTTATGACGACACAAGAGAGTGTATCGGTCGCGGTTTCAGGAAAGAGCAAGTTTGCTGTCCTGTTGCTTGCGCACGGTACTCCGGATAACGTCGACGAAATACCCGAATACTTGAAGAATGTCGTCAGCGGTCGCGCCATGCCGCAGCACGTTGTGGAAGAGATTCAAAGCCGCTACGCGCAAATTGGCAAAAGTCCCCTGACGGAGTGGACGTCGAAGCAGGCGGAGCTGCTACAGCAGAAAATTGGATTGCCTGTCTACGTGGGTATGCGTAATTGGAGACCCTATATCGGAGATGCGGTGCGGCAGATGCGTGAGGATGGAGTGACGGATGTGGTGGCGATTTGCCTGGCGCCGCAAAACTCCCGCACTAGCGTGGGGCTGTACCGACGAGCAGTTTATGCGGAAGCCGGAAATGTCTTTCGATTCCACTTTGTCGACACGTGGGCGGATCATCCTCGACTGGCGGATGCGTTTGCAGATCGCTTGCGCCCGATTTGGAAAGGAGCGTGTGAATCGGTTGCGGAAAAAGTACCTGTGTTGTTCACCGCGCACAGCGTGCCTTGCCGGACCATCCAGGTTGCGGGCGCGTCCGTTCAACCGAGCCACTCGCTTTCTGAGACGCAGGCAAAGCCCGGCGAATATTTTCCTGTGAAGAAGTCGACCGGACCGGTCCGTCCCACGGTGGAGGAGCGTTCCTATGCATTGCCGCCCGGTGCATCGAGCGGACCTGATCCGTATGCGGTCGAGACGAAACATACCGCGGCCCTTGTGGCCAAACGACTTCTGTCGGACGGGCTGGCTTCGCGGGACTGGTACTTCGCGTTTCAAAGTCAGGGCATGTCAGGCGGGCCCTGGATTGGTCCAACGGTTGAGGAGACGCTGGAATGCCTCCAGCGCGCAGGCCATCGCGGCGTGGTGTTGCAGCCCATTGGTTTTCTCTGCGATCACGTGGAAATACTGTATGACATTGACATTGCATTTCAGGCAACAGCCCGGAAGCTGGGATTGAAGTTGTTTCGGCCTGAATCGCTGAATGCCTCTCCGTTATTAATCGCCGCCCTGACGGATCTGGCCTCTCAGGGCCTTCTGCAGCTTGGCGCGAAGCGATTCGAGAATTCACCTGTCGTTGCGTCATCCACCCGAAAATGAAGCGAATCGCTATCATCGGGGGCGGAATTTCCGGAATGGCGGCCGCCTATGAACTTGCGCTGCAGCAGCGCGCGGGCGCAGCGATTGAGTTTGTGCTGTTTGAAGCGACCTCTCGGCTGGGCGGCATCGTCGAGACCGTTCGACGCGATGGATTTGTCATTGAATGTGGACCCGATAGCTGGGTAACCGAAAAGCCCTGGGCACGCGAACTTTCCGTTGAACTAGGTCTTGAAAGCGAGCTGGTTCCTTCCAATGACGACAGGCGCAAGACGTATATAGCCGATGGCAACACGTTGACCGCCATGCCGGCCGGCATGCGTATGATGGTGCCAACGCGAACGGAGAGTATTCAGAATTCGCCGTTATTCAGTGACCAGGCGAAGCTGGCATATCTGCGCGAGCCCGAAATAGCGGAACAATTGAAAATCAACGCGTTTGATGCAGGCGATGGCAACCGCGATGAATCGGTTCGCGCATTCGTAGTGCGCCATTTTGGCGACGAAGTCGCGAATACGATCGCCGCACCTCTGCTTGCCGGCGTGTTCGGCGGAGACATTGCTAAGTTGAGCGTACGCGCTGTGATGCCGACCTTCGTTGCGCTGGAACGAGAGTACGGCAGCCTTATTCTGGGACTGCAGCGGCGGGTGCAGGCAGGGAAGGAGTCCGAGCCGATTTTTACAACGGTACGGTCCGGATTGGGAGCGCTCATCGCAGACATGGAATCTTTCATTCCTGAGCGCAGTGTCCATCGGAACGTTGCCGTCAAAGCGATTGAACACAGCGGAGGAGTCTGGTCGGTTCAGGCCATGCAGAGCGCAGACTCGCGTGATATTGAGGCAAGCTTCGATTCGATTTTGGTCGCGACTCCGGCAGAGACCACAGCGAGCCTGTTGCATTTGATCGACAGCCGTATTGGTGAGCTGTTGCCACAGCAGTCCTCGTCCGCGATTGTCGTGGCGTTGGGATTCGCTTCTGGCCAGGCGCGCTCAATGCGTATTCCTCCAGGGTTCGGATTTCTTGTTCCGCAACATCAACCTGGCAGGGTCCACGTTGGAAACGACTGCGCAGATGATGACCGGCAAGCGCTACTTGCCTGTACTTTTCTGAATCAAAAATTTCCGCATACCGCGCCGGACGGTGCGATATTGCTGCGCGCATTTTTCGGGGGCCCCCTGGCTCCAAGGCTTTTAGAGCATGATGATGACTCCTTGATTCGGCTGGCTCGAACGCAGCTGGAAGGCTATTTGGGGCAACTGCCGGCGCCATCGGTAGCACTTGTGCGACGATGGCCGAACTCTCTCCCGCTGTATGAGGTGGGTCATGCAGATCGCATGGCGGAACTGGATTCTCGGTTAGCGAAGATCCCGAATCTTCGATTGATTGGTAATGCATATCGAGGGGTCGGCTTACCCGATTTGATCCGGTCCGGTCGAGCGGCTGCGCGGGAGATCGTGGCGGACTGATTTGTCGCGGCCACCTCTATATTTTGTTTCAGTGTTCGTCGCTCGGTTCGCGGCGCTTACTCGTACTTGAGCGATTCGACCGGGTCCATCTGTGCGGCGCGCGTCGCGGGCAAGGTTCCGAAAAGGATTCCAACCAGCATCGCCGTGGACAGGGAAATGACGACGGACCACGGGGAGATCGGGATCGTATAGGCGGGAAGGAAAAATCGAACTGAAAGCGGAAGCGCCAGCCCCAACAACGTGCCGACGATGCCGCCGCTGAGCGAAATAAGAATCGCCTCGGCGAGAAACTGAAGTTGGATTTCTCGATAGGTGGCGCCAACAGCTTTTCGGATGCCAATTTCACGGATGCGCGATCGCACTGTCGCCAGCATGATGTTCATAATGCCGACGCCGCTGACCGCCAGAGTGATCGCGGAAACCAACAGCAGCACCAGTGTCATGATGTCCGCAATGTGTGCCGCCGTCTCCACCAGCGCGGTATATTCCACCACGTCATAGACCGAGCCGGCGCGATGGCGCGACTGGATCACTTTCGCGATATCATCCCGCGCGCGGGGCGTTTCGCCAAAACTGCGAACGGAAAAAAATAACTGCTTCACCGCATTGGTCCCGGTGAAATACCGGCCGACGGGATAGGGAATAAGAATCGTCTGCTTTGCAATTTCAGACATTCCCCAGGAGTTGACCTTTTCCTTGAAGACACCAATGATCGTGAAAGGGATGCCTCGGATCGTGAATGTGCGGTTGATGGCGCGATCAGCGCTTCCGTAGAGGTGCTCGGCGAATGGAACCGTCACTACTGCCACTTTGGCGTGGCTGATGGTGTCCTCCTGATCAAAAAAACGCCCGTCTAGGATTACGAGATTTCGCACATCTTGATATTGGGAAGACACGCCCAGGATTAGGATGTCCCTTACCTTGCCCTCTCCGAAGCTAATGGGGACCTGCATTTGCAGCATTGGCGAGGACCAGATGATGCCGGGAACCTGCTCGTCGACAGCCGTCAAATCCTCGTAAGTAAGCGAATCGGGGTTCATGCCGCCGCACTGGCAGTCCGCGACAATCATGTTGGCGCCGATACCCTGGATGAGATTGATGGCATATTCTCTGCCCGTCAATCCGATGGTGGCCACCAGAATTACGGAAGCGCATCCCATCACCATGCCCAGGGCAGTCAATGCAAAGCGAACCTTGTTGGCGCGAAAACTGTCGAGCGCCAGCGAGATAATCTCGCTGAGCACCATGGTTTGCTTGGCGCTGGCCAGCGTACGGGCGAAGGACGAACTTTGTGTATTAGCAGCAGCCATGGGTCAATAATGAGTTACGCGCAGCCCAACAGCATTGCAATCGTTGCGCCGCTGCTCAGGCATTCTCCAAGAATACCGCCTGAAGCGGATTGGAAGCGGATCATGGGTTCACCGCAGATCTCATGATGGATTCGTTGTGGCGTTGGCATCGGCCATCTCACTGCCGATAAGATGATCGACAGGCATGCACCGGTTCAATTTGCGTGAACGTCTGCCTTTCTGTTTTTCAAACTTGCAGAACGGAACCAATGGTTGCTTGTGGTGGGCGACGGTTGAGGGCCTGATAGTGACAGGGAATCGCGGCGACCAATAGGGAATCCGGCAATTCGAGCCGCTTGCTTGCTGATCGATCGACATCCTAGTTAAGAGTAGGTGCAACCGTGAATTCTTGGTGGTCGAGAATATGTCTCTTCTGTTCAATTCTGGTTACATGTTTGCCCGCGGGTTGGGCGAACCAGGTGGACATGTCTCGCCACAGACATGGACCTCCCTGGAGCGGTCCGGTCGCGTCATCGCGGTCGATCCAGGTTGGCGGAGCGTCGATCCAGATTGACTTTGCTCCCGGGAATCTCGATTTACCGAAAAGTGCGGTTATCCACTGGATTGAAACCGCCGCCCGCGCCGTTTCGGAGTACTACGGCAAGTTTCCTGTCCAGCGCGAGCGTGTGCTGGTGGTACCCATTGCGGACGAGCGCGGCGTGTTGACTGGGACAACCTGGGGCGGCGTCGACGGTACTCCGGCATTCACTAGAATGCGGCTCGGTCAGCATACCACCGAGCAGACATTGACTGACGATTGGACAATGACGCACGAGTTTGTGCATACCGGCCTGCCCTCGTTGTCCCCGGATCATCATTGGCTGGAAGAGGGATCGGCTACGTACGTGGAACCCATCGCGCGAGCGCAAATCGGTGTTCTGACCCCAGAGCAGGTCTGGGGTGGAATGGTGCGTGACATGGGGAAGGGTGAACTACATCCCGGCGGGGATGGCTTAGATCAGACACATACATGGGCGAATACTTACTGGGGAGGCGCATTGTTTTGCCTGACGGCGGATGTGTCGATCCGGGAAAAGACTGGAAACCGAAAGGGGCTGCAAGATGCCTTGCGAGGGATCGTCAACTCCGGCGGAACAGTTTCAGATCGCTGGCCCATATCCGAGGTGCTCGCTGTGGGCGATCGAGCTACGGGGACATCTGTGTTGGCGGATCTCTACCAGAAAATGGGAAATGCATCGTACCAGCCAATCGATTTAGCCTCTCTGTGGAAGCAACTCGGTATCCGTTCCGATCATGGCCAAATCAAATTCGACAACCATGCCCCACTGGCTCAAATTCGCCAGGCAATTACCTCCTCCCGATGACACCCATTAAGGCACGGTGAACCCCTCTGCAGGATCCACGCTTGGGTCGGCCATCGCAGGATGCAGCCTTTAGTGCGGCCATTGATAGGTTGCGGTGCAAGTGGCGCCCTGCTCCCGACCACCCGCGTTGACGATGGAGTCGATCCTGTCCAGATTGGGCGTCATCCCTCATTCCTCTTTCGCGGATTCGTTGACATCTGCCCCCATCGATTTTGCATTCAACACTTTCGAATACCGGCATTCCAAAAAAAAGTTGACAGCCGTAAACTTTCGCTCCTAATATCGTTTCCACTTGGTTATTGTTGCGTTTGAAATCAATCTATAGTGAATATCGCTTGAGAAAGATGGAAAACAGAATGAATCGACTAAGAAAGTTGCTATCAATTTTCGTTGTGGGAGCAGCTCTCGCATTAGGGGTGGGTGTAGTTTGGGCCGCGATCACGGGCTCGATCTCAGGTCTGGTCACCGATCCTGCCGGCGCGCCGATCGCGAACACGACCGTAACTGCCACGAACCAGATGACAGGCGTTCAGACCAAGGTTGCGACCGATTCAAAGGGTTTCTATAGTTTCTCAGCGCTGGGGGTTGGTACCTACACTGTCAGGCTCAGTTCTGCTGGGTACAAGGAGTTCGTAGAAAGAGATGTGACGATCAATGCGAATTCGGCGATTCGGGTAGACGTCAGGTTCGTAATGGGTAAACTGACGGAGACCACGACCGTTACCGCGGATGCATTGCGGGTAGAAACTCAGAGCACCCAACTGGGCGACGTCATCGAAGGCGCGAAAATCACGTCTGTGCCGCTGAATGGGCGGGCGTTTACAGATCTGTTGGCTCTACAGCCAGGCGTTTCACCTTATCAGAATGTGGAAGCGACCTACGTCAACCGACCAGTGTCGGGCAATCTCAACTCTGGCAACCAATCCATCAACGGGGGTAGAGAGACCGCCAACGGCTTTATGGTCAACGGTGCGATCGCAAATGAAGGTGTCGCAAACGGAACCGCATTGATGCCCAATCTGGATTCGATCCAGGAATTCCGAATTCTTACAAGCAACTTTGACGCCGAGTATGGGAATTTTAGCGGCGGTCAAGTGAACGTCGTGACCAAGTCCGGAACAAATCGGTTCCACGGGGATGTGTTCGACTTCATCCGAAATACAGTTCTCGATGCAAAAAATTACTTTGATACGACGCGCGGATCCTTTGTGCAGAATCAGTTCGGGGGAACTTTGGGTGGACCGATCAAGAAGGATCGGATGTTCTTTTTCGGCGACTATCAGGGAACAATAAACACGATCGGAGCGACCGTAAATTATCCGGTGCCTTCCGCTGCAAACCGCGGAGGAGATCTCAGCGATCAGACGGCGGCGTTGCTGGCTTCAGATCCGGCAAACGGAGGGACTGGAGTCGCGGGACCCTATTGGGCCAATATACTTACTCAGCGGCTGGGTTACGCCGTGGCATCCGGAGAGCCTTACTACACCCAAGGTTGTACAAGCACAACTCAGTGCGTATTTCCCAATGCCATCATTCCGACCACCGCCTTTTCTCCAGTCGCGAACAATTTACTGCAATACATCCCTTTAGCCAACAAGCCGTCAAATTATTTTGAAACCTCATCGTACCCGGAGACATTGAACGATGAGAAGGGAAGCCTTCGCACAGATTTAAATACGCGCTTTGGACAGGTGTTCGCTTACTACTTCCAGGATTGGTATACCCAGACTAACCCGTTTGCTCCTGGCGACGCGAATGTTCCCGGATTCACTGCAAACACAGTGGGGCGGGCGCAGATGGCAAACGTGGGACTTACTACCACTCATGGCTCGAGCTCCGTGAATGAGGCGCGAATATCTTATCTTCGGAATATCTGGGATAACGACGAGCCCAATGGAGGACTCGGGCCTTCATTGGAATCCCAGGGATTTGTCACTCCCTGGGGAGCGTCCGGAGGTGTGGGCTTGAATAATCCCGCGTTCCAGGGAGTGATGCCCATATTTTTCAATAACTATACGATCGGGATTCCGCAGGACACAATGAAGAACTTTGATAATACCTTTCAAGGTCTCGATCACTTTACCCGGATCATCGGAACTCACACTCTCCAATTTGGCGTAGATTTCCATTACGACCAAATTGCGGAACGTAATTATGACGTGCCAAATGGGTCGTTCGTCTTCGATGGTTCCGAGACCGGATATGATTTTGCTGATTTTTTAATAGGCGCTCCGGCGAATTTCCAGCAGGCAAGCATTCAGATTATGGACTCACGCGACACTTACTTTGGAGTCTATGCACAGGATAGTTGGCGAGCGACCCCGACGCTTACGCTAAATTACGGGTTGCGTTATGAAATTATGCCACCGTTCTATGACACCGGGAACAAACTTGAAACCATTGTGCCGGGCCTGCAGTCGGTCGTATTCCCGGGTGCCCCGAAAGGATATGTTTTTCCAGGAGATCCCGGCATTCCTAGAACGCTCGCACCGACCGACTATAAGAATTTTGCCCCAAGGATCGGAGTGGCGTATTCTCCGGGTGTCCAGACTGGTTTGTGGTCCAAAGTAACAGGTGGTCCGGGAAAAACCAGTATTCGTGCTGGATACGGAATCTTCTATACCGCGATTGAAGATCTTTCGAATTTTGAAGAGGTCGGCGATGCTCCGTACGGTCAGTTTTATTCAAGTCCGGCGCCTCCGCTCTTCGATACGCCTTACGTCGACCGAGGCACGGGGTTTCACGAGTCAAATGCGTTTCCATTCGTCTTTCCTCCAAAAAATACATCCGCCTCCCATCCGGATACGAGCTTCAACTGGGCGAATGTCGTGCCCATATCGTATTCCCTGGCGTATTACTATAAAAACGTAGTTCCTTACACGGAGGAATGGGAGCTCACGATTCAACGGCAAATAGGACAGAACATGGTGGTTAGTGCCGGTTATGTTGCAAACCAAGGTCATCATCTGATGGTTTCTGAGGAGTCTAATCCGGGTAACTCTGCTCTATGTCTACAGTTGAGCGATCCAGCGGCACTTGCTCCTGGACAGCAGCGATGCGGCCCATTCCTTGAGAATAATGTTTTTGTTTTGGCAAATGGACAGGTAGTGAATGGAACCCGCGGTCCCCTAGGGAACAACTTCGGACCCAATCCCTATATGATTACGAAAGGGAATTCGAGTTATAACTCATTGCAGGTGAGCGTTCAGCAAACGGCCAAGCACTGGAATTATCTGCTGGCTTACACATTCGCAAAATGTATGGATGACGGTTCGGCACTTACCGGCGGAGTTAACTTTTCGAATCCTGCTTTGAGCCGCGGATTATGCCACGCCGATGTTCAGCAGGATTTGGTGGTAAGTGGCACCGTCCAGTTACCTTCGACAAGCGCTTCCGGTCCTAAATGGGCAAACGCTATCACGAGGGGCTGGTCGATCTCGGATATTACGACGTTCGCAGGCGGCTTGCCGGTTACTTTTTCCGAGACGGACGATAGATCTCTTACCGGTGCGGGAGAGGACATCGATCTTCCCAATTATGATCGTCAGGGTGGTTCGCTGTTTGGCGGCGGCAGCAGCCAGAACCCACGTACCGGCAAGCCGTACTTCAACACGAGCCTGTTTACACCTGAGAACCTTGGAACGTTCGGTACATCCCGGCGACGCTTCTTTCACGGTCCTGGAATCAACAATACCGATATGGCGCTCCTCAGGAGCATGGCTTTGCCAAAAGCGACCCATCTACAGTTCCGGTTCGAGGCATTTAACGTTTTTAACCACGCGCAGTTTCAAACTCCAGGAGGAAATATCAACAATCCAGGAACATTCGGGGTTGTTACGGCCGCAAACTCTCCTCGAATTATGCAAGTGGCACTCAAATATTTGTTCTAGGAACGTTGCTATGAGACTCTCGGGAATTGCAGCAACGCTATCAGAGGCTGTTTCCCCCTTTAGATAAGGAGCACTATGTTACCCATGGATAAGATTGAACCCCATAGAAATGACCGAAGGTCGTTCATCAAACTGATGGCTGCGGCTCCGCTACTGGCCACGATTGGCACTCGCAGTCTGGCATCCACAGTAGCATCAGTCGGTAGAAGTACCTTCTCCAACAATGTCTATACTCGGTTGGGAGTTCGCCCCCTGATTAACGCGCGCGGCACCTGGACCTATCTTTGCGGTTCACTGGAGTTGCCTGAGACACGACGAGCGGCGGAAGAGGCGTCCCACTATTTTGTCGACATGTTTGAGCTGCAGGCCGGTGTAGGTCGCTACCTTGCGAAAATGTCTGGAGCGGAATCCGGTATGGTCACCTCCGGTTCAGCCGGCGCAATGGCTTCGGCAACGGCAGCCTGCATCGCTGGATCCGATCCGAAGAATGTCTGGCAATTGCCTGACACGACCGGCCTGAAAAATGAAGTGGTGATAATGGAAGGCCGGAGCGCATTCGACAGCGCTATCCGGCTTGCAGGGGGCAAGCTGGTGATTGCCGAAACGGTAGAGGACCTGCCTTCGGCGCTCACTCCGAAAACTGCAATGGTCTACACCACCTGGCGTGACGACCGGCTGGAACGCATCCTCAAAATTACCAAGCCTGCCGGTGTTCCCCTCATGGTCGACGATGCGGCCGGAATCCCTCCGTTTTCTTACTTCACGCGGTATGCCAAACTCGGTGTTGACCTGTATTGCTTCAGCGGGGGAAAAGGGCTGTCCGGCCCGCAATGCTCCGGAGTGTTATTGGGCCGAAAGGACCTGATCGAGGCAGCCTTATACAACACCAATCCCTGGGAGGGCGCTGTATGCCGTCCAATGAAGGTCGGCAAGGAAGAGATCATGGGCATCCTGGCGGCGGTCGAATATTGGTCGCGCGCCGATCTCACTGCTTTAAACA
>Ga0134126_10004779_pt1 | contig 16937 bp, 11 predicted proteins | sample KB31752_FD_96881 | JGI IMG/M metagenome (GOLD analysis project Ga0134126, IMG submission 96881) | Terrestrial soil microbial communities with excess Nitrogen fertilizer from Kellogg Biological Station, Michigan, USA - KB3-175-2 | ecosystem: Environmental > Terrestrial > Soil > Unclassified ...
GCAGACCGCGAACGAGTGGAACGAGGAGCCGGTCGGCGCGCTGTTCGCCGCCGCCAACGCGCTCGAATGGCTGTCCTACGGCGCGCAGAGCGTGGACTGGTGGGACGTGCACAACTACGGCACCTCGACCGCCGACTTCGGCATGTTCTCCTCCGCGACCGGTGGCGAGCCGGCCATGGACACCCCGTACGCGCCGTACTACGGCTACGAACTGGCCTCGAAGCTTGCGGTCAGCGGCGCGAAGGTCAGCACCCTGAGCGTCGCCACGCCGAACATTTACGGCTACTCCTCCAGCGCGCCCGGCGGCTCGTACTCGGTCCTGCTCGCCAATGCCGACCCATCGAACGCTTACACGGTGAGCACCGCGAGCCTCGGAATCACCAGCAACTCAGAGACCGAATACGTCTACAGCGCGGCCAACCCGACCATCGCGCAGAGCACGTTCTCCGGCGGATCGCTCACCATCCCGGCGCAGTCCGTGGTCGTGCTGACCAACGGCAGCGGCTCCTCGCCCTCCGGTTCGCCTTCCGCGAGCCCGTCACACTCGGCCAGCCTGAGCGCGAGCGCGTCGGCCAGCGCCTCCGCGAGCCCGTCCTCGTCGCCGAGTTCGTCCCCCTCCTCCTCGCCCTCGGCCAGCTCGTCGGGTTCGGCGGGCGGTTGCACGGCGACCTGGTCGGTGACCAACTCGTGGAGCGGCGGCTTCCAGCTCGGCTTCACGGTGACCGACTCGGGCAGCAAGGCGATCAGCGGCTGGAACGTCGGATATTCGTGGCCTGGTTCGCAGACCATCTCGCAGATCTGGAACGCGACACAGACCCAATCCGGGGCCGCGGTCACGGTCTCGAATCTGAGCTACAACGGCGCGCTGTCTCCCAGCGGCTCGACAACGTTCGGGTTACTCGGTTCCGGCGCCGTACCGACCTCGCTGCCGAACCTGAGCTGTACGGCGCACTGATCGGTTAGGCGTTCTCGATCCGGTCGCACAACCCCGCGGCGGCGCGCTGCGCCGCGCCGCCGCAGCAGTTGTTGAAGACCATGTGCACCGAATCAGCACACTTGGACAGTTGCCGCGCGCACTCGGCCCACGCGTCGAGTTCGGCTGCCGAGTACTCGTACCGGTACCGCTCGCGCTTGTCGCCGCCGATCCACTGTTCGCTGCGGCCGTGCAGCCGGACCACGGCGGTATCCGCGGTCGCGGCGAGCAGTAGCGGCATCGCATTCGGGTGTGACTGCGGCATGTCAACGCACACATGCGCGGCGCCGTGCTCGCGCAGCAGGCCGAGGGCGCGGTCTTGATGGCGATCATCGAGCCAGGCGCCGTTGCGGAATTCGACCGCTGCTTTCACCGGCGCGCACTGGGCCAGCGCTTCGGCGATCATCCGCTCGCCGCTTTGTCCCGGACGGCACGTGGCAGGGAACTGCAGCACGACGAGCCCGAGCCGACCGGCCGCGCGCAGCGGCTCAATGGCCTGATGAAACCGCCGCCAGGACTCGTCGAGAACTTCCTGCGGCGCGTTGCTCAGCGAGATCCAGGCGTGCTCGGTCAGCTCACGCAGATCCGGGGGAAGCGAGGTGACCGGAGTGCGCTGGCCGGTGAACAGCGAATACGCCTTGACGTCCACGACGAACTTGTCCGGAGTGTTCTCGGCCCAACCGCGCACAACCGAGGCGTCGGGGATCGCATAGTAGGGCGAGTCGACCTCGACGAGCGGGAACAGGCTCGCGTAGTGCCGCAGCCGATCGGCCGGGCTGCGCACGCCGGGCGGGTACCAGCCGGAGGCGATCAGGTCGCTGTCAGCCCAGCCGGCAGTCCCGACCAGGATCGACCCGCGTCCCGAATCCGGCACAGTCCCCTTACCTCCCTCGACCTCACGACGACTCAGCTCGGCGCTCTACCCCTTCGTATCCATCTGACACGGGACGCACCAGGCCGCTCTCATACGCGATGACCACCGCCTGTGCCCGGTCGCGCAGTTGAAGCTTGGCAAGAATGCGGGCCACGTGGGTTTTCACCGTGGCCTCGCTCAGATGGAACTGCGCGGCCAGTTCCGCGTTACTCAGACCCCTGCCGAGCTGCCGCAACACCTCAACCTCTCGCTGGGTGAGCGCGGAGAGATTGCGATGCGCCTGTCGTCCCTGTGTTTGTTCGTCGTGCCGCGCGAAGCGTTCGACCAGACGCCGGGTAATGGTCGGCGCGAGCAGAGCGTCACCGGAGCGCACCAGCCGCACCGCGCCGACCAGGTGTTCCGGTGTGACGTCCTTGAGTAAAAAGCCGCTCGCGCCGGCGGCGAGCGCCTCGTACACATACCGGTCCAGGTCGAACGTCGTCAGGATGATGATTCGCGGCCGATCTGGCGCGGCAGCGTCGCTCCCGTTGCCGACGCCGTGTCCGTCTGTGCTCGAATCTCCGAGGATCCGCCGGGTCGCCTCCAGCCCGTCCACCTCCGGCATGCGGATGTCCATCAGCACCACGTCCGGCCGGGTGCTGCGTGCCGCCTCGACAGCTTCGAGCCCGTTCGCCGCCTCCCCGACCACGTCGATTCCGTCGGCCGCCAGAATCATCCGGAAACCGGTACGCACCAGCGCCTGGTCGTCAGCGACCAGCACGCGCAGCGACGTCTGAATGCTCACTCCTCCTCCGCGGGAATGACGGCCATGACCCGGAAGCCGCCGGTTGGCCGGCGTGCCGTTTCCAGCCTGCCGCCATAGACCGCCAGCCGCTCGCGCAGGCCGAGCAGACCGCGCCGGTTGCCGGTCGCCGCCGCTTCGCCCGGCACCCCGCCGGTGTCCGCGATCTCGAGCCGTAGCTCGTGCGCGCTGTACGTCACGGTGACCGCGGCGGACGCGCCGACCGCGTGCTTGACGGTGTTTGTCAGCGCTTCCTGGACGACTCGATACGCGGCCAGGCCGACACCTGGCGACAGCGGCCGGGGCGTGCCGGTGAAGGTGAGCGTTACCGGCACGCCGATCGCGCGCACCCGGTCGACCAGCGATTCGAGCTGATCGAGGTCGGGCTGTGGGGCGAATTGTGAGTCCGGGCTGAGTTCCTCTGCCGCGACCCCGGCCCCGGTGCGTGCCGAGGCTCTCGGCTTCGCGTCCTGCGGCTCCAGTTCCAGTTCCGGCGTGGTGCTGGTGAGCAGCCCCATCACCTGCCGCAGTTCGGTCATCGCGGTGCGGCCGCTGGCCTCGACCGCGAGCAGCGCCTGCGTAGCCTGTTCGGGGGAGGCGCTCATTACCTTTCGGGCCGCGCCGGCCTGGACCACCATCACACTCACGTTGTGCGTGACCACGTCGTGCAGCTCCCGCGCGATCCGTGCCCGCTCCAACTCGACCGCTTCGCGGGTGGCCTCCTCTTGGCCGAGTTCCAGCGCGAGGATCCGGGCCAAACTGGCCGCCGTCTGCTGCCGCCAGCGCCGGACCGCGGTCCCGGCATAGGCGACCGGTAGCAAAATCACGAACGGACTCAGCGAGTTCGGGATCCGCGGAATCGCATTGCCGGACCGGGCGGCGACAGCGAGCGCGGCGAGCATCAGGCCGCCGACAGCCAGCACGCGGTACGGGCTGTACGCCACCGAGCTGTACGCGGCGATGACGATGGTCACGAACAGGACGGCCGGCGTGTTCGTGGTGTTGATGACCGCGACGAACATGACCCAGAACACGCTCATCGGATACCGGCGCCGCGCCGCCAGCGGGGCCGAAGCGATCGCGGCGATCAGCAGCTCGGCCGCAGGCGTACCGGCTTGCCGCACGATCGGGACCACCGTTCCATCCGGCAGGAACCGGGGCGTCGCGATGAGGCCGTGATCCTGCCTGCTCACCGAGATGATCGCGGCCGCGGTCAGCGCCAGCGCCAGCACGACGTCGAAGATCCAGCCGCGCCTGCTCGGCAGCGGCAGCTCGCGCGAGGGGACGAACGCCGCGGCCGCCCGGCGGCGCAGCCCGCCCGCGATGCGCGCGAAGTCAGCCGTGGTCACCGAGCCATTCTCGCGCCGCGCCTGCCGCAGCACATCCCTCCCAGCGCGCGAGCCGGTACATCTCGCGGATACATCCGCAGGATGACGCGGGCCGGTATGCGCCAAGCGAGGTACGGGATTTCGCCCTGCCGAGCGACGTGCAGCCGGGCGTGCGGGCCTACCTTCGTCCGCTGTCAGGAACGAGCACCCTGTCCGAGACGAAGGAGACCGGCGATGGACGACGCGCCGTTGATCGAACTGCACCAGGTGACCAAGAGCTATGACGGCGGACCGCCGGCCGTGGACGACATCTCGCTGACCGTCGAGCCAGGGGAGGCGGTCGCGATCCTCGGACCCTCCGGCAGCGGCAAGTCGACCGTGCTCAACCTGATCGCGGGTCTCGACCGGCCCAGCACGGGCACCGTGACGGTGGCGGGGACGCGGGTCGACGAACTGGGGGAAAGCGGATCGGCGAAGTATCGCAGGACCCAGATCGGCATGGTCTTCCAGTTCTTCAATCTGCTCGACGACCTGACCGTGGGCGACAATGTGCTGTTGCCGGCCCAGTTGGCCGGGATGCCGCGCGCACTGGCCCGGGCCCGGGCCGCGGAACTGCTGGAGACGCTGGGGATCGCCAGGCACGCCCGGGCCTATCCCGGTCGGCTCTCCGGCGGCGAGCGCCAGCGGGTAGCGGTTGCCAGGGCCCTGATCAACCGCCCGGCGCTCCTGCTCGCCGATGAACCGACCGGTGCGTTGGACACGGCGTCCGGGCAGGATGTAAGGGGGCTGTTATCAGAGCTCAACGCTGACGGGCAGACCGTGCTGCTGGTCACGCACGACCTTACCCTCGCCCAGTCCTGCGCGACGCGTACCGTGCGGCTTATCGACGGTCGGATCGCCAGCGACACCGCTCAGCCCGACGTGACCGGATCCGGCGCCGCAGCAAGCGTCGCCCCCTTCCCCACGGAGGGGGCGGCGCGATGATCTCGCACGGCACTCAACTCGGCAACGGCCGGGGCGGCGCGCTGGGACGCGTGGTACGAGCCGGAGTCGGCCGTCGCAGGGTCCAGACACTAGTCATCGTGCTGTCCACGATGATGGCTGTCACCTCCACGGTGCTGGCCGGCGCTCTGCTCATGGCCTCGCGGGCGCCCTTCGACCACGCCTTCAACACCCAGCGCGGCGCGCATCTTTCCGTCCTAGCCGACGGTTCGAAGGCGACGAGCGCGCAGATGGCCGCCTCCGCGCACGTCCAGGGCGTCACCGCAGCTTCCGGCCCTTATCCGCAGATCATCGCCGAGCACGGCAGCCCTAGCGGCGGCGACTTCCCAGGTATCGGACTGCCACCGATGCTGATCGTCGGCCGCGCCATCCCCGGCGGATCGGTCGACGACCTGGCGATCACTCAGGGGCGTTGGGCCTCGAAGCCGGGCGAGATCGTACTGTCCACCAGCTACTTCGGACCGCGCGGCGGCGTCGGCATGACGATGACCTTCCCGGATCTGCCCGGCAAGCCGGTCCTCACAGTCGTCGGCGTCGCACAGTCGGTCACCGGCACCGCCGACGCCTGGGTCCAGCCGAGTCAGATCCCTGCCTTGACCCAGCCGGGCACCGTCCCCGGAATCCAGATGCTCTACCGATTCGCCAACGCCGGCACCGATACGCAGGTCACCGCCGACCGCAACGCAGTGGCGGCGGCGCTCCCGCACGGCGCGGTCACCGGGGCGCTTTCCTGGCTCTCCGCCAAGCTGGACGCGGAACGCAACACCGCGCCGTTCGTGCCCTTCATCGTCGCGTTCGGCGTGCTCGGCCTCATCATGTCAGTGATCATCATCGGCAACGTGGTCAGCGGAGCGGTCGGGGCGTCACTGCGGCGCATCGGTATTCTCAAAGCCCTGGGATTCACTCCCGCGCAGATCGTGCGCGCCTATATCACGCAGGCGCTCATCCCCTCCATCATCGGCATCGCGCTCGGGGTGGTGCTCGGGAACGTGTTCGCTAAACCGTTGCTGAGTCGAGCCGAGTTCGCTTATGGCACTGTGTCGCTCTCGGTCGCCACTTGGATCGACATCGCAGCACCCTGTGGCGCGGTCGTGCTCGTCGCGCTGACCGCGTTCGCGCCGGCTCTGCGCGCGGGAAGACTGCGCACCGTCGAGGCCATCGCGGTGGGCCGCAGCCCCAAGAGCGGACGCGGCCGCGTTGCGCGCCGTGTTCTCAGCCGCGTGCCACTGCCGCGCGCGGTCTCCCTCGGGCTCGGCGGCCCGTTCGCCCGGCCCGCGCGCACCCTCGCGGTCGCCGCGTCGGTCGTGTTCGGGGCCACCGCACTCACCTTCGCCCTCGGTCTGGTCAGTTCGTTCAACGACGTACGTGCCGGCCAGAACCGCAACGGCACCGCAGACGTCGCGGTCGATATCGGGGCGACGAGCGACGGCGGCGACGTGGTGCACGCCGGTCCGAAGGGTGTCAGCCAGCCCGCGGCCGACCCCCAGGCGGTGGCAGCCGCGATCGCCGCTCAGCCGGGCACCCGCTCGTACTACGGCACCGGCGGAACTGAGCTGGCGGTCTCCGGGCTCTCCGGGACGACGCAGGTGCGCACGCTTCAAGGAGCCGCCGCGGTGGACAGCGTGCCACTCATCTCAGGCTCCTGGTTCACCGGCCCGGGGCAAGCGGTCGTGCCGACCCGGTTCCTCCAGAACACCGGTACCTCGATCGGTTCGACGATCACGTTGACCGACCACGGCGTGCTGATCCCGGTGCGGATCGTCGGCGAGGTGTTCGACCTGCGCTCCCAGAACGGTGAGTTGATCACCGATGCGCGCACGCTCTCCGCGGTCGATCATGTCGACCGGATCAGCGGCTTCGAGATCCACCTCAACCCCGGGGTCGACCGCGCCGCCTATATCAAGGCCCTCAACGCGAAGCTGCATCCGATGTACGCCGAGGCGCAAGACGCGGCCGCCGATAGCGGCGGTTCGACGCTGCCCTTCTTCGAGGGCATGATCGCCATCCTCACGGCGATGCTCGCCACCGTGGCAGGGCTCGCCGTGCTCAACGCCGCGGTCCTGGAGACCCGCGAGCGCGTGCACGACCTCGGGGTCTACAAGGCGATCGGGATGAGCCCGAGACAGACCATTGCGATGGTGCTCAGCTCGGTCACGCTCGTCGGGCTGTGCGCCGGAATCATCGGCGTGCCGATCGGAATCGCGCTGCACAGCTACGTCGTGCCGGTCATGGCGCACACCGCCGGAACCAACCTCCCGCACGCGTACATCGCGGTGTACCGAGGCACGGAGACGGTCCTGCTCGCCCTTGGTGGGCTGGCCATCGCGATCGCGGGCGCGCTGCTCCCGGCGAGCTGGGCGGCCAAGACCCGTACCGCGACCGCGCTGCGCACCGAGTAGGCGACAAGCGATCAGGCAGGCGTGCGGGCGGCTTTGCGAGGGGGAGCCGTCCGCGCGCCACTGGCCCGCGACTGTCCAGTTGAACGGGACAACCACCAGACCGCCGCCCGCCGTTCTCGCTGCGAGACGGGGGCCGCTGCAGGGTGGGTTGTCCCGCTGAACCGGACAACCATTCGGTCGCGCGGATGGGGGCTGGAGCGCGCCGCTGCCCCAGCCCCCTTCCGTCCTGCCGACCCAGACGTAAGCCTGTCGTGCCTACCTATCTACGCGTGCTTGAACACCAGCAGCGCCGCCAGCCACACCGTGGTGGAACTGCTCGTGAACGTCGCGCTCGGCGTGCTGCCCTGGCTCACCAGTTCCTCCTCCGCCGCCAGCTCCATGTCCGAGGTGTTCGAGACGTTCACCCGAGACGCGAAGCCGGAGCCGGTGCCGATGGTGTCTCCGAACCCTGAGTCGGCGTAGAAGCCAAGCGCCAGCTCGCTGCTCGCGCCGACCGCGGCGCTCGCACCGGAGGAGACCGTCGCCGCTCCGGTCGTCTTTCCGGTCGCCGTCGCCTGCACGTCGAGCGCGCTGCTTCCGGAGGCCGTGGACAAACCGGAGTACTCCATCGACGCCAGGCCGATGTCACCGGAAGACGTCGTGCTCGCGGTGACGGTCAGTGGCGTGCCACCGCTCGTCGAGATGGGCGCACTCCACACGCTCATCTCGGTGTGATCTGAGGCGGTGAAGTGCGTCAACTCGGTGTAGGTGTTCCCGGCCGAGTCCGTCACGCCCTTCGCGGTCGGCGAACCGGAACCCCACGTCCCGACCTCGACGACCATGCGGTTGCCGACGACCGACGGCGAGCCGAGCGTCACAGACGTCGATGACACTCCCGCCTTGTGCGTGGAGATCTGCTGCACGAACGCCGGCGTTACGACACTCGAGGGCGTGACCGCGTTCGACGGTGCGGACGCGGGCGACGTGCCCACTGCGTTGGTGGCCGTGACGGTGAAGGTGTAGCTGGTTCCGTTGGTCAGTCCCGATACCGTCGCGCTCGGCGAGGGCGGGTTGCCGCTGACCGTCGTCGTGCTCTGAGCTGTCCCGTTCACGTACGGCGTAACCGTGTACGACGTGATCGGCGAGCCGCCGTTATTCGGAGCCGTCCACGACACCGACGCCGAGCCGTTGCCCGCCGTCGCCGTGACGCCGGTCGGAGCGGACGGGGCCGTCGCCGGAGCGGCGGTGAGGTGCACCGTCGCGGCCATCGACGGCACCCCGGCCTTGTTCAGGATAAACAGCATGTAATCGCCGGGAGGCGCGATCGCGCCGTTCGCCGGGGCCGTGACCGACAGCGAGCCCGAGCCGGCCGTGAACGACAGCGGCACGAAGTGCTGGTCCATGTCCGACTGGTGCGTGTCCGCGCCGAAGGAGACCAGGTTCACCGAGCCGATGTTCGCCGCGTCCGGCGTGGAGATCGTCATCGCCGAGCCGTACTGCGCGGAGGCCGGAGCCGAGCTGATCGTCGGGCGCGGGCCGTTGAAAAGGTAAGCAGGCGAATACACCTGCGAGTTGAACTCACCCGGGTCGTTGAGCGTCTCCGGGTGCCCGCCGCCGGACACCAGCACGGTGCCGTCCGGTTGCAGCACCGCGGTCGAGTGGTAGTTGCGCGCCGCAGCGATGGAGCCGATCGTGGTCCACTGCTGTGTCGCCGGATCCCAGATCTCCGCGGGCATCACGCCGTTGGTGATCTGCATCTGGTCCGAGACCGTGCCGCCGCCGACCGCGAGCACCTTGCCGTCCGCGAGCATGGTCAGCGTGTGGTAGATCCGCGCGTTGTTCATCGGCGCGACCGACTTCCACGTCGGGGTCGGCGAGGTCAGGTCGATGGTCGCGGCGTTCGCCTGCGCCGGGGTGCTCGTGCTGATGCTCGACGCGCCGCCGCTGTAGAGGATCTTGCCCGGCAGGTACATCACCGACGAGCCGTTGACCACACCGCTTGACCCGACCGGCGTCCAGCTCTGCGCGTTCGCGTCCAACCAGTAGGAGACGTCCTCGCGCGGGCCGATCGTGAAGACCTTCCCGTTCGGTGCCAGGTAAGAGAACGGATATTCGAGTTCGTGTACCTGCGAGGTGGTGATGCCCGAGAGCAGCGTCCAACTGTTCGTCGAGGGGTCGTACAGCTCGGGCGTGTCAGCCCACGTCGACGAGTCCGTGGAGTTTCCGCTGATCACCACGTACCGGCCGTCCGGCAACTCGGTCAGGTCCGGATACCAGCGCGGCAGGTGCATGTTCGCCATCTTCGTCCAGGTCTGCGTCGCCGGGTTGAAGATGTTGGTGTCGACGATGCCGAGCATCCCGGTGGCCGCGACTCCGAAGCCGCCGACTACGAGCACCCGGCCGTCCGGCAGCTTCGCGTTACCGCCGCAGAAGATGCTCGCTGGCGCGTCGATCTCGGTGTAGGTGCCCGCGGCAGGGTCGTAGAGGTACGTCTGGGTCGGGGTCTTCCACCCGTCCCACTGGATCTCCTTGCCGTCGTTCAGCAGCACCGTGTGGATCGAGACGTACGGCGCGGTGACCAGCGGGCCCCACTGGCCCTGCGGCTGCGCGCTCGGAACGACCGCGTTGGACGCCGCGGACGCGGCTGATGTGCCGATGGCGTTGGTCGCCGTGACGGTGAAGGTGTAGCTGGTTCCGTTGGTCAGGCCGGCGACGAGCGCGGAGGCGGAGGGGGGTGAACCGCTCACGATCGTCGCGGACTGGGCTGTGCTGCCGACGTACGGCGTGACGGTGTACGACGTGATCGGCGAGCCGCCGTCCGACGGGGCCGACCAGAAGACAGTGGCGGAACCGTTGCCCGCGGTCGCGGTCACCGAACTCGGCGTGCCCGGGACGGTCGGCGAGGAGGAGGACGAGGCGCCCTTGAGCACGACTGTCGCGGCGAGCCAGACGGTGTTGCCGCCGGTGCCGAACGAGGCGTTCGGTGTCGCGCCGAGCGCCGCCGCCTGGTCCTCGACCAGCAGCTCCATGTCGGAGGCGCTGGAGATGTTCGAGCGCGCGGTGAATCCGGAGCCGGGGGAGAGGGCGGCGCGGAAACCGGAGTCGGTGTAGAAGCCGAGCGCGAGTTCGTTGTTCGCCGCCGCGGCTGTGGTCGCGCCGGCGGCGACGGTGCCCGCGGCGGAGGTGGTGCCGGTGGCGTGCGACTGCACGTCGACGATCGAAGCATCGCTGTTCGGCGCGAGGCCGGAGTACTCGAGGGCCGCGACCGCCATGTCCGCGGCCGAGGTGACCTTCGCGGTGACGGTGGGCGCGGTGCCGCCACCGGCGGTGATCGGGGCGCTCCACACGCTTAGCTCGGTGTGATCCGAGGCGGTGAAATGGGTCAGCTCGGTGTAGGTGTTGCCGGCCGAGTCGGTGACCGCGTTTGTGGTGGCCGACTTGGAGTTCCACACCCCGACCTCGACGACGAGCCGGTTGCCGGAAGTGACCGCGGCCGGCAGCGTCACGGCCGTGGAGACGACGTTCGCATGATGCGCGTTCACCTGCTGTACGAAGCTCGGCGGCCCCCCGGCGGCCTGCGCGGTCGCGATCACGGCGGTCAGGCCGAGCGCGGCGAGCGAGGCGGCGATCGAGCCGATGAGCGTTTTTCTGAAGCGTGTATGCACGCTGACACGCATCATCTGGTTTCCCCCCAGGGTGTTGGCGAGCAAACGGCTCAAGCCGCCTGCTCACATCCATGAACCGGTTCATTCCGGTCGGTAGGCCCCACGTCTGGGCCGACCGTGATCGCGGCCGCGAAAGGCCGCGTTGTCACACAGGGGTGAATGTACTCGCGCGGGGTCGGGTCCGCAGGCTTTGTCGGGAAACGATTCCCTGGCGTAGCTGCGATGATCGTGCATATTCACACTTCTGAATGATTATCACGTCTCTGAAACAATCTTCGCTGAATCCTTGCCCGGCATGCGTGATCGCCCGGAAAGTGAATCGCGAACGGTTCTTCACCACCATCGGTCACCGCCTTGGCCGCCAACCACTGCGCCGCCCATGCCAGCGGTTCAGCGCCCCAGGCAGGAGTCGATCAAGAACCATGATTCGTATATCGCACGTTCGCGTCCCCGCTCGAGCCCGCGCACGCATCCAGATCGCGGCAGCATGCGCCGCCGTCGCCGCGCTTCTCGCATCCAGTACGGCTTACGCGACCGTTCCCGCGCCGGCGGCCGCCTTAGCGAACACGGCCTCCAGCCTCGCGATCAGCATCCATCCTGATCAGATCGGAAACCCGCTGCGCCCGGGCTTCGTCGGCCTATCCTTCGGCGCCGCGACGCTCGCCGCCGACGACTACGCGGCAACCGATCTCGCGGGATATCTCAGGACTCTGGGACGTGGCGGAATCCTGCGGGTCGGCGGCAATTCCGGCGACAGCACGTTCTGGACCTCGACCGGCGAGACCGCACCGTCCTGGGCGGTCGGCACGATCACCCCGCAGAAGCTGAGCCACCTCGCCACCGTCGCGCGGACAGCCGGCTGGCGCGTCGTGCTCGCGGTCAACCTCAAGCACCCCGACGCGGCCCGCGCCGCCGACGAAGCCCGCTACGCGCAACAGATCTTCGGCCGCTCGCTGTTTGCCATCGAGATCGGTAACGAGCCGAACTTCTACTTCAGCAGCGAAGCGGCCTACTTCGCGGCCTTCCAGGCATACGCCACCGCGATCGAACAGGCCGCGCCGGGAATCCGGGTGACCGGTCCGGACGCGGAGACCAATCACCAGGCCTATCTGCCCGCGTTCACCGCCGACGAGACGGCGCACCCGACGCCCGGGCTGGCCGAGGTGACGGACCACGCGTACCCGCTCAGCGTGTGCAGCGGACAGACCGTCACCGCCGCCCAACTGCTCGGCGCTGGCGCGGTCCAGTACGAGACCGCCAACGCCGATGCCCTTGTCACCGCGGCCAGGGCCCTGCATGTGACGCCCGCGATGACCGAGACCAACTCAGTGGTCTGCGCCGGTGCGCCTGGTGTGAGCGACACCTTCGCCGCTTCGCTGTGGGCGCTGGACTACGGCCTGCTGCTGGCGCAGCGCGGAGTGGCGAACGCGCAGTTCATGGACGGTACCAACGCAGCAGGTTGCGACCCATACACGCCGCTGTGCCCGACAACCGACGATCTTACGCCGCGCCCGATCTACTACGGCATGCTCGCCACGTCACTCGTCGGAGCGGGCAAGTTCGTCGGCGTCACCAACCCCGATGAGGCCGACGTACGCGCATATGCGGTGCGCGATGGACACCAGTTGACGGTGGTTCTCAACGACGTGCGGAGTCCCGCGACGAGCGGGCCGACGACGATCAGCCTGAATCTCGGCTCGGCGCGCCTGCATTACGGCCGAATCATCTCCCTGACGACCTCGGATCCGGCCGGTCTCGCCGCCACCACCGCGATCACGCTCGGCGGGCAGCAAGTCGGTCCGCACGGCGCGTTCCTCCCGCCGCAGGCAAGTCACGTCGCGGTGCTCGGCGGGACGGCTGTCGTGACCGTGCCACCGGGCAGCGCGGCCATCATCCGGTTCGAGTGAGGACAGGCGCATCAGTGCCCTGAATCGATCTTAACTCGATCATCGGGGGCGTGAAGTCTTGCCAGCTTGACGACGATGTCTTGGCGGGCCGACGCTGCCCCGCATGCACTTCGTCCACGTCCACGTCCACGTCCACGTCTGACTTTCCTCGCCGCCGCGGCCCTGCTCGCACGGCTGATCGTTCCGCTGCCCGCGGTGGGTCGCGAACCAGGGCAGCGGTACGGTAAGCGACGTCGACCTGGCGACCCGGGCGGTCACGCACACGCAGACACGCGCCAACCCATTCCGTGGGCGAAAGACGGTCCAAATCAGCTCCCTGCTCTACCTGCTCAGCCCTTTTCCCTGCGCCCCCGTTGCAGCAACCTGCCACGCCGCCGTGTCGCGGCCGCGTCCGACTGCCCTTAGCCTGCGAACATGAGCAGCAGCGAGGCGTATGTCGACGTGGCCGGCCGATCTGTGCGCATCTCGTCCCCGGACAAGGTCTACTATCCGGACTCCGGAATCACGAAGCTCGACCTGGCCACCTACTACGCGGCCGTCGCCGAGAGCGTGTTCCGGGCGCTGGCCAACCGGCCGGTCGCGCTCAACCGCTTCCCGGACGGACTCGGCGGATCATCGTTCTATATGAAGCATGCGCCCAAAGGGCTGCCTGACTGGGTAGAGACCGCCCGCGTCACCTTCCCGAGCGGCCGAACCGGCGACGAGATCTGCGTGACCGAGCCGGCCACCGTCGCTTGGGCCGTGCAAATGGGTGCGCTCGAACTGCATCCGTGGCCCGTTCGGCGTAGTGACACCGACCATCCGGATGAGCTGCGCGTCGACCTCGACCCGCAGCCCGGCACCGGATTCCCCCAAGCCGTGGAGGCGGCGCATGAGGCGAAGGCGCTGTTCGATGAACTCGGCATGACGCCCTACGTGAAGACTACTGGCGGACGCGGCCTGCACCTGCTCGTCCGCATCGAGCCGCGCTGGTCGTTCATCGAGGCGCGCCGAGCCGTCATCGCCTTCGCCCGCGAACTAGAGCGCCGCCGCCCCGACCTGCTCACCACCTCATGGTGGAAAGAGGAGCGGGGCGAGCGGGTCTTCGTGGACTTCAATCAGATGGCCCGCGACCGGATGCTCGCCGCCGCGTATTCGACGCGTGCACGCCCTCATGCGCTCGTCTCAATGCCCGTGCGCTGGGCGGAGCTGCCTGACGTAGAGCCCGATGACTTCACGCCGCGCACGGTCCCGTCGCTGCTCGTGAAGAACGGCGACGCGCATGCGGACATCGACGAGGCCGCATTCACCCTCGACGCGCTCCTGGAGGCTTCGGCGCGTGACGAGCGTGACCACGGCCTCGGTGACCTGCCCTATCCTCCGGATTTCCCCAAGATGCCTGGCGAGCCCAAGCGCGTCCAGCCCTCAAAGGCAAAGAACGCCGGCAAGCCCGCGACCTGACCTCGCAAGCTGCGAACTCACTCGAACACATCCGCCAAGTCATACGGCACCGGCACGTCCAGCTGGTCGTACGTGCACGAACTCGGCTCACGGTCGCGCCGCCACCGCAAGAACTGTCCGTTATGCCGGAACCGGTCTGCCTGGAGCTGGTCGTAGCGCACCTCACACACCAACTCCGGCCGTAACGCAACGAACGACGTGTCCTTTCCCGCGTTCCACCGGTGCTGAGCGCCGGGCCTGCGGTGTTCCTCGTCCTCCGCCGCACCGAGCCACGGGTGCGCCTCACCGTCACGCAACCGCAGCGGCGCAAGCTCCTCGAGCAGCTCGCGGCGCCGAATCATCGTGAACGCGCTCGAGCCGCCGACGTAGTTGAGCACGCCGTCCGAGCCGTAGAGCCCGAGCATCAGCGAGCCGACGACCGGGCCGTTCTTGTGCAGCCGATAGCCCGCCACGACCACGTCCGCGGTGCGCTCGTGCTTGACCTTCACCATCGTGCGCTCGCCGGGCGTGTACCTGCCATCAAGCGGCTTGGCGACCACGCCGTCGAGACCCGCACCCTCGAAACGCTCGAACCAGCGGCGCGCGACATCCGGGTCATCGGTCGCCCGGGTCACGCGCACCTGAGAACCCGCGCGCGCCTGCGCACCCTCCCCGAACAGCGCTGTCAGCCGGTCGCGCCGCTCGGCGAACGGACGTCCGGTCAGGTCTTCGTCATCGAGCGCGAGAAGATCGAACGCGACGAATGACGCCGGGGTGCGCTCGGCCAGCAACCGCACCCGCGACTCCGCCGGATGGATGCGATCGGCGAGCCGGTCGAAGTCCAGCCGCCCGCCGACCACCACCACGACCTCACCATCGAGCACACAGCGCGGCGGCAACACCTCGGCCAGCGCCTCGATCAGCTCCGGAAAGTACCGGTTGAGCGACTTGCCGCCCCGGCTGCCGAGCTCGATCTGGTCCCCGTCGCGAAACACGATGCACCGATAGCCGTCCCACTTCGGCTCATACAGGAACGCGCCGGACGGTACGCCGGCCGCCGACTTCGCCAGCATCGGCTCTACTGGGGGCATCACCGGTAGCTTCATTACGGTCCTCGAGTTCTCGCACCCTCGCGGAATCGGTGCGCTGCGCGTGCCGCGCGAGCCGCGCGTGCTTATAAACGCAAGCATGCCCGAAGCGCCGCCGCCAGCCCAGCGATCCGAACGGCGAGCGGGATCAGCCCTCGTCGAGCCGGAAGCCGACCTTCAGCCCGACCTGGTACTCGGAGATGCGGCCGTCCTCGATCCGGCCGCGGATCTCCGTGACTTCGAACCAGTCGAGACCGTGCAGCGTTTCGGCGGCCCGTGCGACGGCCGTGCGTACTGCGTGATCGACTCCGTCCGCTGACGAGCCGACGACCTCGGTGACCCGGTAAACATGTCCGCTCATGGCTGTTCGCTCCGCATCTCAAGACGAGCTGGTCCGTCGGACCAGCGTCCACCTACGCTAAGCGCCGCGCCAGCCAATCGCGACATATGCTGCGTTCATGCGGACGCGACCGATACTCGACTGGCCGAACGCCGGCGGACTCGCACCGTCAGGCGATGTGGACGATGTCGAAGACATCCTCGCCGGCGGTGCGGTCGCGGTGCTCAGCGGCGCCGGGCTGTCCACCGAGTCCGGCATCCCGGACTACCGGGGCGCGACCGGCAGCCTGCGCAGGCACACGCCGATGACCTACGAGCAGTTCGTGCACAGCGCGGACAACCGGCGCCGTTACTGGGCGCGCAGCCACCTCGGCTGGCGAACGATCGCCCGCGCGCAGCCGAACGCGGGACACGCCGCGGTCGCCTCGCTCTCTGCCGCCGGATATGTCTCGGCCGTAATCACCCAGAACGTCGACGGTCTGCATCGCAGCGCGGGTAACAGCAACTGTGTCGAGCTGCACGGGAGCCTAGACCGGGTCATCTGCCTGGACTGCCGGCAGCTGAGCCTGCGTGAGGAACTGGACCGGCGGCTGCGCGCAGCCAATCCGCGCTTCCAGGACGCGAGCACTCAGATCAACCCGGACGGCGACGTCGAACTCGCCGACGAGCTGATCGCGCAGTTCAACACAGTACCCTGCGATGCCTGTGGGTCGGGGACGCTGAAACCGGATGTGGTCTTCTTCGGCGAGAACGTGCCCAAGCCGCGTGTGCAGCAGTGCTACGACCTCATCGACGAGGCCCGCGCGTTGCTGGTGCTGGGCTCGTCGTTGACTGTCATGTCAGGGCTGCGATTCGTCCGATACGCGGCGCGAGCCGGCAAACCGGTCGCCATCGTGAATCAGGGAGCGACACGCGGCGACGAACTCGCCGCTGTCCGGCTCAACGCACCCCTCGGCACGACCCTGACCCGACTCGCCGATCGCCTCGGCTGCGCGACCGCGACCGCAGCCGCCTAGGACGCACCAGCTCAGTGGCTACCCCACTGCTGACTCGGGCTGCCGTCGCACGGCCACAGCACGAGAGCCGTCCCGTCGTTCGTGCCCTTGCCGGACACATCGACGCACAGTCCGGCATTCGCGCTGACGATCGTGCCGTTCGGCTGGATCGTCCAGCGCTGATTCGC
>Ga0134126_10004780_pt1 | contig 16936 bp, 11 predicted proteins | sample KB31752_FD_96881 | JGI IMG/M metagenome (GOLD analysis project Ga0134126, IMG submission 96881) | Terrestrial soil microbial communities with excess Nitrogen fertilizer from Kellogg Biological Station, Michigan, USA - KB3-175-2 | ecosystem: Environmental > Terrestrial > Soil > Unclassified ...
CCCGTTGCAGCGATTGCGCCGTCGCCAGGTTGACAAAGTTCACCGCGGCCAGGATCAGGATAAAAAGTGCTACCCCCGCCAATGCATACAAGGTGGGTAGATGCGCATGGTGGCGATCCTCCATATAATCGGAATTGAAATGCACATCACTCAACGGTTGCAGTGTCTGTAAATACGGACCTCCGGGTGTCAATAGCTGATGGTCCCTGGCGATCCGGTTCATCTGCGCTATCACCTTGCCTGTGTCGACGCCTTTAGCCAGCCTTACATAGGTAGAGGGCCAGTCATACTTGCCGAATTCGAACCGGGGTGTCCAGTCATGTAAGTGATGCGATTCCTTTAGAAAGCTGGCTTCGATGGTAGGATAAGAGATGAAATCCGTATAGGCCACATCCGAATGCTGTGTCCAGTCGAGGACCACGCCCGAAACATGTACATGCAAAGAATCGGCATAGATCAGCTCCCGGCCCATTGCCGCCATCGGCGAGATATCTCCGAAATACCGCTTTACCGCACTCTCGGTGAGGACTACCTGGAAAGGCGCCGTCAGCGCCGCCGCCGGATTCCCCGCCAGCCACCGATAGGAAAAGACATGGAACCAGCCGCTGTCGGCGATGATGATGGCCGTCGCGCGGGGTTCGCCCGGAAGCTTGGGCTCGAAGGTCAGGGGGTTTTGTCCGGGTAGCGGCACCTTTACCGTCGGGCTCTCGACATAGGGAAAAAAGGGTGCCATGCTTTCCATCCCCGGAATAGCCGCCCGCATGGCCTCCGGCATCGGCGCTAATATCATCGGTATATTCCGCTGCCCCTGGCCGCCGTCCAAAGCGACGCGATAGATCCGGTCCCCTTTCGGGTGGAAGCGGTCAAACGACAACTCGTAGCTGTCTACCAGCCAAATGATGATACACCCACAGACTCCTAGCGCGAGGCCCAGGACGTTGACAAGCGTATAGAGTTTGTTTCGTGCCAGGATACGCGCTGCGATCCGGAGATAGGTCCTAAGCATAGCGTTGGCTTTGAAGGTTCTATGGAATTTACGATTAATGACGCGATCTTCCGCTATTTCCACAAAACCAAAGAGCGCAGCCATCAGACCGCGCTCTTCATTCTTTTTGATTTTATCCGCTTTATCTGCGGCCGCCGTGGAACCCGCCGCCGCCGTGTCCGCCAAAGCCACCACCGTGGAAGCCACCTCCACCATGGAATCCACCGCCGCCACCGCCATGGCCACTAAATCCGCCACCATGGAAGCCGCCGCCAGCGTGTCCACCGAATCCGCCACCGGCTGCATGCCCGCTAAAACCGCCGCCGCCACGGAATCCGCCACCGGCATACCCGCGACCTGCAAATCCACCTCCCACATTGCCACGGCCGCCTACGTATCCACGTCCGCCTACATAGCCATGACCCGCGTAGCCGCCGGCGTAGCCGCTATGTGCATAGCCGCCAGCGTAGCCGCCATGTGCATAGGCTCCGCCGCCCATCACCCGACCGCCGGCGTAGCCTCTACCCGCATAGCCACCATAGCCGTGACCAAAACGTGCACCGACGAAGCCGGCACGGTTAAACCTGCCGCCGACAAAGAAAGAAGCATATCTGCGTTCAAAGAAGGGGCGATAGTGGGCATAATAGTAATAATCCCGATAGTGCCCGTTCCAGGCAGGAAAGTCATAGTAGAGATACCCGGGAAAATCGTCTTCATAGACGACGCCATCGCAGCTGGGATAGCCATCGGGGTCGGCATACATATCCTGAGCGGCATAAGGATCCTGGTACGCATTGGGATCCTGGTAGGCATTGGGATCCTGATAAGCCGGATCCTGGTAGGCCGGGTCAGGCGCTGCATATCCGGGAGCCGGTGCAGCATACGCCGGAGCAGGAGTGCTATAGACCACCGGGGGCGGCGCTACGTAAACGCGGGGCCCGCCAAAACCGATCCGGGCGCCTACATATACCTGGGCATCACTTTGGGTAGCGACCAGCACGCCTGCGACGGCCAGGGCGGTCAGTGTAAAGAGCTTTTTCATTGTGTTTGCGATTTTAAGTTAGCAGCGAAGCGGCTGTTTCAATTTCGCTTCTCTGGTATATAAGAAGGCAAACGAGGCTCTATATTTAATGGGAGAATGTTAAGGTTAAGACAAAATACTTAGCACGTAGCATTGATAATCAACACTATCGGGTTAGCAGGCTCCCCGGCACCCGCAGTCCTTCCTCACTCGCCAGCACCTTACGCATGACCTTTTGAAGCCCCTGGGGGATCAGGTCGGTTTCCGGCTGTCCAAGCGGCCGGAACAGTTCAATGAATTCATCTTCGTCATCGTAATAACCAAACTGCAAGACCCACTTATCCCCGGACTGCAACCGGATCGCCATCTCCTCGTCTTCATCTTCTTTATATACCTTGATCATTGCAAACTCTGCGTCGTCATCCTCTTCAAAATGCACGTCGACGGCTTTTTTACTCACCACTTCTTTGACGATTTGCTCTACGAGGGAGCCGGGATTTTTTTTGATCAGTTCTGCGTAATTCTTGTTGTTTGCCATAGCTGCCGCAAAGGTAAAAAAGTCGCCGATAGAACCCAAACCGTCGTTACCCGTGATCCGCTGGATGAGCCGCTAGGATCCACTGGTGCCGGTTGGGCATTCGACAATTGAAATGAAAGCGCAAAAGCTATCAAAATAACCGTAAAAGGAATACGCATGGTGTTTCAAGGAGATGTCCTGATCCTTTCCTACAAATTTAGCAATTGGGACCGGCTTTCCCAGTGCTCGAAAAACTTGCAAAGCTCGAGAAGTTTCATTTACTTTGCAACACAAAGCACTTTTAATATACCCGAATATGCCCCTTGTTCGCTACTACAAAAGAGCCGTCCTCCTTCCTTCGGTCATTCTCATTTCAGGCAACATTTTATATATGATCTATGACCTGTCGATCGGCCCGGGCAAAGACTATAAAAGCGAATGGCTTACCGCCGATTCGATAGACGTCTATGTAATGGGAATGATAATCCTTCATTGTGGCATTCTTGCGCTGCTATGCAGCCCCATCTTCCTGACCCGGTATCCGAAGATCCAAGAGAGCCCGGCCTTCCTATTTTTGTGCTGGTTTTTACTACCAATGATCTATTTGGGCTATTTGCTTTTTCAGGTTTTCAAAGCTTTTTATTCTCATATCGACGTCCAGGGAGCCTGTCTTTTTATCTTGCCCCTTACACTACCCTTCATCTTCTCGCTCATAATTACGTTCTTCAAATTTCTAAATAACGAGGAAAGGAGGTCGTAGCGCCGTCCCGCCCTTGCTAAATGGCCAAAAACGTGGTAATATTAATGGATGGATTATCTGCTGTTCTTTGCCTATCTCGCCCTGACAACATATGGCGAGTATATCCTTGCCCGCTTTGTCTACCGGCGCCTGTCGGCAAAAGGCGTTGCGAGCGCCAAAGACCTTGGGATACTCTGTTTTATCATCTGCTTCTTTGTCGTGCATGTTGCCGTCATCCGTTTTGTGATGTCGAGGATCGAATGTTGAGCCGGCTATCGTGTCAATGCTTAGTGTACCTTCTTCCCGTAGTTCTTTTCCCCTGCCAGGATCGCTACCGGCAGGTCGTTTTCGCGTGGCGGGATGGGACAATTGTAGCCAGTCGCATAGGCACAATAGGGATTATAGGCCTTATTAAAATCGAGCACCATCGAATTGTCGTGGATATCGCCGATGGCGCAGTCGATATAGCGACCTGCCCCGTACGTATCTACGGCGCTGGTAGCATCGGTAAATCCAACAAACAAATAGTCCTTCGTCGCGTCATTTGCCATAAGGGCCTGCATCTGAAAGACGGTCAAATGCAGCGTTGTGTCGTGCAGTTTGAACGTCAGCAGCCCATATTTCCTGGCCATCTGCGGCTTTGCCCCGGAGGTCAGCATGGGTGACCACGGGCTGTTGGGCAGTGGTTTAAAATCACATACGACCCTGTAGGCAGGATCGAGCGGATAGAACCGCAGCAGGCTGCGTTCTTCGGGTGTTTTTAGTAGCTCATGGGTTTCGACATAATTCTTCCGCCAGGACTGAATAGAGTCCATATAGGTTGTCTGGGCCCGTAAGACCTGGCCGCCGGATATCAGTAGCAGGATCGCAAGGAGTACTTTGCCTTTCATAGCTCCGAATGTAGTACATATTTCACGATCTGTGATCGGGTATCGTCCAACATACGTTCACCCCGGTAGCGTCGGGGGCGGAAAACAAGTTGACTGAAATGCCTCTGTCCTTTGTCTTGTGTATGGCGGGAACAACGATACCGACCATCGCGCCCAGTCCGAGGCCCACCAGCGCGTCGGAAGGAAAATGCGCCAGCGATCGCACGCGAAAATAGCCCATGACCACCGGCGGGATAGCCGCGGCCGTATAAACGAGATATTTACCGAATCCTAAGTCGGGATGATAGTCACAAAATACTTTGGCGACGAAAAAGGAAGTGAAGGCAACCGATGCCGTATGACCGCTATAGAAGGAATTGCGGTTGCCGCCGTCCTGGCGAGCCGCAAGAGGAAGCTGCATATAATAGGTAAGAGGCCGGAACCTGTCGTGAGCCGTAGGACCGAGCCAGCTATAATTGTAAAAGGTAAAGGTAATGGTATGGCCTTCGATATACATGAACAGGATGTCCAGCCAATCCTTTTTCGGGATCTTTTTATCCAGGCCGAGCATAGCGGGAAAAAGGATAAAAAGCGGCGGTTCGATGATGTCCGAAAGTTTACTGTAGTTCTTATATCCGCTCGGATTCTGGTGCAGTGCCCACCGGTCAAAGGAATTGACATGGTCCGGGTTCAAGGCCTGCAATTCGGCGGTGGAAATGTCCGGTTTGTCCTTGATCCGGCTGATGGCAAACGCGTCCGTTCCCAGGCCAATGCCGATGATAATGCTACCGCTGATTTTGTTGACGTGGTAACGATGGGGCCTGACCGATGGGCCGGTCGAGTCCACCTGGCGCATCGCGGCTGCCGAATTTGTCGATGCCGTCGAGTCTGCCATGCGCCTCAAGCCCAACGAGTCCGCCGACTGGCAATGCGCAACCTGGCCAAAATATAAAATAGCCAAAGGAATAAGACCGTACCCCAAAATTGCTTTTCTTGTCTTCATGCCTTGTTTTTAAACACATTGATATTCAATATAGAGCGCCGATTTTGCAGGCAAAAGCGCGCATCGTCGGGAAATGGCCATAAAAAACCATGCCCGGCCCGAAAAGAATTGCCTATCTGGCCGGTTTCAACTTAATTTCAATAAGTTAAATTCAATTTGACATCCGGGACAGCCGCCGCCGAAAACACAACCAGCAGCTCCAGGATTTACGGGAAAAAGTATTGAAGCTGGTATTCCCCTGCATTATTTTCGAGCAGGCAGAAGAGTGGCAGATATTAGAAACCCAGCCCCAATACGAGCAGTAAAAAATGCTGTATTTTTAGCGATAACAAACAAAATTGAATCTATGAATACCAACCCGTTAAATCTCGCACTGCGCTTCCTGCTGGAGTTGGTCATGCTGGGCGTCATCGGCTATTGGGGCTACCATCGCTTCGCCGGCTGGCAGGGCATCGCTGCAGCCATCGCCTTTCCGGCGCTCGCAGCGGTACTTTGGGGCGTCTTCCGCATTCCGAATGATCCGAAGCCTGCACCCGTGGCCGTCCCGGGCCCCCTGAGGTTGCTGCTCGAATGGGCTCTGTTTGCATGGGCGATCTGGGCGCTTGAAGACCTGGGATACGACACCTGGGCCTGGCTTCTGGCCGGCGTACTGGTAGCGCATTATCTGATCAGCTACGACCGCACGATGTCGATGCTACGGAATAAACCTTACAAAGGATTTGTGAAGCCATAAATCTTCACACCGATTAACCGGTACATAAAGTTGTTGCAACTAATAATCAATCAACTACGATTTATTTTTAAATTATATATATTAATTTCGGGCTTTGACGTAGCAATGCAGTACCCCCTATTTTGGTCGGACCGCCTCTTCAGGACTACTTTGGCGGCCTTAACCAAATGCTAGCTGTATGAAAGAAAAGTTCCGACTTCGTGCATTCTTTTTTGTCCCTCTCATCTTATTACTGACATTTTCCGCTTCGGCGCAGGACCGGGTGATCACCGGCACCATCACCAACAAATCGAACGGTCAGCCGCTGCCTGGCGCCACCATCGCTATCAAAGGCACCCGCACCGCCGCCATTTCGGACGACGCCGGGAATTTCAAAATCACCGTTACACCTAAAGCCAGGATGCTGGTTATTAGCCATATAGGCCTAACCACGCAGGAAGTGGCGATCCCAGTTTCGGGTAATCTATCGGTCCAGCTGAACCCGTCCGAAGCTTCTAAAATGGATGAGGTCGTCGTGGTGGGTTATGGTACGCAGAAAAAAAGCGTCGTTACCGGAGCTATCTCCAGCGTTCATGCGACCGATCTCGAGGATCAACCCGTTGTAAGGGTCGAACAGGCCTTGCAGGGTCGCACCTCGGGTCTGACGATCTCCGCCCAAACCGGCGCACCGGGTGCAGCCGCCACCGTCCGGCTTCGTGGATTCACCTCCTTTGGCAACGGCAAAAACGACCCGCTCTGGGTTATCGATGGTGTAGTGATCGACGCCGGCGGCATCGGCTTTCTCAACGACGACGACATCGAATCGATCGAAGTCCTGAAAGACGCCGCCTCCGCAGCCATCTATGGTACCCGTGCAGCAGCCGGGGTTATCCTCATCACCACCAAGAAAGGAAAGACCGGCACCACGCGGATCAGCTACAACGGCTATTATGGTCTGCAGGGGCCTGCCAAAAAGTTGAACGTGATGAACGCCGAACAGTATGCCAACATGCGCAACCAAAGCGTACTCGCCGCCAATCCTTCGTCTCCGGCCCCCTTTGCCAACCCCGGCGCATTGGGAAAGGGGACCGACTGGCAGAAACAGATCTTCAACTACAGTGCTCCCGAGATGAATCATGAATTGAGCGTCAGCGGCGGTAACGACAAAAGCACCTACTTTACCTCGTTTGGCTATACCGACATCCAGGGCCAGATCGCGACAAAAGTGTCCCGCTATACCCATATGAATTACCGGATCAATACCAACTTCCGGCCTGCCAAATTCATCAGCTTCGGCGAGAACCTTGGCTTCGAACACGGCAAAACGATGGGCCCCGGCGAAACAAACCGCGAGTTTGGCGGCGTCGTCAGCTCGGCGCTCAACCTCGATCCCATTACTCCGGCGATCGTTTACGACTCCATCGCACAAAGCCAGTTTGTCGCCCAGACACCGGCGCAGATAGCAGCCGCAACCCGCACGCCCCAAGGATATTACTACGGTATTTCCCCTTATGTGGGGCAGGAAATGAAGAACCCCCTCGCCCTTATTCATAATGAGCTCGGCAACTATAGCTGGGACAACAACCTTGTCGGCAACGCTTATATCGACGTGACGCCTGTCAAGGGCCTCGTCCTCCACTCGAGCCTGGGTACCAAGATGGCATTCTATGGCGCCGAGACCTTTACGCCCAGCGTATTCTACAACACTTCCACCTCGATCAATCAGACCGGCCTGTCCCGTAACCAGAACTGGGTCATCAACTGGAACGTGGAAAACACCATATCCTACAACAGGATCTTCGGTCTGCATAACGTGACCCTGCTTGGCGGCTGGGGCGAATACAAGGACGGCAATGCCCGTGGCTCGACGGTCACCTATAATAATATAGTCGCAACCAATTTCGACAACGCTTCCTTTATCAATAGCGTATTGCCGGCAAACCGGCAGAACAGCTCGGCGAGCGACGGCACCGACCATCGCATCAACTCGCTGTTCTCTCGTCTGCAATATAATTATGACGAAAAGTACCTGCTAACCGCCCTGATCCGAAGGGATGGCAGCTCCCGCTTTGGCGCGAACAACAAATTCGGTTACTTCCCCTCCGTGTCCGTAGGCTGGGTGCCAACGCTGGAAAATTTCTTCCCGAAGACAAACATCATCAATACCCTCAAGATCCGCGGCAGCTATGGCATTACCGGTAACGACGGCATCGGCGATTTTGCCTATATCCCGACGGTTGGCTCCGGCGGCGAGCGTAACTATCAATTCGGCGATACCCTGCATGTCGGCTATAGCCCCAATGCACCGGCCAACCCTGATCTCAAATGGGAGCAGACCTCTCAGCTGGACATCGGTCTGGACGCCGTGCTTTTCAATGCGCTGACGTTTACAGTCGACGTATATAAAAAGAAGACCACAGGTATTCTCCAGACACCCGCCATCCCCGCCTATGCCGGCTATGGCAGCTTCGCCCAGAACTTCGATGACATGGAGAACAAAGGCATCGAATTCGAAGCAGGGTACAGAAAGAAACTCGGTGAATTTACCCTCAGCGTGAACGGAAACATCTCCTTTTACCAGAACAAAGTGACCAGGATGCTGCCCGGTACGACGTTCTTTGAAGACAACAGCGCCACCTTCCAGACTTTGGGCAATATCACCCGTAGTACGTTAAATGAACCTTATCAACGGTTCTTCGGCTACAAGATACTGGGCATCTTTCAGAACCAGGCCGATATCGACAGCTATGTCGGTGCCGATAAGAGCACCAAGCTGCAGCCGAAAGCTAAACCAGGCGACCTGAAGTTCGCCAACCTGAAGAACGATAATGTCATCGATGGCAACGACCGTACCTATCTCGGCAATCCCAACCCGACCGTGAGCTATGGTCTGACCGTCAATCTGGCCTATAAACAATTCGACCTTATTCTGTTTGGCAGTGGTTCCGGCGGCAATAAGATCTTCCAGGGGCTGCGTCGCCTGGACATCGCTACGGCCAATTACCTCGTGAAATATCAGAACGCCTGGACGCCGACCCATACCAATACCAACTTGCCCCGCATCGTGGATGGCGACCCCAATGGTAACTATTCCCGGCTGACCTCTCTTTATTTGGAGAATGGCGACTTCTTCAAGCTCCGAACTGTCCAGGTCGGCTACAACTTCCCCAAGAGCATGTTGAGCAAGTGGGGCTGTCAACGTCTTCGTGCCTATTTCCTCGTGGAAAATCTGTTCACGATCACCAGGTACTCCGGATTCGACCCCGAGCTCGGCGTGAGCCCGGATGCCGGCGGCGGCGCACAGTATGGCATCGACCGCGGCGCCTATGTTCCCGCGCGTTCGTTCCTGGCAGGTATCAATATCGGATTTTAACAAAACACCAAGTCTCTACCTCAAATCAACAGTTATATGAAAAAATACTTAGTATACATCACGGCGCTTGCCCTGGGGACCCAACTGCTGGGAGCTTGTAAGCGGGAGCTGGACGTAAATCAGCAAGGACGTATCACGCTCAATTCCTATTACAAAACACCGGCGGATGCGTATAACGCCCTCGTAGCCGTTTATGACCGCTTTGGTTTCCAGACCGGCGGCCTGTATGATAAATTGTCCATCTTCGATGCGGGCAGCGACGATCAGCTTGCCGGAGGTGGCAACTCTACCGATATCAATGATCTGCAGATGATGCAGCTCTATACGTATAACGCTCAGAGTGGCCCCGAAGCCTACTTGTGGAGCCGAAGCTATAGCGGCATCTACCGGGCTAATGTCCTGCTCGCAAATATCGACGGGTGCAAGCTCGACGCCGCCACCAAGGCCCGTTACATTGCCGAGCTAAAAGCCATGCGCGGTGCCTTCTATTTCGACCTGGTGAACTTTTTTAAGAATGTTCCCCTGCTCACAGGTGCCCTGCCTGTTGACAGCCTGTACAACGTCGTACAGGCCGCTCCCGCCGATGTGTGGGCCTATGCCGAAAAAGATCTGCAGGACGCCATTCCCGATCTCCCCATAAAGCTCGCCAATGTCCATTCCGAGGGGGGACGTCTCACCCAGGGCAGCGCCAAAGCGATCCTCGGTAAAATTTACCTGTATGAAAAGAAATGGGCCGAGGCGGCGCAACTATTTGCCGATGTCAACGGCACCATGAGTGGGACCACCTTTAGTTCTCAATATGGCTACCAGCTGCTGGCAAACTATGGCGATCTCTGGCTCTCGAAGAACAAATTCAACTCCGAAGCCGTTGTTGAATTCGTACACTCCGCCCTCTCCAATGGCGGCTGGAGCGATGCAGGCGCCAGCGATGGCAACCTGATTTGTGTGACTACCGGGCCCAGGGGCTATGCGCAGAAGAATTCGACGGCCCCCGACTATTTTTCGGGTTACAGCTTTCTGGTCTTCACCAAGGACTTTGCTCAGAATGTGATGTACGGTGATCCGCGATACAATGCGACCATTGCCAACCTGGATAGTTTGAAGACCGCAGGCGCCGCTGTCTATACTCCCGGCTACAACAACACCGGCTACTTCCTCGGTAAATACATCGGCCGCGTCTCCGACAAAGCCGCTGTTACGCCTGAACTGAACTTCGGTCAGGACGAATACGAGATCCGTCTTGCCGACACTTACCTGATGGAAGCCGAAGCCCTGATGAACTCCGGCCAAAGCGTCGATCCGGGCAGCCGCGCCTACAACCTCTTCAATGCGGTCCGCGCCCGCGTGGGTCTCCCACCAATTGCACTCAACCAGGATAACCTTGAAAAAGAAAGGCGGCTGGAATTTGCAGGTGAAGGCCTACGCTGGCCAGACCTGGTACGTTGGGGTAAGGCCGGAACGGTCCTCGCGTACAAAGGATTCGTCACGGGTCGCAATGAGATTTTCCCGATCCCCCAGAACGAGCTGAACAATACCCTGCTCCAGCAGAGCAAGGAATGGGGTGGGACAAAATAATTCACACTTATATAAGAAGGCGGTTTGTCCGCCTTCTTATCTTCTATTATGTATAAGACTGCCTGCCTCATCGGCCTCCTTGCCCTCTCCGTAGCCTTCTTCTCACGCTGCTTTCAGGTGAATTCCGCGGCCGGCATCGATTCCCGCGGCCCTTTATATGCGGGATCACAGGCTTGTATCAAGTGTCATCTACCCGTTTTTAACTCCTATATCCACAACAATCATTTCAAAACATCGTCACCCGCGGATGCCAATTCACTAAAGACGATGGCCGCCGTTGCTAACAATCCTTTTTACTTTCCCGATTCTACGCTTATTAATATCGAAGAAAAGAACAACACCCTTTTTCAATCCCTGTCCTCACCCGACAACCATTCGGCCCACCGGGGCGCCGGCGAGTTCCCGTCTCCCCGCTCCGAAAAATTCGACATCGCCTTCGGCTCCGCCGAAAAAGCCCAAACCTATGCCTACTGGAAGGACGGCACGCTCTACCAACTGCCCCTTAGCTGGTTTGCCGGTCTGAACGCCTGGGCCAACAGTCCGGGTTTCCCGGCCTCGCACGCCCGCTTTAACCGCACTATCACCAGCCGCTGCTTCGAATGCCATGCCTCGTACATAAAAAGAGACTTTGAACAATCCGGCTCACTCGCCGTAAGCGAAGTACTGGACCCCAAGTCCATCGTCTATGGCATCGACTGCGAACGATGTCATGGTCCCGCACTCGAACACGTAAGGTTTCAACAGGAGAACCCCGACGTTAAAACAGCAAGGTTCATCGCACGCATCAGCGCGTTGAGCCGCCAGCAGCAGCTGGACCTTTGTGCCGTGTGCCATTCCGGCAACGACCGGGAAACCCAAAAGTCCCTTTTTAATTTTGTTCCGGGTGACACACTTTCGCATTTCTTCTATCCCAGTTTCGGTGCAACAGCCGCCGAGCCGGACGTCCATGGCCAGCAGCTCCAGCTGCTTCGCCTGAGCAAATGCTTTAATGCCTCGGATATGACCTGCTCCACCTGCCACCGGACCCACGCCGATCTGGCGCCCACCAACGACTACAACGCAAAATGCTATAGCTGCCATGAGAGCTCCACACATGCAATCGATGTGATGAAAGAGAACGAACAACGAAAAAGAGATTTCAACCTGACCAGCACCACTTGTATCGACTGTCATATGCCCTTGCTTGCCTCAAAGATGATCATTCTCAATAATGGGGCAGGCTCAAAAACCATCCCTTATTTGCTGCGGACACACAGGATTGCGATCTACAAATAGATTAAAATATTATTTTTGCTCCGCTTGTGTATTTGAGAAAGCTGCCAACCATATTATACATGGTGTTATCCACCATGCCCGTCTTTGCACAAAATAGCATCCTGATCCCGGAGATCATCAATTACACCAAAAAGATCTCGGAATCGGGCAATCAGAACAGGAGCATTGAACAAGATCAACGCGGCCTGCTCTATTTTGCCAATGACGACGGCCTGCTTGTCTTTGACGGCACCTACTGGCATACCTACCCCCTGCCTAACAGAAGCACCGTCCGGTCACTAACCATCGACAGCAACAGGATATACGTCGGCGGTCAGCAGGAAATAGGCTATTTCTTCTTCGATGCAAAGGGTTCCCTCTCCTATAGATCGCTTCGGCAGCTGATACCGCCCGGCGAAACGGATTTCACCGACGTATGGCACGTCGCGCGCTTTCACCACGACATCTTCTTTCAGTCCAACAAAAGGATGTTCAGGCTTCACGCCGGCCGTATCACTGCCTACAAAAGTACTAACTGGTCATTCGTTGGCACTTATGGGAACGTATTGATCGCCCAGGAGTACGATCATGGCCTGATGTTGTTTAAAGACGGCCGCTGGCAGATATTGACGACCAAAGATAACTTCTCAAAGGACAAAGTAGCGGTAAGGAGCATCACCGGTTTTGGTACGAATAAGCTATTGATCACTACCGTGAAAGAAGGTGTCTTTCTCATAGACAATGAGACGGTGACAAAATGGGAACCGCCGGCTATCGCGCCTATTACCCGGGATTTCATCGATAACTCCTTTGCCATAGACACTACGACGATAGCCGTCGCCACCCGCTTAGGCGGCTATTATATTATCAATACCCGTGGTGAGATCTTGCAGCACATCACCAAACTGCAAGGCCTCCAATCCAATACCGTAAACACCGTCTTCGCGGACAAAGAGAAAAATCTTTGGCTGGCACTGAACAATGGCATCGATCTCGTGCTATTCAACAGCTCCATCACGCATATAACGCCCGATTATGACAAAAAGAGTCCGGGATATTCCGCTGCTGTGTACAAGGATCATCTATACATCGGCACTGGGGTGGGTTTGTACAATATCGCCATCCCGGCCAACTACGATCTGAGTAGGACGGAAGGGGGCTTCAATTTGGTAGCCAATGGCAACGGCTTCATCTGGGGACTCTCCGTCGTCAACGACCAGCTGCTCATGGGCCGTAATGACGGGGCCTATACCGTCCAAAAGGACTCATGTATCGCACTGGACGCCTCCACCGGGTTCTGGTTCTTTCAGCCGCTCACGGCCCAACAGCCCTGTCCCCGCATCATCGGCGGCGCTTACAATGGGGTAAACATTTATACCTATCCAGGAAATAGATTTATTAACCCCAGATTGCATACCTCTTTCGAGTCTGCAAAAAACATAGTTGTCAAAGACACCAATATATGGGTAGCACATCCCTACCAGGGCTTGTACAAGATCAGCTTCAACGATACCGGTGCGCCTGTGAGCAAACCCTATATCGACATCCACAATATCCTCTCTTCCGGTCATAATCACCTGTTCAAGATCAGGGATGCTATCGTGCTCGTCACAGGGAAAGGAATATTCGAATACGATCCGGCTCTCCATGATTTCAAGACATCGGCTTTCTTTACAAAACTGTTTGGCTCGCTTTCAATATCGTACTTGCGTGAGGATACGCAGGGCAATATATGGTTTATCGCAGAGAAAAGACCCGGCGTGATAGACATGACTTCACCCCAAAACCCTGTCATCACCTGGTTCCCCGAGCTGAACAATCTGGTGCTCGGCGACGGGGATGAGTTTATTTATCCCATCAATAAAAACAATGTGCTGTTGGCCGGGGACGCCGGCTTTTATCGTCTCGATTATGAGCGATACAGGGCGGCCAATCACCGCATGAAAGTCGTGTTGAGATCGATCACGGCCTCCTATAAACGGGACAGCGTACTATTCGGGGGATTTATTGCCGACAACGGTTGGACGCCGTCGGACAACCGTGTCTACCACAAAAGGATCAGTCACAAATGGAATTCGATTCACTTCGAATTCTCTGCTCCTTATTTCAGCACGACCGTGGAATACAGTTGCCGGCTAAAAGGGTATGAAAAAGAATGGACGACCTGGTCAAAAAAGACCGAACGCACCTTCACCAATCTACCCGCGGGAGACTATGTCTTCGAAGTAAGCGCCCGCAACAGCACCGGGTTTACCTCCTCCGTGAGCGGGTTCGCGTTTACTATTTCTCCACCGTGGTACAACTCCTACCTGGCCTGGATAGCTTATATCCTGCTTGCCTTTGCGCTGATGTATTATTTCTACAAAAGGCAGCGCGAGCGCTTCGACGAGGAGCAGCGGCGCTTGCAGTACCAGCACCAGCTCGAGATCGAAAAAAATGAAAAAGAGATCATCAGCCTGAAAAATATTAAGCTGGAGACCGAAGTGCAGCACAACGAGGCGCAGTTAGCCTCCAATACCATGAATCTCCTGCAAAAAAGAGAGCTGCTGAATAAGATCAAGGAGGAAATCGTAGCTACACACGAAGAGCTGGAACCCGATCGCCGGGCAAAAAACACCCGCCGCATCATCAAGATCATCAACGACGAGCTCGAAACAGCCGACGACTGGCAACGCTTTTCGGTGTATTTCGACAAGGCCCACAACGACTTCCTGAAAACACTCAAAGAGACATTCCCCTTGCTGACACCCACCGATCTGAAGCTATGCGCTTATCTTCGGCTAAACCTCACCACAAAGGCCATTGCCGATCTGCTGAATCTTTCGGTGCGCGGAGTCGAAAGCAGCAGATACCGGCTGCGCAAGAAGCTGAATCTGGCAAACGAGGTATCGCTTGCCGATTTTTTCGGTTCCGTGGGCACGGGAAAGTGACGATGCCCTGCCTGCCCAAAACAAAAAAGCAGACAAAATGGTGCATTTTCCATTTTGTCTGCTAAGGAGGTCTCGAGCAGATTCGAACTGCTGTAGAAGCTTTTGCAGAGCTCTGCCTAGCCACTCGGCCACGAGACCACTTGATACTCAATCAACCAGCGATTGCCGCCGATTTTTTTGGGTGGCTGCAAAATTAAGATATTTTTGCTTAAGTCTGAAAAAATCTTAGAACATTTTATGCAATCAATCCCTGAAAGCGAATTAATTATCAATAGCCGCGGCGCCATCTACCATCTCGATCTTCGCCCCGAAGAACTGGCCACCACCATCTTCACTGTAGGCGATCCGGATAGGGTCGACCGCGTCAGCAAATACTTCGACGCCATCGAACACCGCTCCCACCACCGGGAATTCGTCTCCCACACCGGCCGCATCGGCAAAAAACACCTCACCGTGGTCTCCACCGGCATCGGCACCGACAACATCGACATCGTCCTCAACGAGCTCGATGCCCTTGCTAATATCGACTTTTCCTCCCGTACCGTCAAAAAGACCCTCACCCCTCTCACCATCATCCGCATGGGCACCAGCGGCGCCTTGCAAAAGGATATCCCCGTTGGCGGCTTCGTGGCCTCCACCCATGGCCTCGGCATCGACAACCTCCTCAATTTCTACCGCCACGAGACCACCGAAGAGGAAAGCGAACTCCTTCATTCCTTCGCCACCCAGACTCAACTGCACCACCGCCTGGCGCAACCCTATATCAGCGGCGCCAGCGCCACACTGCTGCGACACTTCACCAGCGGCTTCCACCATGGCATCACCGTCACCTGCCCCGGCTTCTATGGCCCCCAGGGCCGCGTGCTGCGCCTCGGCCTCACCCAGCCCGAACTCATCGACCGCCTCACCAATTTCGCCTATGGTCCCTACCGCATCACCAATTTCGAGATGGAAACGGCGGGTATCTACGGGCTCGGCAAACTCCTGGGCCACCAATGCCTCAGCATAAGCGCCATCGTCGCGAACCGCATCTCCCAGACCTTCAGCAAGGATAATCACGCCGTCGTCGACGAAATGATCCGCAAAACGCTGGACATCGTGAGCGGGATGTGAGTCGGCCAAAAACCAGTATCTTCGTCACGTGAAAAAAAAGAGTCGCATCCACCATTACGTAAAGACTAAAGCGGCAAAAAAAGGCACGGCCCGTCCCCACGGCAAACGCCCGCGTAAACACCCTTTCTCCGAGGCCAATCTGTCACCTGATCGTTAGGCCGCCGGCGCCACCCGAAAGGCCCCGACGCCAGCCACCACCCCGTTAGGCCGGTTCGCCCGAAAAAGCTACTTTTGTGCCCAACTTATGTCTCCCATGAACTTCTTCAAATACCAGGGCACCGGCAACGACTTCGTGATCCTGGATAACCGGAACTGGAGCTACACTGCGCTGACCACCGACCGCGTCCGCTTTCTTTGCGACCGCCGTTTCGGCATCGGGGCGGATGGGCTCATGCTCCTCAACCCCCACTCCGGCTATGACTTCGAAATGAAATACTACAACGCAGACGGCCGCGAAAGCACCATGTGCGGCAACGGCGGCCGCTGTCTGGTCAAGTTCGCCTACGACATGGGTATCGTCAGGGAAGAATACAGCTTCCTGGCCGTCGACGGCCCCCACCTTGCCAGGATCGACTCGAGCGGCATGGTCTCCCTCAAGATGAAAGACGTAAAAGCCATCGACGACTTCAAAGGCGACAGCATCCTCGATACAGGCAGCCCCCATTATATCAAAATGGTCACCGACGTCATGGAACTCGACGTCTACCACAAAGGCATGGACATCCGCTACAGCAGCGATTTCGCCAAACAAGGCATCAACGTCAACTTCGTAGAACAAAAACGCCCCGACGAGATCGTCGTCCGCACCTACGAACGCGGCGTGGAAGACGAGACCCTCTCCTGCG
>Ga0134126_10004781_pt1 | contig 16934 bp, 20 predicted proteins | sample KB31752_FD_96881 | JGI IMG/M metagenome (GOLD analysis project Ga0134126, IMG submission 96881) | Terrestrial soil microbial communities with excess Nitrogen fertilizer from Kellogg Biological Station, Michigan, USA - KB3-175-2 | ecosystem: Environmental > Terrestrial > Soil > Unclassified ...
GCTCGACGTGTGGACTGACCATGGCCCACTGGCGTGCCCAGTACTTGCGTACGGCCTCGCGGCCATGGACGTAGCCACCATCCATCCCGTTGGCCCAGGTGACATCATCGGTGAGCACGGTCAGCACGCCGTCTATATCCCGCGCGTTGAAACGATCGTAGATGCGTTCAAGGACTGCGACTTCATCGTCCATTGGGCCTCTCCTTGCACAGCGAGCGCGTTGCGTTAAAATACATATGCACGTATATGTCTGAGCCTCGACAGGTGAAGTCGCGATTCATCAATGAGACAATATCTTGTCGAGGAATAGCTGTGCTCGATCTGAGCGGGACTGCGAGTGACTGAAAAACTCGTCGGTCGAGCAATCCTCCACCACTTCGCCCATATCCATGAAAACCACGCGGCTGGCGACACGGCGAGCAAATCCCATTTCGTGAGTAACCACCATCATGGTCATGCCGTCGGTCGCAAGCGCCGTCATGACGTCCAGGACCTCATTGATCATTTCGGGATCGAGCGCTGACGTGGGCTCGTCGAACAGCATGATCTCGGGATCCAGCGCGAGCGCTCGCGCGATCGCAATGCGCTGCTGCTGGCCGCCCGAAAGGTTCATGGGATAAGCCGCTTCCTTGTCCTTTAAGCCGACCCGATCGAGCAGACGCCAGGCCCGCTCTCTCGCTTCCTCGGCCGGGCGCTTGAGGACAATACGCTGCGCGAGGCAGATGTTGTCGATCACACTGAGGTGCGGATAGAGTTCGAAATTCTGGAACACCATGCCGACTTGCCGCCGCAAATGCGTGGCCGATCGGGCTTTGCTTCCGACATCGATTCCGTCCACGAGAATATGCCCGCCCTGGTAGGACTCAAGTGCGTTGACACACTTGATCAGCGTCGACTTGCCCGATCCAGAAGGTCCGCAGACCACGACGACCTCTCCGCGCGAGACCTTCATCGTGACATCGCGAAGCACATGGTGTGCACCATAATATTTGTTGACGCTTTTGAACTCGATCATCGGGCTAGGGTCCCTTTCAGTTTTTCCACACCGGCTGTCGCTGCGAGGCAGACCAAGTAATAGACGAGACAGGCAAACGTATAGGCCTCGATCAGCCGCCCATCCCGGTTGGCAATGATAGTCGTCGCGGTCAGGAAGTCATGCAGCGAGACAACAAAGACCAGCGAGGTATCCTGAAACAGGATGATCGCCTGGGTGAGGAAGATCGGAATCATGGCAGTAAACGCTTGCGGAAAGACCACGTGGCGCAGTCCCTGCGCCCGGCTCATGCCGCTGGCGAGGGCCGCGTTCAGTTGCCCTGCGCGTACGCTTTTTAGGCCGGCCCGCAGAATTTCGCTGTAGTAGGCGCCTTCGAACAGCGTGAAGGCGACGATCGCCGAGGTCCAGGCGCCGACAGGTCTCCCCAGGATCAAAGGCACCATGAAATAGAACCAGAAGATCACGAGGATTAACGGAATCGCGCGAAACACGAAGACGTAAGCGTCGACCAAACGATTGCCGATGACGCCAGTGAACAGCCGGACCAACGCTAGGGCGGTACCGACGGCAAGTCCGCCAATAACGCCGAGCAATGTCAGGGTCAGGCTGAGCAGCAGACCGTCAAAAAGAAAACTGGCGTTTCGCACGATGAGCGAATAATCCGGCATCGGAGTTACACCGTAACGGGTAAGGCTAGGGTCCGCTGCAGGCAAACCATGACCAGATTGAGAACGAGCGCGACCAGTACGTAGAAGGCCGTCGCGGCGCCAAATGCTTCAAAGCCGTGAAAGGTGAAATTTTCGATTTGCCGGCTCTGCGCCGTCAGTTCGAGCACGCCGATAGTTAAAGCCAGCGACTAGTTCTTGACGATGGACAAAAATTCCGAGGTGAGCGGCGGCAGGATGATCCTCAGCGCCTGCGGCATGACAATGTAACGCAAGGACTGCGCCCGGGTCATGCCGGTTGCGTCGGCGGCCATCCTCTGCCCGCGCGGAACAGCCTGCAGCCCGGCCCGAAATAACTCCGCCAGACGGCCGGAAGTATAGAACGCAAGCGCCAGCACGGCGGTCCAGAACTCGGGATTCGGCAGATCCCGCTTGAACCACAGACCGAGCTTGGCGGGCAGCAGTTCCGGCACCACAAAGAACCACACGAACATCTGCAACAGCAGTGGAATGTTGCGAAACACGGAAACATAAAAGCCGGAAAGGCCGAGTACCCAGCGCGAGGATGACGTGCGGGCAATGCCGATCGCGGTTCCGAGCGGCAGCGCGATGAGCCAGCCCGCGACCGACAGCGCGACGGTCCATCCAAGCCCTGTCAGCAGCCAGCCTGCGTAAGGCTCCCTGAACAGAAGTCCCCAATTCCACTGATAGTTCATGACGCAGCGCCTCGCCCTTCGATCACCGGCAACAGCATCGCGCCCCGCCGGCCCTTTTTATTCTTCGATGGCTTCGATCTTGAACAAAGCGTCGACCTCACCCTCGATCGGCACGCCATAGGGCGTGATCCATTGGTCATAGAGTTTCTGAAGTTCACCGCTGGCAAGCAGGCGGGAAATTGTCCCGTTGATGATGGTCAAGAGGCCGGAATTGTTTTTTCCGACCATGAAGGCGACCTGCTCGAACGACAGCGGCTTACCGACGATGGCGAACTCATCCTTGTTCTGCGCCGTGCGGAGCGCACCGCCGAGCAAAACCGCATCATTGACGAATGCATCGACCCGTTGCGAGTTGACTGCAAGCAGCCCTTCCGCATTGTCCCGGACTTGAAGCACCCGGACGTTGATCTTGTTCCGATCCAGTGCGGTACGTACGTAGCGCTCGGCCGTGGTGCCCGCGGCAAGCGCGACAATCTTGCCATTGAGATCCGGCAGATCCTGGATGCCCGATGTCTTTTTCACCAACAGCCTGCCCTCGGCGAGCGCGACGGCATAACTGAAGTCGACCTGCTCCTGACGGGCCAATGAATTGACGGTGGTTCCGCACTCGATATCAACCGTTCCATTGGCGATCAGCGGAATCCGCGTTTGCGGCGTCACCGGCACGTACTTTATCCCGATGTTGGGGATATTGAGCTTGCGGCCGATCTCCTGGGCGATCTTCTTGCAGATGTCGATCGAATAGCCGCTCGCCTGCTTGTTCTCGTTGAGATAGGCGAATGGCGCCGCACTCTCGCGGAATCCGATGGTGACGGCTTTGTTCTGCCGAATACGCGTCAGGGCAGTATCCGCTTCCTGTCCCTGGGCCAGGGCCGGCAGGAGAGTCGCGACGATAACGGTCAGCAGGCTGATCTTTCTAACGAACATCATACTCTCCTCGTTGATTGTTCTTAAATTTGGACGACGCGGCTCAGCGACTGAATATCTGGAAAAATGAAATCCGGGCGTGGGACGGAAGCGTCGAGCGCTATCTGGCGACGGTTGATCCAAGCAATGGTCAATCCAAGCGGTTTGCCGCCAACGAGATCGGTGAATTGTGATTGCCCGGAGTGCAGGATCTCGTCCTTCGCGACGCCCGCATTCTCGATTAGGTAGCGAAACAGCGTGCCGTCAGGCTTGTAGCCCTGGGCCCGCTGCGCGGTGCACACCAATTCGAAGTTCCGCTTCAATGGCGTCAACGCCAAAAGGTCATCATCGATGTTGGACACTACCGCCAGTCTGTAACGGCGCGACAGTTGGTCCAGGGTGCGGACGACATCGTCGTAAAGGAAGAAGCGCGGGAAGGCCTCAAAGTAGCGATCGATCAGCCGGCTGTCGCCCACCACCTTGAAATGCTCAAACGTTTCGGCGAGCGAGAGTTCGCAGATCTCCCGATACGAGCGATATAGGCCCCAATAGTGCGCGATATTTCGATGTTCCCAATGTTCCCAGAACGCCTTAACGTCAAGATGATGCGCACCGGCATCGGCCAGGATGCGCTCAAAGGCACTGTAGGAACTGTCGCGAACACTGATCAGCGTACCGAAGACATCGAACGACATCAGCTTCGGCCGCAGACGTGTCGAGTGCATTTCGCTATTCATAAATCGAATTCCAGATGATGCTTTGGTTCTGAACGGGTGTGCGCTGCCGTACGCGGCCTGGCTCACCGCACGGCGATAGCTTCGAGTTCGATTAGGTAGCCGTGATGTAGCGCCGGAACCGGCACCACCGCGCGGGCCGGACGGTGATTCCCTAAAACCTCAGCATAGATCGCGTTGAATGCCGGCCAGTGTTCGACGCCGACTAGATAGGCGGTCACTTTTGCGATGCGATCACGGTCGAGACCTGCTCCCTCAACGATCGCGATGATGTTGGCGAGCGCCTGACGGGCCTGAACCTCGAAAGGTTGGTCCGCCAGTGACGCCCCATCGGCGCGCGCTGCGAGTTGGCCAGAGACGTATACAACGCCCGCAGCCTCGGTCGCCTGCGCGTAGTGCCCAAATGGTTGTGGAGCCGTTTCAGTTGTAATGGTCTTAATTGAATTCGACATCAGATCACCATCCATGGATACGAGGCCAGATCGCGGACACGGTCCGACCGTGATCGACGACGTAGTAGCGGTCATGTTGAGCGCCGGTGGCGCAAGCATGGTTGGGAAAGATCCGCACCATCGCGCCCACCGGAAGTTTCGGCGGAGACAGCTGAGCGCCGGAGCGCCTTGCCAGAATGCCATGCTCCTGATTGGCGTCGATCATGATCAGATCGGGGATCGGATTGCCCGTGAGATCGCAAACCACGCCATAGCCCTGATCGACGGCGAGACGCGCGGTGCCGCGATCACGCGACATCGCCATCCAGCCGGCATCGACGATGATCCAGCCCTTGTCATGCTGATGACCGATCACAGTTGCCAGCACCGAGAGAGCGATGTCCCCGATATCGCAGACGCCGATCCCCGCCATCACTAGATCGAAGAACATGAAAGTCCCGACGCGCACCTCGGTGACACCGGCGAGGTCGCGGGCAAAATGCGCGGTCGGCGTGGATCCCACGCTCACCTCTGGACATGGCAATCCTGCAGCTCTTAGCGCCGCTGCAGCCGCCACGATGCCCGACCGTTCCTGTTCAGCCATCGCCTCGAAAGACGCTTGGTCATGCAGGTTGTAGGAACTGCCGGCATGCGTCATCACACCGCGAAGCATGGCACCACCTTCGTGAAGCGTGCGGCCGACCGAAGTGAGCGCGTGGTCCGGCGGCTTGATCCCCGATCGGTGGTCGTCGGTATCGACCTCGATCAGGACCGGGAGCGGATCACGCTGCTCGACGCTTTTTGCCGCCACTAATTGCGCGGTCTCCAAATTGTCGAGAATGATCGCTAAATTGGCGCCGCGCCGTCGCAGGTCGAACACGTGATCGAGCTTGTTCGGGGCGATACCCACCGCATAGAGCAGATCGCCGACGCCGTGATTGAAGAAGTATTCAGCCTCCCTCAGCGTCGAGACTGTTACCGGCCCCTGTGCGCCATCCATCACCAACTGGGCGACGTCAATGCTCTTTGCGGTCTTGAGATGCGGACGAAGTCTGACCTCAAACGGTTGCAGATGCCGCTTCAACCGCGCGACGTTCGCAATGAGACGAGATTTTTCCAGGACCAGACACGGCGTCTCCAAAACGTCGAGCGCTTGACCGATCTCCTGGCGTGAGTAGGCGCTGACGGATGACATGGCCGATCAATCCGCGCGGCCGGCGATGTACGTTGCGATGCCTGTCGGAACACGGGTCGCAGGCGCGACGACGAGGATCACGCTATATTGCATATTATATATAATGCTTAGCGACATCAGGTTAGTTCTCCATTGCAATGGGGTGTATTAGATTATATATTATATGTCAAATCAGATTCGAGGAGATGTCGGTGCTAACCGCAGCGAGACCCAAACCGATCGGCAGTACTGAGATGATCGCCGACGCCCTCCGCGGCGCGATCTGCAGCGGAGAGATTCCCCCCGGCGCACCGCTGAAACAAGATGAGATCGCGGCGGAGTTCAGCGTGAGCCATACGCCGGTGCGCGAGGCGCTCAAGGCTCTGGTCTCGGAGGGACTTGCCACCCTGCATCACAACCGCGGTTGTTTCGTCTCGGATCTGTCAAGCGCTGTGGCACGCGAACTGATGGAATTCCGCGCCGTCCTAGAACCTCGGCTGGCCGGCTGGGCAATCGATCATCTGACCGAGACGAATATCGAGCACGCCCGCCTCGTTATGGCGAAGATCGACAAGACCAGCAATCCGGCGCAGCGCTTGCGGCTCGCAACCGAATTCCACACCGTCATATATACGCGCGCCAACCGGCCGTTCTTTCTCGATCAGGTCAACCGCGCCCGCAACAATCTCAATCGCTATTGGCGGCTCGCATGGAGTGACCAGACGTTCCCCGTCAGCACCCAGAACGAACATCAAAAAATATTGGACCTTTGCGTCGCCAAGGACCGAGCCGGCGTGATGGCGTTTATCGAGCAACACATCATGACTTCGGGCGAAGTCGTCCTGCGTTACCTGCAAAGAATGGAAGCTGATCAGGCGGCTTATACGTAGGCTCTCACTATCATGATCCGACTTGGCGAGAAGCAGAAATCAATGACTAGCCAACAGCGATTCCATATGCATGCTCGCCGGCCCACCGAGTTCCGGCTTCCGTTGATGGTAATGCAGCAAAAACGACTACAAGGCGTCACGATAGGATCCGTCGAGGATCTTTAAGCAACGTGCGACGCCATTAGCGTAAATGGAATGAGGCCGGTGATCGACAGGGCGTTCGCCTTCGATCAGGCCAAGGCTGCCTTCTCCTACATGGAGAGCGGGGCACACTTCGGAAAGGTCGCGATCAATATCTGATACCTGTCAAGACAATTGGCGACGGTTGCTGGGCACGAATTTGCCCGGATCTCGTGCCAAACCACAATAACCATGATTGATGCATCGAATATTTCAAAACTTCATTGATCACCTTTCGAGCGCATCGGACCCAGATGCGCTTCGAGATGCCATGTCGCAGGCGGCGGCAAGGCTCGATCTGTCCTGTTTCGCGTACCTCGCGATGCCGGACAGAGTAGGAAGCCAAGCACGGTTGATATCAAATTATCCATCGGATTGGACAACCCATTATCTGCAACGACACTACGAGCGCTTCGATCCCGTGATTGTTCAGGCCCTCAGCCATCCCGAGCCTTTCGAGTGGGGTCTGGGAGTCGGATCATTGGCACGCTCTAAATCGCAAGAATTGTTCGAGGAGGCTGCGAAATTCGGCATTCGCTACGGATTCACAATTCCGATTCACGACGACAGCGGCCCAGTTGCAGCGGTGACGTTCGCCGCCGACGAACGTCGACCGCAGTTCGATCGAACTATTAGTGAGCACGCACGCGTGTTGCAGCTTATGGCAATGTATTTTCACGCGCATGCGCAACGGAGGATCGGGAGCAATCGCCCCATCGCCGGCGCGTCACTATCACCGCGCGAGGCCGAATGTCTCGAATGGGCTGCTCAAGGTAAATCCGCCTGGGAGATCGGAACTATTCTCGGCATTTCACGGCACACGGTCGCCACCTATCTCGACAACGCTAAAACCAAACTCGGAGTACGGACTATCGTGCAAGCAGTGGCTCGCGTAACTGAATTCAAACTGATTGGACACCGACCGATTCAGTGAGTCACCTCCCCTAGTTGCGGGAGGTGACTCATTCATCTTGCGCGCCTCCAATGGAAGCGTCATCCCAGAGCCGGAGGCGGTCCATGATGCAACTCATTACATCTGACTACTACAGCAACTTTATTGACGCAGTAACTGAAATGCACCGCCTGCGGTACCGCGTATTTAAGGGACGACTTGATTGGGACGTCCAGTTCAGTGGCGACATGGAGATTGACGAATTCGACGCACTTCATCCTGTGTATTTAATCCAGAGAGCAAGCGACAATCGCGTTCAAGGCTGCGTGCGCCTTCTCCCTTCGACTGGCCCCACCATGCTGCGTGATACCTTTCCAGTGCTATTGGACGGGGCACCGGCCCCCATTAGTCCGAGCATCTGGGAGAGCAGCCGCTTTGCACTCGATCTTCCCTCTGACACGCCGAAGGCAACTCACGGCCTGGCGACCGCTACCTACGAACTGTTCGCAGGCATGATCGAGTTCGGCCTCTCGCGACAGCTCACCGAAATTGTGACCGTCACTGATGCTCGAATGGAACGAATTTTGCGCCGCGCTGGGTGGCCTTTGCGGCGACTCGGCAAACCTCGAGCACTAGGAAGCACGCTCGCGGTCGCGGGGTTTCTTGAAGTTTCGATTGAGAGCCTCACGCGTATCCGTTCCGCCAGCGGCCTTCAAGGTCCCGTGCTCTGGGCGCCGGTCGCGCTTGCCGCAGCGTAGACAAAGCTACGAAAATGATGGGCGTCGGGCGGAGTTGTTCCCAAATGAGGGAATGGCCCTTGGTCGACGGGCTCTGCGTCGCGACAACCACTGCATTTGCATCGCGATCTCTAACTGCAGATAATACGTGGCGGAGCACATGGATCGCAACTCCAAATCGACGAATGCGCCCCTTCGCAGCCTAACATCGGCTGTCGACCTCCTGCATCTCCGATATGCCGTAGCGGCCGCAGATCACGGAAGCTTCCGGCGGGCGGCTGAGGCGTTGCAAATGCGGCAATCGAAGTTGAGCCGTTGCATTCGCCAACTCGAAGAGCGCATCGAGATGACCGTCTTCGAGCGATCGAGTGGTGGGGTACGGGCCACACAGGCGGGCCGCGACTTCCTTCGCATGGCGCGGTCTATTTTAGAGCAGATGGACACATTATTGGCGAGCGCGCACAGCACCGGTCGCGGCGAAGCTGGCCGCCTGGCGATCGGCTTCTATACTTCCCTTTCGGCCGGCAATTTACGCGCAACGCTCGTTGATTATGCAAAGCGATTTCCACAAATCGAGATCGGCATGATGGAAAGATCGCGGACGCGTCTCGCTACGGCCCTCCGCAATGGTGCGATAGACGTCGCTATCGTCACCGGAGGGACTCTGCTGATCGACAATGAAATAATCTCGCTTTGGAACGAGCGCGTTCTGCTCGCACTGCCAGAAGGCCATCGGCTTGCTGAGGGCGAGTCCATCCATTGGACCGATCTGAAGGGAGAGACGCTTCTAATTAGCCGGCACGATCCCGGGCCTGAGATCCAAGAACTGCTCCTAACCAAGCTCACCTCACCGGAGGATCGGCCCAAAGCGGTCTGCCAAGCCGCGAGTTGGGGGAATGTTAATAGCCTCGTTGGAGTCGGATTCGGAGTCAGCCTAGTGACGGAATCTGATGTTGGCGTCAAACTCCCTGGTCTGATCTATCGAGAACTCCGCGACGGGACGGGGCCAAGCTGGGTTCGCTACTCGGCGCATTGGAGAATTGATAATGCCAATCCAGCACTGGCGAGTTTTCTGAAGATGCTGGGAGAGCGCTATCCCTCACCTGCTGTTTGATTCCTGCGCCGCACTTTTGCGAAAGCACGGTCCGTTGCCATGAACCGTGCCAGCATAGGAGGAACCAGTTTCAGCGGATCCGGGATTGGCTGTCCGGTTTCGCGCGCAAGCGCCTCGGCGTATGCAAGCAGATCGCGATGTACGAGTGCGGGGAATTCGACTGTCAGCTTCACCGGCTTGTCGTCAGCGATGGCGCCGAGCTTGAGCTTTGCCATGTATATGTCCTCACCTTTTGTAAGGCTCGAGTACAAGGTCGCGATTGACAATCACGCGCACCGGGAAACCCGGCCGGATCGTCAGCGTCGGCTGAATGTTTAGATTGCGCTGAACGACTTTTTGGCCGGTCTGGTTCAAACTGTCGCTGGATCCGCGGCGGAGCGCCTGGATGATGTCGCCATTGTTGCCGGTATCGGAGCCGGCGCCGAGTTCACTTCCAACGCCAAGCAACGTAGATAGCAGCGCGGCCTTAAACAAAGCGCCCCAATGATTGTCGACCTCGTCCTCAAGGCCGGCATAACCCGCAGTGTCGGCGCCGGGCTGGCGCTCCAGCACGATCGAGCGGCCGTTTGGCATGATCAGGCGGGTCCAGACCAGCAGCACGCGGGACTGTCCAAACGAAACCTGGCTGTCATAAACGCCGATGAGCCGTGTTCCCTGTGGAACAAGAAGGAAGCGTCCGGTTGGACTGTCGTAGACATTCTCAGTCACCTGAGCGGTGATCTGGCCAGGTAGATCCGAGCGAATCCCGGTAATGAGCGACGCTGGGATGACATTGCCTGCCTGGACTACATAGGACGACGCCGGCGCGGCGATCTTGTCCGGGCTGGTGGTGCGGCGATCGACCGATGCGTTGACGAACGCAAGTTTACGGTCCTGGCCGTTCTGCGCGAGCGTCTCGTCGGCTGCTGAGGATCGAGCCGGCGCCGATTGACCAGGCTGGTTTGAGGTGACAGCCGAAGAATCAATCGAAGCGGCTTGAACTGACGGCAACGCCAACTCACGGATACTGGTTGAGGCAAACAGCTTGCTCAGGCGAGCCGCTTCGTTCTCCTGGCCGATGCGTTGCTGCTCCGCATCGACGGCAGGTACCATCGTCGAAGGCGCATTTTGCGCGTTCAGCATCGGACGACCAAGATCGCCGGGTAGCGCGGGTCCAAGCGGCGGGGCCTGGCGGGGCACACCGGCATAGTCTCGCGGAAGGCCGCTCAGTCCGTCAGCCACATTGTGATGATCGGTGGTGTAGAGCTCTGACGACGCGGATGTACGCGACCGATGGTTCTGCAGCGCCCAAAGTACCGCACCGCAGATTGCAAGCGATCCAATCGCAGCACCTCCGGCCAGGACTTTTCGAGAGAGCCTGGTGACACGGGGGCGCTCCGCGCGCAAACGCATCGATGCCGCCCGGTCTGGCTCATTGTCACGTCCCGGCCGAATGTCGAGTTCCGGCTCCAGACTCACCGCAGCCTCCCGTCGGTGCGGCTGATGCGGACGGTCTGCTGATGTTCACCTCCCATGCGGAGCTCGGCCGCGGCGAACAGTCGGTCCACAATATAATAGTTCTGCCTCACGCGATAATTGACGAGCTGACCATCCCCCTCCGGCCCGATGACGAACAATGGCGGCGCCTCTCCCTGCGCAATCCCGCTGGGCATCTCGATATAGACCTTGGACCCGTCGTCGAAAGCAGAGACCGGACGCCACGGCGGGTTGTCGCCTTCAATCGCGTAGCGGAACCGCAGTCGCGAGATATCAACGCCCTCCACAATGGGCGTTGCGGACTCGGCACTCGCATTCTGGCGGCGCAACGCGATCAGTTGATCTTGTGGATATTGCCAAGAGACCGACGCCATATAGGTCTTTTCCGCGGAACGAAGCTCCAGGAGGTAGGTCCGGCGATCGGTGTTGATCACGAGATTTGAGACGAGGTCGGGCCGTGTGGGTTTGACTAGGATATGAATGCGCTTGGTCGGACCTGCCCCACTCTCAGTGTCGCCGATGATCCAGCGCACCGTATCGCCCGCCGCGACCGGGCCAGAGCCAACCAATTGCTCGCCCTCCTGCAAAGCGACGTCCGTCACCTGTCCCGGCGCCGCATAGACCTGATAAAGCGCGCCCGACGAGAACGGATAGACCTGCACTGCGTTGATGTAGCCGTTGCGAGTCGGCTGCACGCGGGCCGCGGCATTTGCTTTCTCGACCCGTTTGCGCGGATCACCAGGCTCCGGTTTCGAAGGCGCGCCATGCAACGGTTTGAGTTGGCCGGGAAGTGGCAACAGCTTTGGCAATTCGACGATCTCGACCGGCTTGGGCGGGTCCGCGCCCCTGAACGGACTGATGGAGACGACCATGGCCGCCGTCGTGCCGGCGCAAGGGCCAGACGCACCGATCATGCAACGACGCCCGCGCATCGACGACAGTAAGAGCGCGACCCAGCAAACGATGGCGGTTCCCGTCGCATCTTCGCGTGTCGCCGACGGTGCACTCCCGAGCAAAAGCCTGCGTGACCCAGCGGACGACGACGTCACTTGACGACGCGCTGCGTCATGGCCCGATCCCGCTGCATGTGCATGCGTCGATCAAATATACGCTCATCGCAAACGCGCGACAGCGCCGATGCCGTCCCGGCGCACCGCCCCCGGTCCGGCGGCAGGGCGCGATATGCCACGCGCGTTTTGTGCTGTGTGGCATTTCAGACGCTAAAACCAGTGCTCTCGTGCTAATGATGGGTGGTTAAGCAAATCGGGATGAAACTGGAATGCCCGGCGCTGCGCCGAAATTCATCGAGACGGAAACGGAGTTCGCACGGTTCGTGAGAACCTTTCGCAGCGGCACCGTTGTGCGCGACTTGATTCCGGACGCGCCGCACATGGCGTTGAACGCCGATTATTACTTTTCGAGCGACGACGTCATTGCCGAGTTGAAATGCCTCTACACGGACCCTAGCGACCGGGCGCATCTCGACAAGCGTTTTCTGTCTGTCTGCCAGCGCCTTGGTTATTCGGCAGAACAGGCGCTGCAAATCGCGTTTCGCGAGATTCCCCTGCCCCGTGACGTTGCTCAAGGTGTCATTGCGAAGTCTTTGAACCACATTCGAAAGATATTGCGGAAGGCAAACCATCAGATCGCCGCGACCAAGCGACAGCTTGGACGCGCAGATGCTTTGGGGCTGGTGATTATTTCCAACGAGAGCAATCTCGCCCTGTCACCCGTAGAACTGATCCATTTCATGTCACGAGAACTGAGAGCAACGATGAAGGACAGTCATATCGATAGCGTCATCTATATGACCCCGAATCTGTATCATGCCGTCGGGAACGACGGCGTGGCACGGTCGCTGTGGCTCCCAGGATATCGACGCGCGGGCACCCGGCTTACGGATTTCGTCGATGATCTTGGAGCCGCCTGGGGTAAGTTTCGCGAAGAATTGGATGGCCATTTGGCCCTCTCGACAAGGCCACACGAGCCACCGCTCGGTGACTTTGATGTTCGACCTTCGCAAAGAGCGTTCCAACGATAAGCGCGTGTACTTCGTCCTTGAAGGAGAGCTGCCATCGCCCGGCAAAATGCAGATGTGCTGTGGTTCGTCCAACAATCTAGCATTTGTTGAGGCCATTGGATCGTGGTTCCGGCCGCGCGCCCGGCGGCGCGCGGCCGAAATTTTCAACAATGGCCTGACAGCAAGCCGGGACCGCCGTGGCGGTCCCGGCCATGCCGGTCACGCGGCAGCGTCGGAATAAGCCTCCGCATGATTGCCTTCGGTGACACCCTGCGCCTGCGGCTGCCCGTCACTCGCTTGCACGACTTGCTGTGTCCGCAGCAACGCAGGCAGCCATCCGGTTCCGACAAGAAGCTGTTCGGCGGCTTCCGCCATGGCCTGCTTCTTCATGTCGGCCATCCGGACGGCGGCCTCATCGCTGCCCCCCTCCCGCACGGCGGCGAGGATGTGCGCCTTGGTGACGCGACCAAGATAAGTCCGCACCGTCGGCGTCCAATGCGCCGTCATGTCGAGCGACACGGCGTCTGCCAGCGTATCCGCCGTCGCCATGGCGCGCGGCTTGCGCTCGTGCGGCAGCTTCACCGCGTTCACCGTGAACGCAACGCAATGCGCAAACAACGCCATGCGGCTGTCGTGGTCGAGCGCCACGATGAACGTCCACAGTTCGGCCACGTCGCGCGGCATCTGCGCCGCCCATCTGGCGTGGCGATCCGTCCACATCCTCCCTGCTTGCGTGTCCTCGATGCCATCCGCATGCCCGGCCAGCACAGTGCTGATCGGACGGAGGTCGAGCACATGGGCGTCCGCGCCGCGATAGAAAATCTGCGCGACGAGCGTATGGGTGACGGCCACGATGGCAACCTCCGGCTGCTCGCTCAGGGCAAGACGAAGGCCGAGCGTGCGATGCGCCGTCAGATCGCGAACAAGACTATCGGACAACTTGTCGCTCTCGGCATCATCGTCGTCCGCGTCGGTTCCGTGACGATTCAGATCGCCGTCCGCGATAATCTCGCCATCATGGGTCACGCTGTGACCGGCCTCACCATCGCCATTGGCCTCCGCCGTTTCCGACTTCGTGTCCTCGAGCCGGATGAAGCCGCGTTCGACCCGCAAGCCGCCGTCATGATTGAGGATCACGAAGGCCCCGCCGCGCGCGATGTCGTCGGGGTCATAAGCTTGACGCTTGGTGTCGATCCGCTCCATTTCGGTTTCAAGCTCCCCGCAGCGCGCATCGACATCGTCGGGAAGTTCTTCGGCGCTTTCGTACTGTTCCGACAGGCTGTTGTATTCCGCCCGCGCGGCGTCATAGGCGGCGGCATCGTCCGCCGACTGTTCCACCGGCTGCGGATAGAATCGGCGCAAGCCGTGGCTGTGCGGATAGTCGAGATAGGCTTGCACCCATTTCCACCCTTCTGCCTCGCGCAAGGCGGTCGCCGTGCATTCCAGCTTTTCCATGGTGAGCCGGTCCAGCAGCGCCACATCCTCGAAATAGCCACCGCGATCCTCGGTGAAAAGGTCGCGCAGGATGGTGCCGCCCGCGTCCGTGTAAGCCTCCGCCCCGACAAAGATCGCGCGGCGATCCGTGGCGGCGACATTGGCCTCGGTGAGCATGCGGCGGATGGTGCTGGCATCACGGTTATAAGACAGCCGCTCATAGGCGGCGTCTTGCCGGGCATGATTCTCGGTGATGGCGAAGGCCATCAACTGATCCAGCGTCAAATCACCGTCGCGATAGATTTGTATCAGCTTGGGCGACACTGCGCCAAGCCGCAACCGCTGCCGCACAACATGCGGCGTGACGCCGAAACGGGCGGCGATTTCTTCCGCGCCGCAAGCGCGTTCCTCCGCCAGCTTCTTAAACGCCTCGAACTGATCGGCGGGGTGCATGTTTTCCCGAGTGACGTTCTCGTCGAGGCTGATCTCATGCGGGTCGTTGGTGGTGTCGATGACGCAACGGATCGGTTCGGTCTTTTTGATCTCCTTGCGCTTAACGCGCAAAAGCTGCGCCAGCCTGCGGCCTTCGCCGATGGTGACGAAATAGAACCCGGTTGCCGCGCCGTCCGCGTCCACCTCCGGTTCGATGACGAGGTTTTGCAGGATGCCTTTGGCGGCGATGCTGGCCGCATAGGCCTCGATAGACGCCTCGCTGTGCGGCATCTTGCGGGCGTTGTTCGGGGACTTCTTGAGCTTATTGAGCGGAACGAAGATTTCGGTGCCGCTTTCCACGACGACGGTTTCGACTTTCTTGGTAGACATGATCGTTCTCCTTTTGGGTTGGGGTGCAAGCGCAGCGCTGCGCTGCACCCCTGCCCGTCGGCGAGACCGGGGTAGCAAGGGCAAGGGCGGCCGGGGTGGAGGGGGATCACCCGGCCTGCACAAGCGGATGTCAGTGGTGACGCCGCGGTGGTTGTCGTTCCGCGCGGAAGGTCGGGGAGACCACCCCGGCCGGTCCCGGCGCTGGCCGGGACTTCACCCTTGCCCGCGCGAGGGCGGAGCCCTTAGTGCTTCAGCATTGGACCAATTTGCGTCAGGGATGGACGCCCGCAGGGTGAAGACCCGCAACTCGCGGGGCTTCAGCGCAGCCGACAGCCCGGTCCCGAAGGGAGGCGCCCAGGCGGTCGTCTGGCGTGGCAAACGGAACCCGGTCGACGTTGATCTCGGTAGAATTATGCATTAATAACCAATAGGTTATCTGAATTGGCGGAACCTTTCTGAAAGCACGGTGGTTCAGGTTTTGTTGACGGCGCAGCCATATGCTGTTGACTTGGCTCCGCACCCGGCCATCTTTAGGAATGATCGCGGCGATATGACCGCCTTTGAGACATTAAAGAGAATAGACATGTTTCCCGCGTCGGTACTGACGACCGTCAATGCGCCGTACAGCAAGCCGCTGGACGCGCAGACGCTCGCCTATTGCCTGACGCATCCGATGGCCGCCAAGACCTGGCCGGGTCAGATGTCCGCGTTTTTCGGTGAGGTCGCGCCGGACCTGCAGAAGGCCTTCGCCAGCGCCTTCGACATCAGCGAGGCGGAACTGGCGATCGCCGCAAAGACATTCGCCGAATATTCGGGCGAAACCTATCCGCTCGCCGCGTGAGCGCGAGTGGATCAGACTGGGCGCGTCTTTTCCGCATTGCCTGCTCGCTGATACGCCAGGTCAATTCTGAGCAGGTCATTATCGATTCCTGGTCGTTTGGCGGCGGCACCGCCATGATGCTGCAGGTCGGTCATCGCGAAAGCCATGACGTCGATATCTTCCTGCCCGATGCGCAGTTCCTCCCCTTTCTCGATCCGAAGCTGCACGATTTCGAATTCGAGATCAGGCCGTCCGATTACGGCGGCGACGGCACCGGATTCATCAAGCTGGCTTTTACAGGGATCGGAGAAATCGACTTCATCGTTGGGCAAGCCCTGACCAACACGCCAACGACGAAGCGGACGATCGAGGACGAGGATGTCGACCTGGAAACGGTTGCCGAAATCATTGCCAAGAAGATTCACTATCGGGGGGCAAGCATCAAGCCGCGCGATATTTTCGACATCGCGGCCGCTGCAACGCATGATCGGAACTTCCTGATCAACGCGCTGAAGGCTTATAAGGACGACGTTGGCAAGACACTGCTCGCCGTCGACCGGTTGAATCCCGACTTCGTCAACGCGGCGATCGCAGAACTTGCGATCAGGAAACAGTTCGAGCCGGTCGCCGAGACGGCGCTCAAAGACGCCAAGGAGCTTCTGAGCTCCGTGTGATCAACGAAGGCTAAGACTCTTATTGAAGCCAAGAGGCAGACGGGCATGCCGTGTAGATCGAGTAGATGTAGCGCCCGGACCCTGGGGATGGAACCATGACAGATACCGATCCGCAACCGACCGAACGGATTCCAGCGGTGGAGATCTATAAGCAGCAATATGCTCACTTCGGGCGGATGAATGACCTTATTTACAAACTTCCAACGCTCTATTCGGCACTAATCGGAGCGTTGTGGTTCTTTGCCTACTCTGCCA
>Ga0134126_10004784_pt1 | contig 16932 bp, 5 predicted proteins | sample KB31752_FD_96881 | JGI IMG/M metagenome (GOLD analysis project Ga0134126, IMG submission 96881) | Terrestrial soil microbial communities with excess Nitrogen fertilizer from Kellogg Biological Station, Michigan, USA - KB3-175-2 | ecosystem: Environmental > Terrestrial > Soil > Unclassified ...
ACTTTCTTGAAGTGTCGAATGCCGACGGCACCTGCAATACGATCCTGCTGACGCTGCTCAAGGATGCTAGGTCGGTGAACCTGGGCACGCAGCAGGTGCAGGTCATCGGCGGAGCAGGAGCGACGGCTGTCACCGTCGAAAGCGTGTCGGCCGCCAACAATGACGCGCCGTTTGTGGTCACGGTGACTCTCGGTCAGTCCGGTAACTTCGCTCCCTACACGCTGTCGCTGGTGGCCAACCCCAACACCAAGGACCCGCCGCCGGGCTTCGATCCCGCGCTGTCGGCGGTGGAGTTTTCGTTCAAGGCAGGGTGCCCGAGCAACGCTGATTGCGAGCCATGCAACTGCTGCCCTCCGGATGCGACACCGGAGCCGGACATCAACTATCTGGCCAAGGACTTCGCGGGCTTTCGGCAAGTGATGTTGGATCGCATGGCGACCGTGGCTCCTGCATGGATGGAACGGCATGAGTCCGATATGGGGATCGCGCTGATTGAAGTGCTTGCCTACGTGGCGGACCACTTGAGTTATCAGCAGGACGCAGCGGGCACTGAGGCGTATCTCGGAACGGCGCGCAGCCGCATCTCGCTGCGCCGCCATAGCAAGCTGGTTGATTACCGCGTTGGGGAAGGCAGCAACGCGCGGACGTGGGTCTACCTGTCGGTCCTTAGCGCGGCGTTTGATGGAATCACGGTTCCGGCGGGGACGCTTGTCTTCCCGCTCAACTCTGGGATGGCTGCGGTGGTGAAGCCGAATACGACGCAGGCGGTGACACTGCTGAGAAGCCCGGTAACATTTGCCACCATGCGCGATGCGACGCTGCGGTGGGAACAGAACCGGATGCGGTTCTACACCTGGAGCGATGCCAACTGCTGCCTGCCGAAGGGCGCCACCAGCGCCACACTTTACGACAACCTGAACACGCTCCAGGTGGGAACGTACCTGGTGTTTGAGGAAGTGATGGGACCCGGCACGGGCGACCCACAGGATGCGAATCCCAATAACCGATGGGCGGTGCGGCTGACCAGCGTACGTACGACGGATTATCTAGGCGATCCGCTGGTGGATCCGTTGAACAACCAGGGCATTACTGAAATTTCGTGGGACGCTGCGGATGCTCTTCCGTTCCCGCTGTGCATCTCGTCTACAACCGATGCGGGCCACAACTCGGTTCTGCTTCCGGCTGTGAGCGTGGCGCTGGGGAATATCGTGCCGGCGGATCACGGCGTTTGGCAGCAGCAGGCCATATCGGGCAGCGTAAAACTATCTAACGGCTCCGCCATGGTGACTGGCGTCGACGCCAACTTCCTTACCGATCTGCAGGCCGGGCAGTGGCTCGTCTTCTCTTCAGACACATCGATGTCTGCCACTGACACGGTCGAGCGGCCTGTTCCTTACCAGGTTCTTTCGATTGCCAGCGACACGTCACTCACGTTATCTACACCCTATTCGGGAGCGACGCTGGAGGTAACCGGCAGTCGGCCTACGGCGGCCATCGTGCAGGAACTGGGCGTGGTTCCGCCCGCCGGCCCCGCTCCGGTGACGCAGTCCAGTTGCTCGTGCACCTGCAAAGGTGGCGACACCGCGCCCCTGCCAAGATTCTATCCGGAGTTGCGTGATGCGCCGGTGACGTTTGCGTACGCGGCGGATTACAGTGTGCCGGCGGCGCAGTTTCTCGCTCCCGGCGCATTCACGAAGATGGCCGCGCAGGCGCAGGTATATCCCTACGACGAGGATGGACAGCTGTGGAGCGTAGTTGGCGATCTTCTTTCGTCGTCCAGCCAGCAGAGGGACTTCGTGCTGGAGGTGGAATCGACGGGAGCGGCATTCCTTCGCTTTGGGGACGACGAGTATGGAAAGGCTCCGGAGACGGGCCAAGACTTTCATGTTCGCTATCGCACCGGGAACGGGACGGTGGGGGATATTGCAAGGGACTCGCTCGCGCACATCCTGACGCCGGTGCAGGGCATCGGGCTGGTGCGGAATCCGCTGCCTGCTGCCGGCGGAGTGGATCCGGAAACGAAGACGCATATCAGGCAGGTAGCACCATACGCCTTCCAGACGCAGCTTCGGGCGGTGACGGAGGACGATTACGGAACGATGGCGGAGTTGAATCCAGCCATCCGCGAAGCGCGAGGCACCTTGCGCTGGACCGGGAGCTGGTACACCGCGTTCGTCTCAGTGGACGGCGCGGCGCAGGGTGGCGTCGCCACGAAGCTGCTCGCGGACACGAAGAAACAATTGAACCTGTACCGCATGATGGGCGTGGACCTCGAAGCTGAGGGAGCAGTCATCGTGGGGCTGCGAATTGAAATGTCGATCTGCGTCGCGGCGGGCTACATCCAGGCCGATGTGGAGACCGCGCTGATGGATCTTTTCACGACGGGCAACACCTGCACGGGCGAGCCCGGTCTTTTGAACGCCTCAAGGTTCTCGTTTGGAGAGACGGTGTATACGAGTCCCTTTATAGCTGCGGCGCAGGCAGTTGACGGCGTGGCTTCGGTCACAATGACCGTCTTTCGGCGCATGAGCGATCCATCGTCCGATGGTACGGCGCAAGGATTTCTCACCATGGGCCGCCTGGAGCTCCCGCGCTGCGAGAACGATCCCAACCGGCTGGATCACGGCATTCTTGTCCTCAGCATGGATGGTGGAAGATGAACAGCTCATGCGAATCGGTGCAGCCCACGCTTTGCGGCTGCTGCGAGGGAATCACGACGGAGACGCCCGAGCCGATTGAGAACCGGGCGGGATTGAGCGCGATCCGTTACCGGGTGGGCACGCACAACACATTCCTCGCCAGCCTCCTGGCGTCGCTCTCAAGCTCGACCATTCCGCCCTGGGCTCCTTTGAGCGCGGACAACTCTGACCCGTCCCTGGCATCGTTCAATCCCGCTGTTGCGCTGGCGCCGCTGCGCACGCGTGATACCTCTGACTTCTCCATCGCGCTGCTTGATTCGTGGGCAACATCACTCGACATTCTGACCTTTTACCAGGAGCGAATCGCCAATGAGTTTTTTCTGCGCACCGCTGCTGACACCGCTTCTGTGTTCGACCTTGCTCAGCTTGTAGGGTACAGGCCGTCGCCGGGAGTGGCCGCCTCGGTTTATCTGGCGTTCACGCTGAACAATGCGCCAGGCTCACCGGACAACGTGCTCATTTCCGCGGGAACGCGCGTGCAAAGCGTGCCCGGGCCGGGGCAGCAGGCGCAGATTTTTGAAACCAGCAGCAACATCACGGCGCTGATTGAGAAGAACGCGATTCCGCCGCAGAGAACGATTCCGTGGGCGATCAACGCAGGGATGACATCGCTCTGGATTAAAGGGCTGGCGAACAATATCAACGCCGGGGACGCGATTCTGTTCGTGAGCGAGGCGGTGCACGCGCGAGCTGCTTCCGGCTCAGCGACAGGCATGCTGGCGGCGGAGTTGCACACCGTGACTGCGGTGACTACGAATCCTTCGTCGGGTAACACGCTGCTTCAGTGGGACACGGCGTTGACCTGGCCGATTGCTGACGATGATACAACCCATGTGTATGTGTTGCGCAAAAAGGCTGCGCTGTTTGGAGTGCAGGCTCCGGACCCCAGAACACTCTCGACTACCGGCAACCACATCGGCAATCTGAAGGGGTTTCCTACCGGCGGCAATGGAGACTGGAGTTTCAAATACGGCGGGGGACACAAGATCCACCTGGATGCATCGTATCCGGGAACGGCGCCGCACAGCGGCAAGCCTGCATGGGCTGTTCTCATGTCGCCAAGCTACATGGCGCTGTTTCAGATCACTGACGCCGCTGAGACCGGGCCGGTTCTCTACACGCTCACGACGAAGACAACGCAGATCACGCTTGCGCACGCCCTGAAGCTCAAGCCGACGTCCGGCTCGGCCACCGCGACCGAGATACTGAGCACCATTGTGAGCGAGACCCGCAGCGCCTCGGCATATATCCAGAGCAGCGAGTTGGCCATAGTCGACCCGCCATATAGCGCCGGAGCTGTTTACGACAGTGTGTACGCATGCCAGATGGGCCTGCTGATGCCGGTAGCGGGGAATTCGCTGGAGATTGAAACCACGCAGCAACTCGCCAAGGGGCAGCCGGTGGCCGTGTTCGGCAACCGTCTGCGCCTGCAGGTGGCGGCCGGTTTCAGCGCAGGCGCGGATAGCGAAGCCGGGTTTGTACCCAACGGTTCCACAACCGGGCTGCCGGTCACAGCGGGCCAGCAGTTTCTCATGGATGCGTATCCCCCCGCTGCTATCTCGGGCAGCACGGACATGCTCTGGTCCGTGATCACCACCGATGGAGTGGCCGGTGACCTGACCATCGCAAGCAAGTACATGGTTCTTGTGGCGGCCGACCCGAAGAACGATCCGGTGGTAGGCGAAACCACTCTCCTGAGCGACGTACCCATTGCCGACGGTCCGATTGTGACGCTGAAATTCACCGAGGCACTCATCCGCATCTACGACCGCTCCACTGTGACGGTGAATGCCAATGCTGTGGGCGCAACAAACGGGGAAACGATGTACGAGATTCTGGGCAGCGGCGACGCGAGCAATCCCGCGCTGGAATTCAAACTGAAGCAGTCGCCCTTGACGTATGTGAGCTCGTCGCTGAACAACGGGGCCGTATCGACGCTGCAGGTGTGGGTGAACAATCTGCATTGGCATGAGGCGGGGAACTTCCTCAACTCCTCTGCAGCGGATCGCGTGTTCATCACGCAAGCCGATTATGCCGGCAAGCTGACGGTGCAGTTTGGCGACGGCCAGCAAGGGGAGCGCACGCCGACGGGGCAGATGAACATTCGCGCCGTATACCGGAAAGGGATTGGAGCGGGCGGGAACGTTAACGCTGGCCAGCTGAGCCAGGCAATCGATCGTCCGCAGGGGCTCAAGAGCGTCAGCAATCCCGATGCTGCGAAAGGTGGCGCGGATCCCGACTCCGCCGATGACGCGCGAGCTAGAGCGCCACTACACGTTCTCACGCTGGGACGGGTGGTGTCGCTGGAGGACTATCAGAATTACGCGCTTGCGTTTGGCGGCATTGCCAAGGCAGTCGCAACCTGGACGTGGGTGGGTTGGCGACGCACGGTGTTTCTCACGGTGGCCGGAGACAACGGCATAGTTTACCGGGATACGGATCCTACCATCGGCAATCTTCTGACGGCATTGCAGAGCGTGGGCATTCCTCATGTTCCGGTGTATATTCCGTCGCCCTCCTGCAACATGGTGCTTTTCGAGGCAGGCGCAACCATCCAGGTTGACAGCACGAATTATGACCCCACGCAGGTGAAGGCAGCGGTGTGGCAGGCGCTCTTGACGGCATTCAGCTTCGCGCAGCGGCAGATAGGCCAGGGCGTAGCGCAGAGCGAGATCCTTGCGGTGATTCAACAGGTGCGCGGAGTGGTTGCTGCAGAAGTCACCGTGTTCAATGTGCAAGGCCAGGCGTCGGTGTCGCCGTTGCCGGCAATCCTGCTGGCTTCGTCACCCATCACCGGAGACCAGGGTGAGCCGGCAGCCGCACAAATGCTCCTCATCGATCCCGCGTCGCAAGGGAACCTGGTGGTGAACGCATGAGCCTGAATGCTACACAGACTTACGCTTTGCTGCCTGCTATCTATCGCATCCGCGATACTGAGAACGGTCAACCTCTGCTTGCGCTTTGCACGGTGATCGCGGAGCAGGCGACCATTGTTGAAGAGAATATCCGGCAGCTTTACGACGATGCGTTCATCGAAACCTGCGCGTCGTGGGTGGTTCCATACATCGCGGATCTTGTGGGATGCGATGCAATCTATGAGATTGGCGCAATCGCGGGCACACGCGCGGAAGTCGCAAACACTATCGGCTACCGTCGCCGCGAAGGCACCCTGCTCGCGCTCGAACAGGTTGCGCTGGACGTGTCGGGAATGCCGGCGGCGGCCGTCGAGTTCTTTAAACGGATTATCACGACTGAGAGCATGCGGCATGTACGGCCGCATCACGAAGCGTGGCTGAACCTTCGCAAGGGCCTGCAACTGGAGCGGCTCGACACCGCCTTTGACACCATTAACCGCACGGTAGACGTCCGCCGCATTGCACCACGTAATCGCATCGCGGCTAATCCCGATGCAACTCCGCTTGAGATCGATCTGCATGGCGGAGGGCGAATCAATATTCCTGACATTGGTGTGTACCTGTGGCGGTGGCAGTACTTACCGGTGGAGAAAGCGCACGCATTCGCGGTGGATGGCACCCGTTACATGTTCAGCCCGCTGGGGCAGGACCTGCCATTGTTCAACGCCATGCCGGCTCGCGATTCCTTCAGCAGAGTGACCACACGTCTGGATGTCTCGCAGCCGATCCTGCGGCGCGAGTTAAACCACGATCTGCACCATGAGCTTGGGGAATTTTATGGAGTCGACAAGAGCATTACCATCTACGCCGATGGTGTTGCGGTTCCCACTTCGAGGGTCTGCTGCCGCAATCTCTCGGATGCTCCCGGCGATTCATGGGGCTGCACAGCTTCAGGGAAAGTGGCGATCGATCCTGTTCTAGGGCGAATCCAGTTCGCGCCCAACTTTCCCCCGCCAGGACAGGTGCAGGTCAGCTACAGCTACGGTTTTCCGGGGCAGAGAGGATTTCCGCAGACGATCGGCGGCGGCTCTTACGACCGTTCTCCGGGGCTATCTTCGGCCTTTGAAGAGATCAATTTCAGCTACACGGCGGTGGTGGGCTCCGGCACGAGTCCGACGCTGGAGGCGGCCATCGCATCGTGGAATTCGCTGCCATCCGGCTCCACAGGGCTCATCGTGCTGCCGGGATTTGAGACGCTCGACGTCGACCTTACCGGGGCCGCCACCATCCTTTTGCCGCCGCAGAGCCAGTTATGGATTGTGTCCGCGCAGACCTCCGCCGCGGGTGGCGCGCCGTTCACATTTTCCGACTGCTTCACGGTGCTGCGCGGCGATATCCAGATTCAGGCGCAGCAGCCTGCCGCTACCGAAAGCGGCGTGCTCAACCTCAACATGAGCGGCGTGTGGGTCTCCGGGTCGGTGCAGATTGTCGGCAACGCGGCGGTGGTCCAGTTCGTGGACTGCACCCTGGTTCCAGGCATTTCGCTGCAGCGCGATGGCAGAGCGACTGAGCCTGGGAAGGCCAGCATTGTGGTTTCCGCAACGGAGGTTTCTCTGCGGCTGGTTCGCTGCATCAGCGGGCCGGTGGGCGCGGCGGTAGGGGGATCCACTCGCATCTGCTCCAGCATCATCGACAGCGGGTCGCGCTGCGGCGTCGCGTATGCGGGGCCCGATATGAACTCTGAGGGATGCGATCTTCACATCGAAGACAGCACGGTGATCGGCAAGGTGCGAGTGCGCACGCTGGAACTGGCGTCGAACACAATTTTCTTTGCGCGGCTTGCGTGCGGTGACCCGTGGGCCGCCGCGCTGTGGTGTACGCGCCAGCAGGCCGGATGCGTGCGCTTCTGCTTTATCCCTGCGGCGTCGATTGTGCCGAAGCATTTTCGGTGCCTCCCGCCGGATCCCACGCAGGAAGACGTTTTTCTGCCACGCTTTGTGAGCCTGCGTTACGGTGATCCTTCATACGGACTTCTCAGCGGCGAGACGCCGATGGCCGTCTGGAAGGGCGCCGATAACGGATCGCAGATGGGCGTCTACTACTTCCTCAAACAGACGGAAGGAGTTTCGAATGCCCAGATCCGCGCACCGGAGTACGTGCCTTTCGGGCTGGAGGCAGGAGTGTTTCTGGAGCCGTCGCGTTCTGTGCCGCCGGCGCCTCGACGCCGCGGATATGGCTCCGGATATGGCTACGCGCGCGAGGACGAAGCGGCTGCGTGCGAGCCCTGCGAGCAGGGCAGTGGTGACGATGTGCGATTTGTAAGCATCGGTGCGGGCCTCATTTGATCCCGACCCATCAGCGAAGTGCCGGGCCAATGGAAAGAAAGGGAGGTGCTCACCATGAGGGGCGACTTCAGCAAACTTAGATATCCGTCGAGAAAAAACTACACCTCCGTGCTGCAGCAGCAAGGCCGGGTGGCTTTGGATGCGGACGCCAACGAGCAAGCGCTGATTGACGACCACCTGCGTGCCTTGGTCACAGCGGACACGATCGGCCGCTCGGGAGGACCCGCGAAGAACGAAGGCTTCGAGATCAGTGCGACTCTCAAAGACGAAATTCACATCGGCAAAGGGCGCTATTACGTGGACGGACTGCTCGTGCACAACGAGCATCACCGCAGGTACACCAATCAGCCTTTCCTGGTTGACTCTGGCATTCCAGCGGGGCAAACGGATGCTGACCTTCTCAACAGCCTGCAGAATGGTTCCATCACCGCGGTGCAAGTCGAACTGCACGTCTGGCAGCGTCTGGTCACCGCACTCGATGATCCCAGCCTGCTGGAACCGGCTCTGGGCCAGGCAGACACCACGGCACGATTGCAGACGGTGTGGCAGGTGGTCGCTACAGGCTTTTCGTCTTACCGCACGCGAGCAATAACGGGCTCGGTCACGGTGACAAGCGGGTCCGCAAATGTTTCCGCCGCTGCCGGGCTGACTGCAGAATTTGAAGCGGGGCAGCGGGTCATCTTTGCGTCGGACACGACCAGCAGGCCTTACGAGATTGCATCCATCGCAGGCGACGGATCTACGTTCACGCTTACTCAGAGCTACGCAGGAAGCAGCGGCGCCACAACGGTGTCGATTGTGCTTGGCAACAATAACTGTGGCGCATGCGCAAAGACCGAGCCAGAGCGCCATAAGAGGGGCAGGCTGAGCGCGCAAACCAGCAGCAGCGGCGGCGATTGCAATTGCCAGCCCACGCCGGCAGCGGGGTATCGCGGCCTGGAGAACCAGCTTTACCGGGTGGAGATTCACGACTCCGGCGACGAGAGCACCGCAACCTTCAAGTGGTCGCGGGAAAATGGCTCGGTGGTTGTGCCTGTGAGCACAGCGCCGTCGGGCAGCCAGGTATGGGTGGACCGTATCGGCCCGGATGCCAATCTCGGCTTCAAAGTCAATGACTGGGTGGAATTGTCTGACGACAGCAACGAGTTCGGACTGCCGCCCAATCAGCCGGGAGGGCTCTATCAGATCCAGTCGATCACTCCCGTGAGTGGCGGATATTGCGTAACGATGGATCGCACTGTGACGCTGGACCCGACGCTGAACGCGCGCATGAGGCGCTGGGAGCAGTTCGGTTCCTCCGCGACTGCCAATGGCGTTCCACTACAGCTATCAGGATTCGAACTCGAGAACGGAATCGAGATTCAGTTCAGCGCCGGGCATTATCGGTCGGGCGACTACTGGACCATCCCGGCGCGGACCGCCACGGGCGACATCGAATGGCCGCCTGCCGGCAGCGAATCCGGTGGGTTTGCGCCGCCACACTTCACGATGATCCACACCGCTCCGCTGGCATACATCGAGTGGAGCAGCGCCACCGGCAAGTTCGTCGCGACGGACTGCCGCACCGCATTCAGCCCTCTGGGAGAGGTTGATCTTGCGTTCCACAATCGACACCTGCACGGCTGGGGTATCGTGTGCGGCCTGAAGGTGACATGCGGGCCGGATCGCAGCAGGGTGACGGTCAAGAAGGGTTATGCCATCGATTGCAAGGGTCACGATATTCGCATGAAATGCGATGTACCGCTGGACCTCGTATCCATGGCCGAAGACGGTTCTCTGATTGACGCCGATGGGAATGGCGACGTGTCTCTCATCCTCCAGAGCGATGGCACCTTCGCAGTTGAGGCCGAAGATAAATCAAAGGAAGATCTGGGAGCTTTCTTTCAAAACACCATCTGGTGGGACTTCGCAAAGAAATGCATTCAACCCCTGCTGACGTTCATCAGTTCGGAGTTCAAAACGGGGTCCGGAACTGGGACGAGCAACTCGCCAATAGGGCCGGGGCAGCAGCGGCTCGATACTTTCCTGCCGTTCTTTTACCAGCTCGCTAATCCGATTGCGGGCGAATCGATCTATGTCTCGATCGAAGAGGACCAGATTCTGCGCCGCTTTTACGATGCGTTGAAAGAGCTTCTCAGCAGTTGCACATTCTGCGGACTGTTCGACAACGCCCGGCCATTTCCTGACTACCCTTTCAGCGCGTTGAATATCCACAGCCTGTTCGGCAGCGGAAACCATGGGCGGCTGCGTATCGGTCCGCACGGTAAGCATGCCTATACCGTGGGCAACAACAACATGATCCAGGTTTACGATCTGGCCCAGGGAATCGTAACGGCGAACGTCGCGTTCCCGTACTCCGGCCAGGGCACAGTGGTGGTGAAGGACGTGGCCCTCTCGCAGAGTGGCGAGAAGCTGTGCGCGATCGCGCAGGTGGGATCGAATTCCGCGGTAGCCTGGGCAGATGTAGCGGCAGGCACTCTGAATTGGGCTACCAACAGCGCCTCGAACTTCGGGCAGGTGCAGGTGCTCAATGGGGTGCAACTGGATACGCTGGCTACGAGGGAGGGGCTTCTGTGCGCCACCGCGACCGGAGAAGGCGGAGGCCTGTACGCGATTCAGTTCGGTTCGCCGTTCCCCGAGACTCCCACATTCTCGTACGAGAACAACAAATCGTTTCTCTTCGGACATCTCATTATCGACACGGTCGCGGGCGTGGCATACATGACCGCTGCGTTCAGTACGGCCGCCGGCCGCTACAACTCCATCGTGGCGCAACCGCTGGATGGCTCACAGGCGTCCTCGTTTACGCTGGAGGACGCTGGCAGCCTCTTCGGCACGTTCGAGGACGACATTGCGGTGGCAGTGAATCCTGCTGCCGGAACCACATATCTGTACGTCACGATCGAGCCTCCGGCCGGCCAAACGAACAAGCAACTGCTCATCTTCGATCGCTCCTCCCGTGTGGCGGCTGAGCAGTCGCAGCCCGCGATGATCGACCTCGGGCAGGTCTCGCCGGTGGACCTTGCTTATAACTCCACGAACGCAGCCCTCCTGGTGTCGTACACAAAGTCCAACCAAATCGGCGTAGTGGACACAACGAAGAACGTTTTGACCAGCGTTCAGTTGCCGTCGGAGCTCTTCCCGCGCGGCATTGCCGTCAGCCCCGATTTCCAAGAAGGTAGCCAGACTGTCTACGTAGTCCACATCGGCAATAGCACCATCGCCGCTATCCCCGCGCCCATGCTGGATATCGCGCCCTCGGCCGCAAATTCATTCGGGACGCAGCAATTGCAGCAGTTGGCGGATTATCGGACCGGCGTGCTGGACGCCTTTGCTGACCTGCTGGGGCTGGCTGTCGAGTCTCTGAAGGATTGCTTCTGCGAGTTGTTCCTGGTGGACTGCCCGGAGTGCAGCCCCGCAGACAAGATCTATCTGGGCTGCATTCAGATCAAGAACAGCCAGGTGTATCGCATCTGCAATCTGTCCCGCCGGCGCTATGTGAAGTCGTTCCCCACTTATGGGTACTGGCTGTCGCTCATCCCGGTTCTGCCCATCGCCAAATGGCTTATCGAAAAGGTGTGCTGCATGGTTCTGCCTGACTTCTTCAGGAATTTCGAGGCAGGCCAGCGCAGGGTAAACGAGAAAGACCGCGTGAGCTATGCTCAGTATTTCAGCGTGAGCTCGTATCTGCGGGGAATCAATCTGAGCGCTTTCAGAACCGAGCAGATGACCAAAGTCTCCATGAGCGGCAAGACCATCGCCGATTCTTTACGCACCCAGGTCTTCAACCAAAGCCCGGTCGCGATGGAAAAGGTTCCTCAAACCGACATTGTGGGGAAGGATACTTCCGCGGTAACCCAGAATCTGCAGAAGGCCAGCGTGACGGTGGATGCGGTAGAGCCGTACGATCCGACGACTCCTGGATCCAACGCTGCCGCGATCCTCGGTGCGCCCGCGAATATTCCAGCGGGGTCGCATGTTGTGCTCTACGAGCAGAACGGCGTTGTGCAGTACTACACTCTCACGCCGAAAACCACACCTGTCGTGCAAGGCCTGGCCTCTCAGGTGCAGAAGCAGCAGGCAACGATGACTGGCCTGAACGTGGCTCAGCAGACAGCCGAAACTGCGGTGAATGAAAGCCATAGATTGATTGTGGCGCAGCAGGCCACAATCGCCGCGCAGGAGCAAAAGATAGCGACGTTGCAGGCGAGCCTGACAGCGGTGCAAAGCGCACAGACCAGCCGCGATCAGCAGTTTGCCACGGTGCAGGCAAGCCTGCAGGAGCTGCAAAAAGCACAGACGGCGCGCGACAAAGACCTTTCTGCTCTGCAGGCCGCTGTGAAGCGCCTGTCGAGCAAAACGTGAGTCGTAGTGAAACGTAAGCGGTGAAGGGCGGATCAATTCGGGAGTGCTTATGCGGTGCGTGTGGTCTTTCTGGAGCAAGCCCTTTCGGGCTTATTACAGTAACTTGTGGTTCAAGCCCCTGCACCATCTGCTGGCCTGGGGGCTCTCGGTGCGTACGGCGAGCCGTCACTATCCTGAAACGGCGCTGGTGACCGATGTTGCTGGAAAGGAACTGCTGGTAGATCGCCTGGGGCTGCGCTTTGTACATGTATCCACAGAACTCGAGCAACTGAACGAGGCCGATCCCGGTTGGTGGGCGCTGGGGAAACTGCTTGCCTACAGCCTTCAGGATCGGCCCTTCGTACATCTCGATGCAGATGTTTTCCTTTGGAAGCCGTTGCCCCTGCATCTGCTGCACGCGCCGATCTTTACTCAGAATGCGGAAACTCACGGGGAGAGCGAAACTTTCTACCACCCGGAAAGGGTGGAGTGGGCATTCGCTCAGCAGTCCCTCAAGCTGCCGGTCGAATGGCAATGGACGCGCTCCCACCGCGTCCATCTGCCTGTGGAAGTCTGCGGCATCCTGGGCGGGTCGAACATCGCGTTCATCCGCCATTACGCCCAGACCGCTATTGAGCTGATTCAAAGTAAAGAGAACAGACCGGCGTGGTCGCTTGTGAGTTTCAAGCAGGACCTGAACATCGTGCTCGAACAGTTCTTCCTTGCCGCGTGTGTTCAGTTTCATGCCGCGCATCGAGACTCTCCGTTCAACGGAGTGCGGATGGAGCACCTGTTTCCGACGTCCGAGGCGCCGTTCGATCCCAATCACGCGGCCCGCGTGGGTTTTACGCACTTGATCGCCGGAGGGAAGGGGCATCCGGGTGTAGCGAGGCGATTGGAAGAGCGGTTGTGGCGCGAAGATCCAACGTACTTTCGGCGCTGCGAACGGGCCGCGGCCAGCACTTGAGGTCCGTTCCGTCTCGATCGAATAAGCGGGATGTGTCACAGGACGGAGAGAGTGGGACGACACACCATCGAACTTCACCCGGCTACCTACCCTCACATGAGGGACCTTCCCGTCGACGACCTGGCCCCAAACGTGGGGCTGTGGATGTTTATATTCTTCTCGACGTTGAAGCCATCCCAAACCCCGCAAGATCGCAATTCCCCTATCGGTCGAAGTTGGGCATCGCGTCGAGATACATCGGCAAAACAAAAAAAGACCCGAGAGCGCCTTGCCGCGCCCCCGGGACATCTCTAGTGCACTGTGTATCGACAATACCTACGGTGCTTACCTAAGTACAGCCCACTTAGGTAATGCAGACGTGGTGACTTTCGGGCGGTAGCATGTATACGAGTTCAAATACATTTATTCCTTTTATCCGGGTCCTGGCCTTTCTGTGGGCAAGCGCGGCCTAACCTCCAGGCCGCGTTTTTCTTGCTCCGCGCAAGGCGACGGACGTTCTAAACCGCGCACTACTGGTGCGAACCCGGGTTAGGGCCAAACCTTGAAACCGATCCCGTCATTTCAGTAGCGGTGGTGCGGGATATTGACCCGGGTAGCCGCGCACTGACCTGGCTCGAGGTAATCCCGCTATGGGCGGCTTGACGCCGAACGGGATAACCGCCGAGGACTCTAAGAGCTTATGGCTCTCAACGCTGGAATTTCAGTGGGCTGGCGGAGAGAGTGGGATTCGAACCCACGTTAGAGTTTCCCCTAAACACGCTTTCCAAGCGTGCGCCTTCAACCACTCGGCCATCTCTCCAGAGGCGTGATCCGCCTTCTTGAATTTACCATAGCTGCGGCATCGTTCCCGGCGGTGGGCCATGGTCTCAAGCTGCACAATCTGAGGGCACACCGGCCCTCCCGACCGCTCTGGAGGCGAGTGGCTGATGCCGCGCAACTCCTGAATGAAACCGTTTACCTGGGCAGCCCGCGTCATTTATAGTTCGGCCTGGTTCGTTGGTCGCCTTCTTGCGCGTGCCTGGCGCATTCCACTCGAAGAGGAACTTTCCATGCCTGACATCACACGTCGTGACCTGCTCTCTTCCGGGCTTGCTCTTTCCGCCACATCCCTCCTCTCCCGTTCCGCGTGGGCGCGTGCTACCGCGGCTCTCGCGGCCTCTCCCGCGCCATCAACGGCCGCCACTCCCGCCATCGCCCCGCGCGAGCAACTCCTGTTCGACTTCGGCTGGAAGTTCACCTTCGGCAATACCTCCGACCCGACTAAAGATCTCGGCTTCGGCTTCGATCAGGGAGATTTCTCCAAGACCGGTGATTTCAAATTCGCGAAGGCCGGATTCGACGACTCGAAGTGGCGCACTCTCGACCTGCCCCACGACTGGGCTGTCGAGCTGCCCTTCGTCGATGACAAGGACCTGGCGCCGCACGGCTTCAAGCCGCTGGGCCGCCGTTTTCCTGAGACCAGCGTGGGCTGGTACCGTCGCGAATTCGACATTCCCGCCGGCGATCAGGACCGCCGCATCTCCATCGATTTCGACGGCGCTTTCCGCAGCGTCATCGTCTTCGTCAATGGATGTTTCATCGGCCGGAACGACAATGGCTACGCGCCGTTTTCATTCGATCTCTCTGATTTTCTTAATTACGGCGGCAAGAACTACATCGTGCTCCGCGTCGACGCCAGCATGGGCGATGGCTGGTTTTATGAGGGCGCCGGAGTCTACCGCCACGTGTGGCTCACAAAGACCGACGTCGTGCACCTGGGCCAGTGGGATAGCTGGATTCGGCCGGCGCTGAATGGCAGAACTGCTACTCTCTCGCTCGCCACCACCGTGAAAAACGAAGGAAAGCAGGCTGCCGGCGCGAAGGTGTCCTGGAAAATCCTCGATGCCTCCGGGGCCACGGTTGCCACGGCCGAAGCCCCGGTGCAGCAGGTTGCACCCGACGGTTCATCCGCGTTCACCGCCACTGCAAAGTTGAATAATCCTGCACTCTGGTCCGTCGACGAGCCCAACCTCTACTCGGCAATCGTCACCGTCGAATCCGGCGGCAAGCCCGTTGACGCCGAGCGCATCGCCTTCGGCATTCGCACCGCCGAGTTCACCGCCGACAAGGGCTTCTTCCTCAATGGCAAGCCGCTCAAGATTCAGGGCACCTGCAATCACCAGGATCACGCCGGCGTTGGCGCCGCTTTGCCCGATCGCCTGCAGTACTTCCGTTTGGGCGTACTGAAAGAGATGGGCTGCAACGGCGTGCGCACCTCGCACAACATGCCCACCCCCGAATGGGTCCAAGCCTGCGACCGAATGGGCGTGGTGATGATGTGCGAAACCCGCCAGATGAGCGCGAATCCCGAGGGCATGCGCCAGCTCGAGCTGATGGTCAAGCGCTACCGCAACTCGCCCTCCATCATCATCTGGTCTGTCGGCAATGAGGAGTGGCACTTACAGAACGATATGGCCGCGCAGGGCGCGCGCATCGGCGCCGACATGGTTCGCCTGTGCCACGAGCTCGACCCCACGCGCGTCGTCTCCGCCGCTGTGAATGGCGACAACGAGAAGGGCATATCGACCGCGCTCGACATCATCGGCTTTAACTACAACCTCAAATTCCCTGACAAATACCACGCCGGGCACCCGGAGAAGGCCTGCTACGGCTCCGAGACCTCGAGCGCCATCAGCACCCGCGGAATCTACTCCACTGACAAGCTTCGCAACTGGGTCAACTCGTACACGGGCGTCGTGCCGTGGGGCGAAACGCCCGAAGAGTGGTGGACCTTCTACGGTACGCGCGACTGGCTTGCTGGCGGCTTCGCATGGACAGGTTTCGACTACCGCGGCGAGCCCACACCCTACGGCTGGCCCTCCGTCAATTCGCAGTTCGGCATCGTCGATATGTGCGGATTCCCCAAGGACTACTTCTTCTACTACAAAGCGTGGTGGCGCAATGAGCCCTCGCTGCATCTCTTTCCCCACTGGAATTGGGAGGGCAGGGAAGGCGACGAGATCCCCGTCTGGGTCTACACCAATGCCGAAGAGGTTGAACTGTTCGTCAACGGCAAGAGCGTGGGCAGCCAGAAAGTCCCGCATCTCGGCCACGTCGAATGGAAGGTGCGCTACGAGCCAGGTTCCATCGAAGCGCGCGCCTCAAAGGGAGGCAAGGTCATCCTCACGGAAAAGCGCGACACCACCGGCGGCCCGGCACAAATCCGGCTCACCGCCGACCGCACTGAAATTGATGCCAACGGCGAAGATGTCGCGATGATCAAAGTAGAAGTGCTCGACAAAGAAGGGCGCCTTGTTCCCACCGCCGATGATCACATCAAGTTCGAGGTTTCCGGCGCCGGCAGGCTCATCGGCGTGGGCAATGGCGATCCAAATTGTCAGGAGAGCGACAAGCAGCCGAAGCGATCCGTCTTCAACGGTCTTGCCCAGGTCGTCCTGCAGAGCACCCGGCGCCCCGGCGAGATCCACATCGAGGCGGCCAAGGATGGCTGGGAAGGTCCGGAACTGGCCCCGGCCCGGCTCGTCATCACCACCCGGCAGGTGGAAATGCGGCCCGCGGTTGCGGTTTCCGGCATGCGCGAATAGGCGCGGCATCTTGCCATAACTTTGGCATGGCAGGCCGCGCAGTTAAGCGCGGCTTGGCATGCCATTGGAGAGATGGGCGGTCAGGCGGGCTCAGAGCCCGTCAGGCGGTGCGGCGTTGCCCGGCTGCCTTGTCCCGAA
>Ga0134126_10004785_pt1 | contig 16932 bp, 15 predicted proteins | sample KB31752_FD_96881 | JGI IMG/M metagenome (GOLD analysis project Ga0134126, IMG submission 96881) | Terrestrial soil microbial communities with excess Nitrogen fertilizer from Kellogg Biological Station, Michigan, USA - KB3-175-2 | ecosystem: Environmental > Terrestrial > Soil > Unclassified ...
GACGGCGACGGCAGCTCGCTGTCGTCCGATTGATAGTCGGAGCCGAACGGAACGGCCGGGGTGCCGAGTTCATACGGCAGCGTAGTCGCGGGCTTGGTTGCCATGGGCGCCAGTCTATCCCCGCCGCCGTTAACAAAGACCTAAGAGCGCCGCTTCGGCGGACCGCCGCTACCTCAATAAATTGCAAAACTCCGATACCGGCTCAGCCGGAATAGGGGCGCTCCGTCCGCCATTCGAGGCAAATCCCCGGCGAATCGGGCCCCGGGGGAGTCGCCGGCAAGGGGTGTCGGGCGCCGGCCTCTGCTCGGGACGCGATCCCGCCTTGCCGCTCGGCGGGTCGATTCATATACTCCGCCGCGCTTCGGGCCGCCTCCCGCGGTTCGGGCGTTTTTGGGGGGCCCCACGGGTGTTGGCGATGCGGCCGGTGCTTCCGCCAGATTATCGTCCGTCGGACGACGAAGAATTCATGAACCCGATGCAGCTCGAGTATTTCCGCCAGAAGCTTCTGCGCTGGCGCGCGGAGCTGCTGGCCGAATCCTCGGGCACGCTCCAGCATATGAAGGACGAGAGCCTCGCCCATCCCGACCTCAACGACCGGGCGGCGATGGAGACGGACCGCTCGCTCGAGCTGCGCACCCGCGATCGCGAGCGCAAGCTGGTTTCCAAGATCGACGAGGCGCTGGAGCGCGTCGAGGACGGCACGTACGGCTATTGCGAAGTGACGGCGGAGCCGATCGGCTGGCGCCGGCTCGACGCGCGGCCGATCGCGACCATGACCCTCGAGGCGCAGGAACGCCACGAGCGCCGCGAGCGCACGCATCGCGACGACTGAAGCGGCGGCGGAACGCGGCGGCGCGCGCCGTCCCCGCCCGTGACACCAGACGAATCGTGTTAGAATCGGCGGCGTGACAATCGAAACGCTATTGTCGGCGGGCGGGATCGGCGAGGAGGACGAACTCGCGCCGATCCAGATGCCGCTATGGCTGCGCCGGCTGCGCAATGCCGGGCTGGTCTGCGGCGGTCTCGGCTTCGTGCTGTTCGCCGCCATCGAATCGGGATTGCTGACCGGGCGGCCGGCGCTGGCGGGGGCGCTGTTCTTCATCCTTCTCGCGCTGATGTCGGGCATCGCCGTGTTCGTGTCGCGCATGGGAACGCACGAGGTCGCCGGCCGCGCCGCGCTCCTGAGCCAGGCCATCGCCGCCTCGCCCAACGCCCATCTCATCGTCGCGCCGGAAGGCTCGATCACCTACGCCAACTCGGCGTTCCGGCGGTTTTTCCCCGAGATCCGCACCCTGCCGCTCGAAGTCATCGCGCTGAGCCTCGCCGGCGAGGAAGCCGCGAAAGAGTTTCAGCGCATCGAGACCGAGGCCGTCGAGCGCGGCCGGTCCAGCGGCCGGCTCGCGATCCGGCGCAGCGCCGGTTCGACGTTGTGGTTCGTGGTGTCGGCCAGCCTCCTGCCGCGCAGCCCCGGCTATATGCTATGGAGCTTCGAGGACATCACCTCGCGCCAGGAAATGGAGCAGGTGATCCGCGACGAGCCCGATTCGCCCGCCGATTTCCTCGACAGTTCGGCCGCGGGATTCTATTCGGTCGATGGCGAGGGGCGCTTCCTCCTCGTCAATCAGACGCTCGCCGACTGGTTCGGCCAGAGCCCGGGCGAACTGGTGGAAACGGGCGCCCGGCTCGGCGATTTCATCGTCACCGACAGCCAGCCGCGCGGTCCCGCCTATGCGCCGTACACGGGCGGCGCCGAGGGCGCGCCGCGCGGTGAGCTGGTGCTGCGCGGCAGCGACGGACGGCTGATTTACGCCGCGATCAGCCAGACCGTGGTGCGCGCCGGCGATCAGCTCCGGACCCGCTCGGTGGTGCGCGACCTGACCTCGCAGCACGAATGGGCCGAGGCGCTGAAACGCTCGCGCCTCCGGTTCCAGCGCCTGTTCGCCGACGCGCCGGTCGGCATCGCGCTGCTCGGCGTGTCGGGACGGATCGAGGAAGCCAACCGCGCGCTCGGCGAACTGCTCGGCACCACCGCGACCGAGTTGATCGGCCGCGCGCTCGCGGATTTCGTCATCGGCGAGGATCGCGACCAGGTGAAGGCGCATATCGCCGAGGCGGTGTCGGGTCACGCCGCGCGCCCCGTCGATGTCCGCGTGCTGGCGCCGCGCGAGACCTGGGCCTCGCTGTTCATCGGCAAGCTCGAAGGCCAGGCCGAGGACGAAGCCGGGCTGGTGCTGCACGCCATCGACACCACCGAGCAGAAAAATCTCGAGGCGCAATTCGCGCAAAGCTCCAAGATGCAGGCGGTCGGCCAGCTCGCCGGCGGCGTCGCGCACGATTTCAACAATCTGCTGACGGCGATGATCGGGTTCTGCGATCTGCTGCTGGCGCGGTTCAAGCCGGGGGACCCGTCCTTCGCCGACATCATGCAGATCAAGCAGAACGCCAACCGCGCCGCCAATCTGGTGCGGCAGCTTCTCGCGTTCTCGCGGCAGCAGACGCTCCAGCCGACCATCCTCAACCTCACCGAGGTGCTGGCGGAACTCTCGAACCTGTTGCGCCGGCTGATCGGGGAAAAGATCGAGCTGCGCGTCGTGCATGGCCGCGATCTCGGCCTGGTCGAGGTCGATCAGGGCCAGATCGAACAGGTCGTCATCAATCTCGCCGTCAATGCGCGCGACGCGATGCCGAATGGCGGCGTGCTGACGATCCGGACCGCCAACGCCACCATCGCGAGCCCGCTGCGGCGCGGCGTCGAGGTCATGCCGGCGGGGCAATATGTGCTGATCGAGGTCGGCGATACCGGCATCGGCATCCCCAAGGAAAATCTCGCGCGGATTTTCGAGCCGTTCTTCTCGACCAAGGAAGTCGGCAGCGGCACCGGGCTCGGCCTCTCCACGGTCTATGGCATCGTCAAGCAGACCGGCGGCTTCGTTTTCATCGACAGCGAGCCGGGCAAGGGCGCGCAGTTCTCGATCTACCTGCCGCGCGCCCAGGGCAAGGCCGCGACGCCGGCGCGCCCGGCCGAAGGCGGCGAAGCCGACGCCGACCTCACCGGCACCGCGTCGATCCTCCTGGTCGAGGACGAGGACCCGGTGCGGCTGTTCTCGGCGCGCGCCCTGCGCAACAAGGGCTATCGCGTCATCGAGGCGAAAAGCGGCGAGGCGGCGCTCGAGATCGTCGAGCACGGCGCCGAGCAGATCGACCTCATCATTTCCGACGTGGTGATGCCCAAGATGGACGGGCCGGAAATGGCGGCCAAGATTCGCGAGCGGCATCCGGAGATGAAGGTGATCTTCATTTCGGGCTACACCGAGGAGGCGTTCCGCGACCGCCTTAGCCACGATGTCCATTTCCTGCCGAAGCCCTATAATCTCAAGCAGCTTGCCGCCAAGGTGAAACAGGTCCTCGAGGCGGCGTAACGCGCGGAGGGCTCCCATGCGTTCGCTCTTGACCGGCGGCAATCCCGTCGCGTCGCTGTTGTCTTTCCTGGTCGCGGTGCTGGCCGTGCTGTCGATCTATCTGGGCCAGGCGGGTGGCGGCAACGGCTATTACGTTCTCGCCGCGATCTTCGTCATCGTCGCGATCCTTCTGCCGCGCACCATCAAGATGGCGAACCAGTGGGAGCGCGCGGTGGTGCTGCGGCTCGGCAAGCTCCATTCGGTGCGCGGCCCCGGCCTGTTCGTCATCGTGCCGTTCATGGACGCGGTCGCGATGATGCTCGACCAGCGCATCCAGACCACCGAGTTCAACGCCGAACAGGCGCTGTCGAAGGATACGGTGCCGGTCAATATCGACGCGGTGATTTTCTGGCAGGTGCACGATTCCGAAAAAGCGGCTCTGGAGATCACCGATTTCCGCTCGGCCATCGCGCGCGTGGCGCAGACCAGCCTGCGCGAAATGGTCGGCTCGTCGCTGCTTTCGACATTGCTCTCCGAGCGCAAAAGCGCGGACGAGGTGCTGCGCGCCGAGATCGCGCGCAAGATCGCGAATTGGGGCATCACGGTGCACTCGGTCGAAATCCGCGATGTCGGGATTCCGATGGCGCTTCAGGACGCGATGAGCCGCCAGGCCCAGGCCGAGCGCGAGCGTCAGGCGCGCGTCCTTCTGGGGCAGGCCGAGGTCGAAGTCGCGCAGAAATTCCTCGACGCCGCGCAGACCTATTCGCAAAACCCGGCGGCGCTGCAACTGCGCGCCATGAACATCATCTACGAGACCACCAAGGAACGCGGCGCCACCATCCTCATTCCGACAAGCATGGTCGACGCGATGAATCCCGGCAACATCGTCGGGCTGGTCAGGGCCGCCGACGGGCCGACGAAGTAGGCCGCGTCTCCGGCAGCCCGAACAGGATGATCAGCAGCGCCGCGGTTCCGGCCACGCCCAGACCGATGAATCCCATCGTGTAGCCGAGAATGTCCACGGCGACGCCCGAGGTGTAGAGCGCGACCGACGCGCCGACGCCCTGCATCGTGCCGATCGCGCCGAGCGCCAGGTTGTAGCGGCCGGTGCCGCGCATGCCGTCGGCGACGACCAGCGGCGTCATCATCGCGAAAATGCCGCCGCTGATCCCGTCGAGCAGCTCGACGCCGATCAGCCAGAAACTGTTGTCCGACACGGCGAACAGCGCGGCGCGCAGCGGCAGCGCGGCGAATCCGATCAGCAGGATCGGCTTGGCGCCCCATTTATCCGCCTTCGCGCCGGCGAATACCGAAATGCCGAGCATGACGACTTGCGCCGCGATGATGCAGGCGGACAGCATCACCGTCGCCTCGCGCGGATGCCCCAGCGCGAATTTCTGTCCGACCAGCGGCAGGAGCGGCGCGTTGGCGAACTGGAACAGCAGGGCGGCCGCCGCGAACACCAGCAGCGTGCGGTGTTTCATGAGGTCGCGCCAGCGCGCCGCCTTGTGGCGCCGCTCATGATGCTGATGCCGCCCCTCGAGACCGCGCGCGCGGTCGAGATCGATGGCGTCGTGCGGGATCGACAGCACGGCGAGCACCGCCAGCACCGCGAAACCCGGCGCCAGGAGGAATACCGCGCGCTGCGAAAAGAAATAGCCGGCGGCAGCCGCCAGCAGGGCCACGACGGCGTTGCCGGCATGCTCATAGGCGGCGTTGCGGCCGAGACGCCGCGCCAGAAAACGGTGCGCGTACAGACCCAGCGTCAGGGCGGCGATCGCCGGTACGAACACGTCGCCCACCACCGCGATCGCGGCATTGGCGATCAGCACCGGCCAGAAGCCCGGCACCGCGTAGATCGTCATGCCGGCGACGACGAGAATGACCAGCGCGCCGATCAGCGCGCCGCGCTTGTGGATCGTGTGGTCGATGGCCCAGACGATCGGCGTCTCGGTGGCGAGGCCGATCAGGCCGCCGATCATCATGACGAAACCGACGCTGCCGGGCGTCCAGTGCATCTGCGAGACGAGATAGACGTTGATGAAGGGGCCGAACGCCCCGCGCACGTCGGAGACGAAGAAATTGACGGCGTCGAGCGACCAGCCGATCGAGCGCTGTGACGCCGTCTTGTCGGCGGTCGTCGCGGTCATGCGGCGCGCGCCGTCATCGCGCCAGCCACAGCACGCCCAGAACCAGGGTAATGACCGTCACCGGCGCGCCGACGGCGAAATAGGTCCAGAAGCCGATGCGGATGCCGCGCCGCGCCGCGCCCTGCGCCACGATCAGATTGGCGATCGAGCCGAGCAGGGTAAAATTTCCCGCCAGGGTCGCGGCCATCGCCAGCACCAGCCAGGCCTGTTTCGGGTCGGCGAGGCCGACGACGAAGGGTTTGAGAACCAGAACGGCGGGCACGTTGCTCACCAGATTGGACAATATCGCCGTCAACAACGCCAGAACCGGCGTCTGGTTCAGCGGCAATTCGTGCACCCCCGCCAGGAGGTCCGGCGTCACCACGGCTTTCTGCACCGCCGCCACCACGATGAACAGGCCGGCGAACAGGAGGAGCAGCGACCAGTCGACGTCGCGATAGATACGCGCCGGCTTGACCCGCCGCGTCAGGAACAGAATCGCGCCGCCCAGCATCGCCGCCAGCGCCGGACGCACGCCGAGGAAACAGGCAAGGATCACGCCGGCCGTCACGCCAAGCGACTTGCCGAGCAGCCACGCATTCACGGTGACGCGCGGCGCGGCCGCGCCGATGCGCGCCCGGCCGAGGAATTCGCGCCGCCACGCCACGATCAACACCAGGACGATGACCACGAGCGACATCGCCGCGACCGGCGCGAGATGAGCGGCGAAATCGCCATAGGCGATGCGGGACAGGCTGCCGATCATCATGTTCTGGGGATTGCCGGTGATGGTCGCGACGCCGCCCGCGTTCGACGCCATCGCCAGCGCCAGAAGATAGGGCGCCGGGCTGCGCTTCAAATCCCGCACCGTCTCGACCACCAGCGGCGTCAGCATCAGGCAAACCGTATCGTTGACCAGAACCGCGGAGAGGAGGCCTGCGACGCCGGCGATTCCGATCAGCAGCAGGATCGGCCGGTGCGCGCGGCGGACGATCCAGCCGTGGCACAGCGCGAAAAACCCTGCGAGCCGGAGATTGGCCACGACGATCATCATGCCGAGCAGCAGCGCGAGCGTGTCGAGATCGATGGCGCGGAATGCCTCGTCGGCCGACAAGGCGCCGACCGCGACCATCAGCGCCGCGCCGATCAGCGCCGCGCCCGCGCGATCGAGCCGGAATCCCGGCAGACGGCCGATCGCGACGACGAAATAGGTCGCGACGAAAATCAGGACGGTGACGATCATTGGTGCGCCCGGTTCGCCACCGTGGCGGGCGTCTCGGTTGCCGCGCTCATGTCGGATTCGGCCATTGGGGGGATGATAGCAGGGCTTATCGCGTAGATTCCAAGGCGCTGAACCGGAAACCTGCCGTCTTTCTTCATCCGGGGGCCCGGGGGTCGCCGAAACGTGCTAAAACCAACCCATGAGCAGTAAACGCCGCGGCGGCCTTCATGCCGACCCCGACGACCGGCCGCGTCGATCCGTGCCGGTGCCGCGGCCGCGGCGCGCCGAGCCTGTTTCGGCCTCGGGCGGGGGCGGCAAAGGCGGCGGCCGCCGGCCGCCGGCGCGGCGCGGCAGACGGCTCGGCCAGCGCTGGTGGCACTGGGCCGCGTTCGTCGTGGTCTGGGGCTTCGTCATTTTCCTCGGGGTGCTGGCGTATTTCTGGATGACGCTGCCGCCGATCGACGATCTGGCGGCGACCACGCGGCGGCCCTCGGTCACGCTGCTCGGCGACGACGGCAAGGTCATCGCGACGTTCGGCGATCTGTTTGGCCAGCCGGTGAAACTCAAGGATCTGCCGCCCTATCTGCCCCAGGCGGTGATCGCGACCGAGGATCACCGGTTCTATTCCCATTTCGGCATCGACATTGTCGGGCTGGTGCGCGCCGCGGTCGTCGATCTGCGCGCCGGCCATGTCGTGCAGGGCGGCTCGACCCTGACGCAGCAGCTCGCCAAGAATCTGTTCCTGTCGCCCGACCGCACCATGACGCGCAAGATTCAGGAAGCGCTGCTGGCGGTGTGGCTGGAGCGGCGCTTCACCAAGAACGAGATTCTCGAAATCTATCTCAACCGCGTCTATTTCGGCGCCGGCGCGTATGGCGTCGACGCGGCGGCGCACCGCTATTTCGACAAATCGGCACGCGAGGTGTCGCTCTACGAGGCCGCGACCATCGCCGGGCTTCTGAAGGCGCCGACCCGGTTCTCGCCGGCGCGCGACCAGCAGGCGGCGGCGGAACGCGCGAGCCATGTGCTCGATGCGATGCGCGACGAAGGCTACATCACGGCGGCGGAGGAAAGAGCCGCTTTCGAGCAGGAAAAACAGCTCGTCATCGCCCAGCGCGTGCGGCCGTCGAACCGCTATTTCGCCGACTGGATCTACGAACAGATTCCCGAATTCGCCGGACTCGGCGACCGCGACCTGGTGATCGAGACCACGCTCGACCCCAAAATGCAGCAGGCCGCCGAGGCGGCGATCGCGGCGACGCTCGACGCGGACGGCGACAAGTCGCATGTCGGCCAGGGCGCGCTGGTCGCGATGTCGCCGGACGGCGCGGTGCGGGCGATGGTGGGCGGCCGCAATTATCAGGGCAGCCAGTTCAACCGCGCCACCCAGGCGCTGCGCCAGCCGGGCTCGGCCTTCAAGGCCATTGTCTACGCGGCGGCGCTCGATCACGGCCTCAATCCCGGCGATCATTTCAACGACCGGCGCATCACCATCGGCAAGTGGCAGCCGCGCAACTACGAGAACGAATATCGCGGCGATGTCAGCGTCGCCGACGCGGTCGCATTCTCGATCAACACCGTCGCGGCCCAGGTCATCGAGCGCACCGGCATCACCAACACGATCGACATGGCGCGGCGCCTCGGCATCACCACCGAGCTGCAGCGCGACGCCAGCCTTGCGCTCGGCACCAACGAAGTGACGCTGATCGAGCTGACCTCGGCCTATGCCAGCTTCGCCTCGGGCGGTATCGGCGCGTGGCCTTACGGCATCGTCGAGATCAAGGACAGCAACGGCAAGACCGTCTATCGCCGCGGCGGTTCCGGCCCGGGCCGCGTGCTGTCGGCGGAGATCGCGGGCGAGATGAACCAGCTTCTCGCGGGCGTGATCGAGCGCGGCACCGGCCGCGCCGCGCGACTCGACCGGCCCGCCGCGGGCAAGACCGGCACGACGCAGGATTTCCGCGACGCGCTGTTCGTCGGCTATACCAACCAGCTTGTCGCGGGCGTGTGGTTCGGCAATGACGACAATTCGCCGATGAAGCATATCACCGGCGGCACGCTGCCGGCCCGGACCTGGCACAATTTCATGACGGCGGCGATGGCGGGAATGCCGGCGAAGCCGCTGCCCGGCCCATCCCAGGCGCCGCCCGCGCCACCGCCGGCGGCGCAGCCTCGGCTTGCCGCCGACACCGCGCCGCGCGGCGGGCTCGACGGCTTGCTCGACCGGATTTTCGGCGGCGGCCCGTCGGCGCGCAACAACCCGCCGGCCCAGAACTACGCCACGCCGCCGGCGCGATACCGCTAGGCGCTAGGCGCTCGGCGTCGCGGCGACGCCGGCGACGCGCCACGCCGCGAGTTCGCGGTAAAACCCCGCGAGGACACTGGCGCCGAGCGCCGCCACCAGCATGTCCGAGATCACCTCGATCACGCCGCCGATGATGACGATGCCGGGCGGCGTCGCGGCCTCGCCGCCGCCCCCGGGCCACGCCGCCGCGACCAGCAGCGCCATCAGCCCCAGCGCCGTCAGCTTCACGGGCAGCGTGACCAGGATCGACGCGGCGATGAGGCGCCAGACATTGCCGCGCATGAGGCGCCAGGACGTGCCGAGGCCGATCGGCTTGCCGGCGGCCGCGGCCGGAAACACCAGGGCGCAGCGCACCACCGCGAGGATGGCGAGCCAGCACGCCGCCGCCGCCACCAGCAGCACCGCGGCCTGCACCGGCTCGCTCGCCGTCCGCGACGACAGCGCCAGCGCCGCGACCGCGACGATCGCGCCCAGCACCGCATAGACGGCGCAGCCGTAAATCAGGAATCGCATCCAGCCCTGAAAGAACAGCGCGGCGGGCTGGCGGCGCGGGTCGCCGACGAGGATCGACTGGTGCCAGCGTACGGCGAAGGCCGACAGCGCGAGGAGCGCGATGGCGGCCTGGGCGAAATCCAGCACGTCGAGGCGGAATTGCTGTCCGGCATGGCGGCCCGGCATCACGAGGTCGGGCACGATCGACGCCGCCAGCAGCGCCAGCATCACGATCCAGCCCAGTTCCGGAATCAGCTCGAGCCGGCCGAACACGCTGCGGTAGGAGAACCGCACCATCGTTCCGACCCCGAGCTTGCGCGGCTTTTCCCCCGTCACCATTCGCCCTTCACGCTAAAGACGCGGGAGAATGCCCGCGCCCCGGCGGCGCGGCAAGGCGGATCAGTTGGGCGCGGTGTCGAGCGCGTAGCCCGCGGCGCGAACGGTGCGGATCAGATCGGGGCGGCCGCCTTCGTTGAGCGCCTTGCGCAGGCGGCGGATATGCACGTCGACCGTGCGCAATTCCACCTCGGCGTCGCGGCCCCACACGCCGTCGAGCAACTGTTCGCGCGAGAACACGCGGCCCGGCCGCTCCAGCACGAACCGCAAGAGGCGAAATTCGGTCGGACCGAGCCGCACCGGCGTGCCCGAGCGCTGCACCCGATGCGAGGTCAGATCCATCACGACGTCGGAGAAACCGAGCGTTTCGGCGGCGGTGGCGGGGCGCGCGCGCCGGATCACCGCGCGCAACCGCGCGATCAGCTCCGAGGGGCTGAACGGCTTCACCACATAGTCGTCGGCGCCGCTGTCGAGGCCGCGCACCCGGTCGCCTTCCTCGCCGCGCGCGGTGAGGATGATGACCGGCAGATCGCGCCACGCCGGCACGCGGCGGATCTGGCGGCACACTTCGAGGCCCGAGACGCGCGGCAGCATCCAGTCGAGCAGCACCGCGTCGGGCGCGCCCTCGCGCAGATGCATCAGGGCTTCCTCGCCGTCATGCGCCTCGGTGACGGCGAAGCCTTCTTTTTCGAGGTTGTAGCGTAACAGCGTCAGCAGCGCCGCTTCGTCCTCGACCACCAATACGCTGGGACGGGGCGTCACGCCGGTTCCTCGAGATTGTCGCGGCCCGGTCCGGTCTGCGAACTGGTGCGGTCGCGTTTGGGGCGCACCTGGTTAAGCGGCACGCCGTGGACGAAGAAATAGATCGTCTCGGCGATATTGGTGGTGAGGTCGCCGACCCGTTCCAGGTTCTTCGCCATGAACAGAAGATGGGTGCAGGCGGTAATGTTCCGGGCGTCCTCGATCATATAGGTGAGAAGCTCGCGGAACAGGCTCGTATACATCTCGTCGAGCTCTTCGTCGCGCATCCACACCGCCAGCGCCTTTTCGGCGTCGCGCGCGACATAGGCGTCGAGAATGTCCTTGACCATGCGCTGGCCGAACACGCCCATCCGCGCCAGCGCGTGGACCGGCCGCACCGGCGGCGTCAGCGACAAAGCGAGCGAGCGCTTCGCCACGTTGGCGGCGTAGTCGCCGATGCGTTCGAGATCGGCCGAAATCTTGAGCGAGGCCACGATCTGGCGCAGATCGCGCGCCATCGGCTGGCGCAGGGCCAGCAGGCGAACCACCAGCGTCTCGATTTCGCGGTCGAGTTCGTCGACCGCGACGTCGCCCTCGACCACGCGGGTCGCGATCTGGGTGTCGCGCTTCGACACCGCTTCGATCGCGGCCGCCAGCTGGCTCTCGGCGAGGCCGCCCATCTGGGTGATGGTGTTGTCGAGCCGGCGAAGTTCTTCGTCGTAGGATTTAATGATGTGTTCGGATGCCATCGCGGTCTGCCTCAGCCGAAGCGCCCGGTGATGTAATCTTCGGTCTGCTTCTGGCTCGGATTCGTGAAGATGGTTTCGGTCGAATCGAATTCAACCAGCGCGCCGAGATACATGAACGCGGTGTAGTCGGAACTGCGCGCCGCCTGCTGCATGTTGTGGGTGACGATGACGATGCAATAGTCCGATTTCAGTTCGGCGATCAGCTCCTCGATGCGCTGCGTCGAGATCGGGTCGAGCGCCGAGGCGGGCTCGTCGAGCAACAGGATTTCGGGCTTCACGGCGATGGCGCGCGCGATGCAGAGGCGCTGTTGCTGGCCGCCCGACAGCGACAGGCCCGACTGGCGCAGCTTGTCCTTCACCTCGTTCCACAGCGCCGCGCGGGTCAGCGCTTCCTCGACCCGCTCGTCGAGCTCGCGCGACCGCAGCGATTCGTAAAGCCGGATGCCGAACGCGACATTGTCGTAGATCGACATCGGGAACGGCGTCGGCTTCTGGAACACCATCCCGATCTTGGCGCGCAGGAGGTTCAGGTCCTGGCCCGGATCGAGAATGTTGCGTCCGTCGACCAGCACTTCGCCGGTCGCGCGCTGGTCGGGATAAAGCTCATAGATGCGGTTGAGGACGCGCAGCAGCGTGGATTTGCCGCAGCCCGACGGGCCGATGAAGGCGGTGACGCGCTTGTCATGGAGCTTGAGGTCGATGCCTTTCAGCGCCTCGTACTGTTTATAGTAGAAGCGCAGCTCCTTGATTTCGCATTTCACCGCGAGTTTCGCGGCGGCGGCAGCGGGCGCGGCGGGGACGATTTGCGGCGTCAAATCGGGCAAGGGCTTCGGTTGGGGCGTCGGTTTGTCGATGGGCATGACAGGTTTGACGCCTTGCGGCAAGGGCGTGGCGGCGGGGGAATAGTCGAGCGTCATGGCGTCTGATTGCTCCAACCGGCCAGAAGGCGGGCGAGGATGTTGAGGGCGAGAATCGTGACGGTAATGAGCATCGCGCCGCCCCAGGCCAGCACCTGCCAGTCATTGTAGGGGCTAAGCGCGAACTGGAAGATGACCACCGGCAGGTTCGCCATCGGGGCGTTCATGTTGGCGGTCCAGAACTGGTTGTTGAGCGCCGTGAACAGAAGCGGCGCGGTCTCGCCGGCGATCCGCGCCACCGCCAGCATCACGCCGGTCAGCATGCCCTGGATCGCGGCGCGGTAGATCACCTGCATGATGACGCGCCATTGCGGCGTGCCGAGAGCGGACGCCGCCTCGCGCAAACTGTTCGGCACCAGCGCCAGCATGTTTTCGGTGGTGCGCACCACGACGGGGATGACGATGAGCGCCAGGGCGATGCTGCCCGCCCAGGCCGAGAAATGCCCCATCGGCACGACGACGATCTGATAGACGAACAGGCCGATGATGATCGACGGCGCCGAGAGAAGGATGTCGTTGACGAAACGCACCACCGCGGCGAAGGGACTGCCCCGGCCGAATTCGGCGAGGAATGTGCCGGTCAGAATCCCGACCGGCGTGCCGACCAGCGTGGCGACGACGGTCATCACCACGCTGCCATAGATGGCGTTGGCGAGGCCGCCGGCGCTTCCGGGCGGCGGCGTCGCCGCGGTGAACAGCGTGCCGCTCAGCGCCGGGACGCCGTTGCGGAGCAGGGCGTAGAGCACCAGAACAAGAAAGATCAGGCCGACCGCGGTGGCGGCGAAGGATAGCGCCAGATAGATCCGGTTGGCGACGCGGCGGCGGGCATAGCGGCTCATCGGCGGCTCAGCCTCCGGCCTGCCGCTCGAGGCGGAACAGCATGAATTTCGCCGCTGCCAGCACCAGGAAGGTGATGACGAACAGGATGAAGCCCAGCGCGAACAGCGACGAGACATAGAGTTTCGACACCGCCTCGGTGAATTCGTTGGCGAGCGTCGCGGAGATGGTGGTGCCGGGCGCCAGGAGCGAGGCGTGAATCTCATGCGCGTTGCCGATGACGAACGTCACAGCCATCGTCTCGCCCAGCGCGCGGCCGAGGCCCAGCATCACGCCGCCGATGATGCCCGTCCGGGTGAAGGGCACCACGATATCGCGCACCACTTCCGACGTGGTGGCGCCGAGGCCATAGGCGCTTTCGCGCAGCATCGGCGGCACGGTTTGGAACACGTCGCGCATCACCGAGGCGATAAACGGCAGCACCATCATCGCCAGGATGAATCCGGCGGTAAGGATGCCGAGACCGAGCGGCGGACCCTCGAACAGCAATCCGATGATCGGGATGCCGCCGAAAATATCGATCAGGATCGGCTGCACCGTCAGTTGCAGGAAGGGCGCGAGCACGAACAGGCCCCAGATGCCGTAGATGATGCTCGGCACCGCCGCGAGCAGCTCGATCATGGTGCCGATCGGCCGGCGCAGCACCGGCGGGCATAATTCGGTCAGGAACACCGCGACGCCGAGCGCCAGCGGCACGGCGATCAGCATGGCGATCAGCGACGTGACGAGCGTGCCGAAAATCGCCGGCAGCGCGCCGAACTGGTCGGAGACCGGATTCCAGGCGCTGTTGACGAGAAAGCCGGGGCCGAAATGGGAAAATGCCGGCCAGGCGCCGACCCCCAGCGCCACCATGACGCCGCCGAGGAGCAACAGAACCAGAAGCGCGGCGGCGGCGGTCGCGGCGCGAAACGTCGCATCGAACTCGCGCTGGCGGCCGAGCTGCCCCGAAATCGTGCCGATCGCCATGAAGCGGGTTGCCTTCCGTAACGCCCGCCCAAGCTGTACCGGGCGACTGTTACAGCTATATGACATCCCTCCGGGCTATCTGTGGATAAGTCTCGCGCAGCCGCCCTGGGCCTTGTAATTTGCCGCCAAAAGCCCCTTATAAGGGAAGCGCCGCCACATCATCGCGAGGCGGCGTCCATCTTCGATCGCTTGTGCCGGCGCGCGCCATCATGGCCCGCGCGTTCGCGCGCCTGCGGGGAGCAAGCCATGTTCAAACCCAATTACGGCCAGTACCGCGCGGAACGCCGCCGCGCGCAGCAGGCGAAGCAGGAACAGAAGCTGAAAGAACAGCGGGAAGCGACCGCCCGCCGCCGCGCGGCGCGGGCGGAGGCGGAGGCGCGATCCACCGGACAGGATGAGGGCGCCGCCACCCAACCCGAGACCGAAACCGAATAGGATTCGACACAAGTCATGGCTATCCGCAAACGTACCGACAGCAGTTTCGTCGCCTTCGACATCGTCTATGAGGACGGCACGCGCTCGTCAAACCGTCGCGTGCCCGCAAGCGTGCTGGGCGGCCTCGACGGCGACGAACCGGCGAAGGCGATTCTCGAGGCGCAGGACCGCGATATCGGCGTCGCGTCGGGCCGGGCGCGCGGGCCGATCAAGAGCATCGCGCGGTCGTCGCGCTGAAAGGGAGTCGTCATGCTGGTTTCGAAACGCGACAAGATTCAAGCCGCGACCCAGAACGCCAACGACAAATTCGCGAAACTGGCGAAGCGCGAGGAAGAGTTCCAGCGCGAGCGCGTGCGGCTTCGGGATCTCGACGCCGCCAAGACCGCGCGCCTCAAGGCCCTGCGTCTCGCGAAGGAAGCCGCCGACCGGGAAATCCGGGCGACGGCGGAGTCCGAGGCGAAACCCGCCGCCGCCCCGGCGCGGCCGGCGCCCCGCCGACGCAAGACCGAATCCGTCTGATCCGCGCGTGCCGCTCGCGCCCGCTTTGACGGGGAACGGCACGCCTCTTAAGATCGCCGCCTGATTATCGGAGCGGCACGCATGGATCAGACCATCGTTCGGGTCACGGAAGAAGAAGCGCTGCAGTTTCATCGGCGCGGAACGCCCGGCAAGCTCGAAATCGCTCCGACCAAGCCGCTGACCACCCAGCACGATCTGTCGCTCGCCTATTCGCCGGGCGTAGCGTTTCCCTGTCTTTCGATCGAGCGCGACCCCGCCGCCGCTTACGACTACACCGCCAAGGGCAATATGGTCGCCGTGATCTCGAACGGCACCGCGGTGCTCGGCCTCGGCGATCTCGGCGCGCTCGCCGCCAAGCCGGTGATGGAAGGCAAGGCGGTGCTGTTCAAGCGCTTCGCCGGAATCGACGCGGTCGATCTCGAAATCGACACCAAGGACGTCGATCAGTTCGTCAATTGCGTGCGCTATCTCCATCCGAGCTTCGGCGGCATCAATCTCGAGGACATCAAGGCGCCCGATTGTTTCGTCATCGAGGAACGCCTGCGCGAACTGCTCGACATTCCGGTGTTCCATGACGACCAGCACGGCACCGCGATCATCGCGGCGGCCGCCCTCATCAACGCGCTCGACCTGACCGGCCGCAAGCTCGCGGATATCCGCCTCGTCGTGAACGGCGCCGGCGCCGCGGCCATCGCCTGTGTCGATCTGGTCAAGTCGATGGGGGTGCCCAACGACAACGTGATCCTGTGCGACACCAAGGGCGTGGTCTATCGCGGCCGCACCGCCGGCATGAACCAGTGGAAATCGGCGCACGCGGTCGATACCGCGGCGCGCACCCTGGCCGACGCCATGGCCGGCGCCGACGTGTTCTTCGGTCTTTCCGCCAAGGGCGCGGTGACGCCGGACATGGTGAAGTCGATGGCGGCGCGGCCGATCATCGCCGCGATGGCCAATCCCGATCCGGAGATCACGCCCGAGGACGTCAAGGCGGTGCGGCCCGACGCCATCGTCGCCACCGGGCGCTCCGACTACGCCAACCAGATCAACAACGTGCTGGGGTTCCCCTATATTTTCCGCGGCGCGCTCGACGTCCGCGCCTCGACCATCAACGAGGCGATGAAGATCGCCGCCGCCGAGGCGCTGGCGGCGCTGGCGCGCGAGGACGTGCCCGACGAGGTTGCCGCCGCCTATGCCGGACAGCGGCTGCGCTACGGTCCCGAGTACATCGTGCCGTCCCCGTTCGATCCGCGCCTGATCTGGTCGGTGGCGCCGGCGGTGGCGAAGGCGGCGATGGAATCCGGCGTGGCGCGCAAGCCGATCGCCGATCTCGAAACCTATCGCACCAGCCTCAAGGGGCGGCTCGACCCCACCGCGGCCTATCTCCAGCTCGCTTTCGCCAAGGTGCGCGCCAATCCGCGCCGCGTCGTGTTCGCCGAAGGCGAGGACGACCGCACCATCCGCGCGGCGCTGGCGTTCCGCGCGGCGGGCTACGGCACGCCGGTGCTGATCGGCCGCGAGGACCGGATCGCCACGACCGTGCAGGGCATGGGGCTGGCGCCGATGCAGCCGCTCGAAGTCCATAACGCGGCGCTGTCGAACGCCAATCGCGCCTACACCGATTTCCTCTATCAGAAATTACAGCGCAACGGCGCGCTCTACCGCGACTGCCAGCGCATGGTGAATCAGGACCGCAATATCTTCGCCGCCTGCATGGTGGCGTGCGGCGACGCCGACGCGCTGGTGACGGGCGCGACGCGCAACTATTTCACCGCGTTCGAGGAAGTGACCCGCGTGCTCGGCCCGAAACCGGGCCAGCGCGTCTGCGGCTATTCGCTGCTGATCTCGCGCGAGCGTTCGGTTCTGGTCTCCGACACCACGGCGCATCC
>Ga0134126_10004786_pt1 | contig 16929 bp, 15 predicted proteins | sample KB31752_FD_96881 | JGI IMG/M metagenome (GOLD analysis project Ga0134126, IMG submission 96881) | Terrestrial soil microbial communities with excess Nitrogen fertilizer from Kellogg Biological Station, Michigan, USA - KB3-175-2 | ecosystem: Environmental > Terrestrial > Soil > Unclassified ...
ACGTGTGGCGGCAGGACCACAACGGGTTCTCGCACCAGGACCCCGGCTTCATCGACCACGTCGTCAACAAGAAGGCCGAGGTGGTGAGGGTCTACCTGCCACCCGATGCCAACTGCCTGCTGTCGGTCGCCGACCACTGCCTTCGCAGCCGCGACTACGTCAACGTGGTGGTGGCCGGCAAGCAGCCCTCGCTGAACTACCTGACGATGGAGGAGGCGGTCGCGCACTGCGCGCGCGGGGCCGGCATCCTCGATGCGTTCTCCAACGACGAGGATGGCGAGCCCGATGTCGTGCTGGCATGCGCCGGAGACGTCCCCACCCTCGAGGCGATCGCGGCTGCCGCGATCCTGCGGGAACGGCTGCCCGATTTGCGGGTCAGGGTCGTCAACGTCGTCGATCTGATGCGCCTGCAGCCAGACAGCGAGCATCCGCACGGCCTCTCGGACCCCGAGTTCGACGCGCTCTTCACCGCGGCGCGTCCGGTGATCTTCGCCTACCACGGCTACCCCTGGCTGATCCACCGTCTCACCTACCGCCGCACCAACCACCAGAACATCCATGTCCGCGGCTACAAGGAGGAGGGCACGACCACGACGCCGTTCGACATGGTGATGCTCAACGACCTCGACCGCTTCCACCTCGTCATGGACGTGATCGACCGGGTCCCCGGACTCGCCGAGCCGGCCGCGCACATCCGCCAGGAGATGCAGGACGAGCGGCTCCGCCACCGCGCCTACACCCGCGAGCACGGCCAGGACCCGCCGGAGCTGACCGGGTGGCGCTGGCCCGAGTCGCCGGCCGGCGCGTAGGACGCCATGGCGATCCTCGTCGTGAACGCCGGGTCGAGCAGCCTCAAGCTGTCGCTGCTCGACGACGGCGACCGCGTGCTGCACGCCGCCGAGCTGGCGGCACCCCGGGCCCGCGTCAACCCTCGCGAGCTCGAGGCCGCGCTCGGCTCTGAGCTCGGGAACGCGGACGCGGTCGGACACCGGATCGTGCACGGCGGCACCCGCTACCGCCGGGCGACGCGGATCGATCCGGAGGTGCGCGCCGGTCTCGCCGAGCTCGCCGAGCTCGCGCCCCTGCACCAGGCCAAGTCGCTGGCGGCCCTCGACGCCGTCGGCGAGCTGCTCCCGTCGCTGCCCGCGGTGGCGTGCTTCGACACCGCGTTCCACGCCACGCTTCCAGACGCGGCTTCGACCTACGCGCTGCCGCGGCAGCTACGCGAGAGCCGGGGGCTGCGGCGCTTCGGCTTCCACGGCCTATCGCATGCCTGGGTCGCGGAGCGCGTCCCACAACTGCTCGGAACCGACGGGGCGGGACTGCGGATCGTGAGCTGCCACCTCGGCGCGGGCGCCTCGCTCTGCGCGATCGCCGACGGACGCTCGCGCGACACGACGATGGGCTTCACCCCCCTGGAGGGCCTCGTGATGGCGACCCGCTCCGGCAGCCTCGATCCGGGGATGCTGCTGTGGCTGATCGAGCGGGAGGAGCTCGACCCCGCGCTGCTCGCACAGATGCTCGAGCACGAATCCGGACTGCTCGGGCTGTGCGGCGCGAGCGACATGTCCGAGGTGATCGCCCGCGCGGATGCAGGTGAGGGCTCCGCTCGTTTGGCGCGCGACGTGTACGTGCACCGCCTGTGCGGCGCGGTCGCCGCGATGGCCGCGTCACTGGGCGGACTCGACGTGCTGGCCTTCACCGGCGGGGTCGGGGAGCACGCGCCCCGCGTGAGGGAGCTGGCGGCCGCGCGCTTGGAGTTCCTCGGCGTTGTGCTCGACCCCGACCGCAACGCCGGCGGCGAGGGCGATGCCGAGATCGGCGCCGCGGAGGGGCGTGTGCGGACGGCGATCGTGAGCGCGCGCGAGGACGTGCTGATCGCGCGCGAGACGCGCGCCGTGCTCCGCGCGGCCTAGGCTGCCTGCGCGCCGAGCCGCCTCGCCCCGCGCATCCGCTCGTGGCGGTCGTGCGCGATCCGGCGCAGTTCGTCCGCTCCCCACACGATCAATGGGCATGGCAGCAGCAGCAACAGGAACCCGGGCGGCGGAGCGGCCGTGCTCATCAGCGACTGGACGGCCGGCACGTAGACGATGATCGCGGCCACGAGCAGCTCCGCGGCGATCCCGGCGAGCAGGTAGCGGTTGCTCAGCAGCCCGACGCGCCGCAACGGCGTGTTGCTGCTGCGGACGGCGAAGGCCGTCCCGATCTGTCCGGCGACAATGGCAAGGAACGTCATCGTGGTCGCCTGGAGATAGGCGTGGTGGAGAGGGCTGCCGGCGCCTGTGGGGTCGCCCGGCCGCCAGCCTGCGTGCACCAGCACCGCGAAGAAGCAGCCGAGCGAGAGCGCCGCGATGATGACGCCGAGGAACAGCCAGGCGCGGATCAGCATCGGGCGCCGGATCACAGCCTCGTCGTGAGGGCGCGGCGGGCGCTGCATGATCCCGGGTTCGGCCGGGTCGCGGCTGAGCGCCAGCGACGGCATCGTCTCTGTGCCGACGTCGATCGCGAGCACCAGCAGCACCGGCAGCGGGATCGGGATCCAGCCGCCGGCGAGCGCGAACAGCAGGAACGGGACCACCTCCGGGGTGGCGTGGGTGAAGATGTAGATGATGAACTTGCGGACGTTGTCGTAGACCTGCCTGCCCGCTTCGACCGCCGTCACGATCGTCGCGAAGTTGTCGTCGGTCAGGACCATGGTCGCGGCCTCGCGCGCGACGTCCGTGCCGGATCGCCCCATCGCCACGCCGATGTCGGCGGCCCGCAGCGCGGGCGCGTCGTTGACGCCGTCGCCCGTCATCGCGACCACGTGGCCCGTCGCGCGCAGCGCGTCTGCGATGTGGAGCTTGGCCTCTGGAGAAGCGCGGGCGAAGATCACCTCGCTGCTGCCGGCGAGCGCCCTTTCGATCTCCGCGGTGTGACGGTGGTCGATGCGGTCGGCGACGACGACCTTCGCGTCCCGGCGACCGATGCCGACCTGGCGCGCGATCGCCGCGGCCGTCAGCGGGTGATCGCCCGTGATCACGATGATGCGGATGCCGGCCGCGTGACAGCGGGCCACGGCCTCGGCCACCTCCGGGCGCGGCGGGTCGATCATCGTGACGAGGCCGAGGAAGCACAGCCGCTGCTCCGCTTCCTCTCGCGCCGGCGGCTCGCCGTCGCCGAGCTCACGCCGGGCGAGCGCGAGGACACGCAAGCCCTCCCGGGCGTAGCGCTCGACCTGCCGGGAGATCTCCTCCCGGGTGCGCCCGTCGAACAGCGCCGCCTCGCCGTCGCCGCCGAGCACGGAGACGCACCGTGGCAGCACCGACTCCGGGGCTCCCTTCGTGTGCACCCGCAAGCCCGCGCCGCCCGCGTCGACCGTGCTCATCAGCTTGAGCTCGGGGTCGAAGTTGAAGCACCGGCGCCGAGCGGTCTCGCGCCGCGACTGGTCCGTGTCCGCTCCGAGCGTCGCGGCGGCGCCGAGCACGGCGATCTCCGTCGGATCGCCCGCTCCGTGGAGATGCGCGTCGTTGCACAGCGCGGCCGTCTCGGCCAGCGCGACGGTCGGCGCGTCCTGCGGCGCGTCCGCGACGGCGCGGTCGAGCTGCCGCTCTCCGGCGAGTGTCCAAACGGTGCGCGGGCGCATCCGGTTCTGCGTGAGCGTTCCGGTCTTGTCGGTGCAGATCACGTCTGTGCTGCCGAGTGTCTCGACGGCGCTGAGCCGCTTGACGAGCGCGCCACGGCGGGCGAGCAGAGCCACGGCGACCGCGAGCGCGAGCGTGACGACCGGCAGCAGCCCCTCCGGTACGCACGCGACGAGCAGCCCGATCGCGAACACGACGCTGCTCGTGAAGGACAGCCCGGCCGCGAAGATCGCGACGGGGACGAACGCGACGGCCAGGGCCACTGCCACCGTCGCGATCAGCCAGGCGACGCGCCGCACCTGCTTCTCCAGCGGGCTCAGCTCTTCCTTGACGCGTTCCGCGAGCGCCGCGATCCGGCCCAGCTCCGTGCTCATCCCCGTCGCGTAGACGACGCCGCTGGCCTCGCCGCCCGTCACGCTCGTGCCACTGAAGACGAGATCGCGTGCCTCGAGCCGGGGCACGCCGGTGTCCTGCATGCTGGCCGCGCGCGTGACCGGAACCGACTCGCCTGTGAGCGTCGAGAGGTCGACCTCCAAGGCGCCGGAGAGCAACCGCGTGTCCGCAGCGAGCTGGTCGCCTTCGGCCATCAGCACGATGTCCCCGGGAACCACGCGCGTCGCTTCCACCGTCGCCTCGCCGCCGTCGCGCAGCACCGTCACGTGCCGGGGCATGTACTCCGCGAGCGCCTCCACGGCCTTCTCGGCCTGGAGCTCCTGGACGAACGCGAACGCTGCGTTCAGCGCGATCACGAGCAGCACCGCCACGCCGACGGTCTCGTTCCCGACTGCGAAGGACAGCGCCGCGGCGAGCCAGAGCAGCAGCGCAAGCGGATGGGTGAGCTGCCGCGCGAGCTCGGCCGGCCAGCTCGGTCCGCGACGGCGCTCGAGGACGTTCGGGCCGTACTGGAGCAGGCGGCGCTCGGCCTCCTGGCTGCTGAGGCCCCGGCGGTTCCCGTGGAGGTCACGCAGGAGGCGCGCCGAGGCCTCCTCCGCATCGACCTCCCGCGGAACGACCGGCGAGGAATCCTCGAGCGGATGGTGCGCGTGCGTAACCATCCACGCGAGGATGGAGCCCCGCCGCCCGCCGGGCATCCGGTGTTTGCACGGACAGGCGCCCCGGGTTGGTCCGCTCGTGAGCGAGGGCAGGCTCGGACTCAGTTGTTTCCCGAATCCCGACGCGGCGTTTTCCACCTTGGCGGGCCTGACGCAGGGACCTAGCTTCTGACGCATGATTCCGAGTCGTCATCTGGCCGCCGTCCCCGAGGGAGCGGCGCCCGTTGTGAACGACGCGGTCACCGTGGTGATCGCAGAGGATCATCCGCTGATGCGCGGAAGCCTGCGCGCGCTGCTGGAAGCCAGTCCCGGGACGGCCGTTGCCGCCGAGGCCGGGAACCTCGCGCTCGCCCGCCAGCACGTGATCGGTCACAGGCCGGACGTCCTCGTGCTCGACCTGCAGATGCCGGACGGCTCCAGCATCCAGGCGATCGGCGACCTGCGGCGGCGATCCCCGGACACGCATGTCGTCGTGGTGAGCATGGAGGACACGCCCGGCTTCGCACAGCGGGTGCTCGCAGCGGGAGCCAGCGGCTACGTGCTGAAGGAGCTGGCCGCCGAGGACCTCCCGGCGGCAGTCCACGCGGCAGCGGCCGGCGGGGAGTACATCAGCGAGCCGGTGGCCGAGCGGCTCTCCCGCGCGCGCCAGGCGCTCACCCATGGCCGGTTGACGGGCAGGGAGGCCGAGGTGCTGCGTTTGATCGCGCTCGGCTACACGAACACCGAGATCGCCGAGCGGCTGTCGCTCTCGCCGCGGACGATCGAGACTCACCGCGCGCACATACAGCGCAAGCTCGAGCTGCGTACGCGAGCGCAGCTCGTCGACTACGCGCTCCGTTGCGGGCTGCTCGCCACGTGAGCGGCCGGGACGACCTCCGCTGCCCTCGGTGCAGCGACTCGATCGGTGTGTACGAGCCGCTGGTCGTGGTCCGCGATGGCGTACCCATCCGCACTTCAAGAGCGGCGACCAGCGGCGAGCTGCCGGAGTTCGACGCGTGCTTTCACGCGGAGTGCTTCGCGTCCCGCTCGCGAGACGGGGAGGCCGGCGATCCGTGGTGAGCCACGCCGCGATGCGGTTTCTCCACGATGCCCGCCGGGACGGCGGCGCCTAGGCTCGCGCCGATGGTCGATCAGCCACCAGCCGGCACCTCCCGGAAGGCCATGAGCGGGTCGCGTGCGGCGCTCGCCTCCGCCCAGCCGGGCGACTGGCTGGAGGTCGATGCGATCCCGGGCGCGGAGCCGCGGCGTGGGGAGATCGCCGAGGTGCTCGGCAGCGGGCCTCACCTGCACTTCCGCGTCCGCTGGGATGAGGGGCACGAGTCGCTGTTGTACCCCGCACCCGAGGGCGGCGTCATCGTCCACCGCGGCGCCGGCGCGAAAGGGCGCCGGCGATGACCGTCTGCGGGTTCAGGGATGACGGCGCCGCCGCTGTCAGCGACGACCGTCGGCGCTCTTCTCTGCGGCACCGCCGGACCGGCGCTGGACAGGGAGCGTCGCGGCGATCGCGGTCCCGCCGTCAGGGCTTGACTTGACACTAAGCTGACCCGCGAGCAGCGCCACGCGCTCGCGCATGCCGAGCAGGCCGAACCCCTCGGTCGCCGCCTCGGGGTCGAACCCCCGGCCGTCGTCGCGCACCGAGAGGCGGATCGTCGCCCCGTCCTCGCCGACCTCGACGACCGCCCGTTTGGCTTGACCGTGTCGCACGGCGTTCGTGAGGGCCTCCTGCACGATCCGGTACAGGGCCGTCTCGAGCTCGGGGCTGAGGCGCTCGGCGCCGGCCCCCTGCTCGTAGGCCAGCTCGACGCTGACGTCGACCTCGATCCCCTGGCGCGAGCTTCGTTCCGCCAGCGCTTCGATCGCGGCCTTCACGCCGAGTTCGCCGAGCGCGGCGGGGCGCAGGTCGGTGATCAGCGCGCGCAGGTTGGCAATCGCGTCCTCGAGCTGCTCGACAGCCTGTGTGACCGCGGTTCGGAGGGCCTCGGGCTCGGGCGAGCGCCGGCCGGCCGACAGGCCGATGCGCAGCGCGCTGAGGCTCTGCAGGGTGTCGTCGTGCAGCTCCCTGGCCCACCGCTGACGTTCGTCCTCGGCCGCGGCGAGCCGCTGCCGGTGTCGCTCGGTGGTCACGGACTGCGCCGTCGCGACCGCGGTGGCTGCGCTCGTCGCGAACGATTGAAGGAGCCGCTCATCCTCGGCCGTGAAGGCCGGGCCATCCTCGAGGCGGTCGATCGCGACCAGCACACCTTGCGCCTCGCCGCGGAAGATGAGAGGGACGACGAGGCCCGCGCGAGCATCGACGCCAAGCCGGCCGAGTCCGTGTTCCTCGAAACGGGCACGGTTGAGCTCGTCCTCCAGGCGCTCGGTGCGGCCCGTGCGAATCGCCTGCGCGCCGACGGTGTTCTCGAGCGGCACGTGTCTGCCGATCAGCTCGGCGGGTAGCTCACCGGCCCCGGCTGCGGCTTCGAGCTGCTCTCCGCGCTTGAGCTCGATCAACAGCGCGCGCGCGGAGACCAGTGCGCGGGCGCGCTTGGCGACCAGCGCCAGCACGGTCTCGGGATCGGTCTCACCGCCGACGGCGCGTGCGATCTGGGTGCTCGCCTCGAGCGCCGCCACCGTTCGCGACAGCTCGTCGTGACGCCTTTGCGCCCCTGCGTAACGGCGGGCATGGCCGATCGCGACACCGGCGAACGCGGCGAGCACGACCACCGCCTCCTGGTCCTCGTCGGTGAACTGCTGGGAGTCCGCCTTCTCCGTCAAGTACAGGTTCCCCCAGGGCTCGCCGTCGACGAGGATCGGCACGCCGAGGAACGTGCGCATCGCCGGATGGCCGTGCGGGAAGCCGTAGGAGCGAGGATGATCGCCGACATCGGCGAGCCTCAGAGGCGCCGGGTCTTCGATCAGGACGCCGAGCACGCCCCGCCCTTTCGGCAGGCTGCCGATCGAGGCGCGGGCCTGCTCGTCGATGCCCTTGGTGAGAAAGCGCGCGAGCTCGGTGCGGGACTCGTCGAGCACGCCGATCGCCGCATAGCGCGCGCCGGTGAGCTCCTGTGCGGCCGTGAGGATCCGCTCGAGCACGATGTCCAGGTCGAGCTCCTCCAGCACGCCGCGAGCCACATCGAGTACGCCGTACGATGCTCGCTCCATCAGACTCGACTCCCCTCGAACCGGGCTCACCACCCTTCGCTGAGCTACTGCGCCCCGCCCGGGGCGTCAGATATTGAACCAGCTCTGGGCGGGTTGTCCCGCAGCGCTCTGCGGCCGGCCACGGACGGCCTCGACACCATCTACACGTAGCTTACGAGCGATGAGCGAGACGGGAGCGACGCTCGCTGGCCCGCTGATGGCGCTTCGCGCGCCCGAGACCTACGGAGTCCCGGGCCCGGTGCTGGTCAGGGAGACCCACGCCTCCTGGGTGTTCATCGCCGGCGAATGGGCGTACAAGGTCAAGAAGCCGGTGCGCCTGGCGTTCTTGGACTACGCGACGCTGGAGCGACGGCATGCGGCCTGCCGAGAGGAGCTGCGGGTCAACCGCGCGCTCGCGGGCCGTATCTATGAGGCCGTGGTCGCGGTCCTCCCCGACGGGGACGGCGTGCGGTTCGACCCGGAGGGGACGCCCGGCGCTGTCGAGTACGCGATCCGCATGCGCCGCTTCGAGGAGTCGATGACCCTCGCGGGCACGATCGCCCGGGGCGCGCTCGACGAGGAGGCGATCGCGCGTGTGGCGCGGCGGGTCGCCACCTTCCATGCAGAGGCGCCTCCTTGCAGGAAGGGAGGCCCGCGCGAGACGCTCGAGCGCTGGGAGGAGAACGCCGGCGAGCTCGAGCGGCTCGCCGGACCCGAGCGGGTCGCCCGTTCGATGCGCCGCTTCGGCCGGGCGTTCGTCGCCGGGCAGGAGGCGGAGCTCGCAGGCAGAGCCCGCGCGGGGAAGGTGCGTGACGTCCACGGCGACCTGCGCTGCGAGCACGTGCTCCTCGGCGATGAGGTGAGCATCGTCGATCGCATCGAGTTCGACCCGGCGCTGCGCGAGCTCGACGTCGGTTGGGACCTCGCGTTCCTGAGCATGGATCTGCACGCCCGCGGCTGCGCTCGCGCTGCGGACGCCCTGCTCGCGGAGTACCGTCGCGCCGGCGGGGACCCGGGCAGCGCGCAGCTGATGGCGTTCTACTGCGCCTACTGGGCGCTCGTGCGTGCGAAGGTCGCGATGCTCGCCGCGAGCGCGAAGGTTGCAAGCACCGATCCGGCGCCCGAGCTGCTGCTCGGGCTTGCTGAGATGTTCTGCTGGAAGGCCCGCCAGCCGCTCGCGGTGCTCGTGTGCGGGCCTTCTGCGAGCGGGAAGTCGACGCTCGCGGGGGAGCTGTCCGCCAGGTCTGGCTGGCCGGTGCTCTCCTCGGATGAGACCCGCAAGCGGCTGGCCGGCGTGGCTGCGACACAACGGGCCGCGCCCGAGCACTACACCGCCGAGTTCAGCCGCCGCACGTACCGTGAGCTCGGTAGGCGAGCGGGAGCGGCGCTCGACGGCGGCGGTGGCGTGCTGATCGACGCCAGCTGCTCGAAGCGCTCCGAGCGCGGAGAGCTGCTCGCGCGCCTCGACGCAACCGGCGCGCCGCGTGTGGTGCTGTGCTGCCGGGTGAAGCTCGAGACGGCACTCGCGCGCGCGGCCGCCCGTGAACGCAGGCCTGACCGTGTGTCCGACGCGACGGTCGAGATCGTCGCCCGCCAGTTCGAACGACATGACGCGATCGACGAGTCCGGGGGAGCGAGCGGAACGCCCGTCGACTGCGAATCGCCGCTCGAGGACCAGATCGAAGACGCGTGCGAAGCGCTCGACGCGGCGCTGACGATGCGCGGCACGCGCGCGCCCGCGGCTACGTAGTCCTCCCCGACGTCCGGCGGCTTTCTGCGGCTGCCCGCCCGGCGCCGCGAACCTAGCTTGGTGGCATGACTACTGAAGCGCCGCACCCACAGAGGTTCCGTGTCCTGGTCGCCGGCGGCGGAATCGCCGCGCTCGAGACAGCTCTTGCCCTTCAGGACCTCGCCGCGGAGCACGTGGAGACGACGATGCTCGCCCCCAACGAGGAGCTCGTCTACAGGCCGATGAGCGTCCGCGAGCCGTTCGGCTACGGGATCGCCGCCCGCTACCCGCTCGGCTCGATCGCCGCCGACGCGGGTGCCCAGCTCGTCAGCGGCAAGGTGGCATGGGTCGAGCCGGAGGCGCAGCTGGTGCACACCGACACCGGCGCCCAGCTGGAGTACGACGCGCTGGTGGTCGCGATGGGAGCGATGCAGTACCGGCGCTACGAGCACGCGATCACGATCGACGACCGGCACATGGACGAGCTGCTGCACGGGCTGATCCAGGATCTCGAGTGCGGGTTCCTGGAGAGCGTCGCCTTCGTCGTGCCCGGCCGCATGGCCTGGCCGCTGCCTCTCTACGAGCTCGCCCTGATGCTCGCCGGGCGGGCCGAGGACATGTGCGTGCCTCTCGACGCGACGATGATCACCCCCGAGGAGCACCCGCTCGCGATCTTCGGGCAGGCCGTCAGCGACGGTGTCCACGCGCTGCTTGCCGAGAAGCGCATCCGCACGATCAGCTCGGCGTACGTCGAGATCCCCGCGCCCGGAAGGATCGTCGTGAACCCGGGAGACCGGCGAGTCGCGGCGCAGCGCGTGATCGCGCTCCCCGAGCTCTACGGGCCGGGCGTCCAGGGGCTGCCGCTCAGCGAACACGGCTTCCTGCGCGTAGACCGGCACTGCCAGATGCGCGACGTGGGCCCGGTGTTCGCCGTCGGCGACGTCGTCGACTTCCCCGTCAAGCAGGGTGGCATCGCCTGCCAGCAGGCCGACGCCGCCGCGCAACGGATCGCGGCTCTCGCCGGAGCCGACGTCGAACCCCAGCTGTTCAAGCCCTATCTGAACGCCATGCTGCTCACGGACGGCAGGCCTCGCTATCTCGCGGCGGAGATAACCGGCGGCTGCGGCGCCGCTTCGCGCTTCAGCGACGTTCCCATGGACGGGGTCACCCACAAGGTTGCCGGGAGGTACCTCGCGCCCTACCTGGCGCGGCTCGACCGCGAGGGGGTGACGGCATGAGCGCCGCATCGTCACGAGCGACCGGCGGCCCGGGCCCCGCGAAAGCGAGAACGAAAGCGAAACCGAAGGCGAAGGCGAAACCGAAGGCGAAGCGGCGCTGCCTGATCGTCGGCTACGACGGCCGGGAGGGGTCTCGCCGCGCGGTCGACTGGGCCGCGTCGCAGCTCGCGCCGCGCGGGAAGCTCGTGCTGGTTCACGCCTGCCGCGCCTTGCACGCACCTCCCTCCCCGCTGTCATCCGATCGAGAGCGGCACGCGATGGGCGGCGCGCTGTTCGATGAGCTGCTGCTCGAGGGCGATGAGCAGCTGCTCGAGACGATCGTCGACACCGAGCTCTGCGACGCGGACCCCGTCAGCGCGTTGACGGACGCCGCGGCGCGCCACGAGGCGGACGGGATCGTGGTCGGACACGAGACTCACTCGCGGCTCCACCGGGCGCTCGGCACCGTGACGAGCGGGCTGCTCTCGCACGCCCCCGTGCCGGTTACCGTCGTGCCGCCCGAGGACCGCGCATGAGCGCGGAGGGCACACGATGACCCTGATCTGGCTGCTCGTCTGGTTCCTGGCCGGTCACGAAGCGCTCATCCTCGACCCGGTGAACGCATGGAGCGCCACGCTGATCCTGGCGGTCGCGCTCGACTTGGCCCGCCCGCAGGCGTTGTCGCGCCGCGGAGGGTGAGCGCCCTCTCCGGCCCGGCCGCGCCGAACGACACGGGCGGGTACGTAGTTAACGCCGCCACTCGCCGGTGTACCCCCGATTCCGCACGCGCACCGCGAGTTTACGGTCCTGTCATCCCATTCAGGCGCCAGCCAGCTAGGAGGACACGACATGAAAGCGCTCGTCTACCACGGCCCCGGCCAGCGCGGCTGGGACACCGTCGATGACCCGTCGATCATCGACGCGACCGACGCGGTCGTCCGCATCGACACGACCACGATCTGCGGCACCGACCTGCACATCCTCAAAGGCGACGTGCCCGAGACGACAGCCGGCACGATCCTCGGCCACGAGGCGGTCGGCACCGTGCAGGAGGTCGGAGCCGCCGTCACCACCGTCAGGCCCGGAGACCGTGTGCTGCTGTCGTGCATCAGCGCATGCGGGCGTTGCCAGTTCTGCAAGCAGGGCCACTACGGCCTCTGCGTGGGCGGCGGCGGATGGATCTTCGGCCACACGATCAACGGGGTGCAGGCGGAGTACGCGCGCGTCCCGTTCGCCGACAACTCCGTCTACAAGATCCCCGATGAGCTCACCGATGAGCAGGTGCTGTTCCTCGCCGACATCCTCCCCACCTCCTTCGAGGTCGGCGTGCTCAACGGGCGGGTTGCGCCCGGCGATGTCGTGGCGATCGTCGGCGCGGGCCCGATCGGCCTCGCGGCGATCCTGACCGCGCGGCTCTACACGCCGGGGCGGATCATCGCCATCGACCTGGCGGACAGCCGCCTGGCCGGCGCGGAGCGCTTCGGGGCCGACACGACGATCAACAACGCTCGCGAGGACGCCGTTGCGAGGGTGATGGAGCTGACCGACGGCCTCGGCGCCGACGTCGCCTTCGAGGCGGTAGGGGTGCCCGAGACCTTCGAGCTCGCCGCGGACCTGATCCGCCCGGGGGGACGGGTCGCGAACATCGGCGTGCACGGCCACTCCGCGCACCTGCATCTCGAGAAGCTGTGGATCCGCGATGTCACGATCACGACCGGGCTGGTCGACACGTTCAGCATCCCGCAGCTCCTGCGGCTGATCGCGACCGGCCGCATCGACCCCTCCCTGTTCGCGACGCACCACTTCGCGCTCGATGACGCGATGTCCGCGTACGACACGTTCGCGGACGCCGCCAACACGAACGCGCTGAAGGTCGTGCTGAGTGCCGGCAACGGCACTTCGGAGAAGGCCGGCGCCGGCGCGGCCGCTGCGCTGGCCTGAGACGACCGCGAACCGGGCCGCGCGCCGCCAGCGCGGCCCGGCGGTCCCCGAACGCTGAGGGTTCTCACCCGGAGGCGTGACCGGCGGATCGTTGCGGCTTTTCCCGGACCGCGACCCGGGCTCGGCCCCGTCGCCGGCGGTCGCGGACGCGCATACCGTGTTCTCAGTGGAACCCGCCTACTTGAAGGAGCCTGCCATGTCTCAGCCCATCGTCGTCGGCTTCGACGGTTCGGAGCGCTCGCGTGACGCGCTCGTGCTGGCTCGTGAGCTGGCGTCCGTGCTCGATTCGGATCTGATCGTCGTCGACGCGTACACGCCGGAGGAATGGCTGTGGAGCTGGGGGACCGCCCCTTTGCGCGCCGAGGAGGAACTCCGGGAGATCCATGCGGCCGCGGATGCTGCGCTCGCAGGCTGTGAGCGCTACGAGTTCCGTTCAGCGGCGTCGCCGTCCGCTGCCGGCGCGCTGCAGGCGATCGCCGAGGACGAGGACGCGTCGATGATCGTCGTCGGCTCCTCCCGTCACGGAGCTGCTGGGCGAGTGCTGCTCGGAACCGTCACGCAGGCGACGCTCGACGCCGCGCCATGTCCGGTGCTGGTCGCGCCGGCCGGCTGGGCCGATGCAGCGCCGGTTCGCCTGGCGCGGGTCGGGGTCGGCTTCGACGACACACCCGAGGCTCACACGGCGCTGGAGGTTGCGCACGGGCTCGCGGCTCACACAGGCGGGTCGCTCGAGATCGTCTGGGCGGCCCACCTGGTGGCACGGGCGCTCCCCCACGCGTTCGCCGGCTACCTGGAGCCGAACTACTTCGAGAAGATCCGCCGCGACGTCCGGGAGCGCCTCGATCGTGCCGCCGCCCGAGTTCGCGGTGACGTTCCTGTCCGCGCCGAGCTCGCGAGCGGCGACACGGTCGACGTGCTCGTCGACCGGAGCGCCCACGTGGATCTGCTGGTGCTCGGCTCGCGCGGGTACGGGCCGCTGCGGCGCGTGCTTCTGGGCAGCGTCTCGAGCGCCGTCGTCAACAAGGCGCACTGTCCGGTGCTCGTGATCGGCCGCGTGAGGCGGCCCTCGGACGGTGCGGGGGCGGTTTCGGCTGACGCCGAGCGCGCCCCCGCCCACGCCGGAAGCGGCTGACGGCTCTTCCTGCCGCGATCAGCGCCACGCCCTGTCAGGCGCCGGCGCCTGCTCGGCCCGGCGCGGCACGTCGAACTGGGCGCTCAAGGAGCATCATTCGAGCAGGCGGCCCACGTGCCGGGTTGGAAGTAGCCGCGGGCGCGCCGGCGCCGATCCCGTCGAGGCGCGTGACAGACGAGCGAGGAGGCTGTTCGGATGAGAGCGATCGTGGTCACCGACAAGGCTGCGGGAACGGCCGGGATGACGCTGGACGAGCGGCCCGCGCCGCAGGCAGCGATCAACGACGCGATCGTTGAGGTTCATGCCGCGGGCTTCGTCCCGACCGAGATGGAATGGCCCTCGACCTGGACCGATCGCCGCGGTCTTGACCGGACACCCTCGATCCCCGGGCACGAGCTGGCGGGAGTGGTCACCGCCCTCGGCTACGGCACGACAGGAGTGTCGCTGGGACAGCGGGTGTTCGGCCTCACCGACTGGCACCGCGACGGCACCCTGGCGGAGTACGTGGCCGTCGAAGCGCGCAACCTCGCGCCGCTGCCGGGCGACGTCGACTTCACAGTGGGCGCGAGCCTGCCGATCTCGGGCCTGACCGCGTGGCAGGGGCTGTTCGACCACGGCCGCCTCCGTGCCGGGCAGAGCGTGCTCGCGCACGGCGCAGCCGGCGCGGTCGGGTCGATGGTGACCCAGCTCGCAGCCGAGCGCGGGGCCTACGTGATCGGCACGGGGCGCGCCGCCGACCGTCAGAAGGCGCTCGACTTCGGCGCGAACGAGTTCGTCGACCTCGACAACGACACGCTGGAGGACGTCGGCGAGGTCGACCTCGTGTTCGACGTCATCGGCGGCGAGATCCAGAAGCGCTCCGCAGCCCTGGTTCGCGCCGGAGGAACACTCGTGACCATCGTCGCGCCACCCGAGGCGCGGCCCGCGGAGGGCCTGGCGATCGACTTCGTCGTCGAGTCCGATCGCGCCCAGCTGCGCGAGATCGTCCGGCGGGTGCGCGACGGACGGCTGCGGACCAACATCGGCGACATCGCCGCCCTCGACGACGCGCTCGCCGCGCTGAACCCGACCGGGCGACGCCACGGGAAGACGATCGTCCGCGTCCGTGGATGAGCGGGCGCCGACGGATCGGCCGCGGGAGCCCGCCGCGATGAGAGCGCTACGTCTTCGCCGGGGCTGCTCCTGTCAGGCCGAGATCGACTACCGGGGCGGGGCCGGGGTGAGCCCATGGCGGCGCATCACCTCGACGATCGCAGTCAGATCCGGCGGCCCGCCGGCGGCGAGGACTCCGGCGATCTCCCGGAAGTAGGCCGGGCCGAACAGGCCCGGGCTCGCGACCGCCAGGAACGTTGCGTCGACGTCGCCGACGTTCTCGAACCCATGGATCTGACCGCGCCGCACGCACACGGCCTCGCCCGGCCCGACCTCGACCGTCGTGCCGTCGATCGTCCACGTCGTCGTGCCCTCCAGGCCGTAGATCGTCTCCTCGAAGCCGTCGTGGCTGTGGGGCATCGGCATCCGCGCGTGGGCCGGGACATGGCACTCGAACACCGACGCGCTGCCATTCGAATCCTCGGCCTCGACCAGGAAGCGCACGCCGAGCTCACCGATCGCGATCGTGTCGTTGGGCATGGTCTCCTGCATGGTGGCTCCTTTCGATGGTCCTTTGCATGTGGCTCCGCCGGCCGATGCCGATTGAGTCAAGCGACTTGACCAATGTATACTGGAGCACCTATGGGTCTGTCAAGTGGCTTTACTCAACCTGAGGCCGGGGCTTCACCGCCGCCGCTGATCGGGGCCCTCCTGCGGGTCCCGTGGGAAGCGGTGCGGGAGCGGATGCTCACCGGCCTGCACGACCGCGACTTCACCGACCTGGTCGCGGCGCACGTGGACGTCTGGCGCTACCCCGGCCCCGAGAACCAGCGCCCCTCGGACCTCGCGAAGCAGACGCACATGACCAAGCAGGCGCTCAACTACCTCCTCGGGCAACTCGAAGAGCTCGGGTACCTGACTCGCGAGACCGACGGCAACGACCAACGCTCAAAGCGCGTCCGGCTCACCCGCAGAGGCCGCGCCGCGACCAGTGCCATCTACGAGATCGTCCAAGAGGTCGAGCACGACTGGGAGCGACAGCTGGGACCGCGGAAGTTCGGTCAGCTGCGCAGCCTGCTCACGCAGCTCAACGCGATCGCGTCGCCGGGCGGTGACCCGGCGTAGAAGGACGGCGATCTGCAGGCGCTCCCGGCCGCCGTATCCTTGCCGGCGCGCGTCGCCCCGCCCGGGACCTGCCTAGGCGTTCGCGCCCACCCAGAGCGTTGAAACAGCTTCACGGAAAAGCAAGCGCGGTGGTCTCGGCGCCGCTCGAGAGATGCCTCGGGCTGCTCGCCGCGATCGACGCCTACCCGGATTGGCACCCCGACGGCGTCCGGGAAGTCGAGGCGCTCGAGCGGGATGCAAGCGGCCAACTGACGACTGTTCGAGCGCTGCTCCATGTCGAGGTCGCCGGTTTCGACAGAGACTTCAACCTCACGATGTCGGTAGAGGTCGACCCGAAGCGTCGCGTGGCGCTGAGGAAGGTCAAGGCCGACTCCTCGGACCCGCCCTTCGACGTGACCTGGCGCGTGAGCGAGGACGACGCCACGCTGATCGAGCTCGAACTCGAGACGGCGCTCCCGGTTCCCCGGCTCGTGCCACTGGGCGGCGTGGGTGATTCGATCGCGAGGTCGTTCGTCTCAGCCGCGAGCGAGGCGCTGGACGCGCAGGGCGCCTGACCCCGCCTCACAACAGCTCTGCTATCCGCCGCGCCGCCCGACGCGCCCCGTCCATCTCCACCGGCAGATAGTCGACCTCTCGGCCGATCTCCTGGGCGATCGCTGCGGCGATCACCTGGGGCGTCGCCTGATCGAAGTCCATGCGATGCCCCGCGCGATAACGCTCGAGCCGGTGGTGGACGTGGAAGTTCTGCTCGAAGTGGTGACGCAGCGGGAAGTAGAGGAACGGCCGCCGCTGCGCGGTCAGCTCCATGGCAGTGGTCAGCCCGCCCTGGACGACCGCGAGGTCGCATGCGGCGAGGTGACGGTAGAGGTTGTGCACGTAGGCCGCGACCTCCAGCCCG
>Ga0134126_10004787_pt1 | contig 16928 bp, 16 predicted proteins | sample KB31752_FD_96881 | JGI IMG/M metagenome (GOLD analysis project Ga0134126, IMG submission 96881) | Terrestrial soil microbial communities with excess Nitrogen fertilizer from Kellogg Biological Station, Michigan, USA - KB3-175-2 | ecosystem: Environmental > Terrestrial > Soil > Unclassified ...
GACGCCAAGCTTTACGTGGCGTTGCTGCGGGAGCCGGTCGGCAAGAGCGTTGCCCTGCCCTGCGGCATTCCGGGCGATTTCGACCTGCTCCGGACCACGGCCACCGAGATTTTCGCCGTTGCCTGGCACATGCCGAACGGGCGATATGGCGAGGGACTCGACGCGCTGGGCAAGCTTCTGCCGAAAGGCACGCTGGTCACCATGCGGAACTGGAATACGATATTGAAGGCGGTCGGCTGAGGCCGGAAGGGGGAGCAGATGATTACGGTTTTCGGCTCGATCGGACTCGATTTGATCGGCACGGTGCCGCGGCTGCCGGGCCCCGGCGAAACCGTGCTCGGCGGCACCTTTGCCACCGCGCCCGGCAACAAGGGGGCCAACCAGGCGCTCGCCGCAAAGCGTGCCGGTTCGACCGTCCGGCACTACGGGGCGATCGGACGCGACGCCTATGGCGAGGCGGCGATCGTGCTGCTCAAGGCTGATGGAGTCGATCTGAGCGATCTTCACCGCGTCGATGCGCCGACCTCCATTGCGATGATTTTCGTCGATGCAAAGGGCGAGAACGCCATCGCGGTGCTGCCGGGCGCCAACGCCACGCTGACAGAATCGGATGCGGAAACGGCGCTCGGGCAGATGCAGCGCGGCGACATCCTGATGCTGCAGCAGGAGATCACCCAAGCGGCGACGGCACGAGCCCTCGACCTGGCGCGCGAAAAGGGGGTGGTCTCGGTCTTCAACACCGCGCCGTTCCTCGAAACGACGCCGGCGCTCGCCGGCAAGGCGGCCATTCTCGTCGCCAACGAGACCGAGTTCGCGCTGCTTTGCGGCGGCCGGACCGAACCGCTCGAAGGGCTGATGCGGGAATGGGTCGAGAGCCACAGGCAGACGCTGATCGTCACCCTCGGCAGCGAGGGCGCCCGCGCCGCGACCGCCGACGGCGAGATGATCAGCGTGCCAGCGCATCCGGTCGTGCCCATCGATACGGTGGGGGCCGGCGATACGTTCTGCGGCTATCTTGCCGCGGGGCTCGATGCCGGCATGCCGCTCGAAGCCGCCATGCGCCGGGCCGCGGTCGCGGCGAGCCTCGCCTGCACCAAGCCCGGCGCGCAGCCGGCCGTGCCCTATGATGCCGAGGTCGCGGCCGCCCTGAGCAGCGGCTCGATATGATCTTCGAAGATCAGGCCGGGCCGGGCCGCCAGCGCCGCCGGGTATAGGCGCTCGGCCTCGAGAGAGACGGCGAGGAAAGCGTCGAGCCCTTCCACTGCCCCGCCGTCCGCGAACCGATAGTAGCCGGCGGCCAGGCGCTCGCGGATCAGCGTCTTGGCGGCGATCATGCGCTCGGTCATGCCGGCGCCGTTGCTCAGCGAAGCGGGCTGCTTGACGTAAAGGTGCAGCGCCTCGCCGATGTGGAAGGAGCCTGTGCTCCGTTCATAGAGCCGCATCAGGAAATCGAGATCGTTCATGTTCGGCAGGGTGGGGTCGAAGCGCGCATCGGTCGCCTGCCGATCCCAGCCCAGCATGGCGTCCATCGAAAAGTTCACCCATTTATGCGCGCCGGCGGTGAGAAAGCGGTCCGCGCCGGCCCCGACCCGCCGCAGCGGTTTCAAATCGGCATCGGTGACCTCGATGGCGGTGGTCACGATCGGGTGCCCGGCCAGCGCCGTGACGAGCCGTTCCAGCTTGCGCGGCTTCAGGCGATCATCGGCGTCGAGCAGGGCGGCATAGCGTGTGGGAACCGCAGCGAGGCCGACATTGCGGGCACGGGAGGCGCCGCTGCCGACGCTACCGGAATCGAGGAAGACGAAGCGGGAATCGGCCAGCCCAGAGCGACCCAGGAGGGCCTCGTAGTCGGCGCCGTCATCGGCCACGACTATGAGCCGCCAGTCCGTAAAGGTCTGCGCGCGGACGCTCTCAACCGCGCCGGCGATCGTCGCTTCGGCGCGGTAGGCCGGCATGATGATTGAGATCGGCTGGTTCATCGGAAACTCCCGGCGCTTACGGGTTGCCCGGCCTTGAAGGGTCGTGCAGCCTGTCCCATATTTCCTCTCGAAGGTGGTGCCGCTTTTGGGCTGCCTTCGGACGTTGCTTGATCACAAGGACGGATTGGATGTCTCGCGTTTCGCTCTTTTCGGCGCCGTTTCTGCTGGGTTTCGACAGCTTCGAGGAACGGGTCGATCGGCTGGCGAAAGCATCGGACGGCTACCCTCCCTACAATATCGAGCGCCTCGTCGATGCCGACGGCACGGAGAAATTCTTCATCTCCATCGCGGTCGCCGGCTTCTCCCTGGCCGAGCTCGACGTGGTGGCGGAAGACAACCAGCTCGTCGTCAGGGGCCGCCAAAAGGAGGACCCGGAGCGGCAGTACCTGCATCGCGGCATCGCGGCGCGGCAGTTCCAGCGAAACTTCCTTCTCGCCGACGGCGTTGTTGTCAAGGGAGCCGAGCTCAGGAACGGCATGCTGATCGTGGAGCTGGAACGTCCGAAGGTCGAACGAATCGCCCGCATCATCGAGATCCGTTCCGCGTAAGGAGAGCAATAATGCAAGACAGACCCGACAATATGGAAGGCCCGGCGTTCAACGCCGCCAATCCGCTGCGGAATCTGACAGCCGCGCAGTTCATGGCCCTTGGCGGCAATGCGGTGGTCTATGTCCGCCCGATTTCCGGCGCCGCCCTGTCCAAGCTGATGGTCGATGGCGAGGCCGTTACCGACGACGCCGAATTCCAGCTGGTGGTCTCGGCCGATGGTTCCCCCCTGATGGTGGGCGACAGCAAGGAAGCGGTCGCCGACTGGCTGTCGGAGCGCAATTACGGCGTGGTGTCGCTGCACTGAAGTCGCGACCGCAATTCCGGCAAGAGCAGAAGGGCCCGTTTGGGCCCTTTTCGTTTTGCCCCTACTTCGGCGAGTTGAGCCGAAGGCCCCCTCACCCGGCGCTTCGCGCCGACCTCTCCCCCAAAGGGAGAGGTGTCCAGATGGGACGGATTTGCTTCTGCTTCACCTCTCCCGCGGGTGAGGAGGCCGTCCTGCCGACAGACCCACCGTCACCCCCCGATATCCCCCAGCTCGGCGATGGTCACCCGCCGGCCCTCGCGCGAGGATTTCAACGCCGCGATGCCGACCAGCACCGACATCGCCCCTGCCCGCGAGCCGGCGCGCTGGCCGAGCGGATCCTCGCCGCCACGGAACATCAGGTTGCGCATGCGCTTGTCGCCACCGAAATGGCCGCCGCCGTCATGGGGCACGGCTATGCGCTCGACGCCCTGCCCGAAACTCCTCACCCAGAGGATTTCGTCATGGTCGGGCGTCTCGAAGGGCTGCTTTTCGAACAGGCGCGTCTCGATGCGGCCCAGCGTACCGTTGAAGGCGATGGTGTAGCCCTCGATCGGCATGAAGGTGTTGAGCGAATAGGAGACGGCGACCTTGTTCTCGTAGCGGATCGTCGCCGTCATGGTATCGGGGATGTCGATGTCCTCGCGATAGACGCACGCGTCGCGGAAATAGCCGTCAACCTCCGAGGGGTCCTCGTAGAGCGCATCGAGGAACGGGTCGGCGCTCATGTCGAAGTAGTAATTGCATTCGCCCGCATGCGGGCAGCCCTTGCAACGCGTTCCCCGGAAGGGGCCGTTCCTGCCGTAGTTGCGCTGCTCGCCGAACGCTGCGACGCTTTCCGGGTCCGCCGCGATGAACCAGTTCAGGAGGTCGAAATGGTGCGTCGCCTTGTGGACGAAGAGCGAGCCGGAATTTTCCGTGTAAGCGTGCCAGCGGCGGAAATAATCGGCGCCGTGGGTGTTATCGAGATACCAATGGAAGTCGACCGAGGTCAGCGTGCCGATGGCGCCCGACAGCAGCAGTTCCTTGAGCCTGGCAGCGGTGGGCGCGAAGCGGTAGTTGAACGAGACGTCGACGTGCTTGCCGGTGCGCTTTTCGGCGTCGCGGATGCGGCGGATCTTTTCCACCGTCGTCGCCATCGGCTTTTCGGAGATCACGTCGGCGCCGGATTCGAGCGCCCGGACGATGATCTCGTCATGGGTCGAATCCTTGGTGCAGACGATGACCAGCTCGGGATGGCTGGCGGCGAGCGTCTGCTCGATCGAGCCGTAGATCGGCGCGTTGGAGCCGATCATGGTGCGGGCGCGCTCGGCGCGTAAGCCATTGAGGTCGCAGATCGCCACGAGCTCGACCTTGTCGCGCCAGCCCTCCAGCAGGTCGCGTCCCCACATGGTGGTGCCGCGATTGCCCGTTCCGATCAGCGCGTAGCGGCGCCGCTCCATATCCTCAGCCATCGAAGTCTCCCCTGCCGCACCCCACCTCCCGCGAGCCGGATCGGCGTTCGCGGACCACGAAACGCCGCGCCGAGGCACGCGGCACTGCGGATGATCCCCTCCCTTGCCGACCGGCCGGTGTCAAGGCGCAGTTTGCTGCAATAGCGCCTGGAAAATGACAGGCGGCGTTAGCCCGCGGACGGCGTCGGCGTGGCTGCAACGGCCGGGTTCAAGCGCCCGCCGGGCGTCGCGAGATGGTCACGGCCAAGGTGGAAAATGCCTGCGGCGAGGTGCCACGGAACGCCGCGCCGCGAGCGACCGGCTTGACAGGGACGCGTTCCTCGAACCACACTTTTCACCAAACGGTTATTTCGCGGCATCGCCCGTTCGACATAGCCTCGAACCAATGACAAGAAGGGGAGGAATGACAATGGGTAGCAATCGACGGCAGTTTCTGCTGGGCAGCGCGGCGGTCATCGGCGCGGCGGCGACGGGTCTCCGTCCGGCGTTCGCCGACCAGATGAACATGCGCCAGATCTTCTGGGGCAGCCAGGAGCGCGCCAACCGCACCTACAAGACCAACGACCTGTTCCAGCAGAAGAATGCCAACGACAAGATCGCCAGCGAATTCTACGCCTGGAACGACTACTGGCCGAAGCTCGCGACCGAAACGGCCGGTGGCAACGCCCCCGACATCATCCAGATGGACTACCGCTACATCGTCGAATACGCCGACCGGCAGGCCATAGCCCCGCTCGATGCGTTCGTCGGCAAGGAACTGGACCTCTCCGACTTCGACCAGGACCAGATCGACGGCGGCAAGGTCAACGGCAAGCTCTACGGCATTTCGCTCGGCGCCAATTCGGTCGCCTCGATCGTCAACACCGCCGCCTTCAAGGAAGCCGGCGTGCCGGTGCCCGACAACAATTCGACCTATGACGATCTCAAGACCGCCTGCGAGGCGTTCAAGAAGGCCAATATCCGCGGCGGCATGAAGGCCTTCCAGGACGGCTCGGGCGTCGAGCCGCTGCTCGAAAACTGGCTGCGGCAGAAAGGCAAGGCGCTTTATACCGCCGACGGCAAGCTCGGCTTCAACGCCGACGATGCGACGGCGTGGTTCCAGCTCTGGGACGATCTGCGCCAGGCCGATCTCATCGTCACGCCGGACGACCAGGCGCTGGATACCGGGCCGCTGGCCAACACCATGGTGGTGCTCGGCAAGGCGGCGGTGACCTTCGCCAATTCGAATCAGCTGGTCGCCTTCCAGGCGCTGATGAAGGACCCGGTCACGATCGTCAGCTTCCCACGCATCGCCAAGGGCTCGAAGGGCGGCCATTACCGTAAACCCTCGATGTTCTGGTCGATCGCCGGCGCCTCGAAGATGCAGTCCGAGGCGGCGAAATATCTGAGCTTCTTCATCGACGACATCGACGCCAACAAGATCCTCGGCGTCGAGCGCGGCATCCCCGCCGCCAAGCATGTGCGCGACGCCATCGCGCCCACGCTCAACAAGCAGGACCAGATCGCGCTGAATTTCGTCTCCAATCTCGGCGACCTGCTCGGCCCGATCCCGCCGCCGCCGCCCTCCAATGCCGGCGAAATCGACATCGACCTGATGCTCAAGACCAGCCAGCAGGTCGCCTTCGGCCAGATGTCGCCGAAAGACGCGGGGCCCTACCTCGTGCAGCAGGCCACCGACATCCTGGCGCGCAAGGGCTGATCCTCATGACCGTGCGCCCGATCGGCGCTACCGCCGGCGACGTCCCGCTCGGGCGCACGGTCGCAATCTCCCGCTGGGCCAGCTTCTGGCGGCGGAACGGCACCGGCTACGCCTTCCTCACGCCCTGGATGCTGGGGTTTTTCCTGCTCACCATCGGGCCGGCGCTGGTGTCGCTCTATCTGAGCTTCACCGATTTCAACCTGCTGCAGGCGCCGACCTGGATCGGCGACGCCAACTACGTGCGGATCTTCACGAACGATCCCAAATTCCTGCAGGCGGTGCGGGTGACGTTCTTTTACGCGGTGGTTTCGGTGCCGCTGAAGCTCGCTTTCGCGCTCGCCGTCGCGATGGCGCTGAACCGCGGCCTCAGGGGCCTGCCGCTCTACCGCGCGGTCTTCTACCTGCCCTCGCTGCTCGGCTCGAGCGTCGCCATCGCTGTCCTGTGGCGCCAGCTTTTCGCCGGCAACGGGCTGATGAATCACATATTGGCGCTGTTCGGCATCACCGGGCCGAGCTGGATTTCCAATCCCCGCTATGCGCTGTGGACGCTGATCATCCTCAGCGTCTGGCAGTTCGGCTCGCCGATGATCATCTTCCTTGCCGGCTTGCGGCAAATTCCGCGCGACCTCTACGAGGCGGCGGCGATCGACGGGGCGAGCCGGGCGCGGCAGTTCTGGAGCATCACCCTGCCCCTGTTGACGCCGGTCGTCTTCTTCAACGCCATCGTCCAGGCGATCGACGCCTTCAAGTCGTTCACGCCGGCCTTCATCATTTCGAGCGGGACCGGCAATCCGATCAACTCGACGCTGTTCTATACGCTCTACCTCTACCAGGAGGCATTCGGCTATTTCCGCATGGGCAACGCCTCGGCGCTGGCCTGGATCCTGCTCGTCATCATCGCCGTCTTCACCGGCATCTCGTTCCTGACCTCGCGCTATTGGGTGCATTATGACGACTGAGGCGGCGCAGATGGCGGCGGGGCGGGTCGCGGAGAAACGGCGGCGGAAGCGGGTCTTCGGCGTGATCGCCCACATCGTGCTGATCGCCGCCTCGATCGCCATGCTTTATCCGCTGCTCTGGATGCTCTCGGCGTCGTTCCGGCCACAGGACGAAATCTTCTCCTCCAGCTCGATCATCCCGTCGCACCTGACGGTCGATGCCTATGTGCGCGGCTGGCAGGGGCTGCAGGTGAGCTTTGCCACCTTCTTCACCAATTCCTTCATCATTGCCGGGCTGTCGGTGATCGGCAACCTGATGGCTTGCTCGATCACCGCCTTTGCCTTCGCGCGGCTCGAGTTCCGCGGCAAACGCGTCTGGTTCGCGCTGATGCTGGGCACGCTGATGCTGCCCTATCAGGTGACGCTGATCCCGCAATATGTGATGTTCCTCCATATCGGCTGGGTGAACACCTTCCTGCCGCTGGTCGTGCCGAAATTCCTCGCCACCGACTCGTTCTTCATCTTCCTCATGGTGCAGTTCTTCCGCGGCATTCCGCGCCAGCTCGACGAGGCGGCGATGATCGATGGCTGCTCGACCTGGCAGATCTACACGCGGATCATGCTGCCGCTGTCGACGCCGGTCCTGGTCACCGCGGCGATCTTCACCTTCATCTTCACCTGGGACGATTTCTTCGGGCCGCTGATCTATCTCAACGACATGAGCCGATACACGGTCACCCTGGCGCTCCGCAGCTTCGTCGATTCGACCGCGCAGTCCGACTATGGCGGGCTGTTCGCGATGTCGATCCTGTCACTGGTGCCGATCTTCCTGTTCTTCCTGTTCTTCCAGCGGCTGCTCATCGAGGGCATCGCGACGACGGGGATGAAGAGGTGAGACTGCCCATTGCCGCCTATCCCCCTCCATTATGGACGCCTCCACCATGACCATCAAATTCGCCGCCATCGGGATCAATCACGGCCATATCTATGGGCAGGTGGACTGTCTCCTCAAGGAAGGCGCCGAGTTCGTCGCCTTCTTCGCCGCCGAGGATGATCTGGCGCAGGCCTTCGGCGAAAAATATCCGCAGGCCAAGCGCGTCGCCGATCGCGACGAAATCCTCGAAGACGAATCGATCCCGCTCATCCTCACGGCCGCCATTCCCGGCGACCGGGCGGAGATCGCGACGGCGGCCATGCGGCACGGCAAGGACGTGATGAGCGACAAGCCGGGCATGGTCAGCCTCGACGAGCTCAGGACGCTCAAGCACGTCGTGGCCGAGACCGGACGCATCTTCTCGGTGCTTTATTCTGAGCATTTCGAAACGCGCTCGACGGTCAGGGCCGGTGAACTGGTGCGGGCGGGGGCGATCGGCGATGTGATCCACACGACCGGCCTCGGCCCGCACGCCATCCGCAACCTTACCCGGCCGGCGTGGTTCTTCGACCGGTCGCGCTATGGCGGGATTCTCTGCGACATCGCCAGCCACCAGTGCGAGCAGTTCCTGTTCTTCGCCGACACGCTCGAGGCCGAGGTGATTTCCGCGACCGTCGCCAACCGGGCGCATCCGGAAACGCCGGGCCTGCAGGACGTCGGCGACATCCACCTCAGGGCGCCGAACATGACCGGCTATGTCCGCGTCGACTGGTTCACCCCGGCGGGCCTGCCAACCTGGGGCGACGGCCGGCTGACGATCCTGGGCACCGAGGGCTATATCGAGCTCAGGAAATATGTCGACATCGCCGGGCGACCGGGGACCGACCATCTCTTCCTCGTCGACGGCAAGGGCATGCAATATATCGATTGCAGCGACCAGGACCTTCCCTATGCGCGGCAGCTGATTTCCGACATCCGCAACCGGACCGAGACCGCGATGGGCCAGGCCCACTGCTTCAAGGCGATGGAGCTGGCGCTCTCCGCGCAGGCAATGGCCGAGCGCAACCACGGAGCCGCGCTGTGAGCGACGTCAAGACGGTTGCCATCGTCGGCTGCGGCATCGGCCGCTCGCACGCGCTCGAGGGCTTCGTGCCCAACGCCGACAAGTTCAAGATCCTCGCCGTCTGCGACATCAACCCGGAGCGGCTCGACGCGTTCGCGACCGAGTTCTCGGTGCCGCGCAAGACGGCGAGCTTCGACGACCTGCTCGCGATGGACGATCTCGACATCATCGACATCTGCACGCCGCCGATGCTGCACAAGGAGCAGATCCTCAAGGCGCTCGCCGCCGGCAAGCACGTCATCTGCGAGAAACCGCTGGTCGGCTCGCTCGCCGATATGGACGAGGTCCTCGCCGCGGAAAGTGCTGCCAAGGGCCGGCTTATGCCGATCTTCCAGTACCGGTTCGGCGACGGCATCCAGCGGGTCAAGGCGCTGATCGATTCCGGCGTCTGCGGCAAGCCTTATGTTGCAACCGCCGAGACGCTCTGGCACCGCGACGCGGTCTATTACTCCGTGCCGTGGCGCGGCAAATGGTCGACCGAGCTCGGCGGCGTGCTGATGGGCCACTCGATCCACATCCACGACATCATCGTCTATCTGATGGGGCCGATCAGCCGGCTCTTCGGACGGGTGGCGACGCGGGTCAACACGATCGAGGTCGAGGACTGCATTTCAGCCTCCTGCGCCCTCGAAAGCGGCGCGCTGGCCTCGCTGACGGCGACGCTGGGCAGCCAGGAGGAGATTTCGCGCATCCGCCTCGCCTTCGAGCACGTGACCTTCGAGAGCGATCATGCGCCCTATCAGCCGGGCACGAAGCCCTGGCGGATTATCCCGGCCTCGCCGGAAGCGGCGGCCCGGTTCGACGCGGTGCTGGTCGACTACAGGCCGATGGGGCCGCGCTACACCGGCCAGTTCGCCCTGTTCCACGAGGCGCTGATGACCGGCGGCCCGCTGCCGGTAACCTCGGCCGACGCGCGGCGGGCGCTCGAAATCGTCACGGCGTTCTACCAGTCGTCGGAAACGCACGAGGATGTCGTCCTGCCGATCAAGGCGGGGCATCCGAAGTATCAAAGCTGGGTGCCGGCGGCGTTTCGGTAACGTTTCGCTATTGGTCCGAAGACTGGGGCAAGGCCCCCTCACCCGCCGCTGCGCGGCGACCTCTCCCCCAAAGGGAGAGGTGAAGCAGGGGCAGTGCCCCTGCGCCCATCGCCACCTCTCCCCTGGGGGAGAGGTCGGCCGAAGGCCGGGTGAGGGGGCCTTCGGCACACATCGATAATGTGCCCCTCAGTGCAAAATCTGGCTCAGGAACAGCTTGGTGCGCTCGTGCTGCGGGTGGAGGAAGAACTCCTCGGGCTCGTTCTGCTCGATGATCTGGCCGGCATCCATGAAGATGACGCGGTTGGCGACCTGGCGGGCGAAGCCCATTTCGTGGGTGACGCAGAGCATGGTCATGCCGGATTCGGCGAGGCCCACCATGACGTCCAGCACTTCCTTGATCATTTCCGGGTCGAGTGCCGAGGTCGGCTCGTCGAAGAGCATGATGTGCGGGTTCATGCAGAGCGAGCGGGCGATGGCGACGCGCTGCTGCTGGCCGCCGGAGAGCTGGCCGGGATATTTGTTGGCCTGCTCGGGAATCTTCACCCGGGTCAGATACTGCATGGCGATTTCCTCGGCCTGCTTCTTGGGCATCTTGCGGACCCAGATCGGCGCCAGCGTGCAGTTCTGCAGGATCGTCAGATGCGGGAAGAGGTTGAAGTGCTGGAAGACCATGCCGACTTCGCGCCGCACCTCGTCGATCCGCTTGAGGTCGTCGGTGAGCTCGATGCCGTCGACGATGATCTTGCCCTTCTGGTGTGACTCCAGCCGGTTGATGCAGCGGATCATGGTCGATTTGCCGGAGCCCGAGGGACCGGCGATGACGATGCGCTCACCGCGATTGACCCGCAGATTGATGTCACGCAGCACGTGGAAATCGCCATACCACTTGTTGACGCCGACCAGGTCGACCGCCACCTCGTCGGAAATCTGCATCTGCTTCAATGCCGAAGCGGACCCGCTGGCAACGTTGGCGTCTGTTGTCATGACGGTCTCCTATCGCTTGCGGCCGGTATTGAGCCGGCGCTCGGTGTATTGGGAGTACTGGCTCATGCCGAAGCAGAAGATCCAGAACACGATGGCGGTGAAGAAGAGCCCGGTTGCGGGTGTCCCCGGCGTCGACCAGGCTGGATCGGCGAAGCTGTTGCGGACCGTTCCGAGCAGCTCGAACACGCCGATGATGTAGACGAGGCTGGTATCCTTGAAGAGGCCGATGAAGGTGTTGACGATGCCGGGGATGACGATCTTGATCGCCTGCGGCAGGATGATCAGCCGCATCTTCTGCCAATAGCCCAGGCCCATGGCATCAGCCGCTTCGTACTGGCCCTTGGGAACCGCCTGCAGGCCGCCGCGGATGACCTCGGCCATATAGGCAGCCGAGAACACCGCCACGCCGATCAGCGCCCGGGCGAGCACGTCGATGCCGACGCCGGGCGGCAGGAACAGGGGCAGCATGACGCTCGCCATGAAGAGCACGGTGATCAGCGGGACGCCACGCGACACCTCGATGAAGATGACGGAGACGGCGCGGACGCCGGGCATCCGCGAGCGCCGCCCGAGCGCCAGCAGGATGCCGAGCGGCAGGGAAACCTCCATGCCGACATAGGCGACGACGATATTGAGCATCAGGCCGCCCCAGAGCACGGTCTCGACCGTGGGCAATCCCAGGACGCCACCGATGAGCAGGAAGGCGCTGACGATCGGGTAGACCACCATCAGGTAGAGCAGGTTGAGGCCCTTATGGGGCACCCGCGGCATCGCCATCGGCACGATGCCGGCGATGCCGAGAAGAAAGAACACATAGACCCGCCAACGCTCGGCGTCGGGGTAGCGGCCGAAGATGAACTGGCCGAAATTGGCATGCACGAAGGCCCAGCAGGCCCCGAGGTCGTTGGCCACGCAAACGTCGCGGGTATCGCCGGTCCACTGGGCGTGAATGATCGCCCAATTGACCAGCGGCGGGATGACCCAAAGCAGGAAGAGGACCGCGAGCACGGTCAGGATAGTATCGCCGACGCTCGAAAAGAGATTGCGCCTCAACCACGGGATCACGCCACGGGTCGGCTGCGGCGCCGGCAATTGCGGCGCGATTTCGCGGCGAACAAAGGTCAGATCGGCTTCGGCCTGCATATCCGACATGGCGCTCTCCTACCGCTCGACCAGGGCCATGCGGCGGTTGAACTCGTTCATGCCGAGCGAGGTGATGAGGCTGATGCCGAGATAGACCACCATCCAGATCAGCACGACCTCGATCGACTGGCCGGTCTGGTTGAGGACGCTGCCCCCGATGGCAACGAGGTCGGCATAGCCGATGGCGACGGCGAGGGACGAGTTCTTGATGAGGTTCAGGTATTCGCTGGTCAGCGGGGGGATGATGACGCGGAAGGCCTGCGGCATCACCACGAGGCGCAAGGTCGGTCCGGCGCGCAGGCCCAGCGCGTTGGCGGCTTCGGTCTGCCCCTGGCTCACCGCCTGGACGCCGGCGCGGACGATTTCGGCGATGAAGGAGGCGGTATAGATGCCGAGCGCCACGAGCAGGGAGACGAATTCCGGCCAGAGCGTCATGCCGCCATTGAGGTTGAAGCGGGTCTTGACGGGCAGGTCGAAGGAAAGCGGCGCGCCGGTGACGAGAAAGACCACAGCCGTGAGCACCACCACGATGCCGAGCCCCGCCCAGAAGCGGGGAAACGGCTGGCCGGTGCGCGCCTGACGGCGATCAGCCCAGCGCTTGAGAAGGTAGGCTCCGATGAGGCCAATGACGAGGGCGACGACCGTCGCCGGAAAGAGCGGCCCCGTGACCGGGCGCGGCATGGTGAGGCCCCGATTCGACAGCGAAAAGTCGAGGCCGAGGCTGATGGCGCTGCGCGGATTGGGCAGCACGGCCAGCACCGCGAAATACCAGAAGAAGATGACCAGCAACGGCGGGACGTTGCGGAAAATTTCGACATAGACCGAGGCGAGCGTGCGGATCAGCCAGTTGGTCGACAGGCGCGCCACGCCGATAACGATGCCGATCACCGTCGCCATCACGATGCCGAGGACGCTGACGATAATCGTATCGACGAAACCGACCCAGAGGCCATAGCCATAGGTGTCGTCGGCGGTGAACGGCAGGAAGGTCTGGACGCCGAAGCCGGCGCGGCCGCTCAGAAAGGCCCAGCCGGAGGCGATGTGCAGATTGGCGAGGTTCTGCGTGGTGTTGCGGATAACCCAGCCGAAAACGATGACGATGGCGACGAGAAGGATCGCCTGAATGGCAAAACTGCGGAACGCGGGATTGTAGAACCAGGACGTCGTGGGGCGATCGGATCGACCCGCATCAGCCACGGCCATGCGTCAACTCCCTATCAGTTGGACATCGCGGCGAAGGGAGGGAGGACCGGAAATGTTCCGGCCCTCCGCTGACGCTTATTCGATCGGCATGCCGTACTGGATGCCACCCTTGTTCCAAAGGTTGTTGATGCCGCGGTCGATCTTCAGCGGCGAGTTCTTACCCACGTCGCGATCGAAGATTTCGCCGTAGTTTCCTTCGGCCTTGATGATGTTATAGGCCCACTTGTTGTCGAGGCCGAGGCCCTTGCCGAAATCGCCCGAAACGCCCAGCAGCTTCTGGATGGACGGGTTGTCGGACTTCAGCATGTCGTCGACATTGGCCTGCGTCACGCCGAGCTCCTCGGCATCGAGCAGGGCGAAATGCACCCATTTGACAACATTGAGCCACTGCACGTCGTTGGCGCGCACGGACGGGCCGAGCGGCTCCTTGGAGATGATCTCCGGCAACACGACGTTGTCGTCGGGGTTCTTGAGCTGCAGGCGGCTCGCATAGAGACCCGAGGCATCCGTGGTGAAGGCGTCGCAGCGGCCGCTGTCATAGGCGGCGAGCAGATCGGCTTCCTTCTCGAATACGACCGGGCTGTATTTCAGGTTGTTGTGCTTGAAATAGTCAGCGAGGTTGAATTGCGTATCGGTGCCGTTCTGGACGCAGACCGAGGCGCCGTCGAGGTCCTTGACGTGGCTGACGCCGAGCTCCTTCTTCACCATGAAGCCTTGGCCGTCATAGTAGTTGACGCCGGCGAAGATGATGCCGAGCGTGGTGTCGCGGCCCATCGTCCAGGTGGTGTTGCGGATCAGGACATCGACTTGCCCCGACTGCAGGGCGGTGAAGCGCTGCGTCGCATCGAGCGGGGTGTATTTCACCTTGCTCGGGTCGCCGAAGACCGCGGCAGCAATGGCCTTGCAGTAATCCACGTCGATGCCCGACCAGTTGCCATTGGCATCCGGATTGCCGAAGCCAGGCAGGCTCGGGTTGACGCCGCATTGCAGGTAGCCCTTGGACTTGATGGTATCGAGCGTTCCTGCCGACGCCGAAGTCACCGCGGCGAGGGCAAAGGCCGCACCGGCAAGCAGAGGCAAAATCTGAAGTTTCATCCTGACAGTCCCCTTGTTCGGTTTTCAGTCAACCGTTGTTATCGGGCGAGCGGTCCATGCCGTCCGCCAATTGCACGATGGGGGAAACCAGCGACCGGGCGCCTCGGCGCGACCCCGATAACAGAGCAGCTTCGGCGCGGGGCGTCGTCTTCGTCCCGTCATCTCAGGTCAGTGAAGGCCAGTTGACGGGCGCGGTCAAGCACAATGGCCGAACTGTGGCATCGGGCGGGCCAAATTGCGCTTGATGAGGGCCTGCGGGGATAGGAATGAGGATATTTTACCTCCGGGGCGGGCAATTGATGGCGTTTTGTTCGTCCTACGATCCCATCAATGGAAATCATGACCTGCCTTACATCGGCCCAATCCCCCGCGTGCCGAGAACTGTCACCGGGCTCCCGGCGCCCGCCGAAATCATGTAAGAGGCGGGTCATGATCAGCCGGAACGAGAGACCAACATGGCGGACAGCCTGACCCTGAGGCGGCCGGACGACTGGCATCTGCATTTGCGCGACGGGGCCATGCTCGAGGCCGTGCTGCCGTTTTCGGCTCGCGACTTCGGCCGCGCCATCATCATGCCCAACCTCGTGCCGCCGGTGGTGACGGGCGCGCAGGCCCGGGCCTATCGCGAGCGGATCGTCGCAGCCCTGCCGGCGGGCGCCGCTTTCGAGCCGCTGATGACGCTCTATCTCACCGAGTCGACCGATCCGGAGGACGTCGCCGCGGCGGCGGCGTCGGGGCTGGTCAAGGCGGTAAAGCTCTATCCCGCCGGGGCGACGACCAATTCCCAGTCCGGAGTCCGCGATTTCGCCAAGGTCGATGGCGTGCTGGAGAAGATGGCCGAGATCGGCCTGCCGCTCTGCGTGCATGGCGAGGTCACCGACCCCGCCGTCGACATTTTCGACCGCGAGGCGGTGTTCATCGAGCGCGTGCTGATCCCGATGCGGCGGCGGCACCCGGAGTTGCGGGTGGTGATGGAGCATGTGACGACGCGGAACGGGATCGACTATGTGCGCTCGCAAGGGGAGACGATCGCCGCGACACTGACGGTCCACCACCTCATCATCAACCGCAATTCCATCCTCGTCGGCGGTATCCGCCCGCATTATTTCTGCCTGCCGATCGCCAAGCGGGAAGAACACCGGCTGGCGCTGGTCGAGGCGGCGACCTCGGGCGAGGCGAAATTCTTCCTCGGCACCGACAGCGCGCCGCATCCCGACCACGACAAAGAGACCGCTTGCGGCTGCGCCGGGTGCTTTACGTCGCCCAATGCGCTAGCCTGCCTTGTCGAAGTCTTCGAACGGGCCGGCGCGCTCGACCGGCTCGAGGCTTTCGCGTCGCTCAACGGGCCGGCATTCTACCGGCTGCCGGCGAACGAGGAGAGAATAACGCTGCGCCGCTCGGACGAGGCCCGGCCCCATCCTGCGAAGGTGTCCCTCCCCGGCGCGACGGTCACGGTGTTCGACCCCGGCTTTCCGCTGCACTGGCGGGCGGAATAACAGACGCGCCGCGGCCTTTGGCGTTTTCGGCGAGATCGGTGCACCTGGCCCCCTCACCCGCCCTCCGCTTCGCTCGGGCGACCTCTCCCCAGAGGGGCGAGGAATATGAGGGGACGGTGCCACGGTGTTGCTCTCCCCGACGAGGGGAGGTCCCGGCAGGGGGTGAGGCGCCGCCGCTCCGGCTAATCACCCCCGGCCCTTCGCCTTGAGCCAGGCCTCGTATTCGGGGCGCGCCGCCTCGGTCAGCGGATAGTAGCGCCGCAAATCCCCGCCCTGTTCCAGCCGCTCCTTGGAGAATATCTCCCAGTCGTGGTGCTCGCCGCCCATTTCGATGACCTGCTCGGCGAGCTTGACCGGCACGACCACGGCGCCGTCGTCGTCGGCGACGACGATGTCGCCGGGCATGACCAGGCAATTGCCGGGGCTGATCGGGCCGTTGACGACGAAGGGCATGATATCGGTCTGGGCGTGGAAATTCGGCGTCAGCCCGGTGGTCCAGAGGCCGATATCGATTTCCCGGACGTGGCGGAAATCACGGATGCAGCCGTCGATGACGCAGCCGACACCGCCCAGCCCCTTGAAATAGGTCAGCATCATCTCGCCGAAGATACCGCTCTTGAGGTCACCACGGGCATCGACGACGACCATGTCGCCTGGCTGCGTATGATAGAGGACATGCCGGTGCAGCTGCAGCTCGGGCTGTTCGTATTCGTCGTCGCCGAAAATATCCTCTCGCTTGGGGACGAAGCCCAGCGTCAGGGCTGGCCCCGCCGCAGAGCGCCCCTCATGCCGCTGGATGGGTCCGACGAGATGCGAATTGCGGATGCCCAGGCGCTGCAGCGTCCCGGAAATCGTCGCCGTGCCGATTTCCAGAAGTTTATCGGACCATTCCCGCGGCGGACGGGTGATGTCGGGCGTCTCGATCATTTGTTCAATTCCTGTAGGTGAGGCACGGGCTCAGCCCTTGGTCGCGCCGGCGGTGAGACCGCCGACGAAGAGCTTCTGGAAGGCGAGGAACAGCAGCACGACCGGGACTGTCATCACCATGGATGC
>Ga0134126_10004788_pt1 | contig 16926 bp, 9 predicted proteins | sample KB31752_FD_96881 | JGI IMG/M metagenome (GOLD analysis project Ga0134126, IMG submission 96881) | Terrestrial soil microbial communities with excess Nitrogen fertilizer from Kellogg Biological Station, Michigan, USA - KB3-175-2 | ecosystem: Environmental > Terrestrial > Soil > Unclassified ...
AAGGCGCTTAAGGCGCCGAGCGCACAGGGATCGTTCACCGCCCCAAGCAGGATATGGCGGGAACGGGTTGTGCGGAGATGGCGGCGAACCAGTTCCATAGTTCCTCCAAACTGTCCTTTCCCCGTGAGCCGCACCACCTTTCCTATATGGCTAACCGTTTCCCGGACTCCAGACTCGGTCCCGGCGAGCCGTGAGCGGAGCAGCGACCCTGCCATTGACAACTCCACCAGGATCAACTCGTCCACCTGGCCGTTCCAGTTCTTATTGGCCCAACGCCCGAGCGCCCGGCCACCCATAATCCCAGCAAGCTGATTATTGCCGCCAAAGTAAGTCGCCCCCGGATGCGCCGTTCCCATGGCAATCAATGGAATACGAGCCGAGCGAAATTTCGCGGCGATTGCTGGCGCAACCTGCTCGTCAAATTGGTGTTCGATCGCGACATTCACTTTTGCATCGATCAAGGCGTCGGCGTTACGGAGCGCCAGATCGGGGTCAAACCCGTTATCAAGGGAAATCAAATCCACACGATGGCGACGAGCGGCCTGAATGATACTGTCGGTCCATTCCTGAGCGAATGTACAGTCTTCGCCCTGCGACGCATAGCCAAACCTGTACTGAGGCGCATTATAAATTTTCACCCGTGAGCGATAGCTGTTGCGCCCCACCTTTTCAATCAGTCCCTGTTGTTCAAGCGTATGGATTAGGCGAAATGCCGTGGTGGTGCTGATCCTGGTTCTGGCTACCAAGTCGCGGAGGCGCAGAATTTCGGTATCTGATGCGAAGGCTTTGAGAAGCTCGCAAGCCCTTCGAACCGCTTCCACGTTATAGATATCGTCCGATTCAAACGGTAATGTCTTCGCTTCGCCGGTGAGAGAGTAGCTCAAGTTCGTATCCTCTCGTTAAACCACACGTATCCGCGACGTAGAAGACATAGTTTTATCTTTTCCGATTGACCTTGTCAAGTCGCGTTTGACTTTCGGTATCCGGCGACTCGATGAAAATATCTTCATCTCAGCTCACCTCTGCTGCACCCGCGTCATTAATGAAGCAACGCCTTGCGCCACGATCTCTTCTACATCTGGAGTGAACGGCGCCGGCTGGCCGTACGCTATCATCGCTCCGCCGCCTTCATAACCGCCTTCCTTAAGCACTCGGCGCGACGGAATGTATGCGAACACATCATTCGTGTAACCGGCCACCCAAAGTTTGTCGAAACCATACTCTCGCTTGAAACGCAGCGAATAATCGACCACCACTTCGCCGCCCAGCGCGATAAAGGTCAGGTCTTTGCCAAATTGCCACACCTCAATCGGATAAGAGTGGTGATCCGGCAGCTTGCCCTTTCGGTCGAGTATTTGCAGCATCAACTCAGCATGTCTACGGAGAAGAGCGTCTTTTGAGTGAGTCCGGCTTTCTAGTTCCTCCCGTGAAGGCGCCTTCTGAAAGGGCAGATTCACACTTACAAAGGCAACGGTCAGAGGACCCTGCACCGTCCGCATCTTCGCGTGCAAGACCTGGTCTACGGCAGCAGCAATCGTCTGCCCATAATTAACCGCAAGCTCCACTGTATGCCGCGGCATCGGGTTCGCATCGGCTCCGCAGTCCTGCACGAACATCGCAACAGAGCCCGGATAACTTTTCTCAAGCTCCGCCTGCGCGTACCCGGCCCAATCTCCATTGATTTGGTAATCGCTCAAAACTGTGTTGTGACAGGCATATCCGAAGACGATCGCTCGCAAGCTGTGGTCCGGAGCTCGCACCGCCAGCACGGGAACATCCTGCTCAACCGGACCCGGATATTCTCGATGGCCAACGCGACGCCGGTTCACGGCCACTCCGGCAAAACCTTGTTCAAACGATAGCTCCGCCGGAGCAAGATTTTGAATCGATTTACCAATTACTTCCACTACTTGGTCTTGCAAATGCGCAGTATACGCGCGAATCACCTTCCTGTCGGCGTCGCCCAGTGGATAAGCGGGCGAGAGCATATCGCCAACGACGGGCGCGCTATGCGTGTGCGATGAATTCAGCGCTACTCTTTCGCGTGGAAGACCAAACTTCTGTTGAACACGCGCAAAGATCGGCTCCGATACCTCACCCGGAAACCCGAGCAGATCGGAAGTTACAAGCACGGTTACTGCTCCGGTATCGTCCTTCAAAGCGAGAGCTTTTACGAAGATGTGCTGCCGGATGCCTTCCGACGGGTGAGTGCGAGCGGCGTAGCCACCCATCCAGATTGGCTGTGAGGGCGTAATGTCTACGCGCGCAACACCCGCATTCCATGCCGCCGAGCCTGAGACGGCGCAGATAACACCCGCCATTATGAGATGAGCCACGCGCCAGAGGGCAGGCCTGTTTATAGTGATGGGCATTATGAACCTCCGCACAAATAGTTGATTGCGTCTTTAAGCCCAGAATTCGCCTAAATCTTGCCCGGACTTTGCGCGGCGGTGATCGTATCACTCACAGGGTCCAATAAACACCAGCCTCTTAAAACTCGATTGCGCACACAAGCCTTAAAACATATACTTCAGCCCGAGCTGGATGACGCGCGGGTTCCCGGTCCCTCCCAGGATTTTACCGGCGTTCGGAGTCGCCAGGCCTCCGTCTCGAGTATCGGCGATCGCCGCGCTAGGATTTCCCAAGTTGAAATGGTTGAAGGCGTTAAGAAAATCGCCGCGCAATTGAAGCGAGTGATTCTCGGTAATGAAGAATCGCTTTTGGACGCCGAGGTCCCAGTCCCAGAAACCAGGTCCGTAGACGCTGTTACGCGACGAGTTTCCCCATTGCCACGGCTGCGGCGACTGGAAGGCTGCAGTATTAAACCATTGCACGCCGTTCACAACATCGTGCGAACCAGACTGGCCGGCGTAGACCGATGCGCCGCTTACGGCGTCCGCCCGGCCTCCTTGCCAACCCACGATGGTGGAGGGAACATTGAACGTAACGGAGAACGGAGTTCCGGTGCGGTACATCGTGATCCCCGAAACAGACCAGCCGCCGATCACGCCATCCAGAAATCGATTAGAAATATTCACCAGGCGATCACGCCCCACCGGGATTTCATACAGATAGTTCAGGCTGAGTATCTGGCGCGGGATCGAATCCGTGTTTCCGTACTCCGCACTGGTGTTGTTTGGATTTTGTGGACCGCCCACTAGCGGCAAATTGTCCAAACTGCGGGTGTAGGAGTAATTACCTTGAATCAGAAAACCTGAAGCAAATCGCCTATTGACCTCTAATTGCAATTGATTGAAGTTTACGCTACCGCCGCTCTGCGTCGCGTTGATCTGGCTCCAGGGTTGATAAGGACGCTGCGCCTGGATCGGCACGTTCGGTTGCTGGATGTTGGGCTTATTGATGTCGCCGGCATACCAGAACATGTGATGCGTTTGGGCTCCAACATAGGAGGCGCGGACGGCCCAATCGTTGGTGAGCTGTTGTTCCAAGGTAAAACTCCACTGCTGCATGATCGGGTTTACGAGATTCCGCTGCGTCATATAGATCAACGGATTGGCCGCGGGGCCCTTTTGGGCGCTACTCGGAAACGGATTTTGGAACGTGAGATCGGGTAAAAACGGCGATGTTGGATTGCCGGGCAATTGGGAGCTGAAACTGGAACCGGAACGCCACGGTGGATTGAAAATGTTTTCGTGAGCGCCGATGAATCCCGGAATGAAGTTATAGTAGATACCCCACCCGCCTCGAATAACCGTTTTTGTTCCGGAGAACGGGCGATAAGCAAATCCGAATCGCGGCGCGAAATTGTTGGTATCGGCGCTGAAATACGACTTCGGCCAGCCGGCCTGTTGAGTGGTTTCGAATGGATAAGCCGACATCAGCGACGCAATCGCAAGAGGCGGAGTAGTGACGGTGTCCGAGTCCTGCGGAAGAGCTAGTTTATTATTTTTCAGATCCAGGAAACTGACGCGATCGTCGCGCACCCGCCACGGCGATTGGTAGACATAGCGAAGGCCGTAATTTAGTGTGAGTTTGGAGTTCACCTGAAAAGTGTCTTGTGCATAGAACTCCCAATCTCGCGAGTAAGTCACAATCTCGGTGAGGGGACCGGCGAAATTGGAACTTGAGGCAGTTCCCAACAGGAAATCGGCGAAAGTGTTTCCCTGAGAACTCCCTGCTCCCGGCCATCCTTTGTTGCCAGTCCAGGCGCCGGTAAAGGACAAGCTTCCCAGCGGATTGCCGAGCGATGCCGAGAGCGCCGGGCCACCTTGGCGGATGTAGTTTTTATATCCGGTTTCGTCCGCCCCGAACTTAAACGTATGGCGGCCCGCAACCTTGGTGAAATTATCGATAAACTCAATATCGTACTCCGGGAAAGGATAACCTTTACCGTAGTCGTAGAACATGCCGGTATAGCCGGTCATCGACATTTGTGGAAGGCCGCCGTTATCGACGATCGGCAACTGCGGAAACAAAGACTGCGTCGGATAATCTGTGTTCTGGCCGGTTCGCACGCTGGCATGGACAACCCAGGCGGCGCGAAATTCATTGATTGCCGTGGGACTGAATGTGTGGATCTCCGTTGCGTTGACCAGGAAATCGGTGTAACCATAGTCGGCGTTGTTTCCATAGTTGGCGGGATAACCGCCGCCCGACAGAGACCAGGGAGAACCTTTGGACCAGTGGAACACGCCGTTCAACGAGTCAGAGGATGAAAGCTGGCTATCCATTCGGAAATCAACACCGTTGATCCCCGCATTGTTTGGCACGGCGGCGGTGTAGTTAGGCGAGCCATTGGGAAGCCCGAGCGAATTCGGGTTGGTTGGCGCTGGCAGGAACTTCAGCAGGGCGCTTGACTGGGGCGTAATCATGCTTGCCGGAATCTGATTATTCGGAAATGCCTTTCCGGTAAACGGATTGTAGAGTTGTGTTCCCTTCACACAAACGCCGCCCGAAAATGTTGTGCAAAGCGCGGAGAAATCCCCATTCCGCATGGCCATGGAGGGCAGGTTAAGCCTCGCGGTGTTTGAGAACTTGTCACGGACGCCGCGATACGCGCCATAAAAGAATAGTTTGTTTCTGAGAATGGGACCGCCCAGCGACGCGCCAAATTGATTGAATTTCGAATCCGGCCGCTGCTGTCCCGCCGCGTTTAGTAAAAATTGATTGGCGTTCAGCACGCTGTTTTGCAGATATTCGTAAGCGAGCCCGTGGAATGTATTGTCGCCCTGCTTCAGCATCATCGTGACCGTGGCGACGTCCCGGTATTCCGCATTCTGATTCCCGCTATCGACCCGGAACTCCTGCATCGAATCTGGAGACGGAAGGTTGGCGGTGCCCAGAGCTGGTACGCCGGACGTATACGCCGCGCCACCGTTGCCGACATCGTTCACACTGATGCCGTTCAGAGTAAAGTTGTTTCCGCCCCAGTAATTACTGCCGGAGATCCGTGGGTTGTTTCCCGCCGTCGACACTCCCGGCGCGAGCGCAAGCAGGCCATCAATCGATCGAGTGGCCAGAGGTAGTTCGGAAACCTGTTTGCTCCCTAGGGAACCGCCAATCGTCTGGCTGTCTGTGTGAATCAGCGGCGCCTGATTTGAAACTTCCACTGTTTGCTGAACACCGCCAGGCTGTAATGTGAAATTCTGACGTACGGTTTGCGCGGAAAGAAGTTGGATGTCCCTTACCTCGACGGTCTGAAACCCCTCTTTCGCCGCGCTAATTCGATAATGACCGGCGAGCAGGTTTGGCGCCGTGTACGATCCACTATTATCGACAGTCGCGTCAACGGAGACTCCGGTGCCCTCGTTCAGAACTGTGATGATTGTGCCGGGGGCGGCGGCCCCGGAAGAGTCGCTCACGTAGCCGACAATCGATCCCATAATATTCTGAGCATTGCCGTGGAGGGAGATCAAGATCGCACAACAGATCATGATGGCCGCCCTGATTTTGAACTGAAATTTCTTATCCACCGCGATTTCCTGATTTCGAATTTTTAGTGCGAATACGGGATTCTAGAATGAGGTTGCAGCGTTTGTCAATGTCACAAGCTCGTTTCATAGTGTCAAATGTGACAAATCGCGTGGCTGTTTTTCGCGTGACGAAATATTTGGCTTCTTTACCGCCGGCCCTGTTACGATCGAGGCTTATTTTCTTCAGGCGCGGCGGCCGCGGCATTCTCACGGCGCGCCACGGAAAGCGCCGATACGACAACCCCGGCGCTGCCGGGTTAGCGATCCTTCAAATCGAAACGCTTAACGACCCCAAACAAGGTTCTTAGGGTAGAACGTGATTTGCAATCCCGCCGTAAGATTTCTTCTGGGGGCACCAAGGGCCGGAATCAAGTATCGCTCGAATTGTACAAACGCGCTTCCAACCACGTCAGGCCGAAGCAGCCATTGACCATTTGCGGAGATATCTGTCTGTGTCCCGCCACCGGGCAAAAACAGATTGCCCGTTTTTGTCTGCCGGAAAGAGAGCGTGAGTTTATCCTGAGCTGACCACCAATACGTGGATGAAGCTAAATATGCGCGCGCGTCGCGGCCGACCCAACTTCCCAGCAAGTAGCCGCGGTTCGTGTACGCATCGCGGTATTGATCGTTCCAGTAGATAAACTGTCCGCCTTCATCCCCTCGATACAGCCATGTCGAATATGTCTCGAATCGGAGATCCAAGTGGCGCAATCCGGGCAATTGGGTGACGTAAATGCCGGGAGCCCAGGCAGAACGCCGGGGGCTATCTAACGGATTTGGCTCGTCGTCAGCCAGTGAATCGGAGTAAATTGTCACAAAACGTCTGATTCCCGGCACACGCCAACGGAAATCGAACCCGCTGCGCCGATCGCCTGGATCGTTCCGCGAACCAAAGGCCGTGTTCCCTGTACTCGATGTGCTAAAAAAGCTACGAAAGACAGCCGCGGTGGTTAACGGATGGCCGACACCACCAAATATCGCGCTACGTGTGGCGCCCAATTCCAGATTTTCGGTTAGCTGAAACGTGATCTTTTCCGCGTTGATGAAAGGCCGGGGAGGATACGCGTGCCCAGATAGCTTTCCAAGAAGCATTTGGGTTCGAATGTGGCCGAGAAACCGGAAAGGGCCGGGCAAAACCCACGGCGTTTGCTGAGCAATCCTGAGTGCGTAGAACGGCTCGGCGTTATTACTGAAGTGAAAGGCGCTGTCGTCCCCAGGACCCCACCACACACTCTGTTTCCCGAAGGTAACGTTGAAATCGCCAAAACGGACGCCAACATACATCTCCAACGGATCGAATTTGCTCGTCGACGCTATTCTCGCCGCTGGCTGAGCCGGAACACCATCAACAAAGCCCAATAAATCTTGTACGCCCTGTTCGTATGGACCTCTACTACCCGCTTCCTGGTACTCGCCGCGAAAGTAGCCGGAGAAACGTCCCAGCGTTCCGAAAGCCGAAAAGCCGGCCACCGCGTTTGTGCCAGCCTCGTAGGGTCGCCCATAATCGTTGACTATCGTTTGGCCAAAGTGATAGCTATCGCGTAAAGGCGTCCCCGATATTTGGAAAAGTCGGCCATAGATAGATTCGATTCGAACTTGCGCGTGCCTATCACTTTCACCGGTAAATTCACGTTTCAAAACGGCTATGAGCTCTTCCGCATCGTCGTTCGTTGCGCCGTTTGAACTTTTCGTGCTATGCCGTGACGCGATATCCTCCGCTTCTTCCACGAGGAGCAGACATTCCGACCGAGTCCAAGGCGCGGCAAGACCCTCCTCGTCCGGCGCGTAACCCATCGCGGCCAGACGCTTCAGGGCCGGGTAAATCCAGCTATCAAGTGGAATGTAAACCGGTCCGGCTGCAACTCTTCCGGTGTCGCTCGAGAACGCGTCAAGAGGCGCCACACTCAGAAACGCAACAGTTATTCCAAGCGCCGAGCGAGCTAGAAGGGAGCAATACCGCATTACACTTAGCAGACCGCAGGCGCGCAGATGTTACGCACATTGCATCGGCAACACAAAGGCCTCAGCTCTTTTAGTATGGACCGCCAGTCTATAGTGCGGTGTTCCAAACGTGTAAAGAACTTGCGACAACAGCGGCTGAAAACGTTCCGAGGGCAACGATTCTCCGCTTTACAAGCAAGTTCTGACTGGGCATCTTTTTTCATTTCCGAATGACGCCGCCACTCGAATCGACAGGCAATCGCGCAAATTGTAAAACCGTTGTAAAAACCACGATATCGTGTGCCAAACACCTAGAGATTTTCGTTCGACAACGTCAAACTGATGTTCATACGTGATCCGCTTTCGACAGAGAATCTCGAGTTTCGGCCAACGGTATGGGCTGGAAATCGCGCTACGAAACATCGGCAGTTCTTCCCTCCGTCTCCAGCACGCAAAGCCAGTCTTATCGATTCTGTTGTCGATAACTCTATCGTCAAGCCTTTTAGCGCAATCGCCTTCACTTCTACCGTTCAGCCAGACCAGGCGAACGCAGTCACAGTTCGGAGAACAGTTGGGCCAGTACCAGCCTTGTACGCCTGCCGACTATGGCGATCCGACAGCCGATTGCATCCCATCAACTGGACAACAGGCGGGCTATTCGACTTACAACGGTTTAAGTGATTTCGACTCTTACTCAAGCTTCCCGGCAGGGCCACGTTTGCCATCGAGCGATCTATCGCCCGAACGGCCAAGTGGATTGCGCGAGACTCCGTCCGCGAACCAGCCACTCTACACCCCTAAGGATCCTCCCACCGAATTTCAACGCTATGTAGCCGGGTCCATTGGTCGAATGCTTCCACTCTTCGGGGCGACTCTATTCGAACATGTCCCGGCAACCTTTGCTCCACTCGACCGTGCTCCCGTTAGCGCCGATTATGTAATCGCATCCGGCGACGAACTGCAGATAGCGGTGTGGGGTCAACTCAATTTTTCCCTCCGACGGATCGTGACTCGAACTGGCCAAATTCTGTTGCCGGACGCCGGCCCGATTTCCGTTGAGGGGATGAACTATCTCCAAGCCGCTTCCGCGATCAAATCGAGGCTATCGCACTTTTACAAAAATTTTGACGTAAGCGTCACTCTATCTCGTCTTCACTCCATTCAGATTTTCGTCGTCGGAGCCGCACGGCGTCCCGGCAGTTACACCGTGAGTTCCTACAGCACTCTGGTGAATGCCATCTTCGCGTCGGGCGGCCCGTCTTCGCGCGGTTCAATGCGAAACATCCAGTTGAAACGGGGAGACCGAACGATAAAGCACTTCGATCTGTATCAACTCCTTGTGAATGGCGATAAGTCGCAGGATGCACAACTCGTTCCAGGAGACGTCATCTTCATTCCTCCTGCCGGTCCCCGCGTTGCCATCGCCGGAAGCGTTGGAAACGCCGCAATTTATGAAATTACGCCGGACACCACTCTAGCGGACGCGCTAAAACTGGCGGACGGCCTCTCGCCTCTGGCGCTGATGAACCAAGCGTTGGTCGAACGGGTCGGCGAGGACTCCGCCCTCCAGGTACTGCACGTTTCCATGAATTCACAAGGACTTCGGACCCAGCTATGCAACGGCGACATCATCCGTCTATTGCCTATCGTGCCGCGCTTCGAAAATGCTGTCACCTTGCGCGGCAATGTGGCCAACCCTGGCAGGTTTCCCTGGAAACAGGGCATGCGGTTGAGCGACCTGATCCCTGACAAAGAATCTCTCCTGACTCGAGATTACTGGAAGGCACAAAATGCATTGGGAAGCCCGGAAGAGCCAATCGACGGAAGTGGCTCGGAAGCACTGGGCCAGGCGCCTCAGGCGAGCGCAAACAGCGGAGCGCACGGCGACGGACAGACCTCAACCGCGAGCAATCCTACAGGTGGCACACTACCCGTTAGTTTTCAGGAGCAGAAGCGGAACACGCAAGGGGACGCATCTCTCGGCGCCGCGATGAGTCCCGATACTGTTCCGCCTTTGCGAACTTTTAACCCTCGTTATACTGTTCAACCGGCGGTTCCGGAGATCAATTGGGAGTACGCCGTAATAGAACGGACCGACCGGGCTACGTTGGAGACTCGAACCATCGCGTTCAACCTTGGCAAACTCGTCCTCTCTCACGATGAAACGCAAGATCTACGGCTTCTTCCGGGAGATGTAGTGACAATCTTTTCTAAAGCAGACTTCTCGGTGCCGCGTTCTCAACAGCGCACACAGGTGAGGATCGAAGGAGAAGTCGCAATGGCCGGGGTCTATACCGCGCTGCCGGGCGAAACGCTGCGGCAGATCCTCACTCGGGCTGGAGGGGTCACCTCCAATGCCTATATATATGGCGCTCAACTCACTCGTGAGTCCACGCGCCGGGAGCAGCAGAAGCGGTACAACGACTTCCTCGATCAACTGGATCGTGAAGTAAGTCAGGCGGCATCAAATCTATCCGGTCGAGTTACATCGCCACAGGAAGCGGCAACCGCTCAGGCTTCCGTTGCAAGTCAGCGCGACATGATCGAGCGCCTCAGAAAAGTTGCCATGAACGGCCGCATTGTTCTGAATATGAGTCCGGATGATCGAGGAATCAATGCATTTCCCGATTTGCCGCTCGAAAACGGCGACCGGCTATACGTTCCAAGCAGGCCATCTACCGTTAACGTAATCGGAACGGTATACGAGCAGGCGTCTTTTCTCTACGAGCCGGACTATCGAACCGGTGACTACCTCAAGAAGGCAGGCGGACCTTCCCGCGCAGCGGATCGAAGTCACATGTTCATCGTCCGTGCCGATGGATCGGTTATCAGCCGCAAGACAGGGTCCACGATGTTCTCGAAGAGCTTCGACTCACTCCCTATGTTTCCAGGCGACACCTTGGTGGTGCCTACATACATCAACCGTACTACGTTTGTCCGCAGTCTGATCGACTGGTCGTCGATTCTAAGCAATTTTGGTCTTGGAGCAGCGGCGATAAATGTCTTGCGTTAGCGAAACGAGTGACCACAGTGTCGAGTTCTGAAGCACCTGTCGCGGAGAAGCCGGATAAACTTGCCGATTCTCATCGGCAGAACGGCGAGATATCCTTTGCCGACATATTCGCTACGTTGTCTGGTCATGCACGCACGATCTTTTGGACGATGTCCATTACGGCGCTCGTCTCGACCGTGGTTGCGTTTCTGATTCCTGTCGAATATACCGCCGAAGCGGTCATTCTCACACCAGAGCACGCTGAATCATCGCTGTCGGCAATGGCGCAATTGGCTGGGGTGGGGCCGGGCATGGGGTTATCGGGTCTAAGTCTACTCTCGGGCTTCGGCCTCCGCAATCCTTCGGACCTGTATGTCGGCATTTTGGAAAGCCGTACCATCGCAGATGCGCTCATTAATCGATTTCAGCTAAAAAAAGTTTACAACGACAAATATTTGCAACGTGCTCGCAAACATCTCGCTCGCAGGACGACTATTAAGGCTGGCAAAGATACTCTCATTCACATTCAGGTCGACGACCGCGACCCTACGCGCGCTGCTAAGCTCGCCAACGCCTACGTTGAGGAATTATCTCTTCGAAACACAACAGTAGCTCTGACGGAAGCATCTCAGCGCCGTTTGTTCTTCGAACAACAGCTTACGAAAGAGAAGAAACTGCTCGCGGCGGCCGAAGTCGCGCTAAGAGACACGCAGCAGTTCACCGGACTAGTCGTACCGAGCGGTCAGGCTGAAGCCCTCATCCGGTCCGCGTCGCAACTACATGCCGAAATTATGAGTAGGGAAGCACAGCTCGCAGGAATGCGGTCTTACGTTGCTGATGACAATCCTCGCTTACAGATGGTAAACCGCGAGCTCGCCGCACTTCGCTCTGAGCTGGCCAAGCTTGAAACTGGCGAGCACGTTGCGGGCACACCAGAAGTGCCGGTCGGAAACCTTCCACAAGCTGGGCTCCAATACCTCCGGAAATACCGGGATGTGAAATATCACGAGGGCCTTTACGAAGCGTTATCCAAACAATACGAGGCTGCTCGCCTGGATGAGGCGAAAGCCGCGCCCCTAGTTCAAGTGATCGACAACGCTGTTGTTCCGGAAAGAAAAAGCTGGCCACCACGCACTCTGATCATCTTGATAAGCACTGTCCTTGCGGCGTTGATCTCTAGCCTTTGGATCCTCGTCGGCAGCAAACCTGTACGGCAAAATGACGCGTGAGTCTTAGGCAGACTTGTCTGTCAGCACTTCTTCGGTCCGATTATGTCTTCTCGCCGGCTACTTATAGAGAACATCGCGTCCCTTACCGTGCTACAGGGGCTTAACTATGCCGCTCCGCTGATTACGCTGCCTTATCTCGTCCGAGTACTGCAGCCCTCCCATTTCGGACTCTTGTCGTTTGCTCAATCGATAGTGCTCTATTTCGACTTCTTCACCGATTTTGGATTCAACTTCAGCCAGACCAGAGCCATTGCCGCATGCAGGGCAACGCCCGATTCCGTTTCTAAAATTTTCTGGACAACCATTTACGCAAAGATCCTGTTGATGTCGATCAGCGCGGTTGCGCTCACGGCGCTGGTCGCCTTAACGCCGAAGTTGCGCGAAACTCCGAGCCTGTACGCAGTCAACTTTCTGTACGTTATTGGCACTACATTCTTTCCAATCTGGTTCTTTCAAGGCTTGGAACGGATGAAGCTTGCCGCCGCCTTCTTCGGAGCGGCGCGCCTCTTGACCATACCGGCCCTCTTTCTCTTTGTCAGGAGTCCGCAAGATTACGTGATCGCCGGCGCCATCCAGGCTAGCGTTGAAGTAGCGGCCAGCATTCTGGCGTGGCCGATTATATTGAGATCCCTAAGGCTGAATTGGTATCCGCCTTCCATTCACGACATCTCAGATACCTTGAGGAGAGCATGGCCGCTTTTTCTCTCGGCGTCCGCGTTTCAACTGAGCGCTTCAAGCACAATCGTTATTCTTGGCTTCACGGCAGGTGAGATCGAAGTCGGCTACTTCAATGCGGCTGACAAATTGATCAAAGCGTCGATCGCGGCGCTGAATCCCCTGGGGCAGGCGCTCTTCCCCCATATCACTGCCGCGAAGCTACGGTCGGCGGCATCGGCATTGCACCTCATTCGAAAGAGCTTCTTCGTCGTGGCCCTCGTGTCAATATCCATATCCATAGCAACTTATGCCTGGGCCCGACCTGTTTGCCAGATCATCCTGGGGAGGTCGTTCGAGCATTCGATCGTCGTCCTCCAGTGTCTCTCGCCGCTGCCGCTGCTATATGGCGTCAGCAATGTCTTTGGCACGCAAACCATGCTTGTTTTCGAGATGGATGCAATGTTTTCGAGGATCATGTTATTCACGGCAATCATTGCATTGCCGGCAACGGTTATGTTGAGCGCGTCGTTCGGCGCCGTCGGAGCCGCTGCCGCTTCAGTCACAACGGCATCGTTCATGGTCGCGGCAATGTTGTTTGCTCTTCACTCAAAGGGAATGCATGTCTGGCGGCGCCCAAATCCGCGGCTGGCATGCCTTGCGGAAGTTTCGCGTCTAAAGGTGGATTGAACCATGACGCCCGCCATTCTTATATCTCGCCATCCGCGGACTGCTGTGCGCTTGAGCGGGCCGTTGAACCGGGCCGCGGTTGTGGTTGCAATCCTGGTCACTCTCACGAGTTCTTTCGATATTTTCCTGGTCCTCGAGGCCGGTGGCAACTATCGCTTTTGCCAGATCATTACGCCGGTTCTAATTTGCCTCGCCATCGTGAAAGCAGCCAGATGCGGAACAATTCCGGTTTTGGGCGCCCTTCCACTGTCAATCTGGTTTCTGTTTCAAATTCTGTTCATTCCAGCCGCTGGTTTTTGGCCTAAAAGTCTCGGCTACTGTCTATGGCTACTGCTCAACTTCGGCCTGCTCTTCTCATATGTCCAGCTATTCGGCGACAACTTCACCTTATTGACAAGAGTATTGCGATGGTATGTATATTCATTTGCCTTGATTGCAAGTTTTGGGATCGTGCAATTCATTCTGCCAGTGCTAGGCTTCGGCGGTCTGTTTGTAAAGCAGTGGTGGATTCCGGGCGAGTTGGCAAGAGTCAATGGTTTCAGTTATGAACCGTCTTATTTCGCAACGTATTTACTGGTAGGGTTTGTATTCACGGGCGCACTTCGAAGAAATCGCTCGTCGCTACTCCCATCGATAAATCTGCTTGCCATCTATTGGTTGACGGCAATCGGCATAATCCTCTCGTCAAGCCGAATGGGGATCGTTTTTTTGTTTGTTGATGTATTTCTATCCCAACTGAAGCCGTGGTTTTCCTTTTTTGCCGATTTTCTCAAGGGCCACATTATCTTCTTTAAATTGCGCGCATTACTTCCCTCGTTCTTGTCAATCGCTTTTCTCGGCGTAATCGTGGTAGGCGCTTCAACGGCCATAGAGAGAAGCCCGGCGATCGCCCTGATGTTTCTGAATGGGACCGGCATCTCCGATACTGCCGCGCATTCGGTGATTGAGCGAGAAAATGCTCTTGGAGAGACGCTTACCGTATTTCTGGAACACCCGCTGATTGGACGAAGTTTGGGAGGCGTCTCTGCGGCGATCGCGGACCTGCAGGGTGAAAAGGTGAATTCGTTTGAAGCGTCAAAGAATTTCGAGGGGATGAGTGTTTTCGCCGAAGCTTTAGCCGCAAGCGGCGTTATCGGCATTATTCCATTTGTTTGGTTCCTAGTGACGACCATTCTGAAACCGGTGCGGCTGGCGCGACTGGCTTCGCCGTTCTATTCAGTGCTCCTCCGCGCGTTGGTGCGATCACTTGTCTTTGCCTGGGCGATCCTGCAGTTTAACCAGAACATGCTGCGCCCGTACCTATGGGTGCATATTGCGATTCTTGTTACTGTCTACACGGCAGCTCTTCAGTCGGCAAACGCGCCCGCCGACCTGCACAGTTCATCACGATAGCCCCGAGTCGTTGGTTGCATCGCCTGGGCAAGCACATTGCAAACGTTGTCGCGGTACGCCTGAAGAGTAAATCGCTGCCGCCACTCTCTTCTAGCTCTTCTAACGACCATTTCCACACTTGAGTTATCCATTCGCAACACTGACAGGATGCGGGCAGCGAGGGCTTCCACTGTGGCAGCTTCCGCCAAAAATCCCGTTTGATTGTTATGTAGAATCTCTGGAATTCCGCCAACGGGAAAAGCAACCACCGGAATTCCCGCACTATATGCTTCCAGAATTACTCTGGTGGTCGCTTCTGACGCCGAGGAGGGGACGACCAGTAAATCCAGATCGGAGTACACCTTCGCCATATTCTCTTGCCAGCCGATAAAATCCACTGAGAGTTGTTCGCTTGATGCGATCACTTTTCCGTAGTACTCGGTGCCCGAAAACATCGGCGCGCCAACGATTGCAAACCGGCAGTCGGGAAATTCTTTGGAAACAAGCTTCGCTGCTCGTACGAACTCAAGTTGACCCTTTTCAACTTCTACTCGGCCAACAACGCCAATCCTTCGTATTCTGTGTGATACCCGTGGCCGTCCGGCCGTTTCCGCGACACCGTTGTAGAGTACATGAAGCCGCTGAGGTTCTACATATTCCCTGAGCGGGTCTGCAGCATGTTGACAACAGGCGATTACGTGAGCGCTTGCCAGTTCCAGAGCTTGGCCGGTCAATGTGACAGCCGAGTGCTGAAGTAACCGGTTATGGCAATGAAAAACGAGAGGAATGCCCGTTCTGTACGCAATCCAGGCAGCCGGCGGAACCAACCTGGGAGCGTTTACATACAGCAAGTCGATTTCATCGGTTTTTGTTAATGCCGCGAGAGAACTGACCATCCTCGGAAGTTCGAACGCATACTTCAGAACTTGCGCCAGAGGCTTCTTTTTGCTTGCGTAGATACCGCATGCAACGGTGTGGGTTCGGTATCCACGCTTTCGAAGCGCCGCTGAAAAGGGACCCTCACCAGGAGTTGCGACAGAAGGTCGCCATCCTCGAGCCGAAAGCGCCGGGAGCATGTCGAGAAGGCTTCGTTGCCCGCCACCCAGGTTCGAAAACTGATCAATACATAGAATGTTTACCGGAATCTCAGCCTCATCGACGAGGTTTGCAAGCTCGTTCATCTTGGTGATCCAATCGCGAAATCAAAATTCCGGCTGCTTGGTTCTGGTGTTGTTAAGCCGAATAGGATACTGGAGATCTCACGCCGAAAGACCTCCTTGGAGAAGGGGGCAACATGAGAGCGAAGCTCCGCCGGCATCAGATACTTCTCCTCTCGTTCGAACTCTTCGACCGCGGCTTCGAGGTGGTGTTCGCCAGGCTCCGAATAGAAGAATCCGCCGCACGGATTGGAAAGCGGAACGGTCTCTAGCACTCCTCCTCTTCCCAGGGCAATCACTGGCTTGCCGCTGGCCAGCGCCTCCACTGGGACAATACCGAAATCTTCTTCGCCCGGAAGAACAACTGCGCGGCAATGTGCATAGAGGTCGCGGAGTTCGGAATCGGGCACTCTTCCGCAGAACTCAACGGTTTCTCCGGCCATGCTCTTCAACCGCGAGTATTCCGGGCCGCCACCGACAATTTTCAGACGTCTTCCTGTTCTCGTGAAGCAGCGAACCGCGTCGGCAATGCGTTTGTAGGCCACCAGTTCTGAAACGATAAGGTAGTAATCGTCCGCGGCGCCGGTGTAAAAGCTCTCGATGTCGACGGGTGGATAGATGACTTCAGATGAACGCCGATAAACTTTCCAGATACGGCTCTGCACGTTTCGGCTGTTGGCGACGAATTCGTCGACACGCGTCGCGGAGGTCGCGTCCCACAAACGCATATAGTTGGCCAGAGGAGCCATTAAGGTGCGCTTCAGGCTCGAACGGGTCCATTCGTGCAGATACGCCGGGTATAGGTCCCACAAGTAGCGCATCGGCGTGTGGCAATAACAGAGGTGGCGGGTATTTGAAGAGGTCAATACGCCCTTAGCCGGACCGGACTCGCTGCTGACTATCAGGTCATAGCCACGCAGGTCGAAGTGTTCGAGGGCAATCGGAGTGAGTGGTAAACA
>Ga0134126_10004789_pt1 | contig 16925 bp, 11 predicted proteins | sample KB31752_FD_96881 | JGI IMG/M metagenome (GOLD analysis project Ga0134126, IMG submission 96881) | Terrestrial soil microbial communities with excess Nitrogen fertilizer from Kellogg Biological Station, Michigan, USA - KB3-175-2 | ecosystem: Environmental > Terrestrial > Soil > Unclassified ...
CCGCCCAATCCGACCGTCCACAGGTCACCCTCGGCCGTGAACACGACGGTCGTGTCGTGAATCGCGGGGAACCGGTAGTAGCCGAGTGGCGTCGAGCTGGACTGCGCCGCAGCGGTGGTGAGCGATCCGACGGCGAGCGCGATCGCGCCCGTGGCCAAAACACCAGGTAGCTTGGACATGCCTGTGCCGAACGTGGAGGGAAACCGATCTGGAGGGACCAACGGCGCACGACCTTACTGCGCGGGCCGCGATGCAGCAAGGCCGGGCGCCCGCCGGCTATCGCTGCGCGTGCGCTCCGGTGTGTGTCGCTGTCGCGTGCACCATGTACGTGCCCTTCACGTCGTGGCCGACCGCCGAACCTGCCAGCGTTAGCTCCCCGGTGCGAGCGGCGATCGTCCACGCGAGCGACACGCGTCCGTGCGCATCGGTGATCCCGCGCGCCGGTGCGACCGATCCGGCGTGCGTGGTGAAGTGCAGGGGGACATCGGGCACCGGATTCCCGTACGCATCGGTCACCAGCGCGGCCAAGCGGCGCACGCCGTGTCCACCGTGCGCCGGCGGCGCATCGTCGAACGTGAGATTGGCCGGCGAGGCGGGCAGCGCGCGCGCGCGCACGGCGATCAACCTGGCGACGCCGTCGACGTGCAGCGCCAGCGTTAGGCGGCCGGCCTCGCGTCCCATCGTCCAGCGCGTGCGCACGATGCCGGCGCTGTCGCTCCGGAGCGCCGTATCGGGCACGGCGCCGCTCGACGGCGACAGCACCAGCGGGACGTCGGGCACGCGGTTGCCGTGCGCGTCCGTCACCATCACGACGATGGTCCTGGGGAGCGTCGCGCCGACGATGGCGTGCTGGTCGTCGCCGGCGAGAATCGCCATGGCCGCCGGTTTGCCAGCGCGCGCGGCGGCCATGATGGTGAGCGGCGCCACCGGATCGGCGCTCTCGGCTGCCCCTACTTGAGCGCGCACGCGCTGCGATCCCGGCGACGTGCCTAACGTCCATCGCACGTGCGCCAATCCCAGCGAATCCGTGCGCGCGTCCAATGGCCTAACGGAACCGTCGAGGGCCGTCCACGTCACCGGCACGCCCGCGAGCGCGCGGCCGGTGCTGTCCGTCACGCGCACGCCGACCGAATCGCCAAGCACGGCGCCGGCCTCGGCTCCCACATGCTCCACCAGCGGCACCACGCGCGTGTTGTGCGCCGACGGATCCGCCTCGGCCTCCACGCGCGCCGCGGTATCGAGATGGTCGACCGACGCCAGCAGCACCTGCCGCCCCGGCAGCGAGCCGAGCGTCCAATTGGTGCGGGCGCGGCCATCCGCGTCCGTGCGCGACGTGTCCGGCGACGGCGTGCCTTGCCCGCCGGCGCACACGAACGTCACGAGCTGATTCTGAATCGGACGACCGTGGCGGCTCGTGACGCGTACGACGACCGCTTGCGCGAGTGGCCGTCCGGCGAGCGCGCGTTGCTGCGTTCCCGCGACGGCTGCGATCGCGGCCGGCGTCGCCACCACCGTGATCGCGGCATGTCCGTCGATCGCGCCGACGGCGGCGGTCACGATCGATCGTCCCTGGCTGCGGCCGGCAATGATGCCGGCGGAATCGATGGTCGCGACTGTCGTGTCATCGATGTGCCACCGGGGCGTGATGCCGCCGATGACGTAGCCGCGTGCATCGCGCGCCACCACGTGGAGCGGCAGCCGGGCGTCTTCGGCCACCGTCACGGCGCTGTCGAACGCGGTGGCTTCCACTGACACCGCGGCCACGCGCTGCGAGACCACCACCCGTGCGCGCGCCGCCAGTCCGCCGACGACCACCGCCACGGTCGTCGAACCGGGGCCGCGCGCCACCACCGAGCCGTCGCCTAACACAGCGGCCACGCGCGAATCGTCGGTGGACCACGACGGATGCGCGCCCACCAGGACGCTGCCGCTGCGATCGGTGATGGTGGCGGCCAGGTGCAGCGTGTCGCCAATGGAGAGCGCGGTGTCGGCCGCAGGCCTAACGCCGACCCACGCCGCGCCGAAGTTGGCGATGGTTTGATGCGAGTCGGCGCGCCCGATCACGCCGTACGTGTAGAGCGCCGACACGAGAGACACCACCGCGGCGCCGGTGGACGCGATCGCCGCGACCATCCGCCACGCGTGGGAGAACCAGGGGCCGCGCGCGGAAGCGGCGGAGGCGAGTCGCTGCGAGGAGGCCATACGCAAACTGGACTCGGCCACGCCGACGCCGGTCACGCGAGATGCACGCGTCGCAAAACTTCGCCAGCGGCACAGGCGAACTCCGTTACGACATCGCGGCCCGAGCGGGAATTCTGTCCCCGCACGGCGCAACGCGAGATGCCATTGTCGCGGCACCCCGCGCTGCGCGCGAGAGGTGCGTCACCGCGGCCAGAGCCAGCCGAACACGCCCGCGGTCAGGAGTCCGTAAATCAAGCCGTCGAACACGTTCTTCCACGTCACCGCCCACGGTTGGCCGCGCCAGATCGAGTTGGAGAGCTCCGCACCCGCGTAGCCCATCCAGGCCACGGTGCCGGCGGTGCGGAACACGACCAGATACGGCGTGCCTAACGGCATCGTGCGCGAGAGCACGTACGCCGTGAAGAACGAGATCACCAACAAGTACACGAACCAGCTGGCCAGCATCGGCCCCATGCTCATCTGCCCGCTGGGCCGAATGGCGAACAGGCCCACCGGACCTTCCAGGAACTTTTGCTTCATCTCCGGGGACTTGAGGTCTTTGGGATTGGCGCAGTAGGGAATGGCGTACTGCCCCGGACCTGCGCGCGCGGAGTTGATCACCGCACGCACCGCGTCCTCGTTCGAAAATCCGCGGTAGTCCGACCGGTGATACGTGAGCACCATGTGCAACAGGAAGCTCGCGAAAAACACGATGACGGCGGACAACACGATAGGCAGCCACAGGTGACCGAGGGAGGCCATGACGTTCATAGAGAGCTCCGATGGCGGGGGTGTGACCGGCTCCGCACCAATTAGCGATCGAACGGCCTCGGCCGGAAGGGGCGGCCCGCGAAACGTGCGATGTTACGGGCGATGGCCGTGCGCGGCGCGTCCGAGTGCCATGATGCGGTCGAGCAGCTTGATGTAACTCATGCCCGCGCGTTTGGCCGCCGAGGCGAGCTCCTCGCTTGCGCTGATGTCGGGATTCGGATTCGCATCGAGAAACCACAACACGCCATGCTCATCGAGCCGATAGTCGATGCGCGCATAGCCCGACATCTCGAGAATGCGATAGATGCGGCGGCTCAGCCGGCCGATGGTGGTGGCCAGCGGCTCGCCGAGATCGGCCGCTTGGAGCTGGACGCCGCGCCGCTCCTGGTATTCCAGATCGTGCTTGACCTTCGCGGTCGCGATGAGCGGCTCGTTAGGCGCGCTGTGCTCGATCACCAGCTCCCAGGTGGGGAGCGACCGCGCGCGTCCGTTGCCCAACACGCTGACGTACAGCTCGCGGCCCTCGATGAACTGCTCGGCGATGGCGTCGGTGTCCAGGCTCTCGTGGATGAACCGCACCCGCTCCTCGAGCTCGGCGTCGTCGCGCACCAGCGATGCCTTGGCGATGCCGAGCGACGCATGCTCGGTGAGGCTCTTCACGATGAGCGGGAAGCCGAGCTTGGCGGGGCGCCGCGTGCGCCGGCCTAACGGAAACACCGCGAACGCCGGCGTGCGGATACGGTGGTACGCCAGCAGCTTCTTGCCCAACGCCTTGTCGCGCGAGATGACGAGGCCGCGCGGGTTGCACCCGGTGTACGGCACGCGAATGAGCTCGAGGAAGCTCACGATGTTGTGATCGTAGAGCGCGTTGTGGTGAAACTCCTCGAGCAGGTTGAACACCACGTGCGGTTTCATCGATTCGACGGCGTCGCGGATCGGCTGCAGCTCCTCCTGGACGCCGAGCGCCATCACCTCATGCTGTGCTTTGCGCAGGCACGTGATCACATCGTACTCGGCCCGCCATGCGAGAATGTCCTTGTCGTCCAGGCCGTCCAGCGAATCGGGCGGCACGTGATCCGGGTACACCAGCGCCAGCACGCGCAGGCGCTTCATAGCACGATCCACTCGCGGCGCCGGCTGTACAGCACGCGCGTGATGGTGATGGCCAGCAGCACGGCGAAGTTGGTGACGAGCGGCCGCTCGGCCCCCACGGCGCGCAGCTTGAGCTCACGGCAGCGCACCATCATGTCGGAGAGCACGGCGTCGAGTGTGATCTGGTACTCGCCGCTCCAGCGGGCGACGAGTTGTCGGATGGTGGTGCGATGGCGTCTCAGGAACACCGCGGCCGATTCGTGCGACCGGTGCGCCGGATCGCGGGAGAAGAGGCGCAGTAGGTCGCGGTCGTACGTGTTGGGGACTTCCACCACGTAGCGCCGGCGACGCGCTTCGTAGTGGGCGCCGAGCGTTTCCGAGATCCGGCGCAGCGGCTCGACCACGGCTCTCGACGTGACTAACGGAGGCTGCCCGCCGATCTCGGCCATCAGTTCGTCCACGTATTCGAGCTTGCGCAGGGCCACCGGCCACGCCGCGTAGCGCGCCCGCCACCGGCGCCGCGGCCGCATCCACACGGCAAACGTCTCGGCGAAATCCTCGTCGGGATGGCTCTGCGCGTACCAGTGGCGCAGGTGCTGGACGTGCTGCTTGCTGGCCGGGTTCGGCCGATACTGATCCGGATACGGTTGGGCCGAACTTCCGAACAGGTAGCGCCAGCGGCGCCGGTGGTGCAGGCGATACGCGTGTTGGATGGCGTGCCCGGTCTCATGACGCAGAATCCGCATGCACTCGCCGTGCGTCCCGCCTTCGACGTCCAGCATCTGCGAGCGCTCGAGTCGCATCAACCGCGGGTGGGCGAGGTAGAAGGGTGCGGCGAAGCCGGGAACGCCTAACGGCGAGAACCATTCGTCGGACAACCAGATGTGGGGTTGGAAGATCAGCGCCCGGTCGAGCAGCTCGCGCCGCAATTGATCCACCCGCGGCTCCAGCCACGACCCGTCGATCGAGACCGTCAGGTCGCGCACCCGGACACGCATCAGCTCCGGTCGCGGCAACCGCTCCCACGACGCGCGACGCGAGCGCCCGGCCCGTTTCCCCAGCGGCATGGCCACAGAACTTCGGCGGAGGGCGGCGCGCGCGCAAGCCGTCGCGCGCCGCGCGCCTGTTCAACCTTCGAGCGCCGACGTACTGTCCAAGCGGCGTGAATACCGACGCCCTCTATCCATGCCCACAGTTTTCGACATGACACGTCATCACGTGGTTCTCGCCACTGCGGTCGCCCTCGCCATGGGCAGCGCGGTGTCGTCCGGTGCGCAGACATCGCCGCGTCGCCCGCTGCCGGCGTCCGCTCCAATATCCGACATTCGCTACGATGTCACCATCGACTCGACCACGGCCGTGACGCGCGACCTCCTCGTGACGATGCGGTTCCACGCGAGCGGGACCAAGCCGGTGGTGCTCGCGCTCCCCGCGTGGAGCCCGGGACACTACACGCTGCTCTGGTTCGCCTCGCGCGTGCTCGGCTTCACACCCACTGCCAACGGCACGCCGCTCGCCTGGCGGAAGCTCGATTTCCAGACGTGGGAAATTACGCCCAACGGAGCGTCCACGGTGTCGGTGGCATTTCGCTATCACGCCGACGCGCACGACCGCGCCGTCGCCTACACGAACCATGATCTCGCGTTCTTCAACGGCACCAACGTCTTTCTCTATCCCGTCGGGCAGGGATTCACGTGGCCCGCCATCGTGGCAATCCACGCGCCTGCCGGCTGGCGCATCGCCACCGGCCTAACCGCAGGCGCAAGCGGCGGCACGTTCACGGCCACCAACTACCACGATCTCGTCGATGCGCCGTTCGTCGTCGGCAAGTTCGATTTCGACAGCGTCCGCACGGGTGCCGTGTGGGTGCGTCTCGCGAGCTTCCCTGCCGGCGGCATGCGCGCCGAGTGGCGTCAGCGGACACTCGCGTGGCTTGCCCGGCTCGTGCCGACCGAAGGCGCCGTGTTCCACGACATCCCGTTCTCCGAGTACACGGTGCTGCAGTTGGCGGACACCATCGTGAACGGCGGCGGTCTCGAGCACCACGATTCGCAGCTCGATGGCGTGCGGATGGATGGCACCGACTATCCGTACTTCCCATTTCTCTACGCGCACGAGCTGTTTCATGCGTGGAACGTCAAACGGATGCGCCCGGCGGACATGGTGCCATACCGCTACGACGACGCCGAGCCCACGCCGTGGTTGTGGGTGAGCGAGGGAGTCACGGACTACTATGGACCGCTCGCGCTGGTCCGCAGCGGCATCATTGGCGACTCGGCGTTCGAAGCACAGATGGCGGGCGACATCGCCGCGGTGCAGCGCTCGGTGCCCGTTGCGTTAGGCGACGCCTCGCTCTCGGCCTGGATCGGTGCGTCCGATGGCACGGCCGGCATCTACTATCCGAAAGGCGCGATGGCGGGCCTGCTGCTCGACATCCTGATCCGCGACGCCAGCAACAACGCGCATTCGCTGGATGACGTGATGCGAACCGTGTACGACGACACGTACCGCTCCAAGTGGCGCGGCTTCACCGCCGCCGATTGGTGGGGCGCGGTGGGCCGATTCGCCGGCGGTCGGTCGTTCGCCGATTTCGATCGCCGCTACATCACCGGACGCAAGGCGATGCCCATCGATTCGGTGCTCGCGCTCGCCGGCTGGCGCGTGACGCGCGATACGGTCGGGCATCCTGCTGTGCGCATCGAGGAGCTGCCGGAGGCCACGGCCAAAGCGCGTGCAATAAGGACCGGCATTCTGACCGGGCATACCACTGGGGAAGGGAACCGGTCGAAGTGAGCTAAGTGCAGTGCCAACGCCTGTTTCCCCGCCGGGAATGTCACGTTTTGACCGGTCAAGAGTCTTGTAGCAGGTCACGCGTCACACGCATAGGAAGTCAGTTCCGGCGCGTCAGCGATGGCAGGCCAGTACCTCCCGCAACGGCCGCCCCGCCTCTTGACCAGTCACTGGACACTTTCGGAGATCCTCATGCACAAGCGCTTCGTCATGGTTTCCGCGGCCGCCTTGGCGCTCGCCGCTGCGTCGCACACCGCGTCGGCCCAGATGCCGACCCCCAAGCCGTCGATCGGCGTGTTGGGCGGACTCAGCCTCGCCACGTTGGCGGGCAGCAATGTGACGGACGTCAGCAATCGCACCGGCTTCCAGGCAGGCCTCTACCTCACGCTCCACATGAATCACGCGTGGTCGATCGAGCCCGAGGCGTTGTACACGCAGCAGGGTGCCTCGTCTCAAGGCGCGACGCTCAAGATGAACTACCTTCAGGTGCCGGTGCTGCTCCGCTGGGATGTTGCGAGCCACAATCCGGTGCACCCGTTCTTCATCGCGGGTCCGTCCGCCGCGCTCCAGGTGGGCTGCGACGTCTCGGGCTCCGGTTCGAGCATGAGCTGCGATGACTTCAACCAGCAGAACGGTGGCGGCTTCCAGAAGAAGTCGTTCGACGTGCTCGGCGTGGCCGGCGCGGGCCTGGGCTTCAACTTCGGCGCGACGCAGATGTCGGTGGGCGCGCGGTACAACTATGGCTTCAGCGACACGTTCCAGGGTAACGATATCAAGAACCGCTACTTCTCGGTTCTGCTCGGCATGACGTTCTAGCGCACGAGCAGGTCGTACCACCAGTGAGAGCGGGCCCGCCCCGGCGATGCTGCCGGCGGCGGGCCCGCTCGCGTTAGGCACCGGCCTGTCGCCGCTTCGCGTCAGCCGCGCACCACCCCCGTCTCCTGCGCGCTCACCGCGCGCCACTGTCCGGCGCGCTTCATGAAGACGTCGGTGAACATCGTCTGGCGGACGCCCTGCTTGCCATCCTGCGCGGTGTCCACGACACCGGTCGCGATCGCGGTCGAACCGTACACGCGCACGTCCAGTCGCCCGAATCGTTTATGCACCGATGGCGACCGCGGATGCTTGACGACATACGCGATATGCTGCGTCTTGGTGAGGATGTCGCCGGTGGACACCGGATGCAGGAAGTCGGGAGCCAGAATCTGCTCCATCGCCGCGCTGTCGCCGACGAACAACCATCGGTGCTCGACCGCGACCACCGCGGCGCTGTCGCCCTGCGACCCCGCCGCTTGCGCCGCCAGGCGCGTCGTGCCGCCGGATGCGGCGAGGAGCACGGCGACCGCCATCGCGGCGCGTATTCCGTTAGGCATGTAGCCTCCCAGCGTGAACCGTCGAGCCGGCGTGACTGCCGGCACCCTATCCACACAACGACGCGGCCGGCGAAACCAACAGACCCGCCGCCGCGTTCTGACAGGTTCATGACGTGCACGCGCGGTCCGTCGCCTGCGCCGCCGCTCGAGTCGCTCGTGGACCGGGACATGGCAGGGCGCAGATTTCTCCGCGATGCTCACCGCTGCGTTTGGCTTGCTCGCGCTGTCGCTCGGCGCACAACGCCCTTACATTTGAGGCGCGAGAAGTACAGGCAGGGGAGGCGCCTCATGTGGCGATGTTGCCACGCAAGTTGGTCACCGCTCCGATATGCGGTGCCGTTGTCAGTCGTGTTGTGCGTAGTCGTTTCAGCGCCGTGTTGGTCCCAGGGTAGCATCAGTGGTGTAGTTCGCGCCGCAGGTACTGGCGCAGCGCTCCCGGATGCCGTTGTCATCGTGTCAGGTTCGACGGCCGTTGTCCGATCGGCACGCGATGGACGGTTCGCCATTGGAGCCGTTGCCCGCGGAGAGCACCAGGTTATCGTGCGCCGCATCGGCTTTCGCCCCGACACGCTCCAAAGTGTCATCGTATCGCCCGCGTCCTCGACGTCCGTCGAGGCGCAGCTCGTGCGTTTGACGACGGAGCTGGATACCGTTGCCGTGCGCTCGGTGGTCGCGAGTATGGCCGTCACCGGTGCGCTGCCGTCGGTTCACTTGTCGCGCGATGACATCGCGCGCACGCCGCAAGTCGCCGACGATGCGTTTCGCGCCGTGACGCGCGTGCCGGGTGTCTCGGCCAGCGATTTGTCCGCGGGATTTCGCGTGCGCGGCGGCGCCAATCGCGAAGTGCTGCTCTCGCTCGATGGGATGGAGCTCTACGAGCCGTTCCATCTCAAGGATCTCGATGGCGCCATTTCGATCATCGATCCTTCGATCGTCGGCGACGCGAGCATCAGCACCGGTGGTTTCGGCGCCCGATACGGCGACCATCTCACCGGCGTATTCGCGCTGCGCTCGCGCGACGACGCGATCACCTCGACGCACGGCAGCCTGACTGCCAGTCTGAGCGGTGTCGGGGCCGAGCTCACGGCGCCGATCGACGGGTCGCACGCCGACGTGCTCGTGTCGGCGCGGAAGGGATTGCTCGCCACGGCCCTCGACGTCGCCGGCGACGGCGGCATGCTCGCGCCGCGCTACGACGACAGCTACGCGCGCGTGCGCCTTCGGCCTAACGCAAAGAACGAGCTGGCCGTGAGCGCGCTGCGCGCCAACGATGGCCTGTTCGTGTACGCCGCGAACCAGCCCAACCTGGCCAGCGAGTACGGGAGCTCGTACGCGTGGGCGACATGGACGTACATGCCCGCGTCGTGGCTCACCTCGCGCACCATGATTTCGTCGGCCAACCTCAATTGGAATCGCACCGGGGGAGAGAAGTCGGCGACGGGCACCGCGCTTCAGGTGGGCGATCGCCGGGATTTCCAGGCGCACGGCATCGAGCAATCGGTGACGGTGGACGAGTCGCCGCGCTTCCGCACGGAGATCGGCGCGCAGTACCGCTCGCTCGAGGCGCACTACGCCTACGCACGCCAGCAGGCGCAGCCGATGGTCGAGGCGGGCGAGTGGGTGACGGCGTCCAACGATCTCGGCACGCAGTTCGACGTCCACGGTTCGACGTCGGGCGTCTACGCGACGCAGGTCGCGCAGGTCACCCATGCGTTAGGCATCGAGGCCGGCCTGCGCTACGACCGGCAGAGCTACACCGGCGAGCACATGACCAGCCCGCGCGTGGCGGCGGCGTACGCGATCGGCGCCAACACGACGGTGCATGCGGCGTGGGGGCTGTACGCGCAGCCACAGGCGCTCTACGAGCTGCAAGTCGAAGACGGCGTGACCAGCTTCTCGCGCGCCGAGCGGGACGAGCAGCGTGTGTTAGGCGTACGACGCCAGCTCGATCACCTGACGCTCAACGTGGAAGCATACGACCGCGTGCTCGACCGCCTCGATCCCGAGTACGTGAACCTCGAGAGCGCGTTCGATGTGTTTCCCGAGGCCGGCAACGACCGCGTGCTCATCGATCCGGTGCGCGGCTACGCGAAGGGCATCGAGGTGTCCGCGTCGTCGAATCACGGACCGGTGCAGTGGCTGGCGAGCTACTCGCTCGCGTCGGCGCGCGACGTGGTGAACGGCATCTCGGTCGCATCGCCGTACGACCAGCGCCATTCGATTCACGTCGACGGCAGCGCGTCGCCGCATCCCGGCTGGCGCGTGAGCGCGGCGTGGGAATACCACTCGGGTTGGCCGGCCACGCCGATCACGTTCGGCCTGGACACGCTGGTCGACGGCTCCCATCACGTGCGCGCCGAGTACGGGTTGTTCAACTCGACGCGCATCGGACCGTACCATCGGCTGGACGTCCGCGTGTCTAACGAACGGCGGCTGGGGCCGGGCAAGCTGCAGGTCTATCTCGATGTGTTCAACGTGTACGGGCGCAACAATCCGCGCGGCCTCGGCTACACCGTGGCCGATTGGAACTCGGCCGAGGTGGTGGTGAGCCAGCGGTCCCGGCTGCAACTGCCGCGCATCCCGACGTTGGGCATCGAGTGGACGTTCTAACGGAGCACGGGCGCGATCAATCGTGCAGCGCTTGAGCTGGATCGGCGCGGCTCGCTTGCGCCGCCGGCAGCCATGAGGCGACAATCGCGCTGAGTGCCAGCGCCAGCGGAACCGCGATGAACGTGAGCGGATCCGACGGCGCGACGTGATACAGCACCGATCGCAGCGCCTGTGTGGCGAACAGGGCGCCAAGGGTACCGATGACGATCCCGGGCGCCACGATCGACAGCGCGTGCCGCACGATCAACCACCGCACCGACGTTCTCGGCGCGCCGAGTGCGAGGCGGATGCCCATCTCGCGGGTGCGTCGTTGGGCGAGTTGGGCCATGACGCCGTACACGCCCACCACCGCGAGGGCGAGGCCGACCACGGCGAACACGAGCAGCAGCGTGGTGAGGAAGCGTGCGCGCGCCATCGACGTCGCGACCACATGGTCGAGCGTGTGCGTCTCGACCACGGCGAGCTGCGGATCGATCTCGTGCAGCGCACGCCGGATCTGGGGGAGCAGCACCTCGGGATCGCCGGTCGAGCGCACGATCAGAAAGATGTCGCTCGACGGTTCCTGCGCCTGCGGCGAGAAGATTTCGATCTTCGGTTGGGCGTCGAGGGACAACTGATGTTCGCTACCGACGACGCCGACGATCGTGCGCCACACCGATGCCGAATCGGGCACGCGGTCGAACGTTAGGCGTTGGCCGACCGGGTCCTGTCCGGGGAAGAAGCGGCGCGCCAGCACATCGTTGATGACCACCGTGCGGTCCGAACCGTCCCGATCGATCGCGCCGAACACGCGTCCGGCGCGCACGGGCTCGCGCATCGCGCGAAAGTACTCGGACGATACTTCCCGGTGCGCCACCTCCGATCCGAACTCGTCGGGGCGTCGTCCCGCGATGCTGAAGTCGCTCGTCCACTCCGTGCCGCTCAGCGGCAGGTGCGAGACGGTGGCCACATCGGTGACGCCGCGCAGCGCGCGCACGCGCTCGGTGAGCGCGTCGTCAAACGCGTTGATTTTGGAAACCGTGTCGTAGCGAACGCCGGGCAGCTCGAGTCCTACGGCGAGCACGCCGTGCGGATCGAATCCGGGCGGCACGTGCTGCAGCCGCCACAGACTGCGCACGAGCAGGCCCGCGCCCGAGGTGAGCATCAACGCGAGCGCGATCTCGGCCACGGCGAGCACCTCACCCCAGCGACGCATGCGGCGCCCTTCGTTGCGGGAGCGTCCGGCTTCCTTGAGTGCGTCGCCGGGGGCGCGCCGTGCGCTCCACAGCGCGGGCGCGATGCCGAACAGCACGCCGCTCAGCGTCGTGATCACCAGCGTGTACAGCAGGACCGCAACGTCGAGGTGCACGCCGCTGCCGGGCAGCGTGCCGGCCGGCGCGAGGAGCACGATGGTCCGGGTGCCGATCCACGCCAGCACGCAGCCGGCGACTCCGCCTAACGATGACAGCACCACGCATTCGGTGAGCACCTGGCGAATCAGGCGCCATGGGCCGGCGCCCAGCGCCAGGCGCAGCGCCACTTCGGGCGCGCGCCCGTTGGCGTGCACCAGGAGCAGGTTGCCGACGTTGGCGCAGGCAATGAGTAGCAGCAGGCCCGACGCCGCGAGCAGCACCAGGAGCGGCGTGCGCGTGTCACCCACCAGGTACTGGTGGAGCGGCTCGAGGCCGGCGCCCATGACGCGGTTCGTCACCGGATACTGCGTCTGCAGCCGCTTCACGACGACCTGAAACTGGGCGCTTGCTTCGTCGAGACTCACGTTCGGCCGCACGCGGGCGATCGCGCGCAGCCAGTGCGCGCGGCGAAACCACACTTGGGTGCGTGACGCATGAGACCAGCCTTGCGGCATCCACACGTCGACGTTCGAGGGGAACGTGAAGGCGGGCCGCATGACGCCCACGACCTGTCGCGGCCGGCCGTCCAACTGGATGGTGCGACCGACGATCCCGGAGTCGGCGCCGAAGCGGGCGCGCCAGACGCGATCGCTGATCACGACGCGCGAGCGCGTCGTGTCCCATGTCTCGTCGTCCACGAAGCCGCGGCCGAGCTCGGGGCGGCCGCCTAACACGGTGAAGAAGTTGCCTGTGACGCCGACGACCGAGAGCAGCTGCGGATCGCCGGTGCCGGTGAGCGTGATGTGCGATGGCGCGCCGTCGTACGCGACGATGTCCTGGAACGCCCGGACCTGCTCCTTCCAGTCGAGGTAGTTCGCGCCGGCGGCTTCCTCCATGTGCCAGTTCTTTTCCGGATTGTTCTCGCCCAGCATCACGAGACGGTCGGGCGCCGGGAAGGGGAGCGGCCGGAGGATGGCCGCATCGACGGCCGAGAAGATGGCGGTGTTGGCGCCGATTCCTAACGCGAGGGTGACGATCGCCGCGCCGGCGAGGGCCGGGCGCCGGGCGAGCGTGCGCAACGCGAACCGCACGTCGCCGCCCACGTCGGACAGCCAGAGGAGGCCGCGCACCTCGCGGTGGGCTTCGCGCACTTGCTGGACGCCGCCGAACGCGACGAAGGCGCGTCGCCAGGCATCGGTGTCCGTCATGCCGGCGCGGACGTTCTTTTCCTGCTCGCGCTCGAGGTGAAAGCGGATTTCTTCATCGAGGTCGCGGTCGGCGGCGCGGCGGCGGATGAGGGCGCGGATGCGGAGCGCGATTCGGTCGAAGGGCATCATGGCTCGCTCGTGGCGCCCGGTGGCGCCGGCTGGTCACGTGGTCCCGAGAATCAGCTCGACGGTCGACACGTAGCGGCGCCAGTTGGCCGTCTCCTCGCCTAACGCTCGGCGCCCGTGGGCGGTGAGGCGATAGTATTTGGCGCGGCGGTTGTTGGCGGTGGTGCGCCAATCGCTCCCGATCCAGCCGCGCTGCTCGAGGCGTTGCAGCGCGGGGTAGAGCGAGCCCTGGTTGACCTCGAGCACGCCCTTGGACACCTGCTGCATGCGCTGGCTCAGGCCCCAGCCGTGCATGGGCTCGAGCGCCAGCGTCTTGAGGATCAGCAGGTCGAGGGTACCGCGCAAAACGTCGGCGGAGGGCGATGACGGCGGCGGCATGGCTCCGTTCTGTCGGGTTCCGACAGAAGATGGTGCCACTCCTGTCGGAACGCAAGAGGAGAGCCGTTTTCGGCCAACTTGCCCCTGACCAGCGAGACTAGCGCGCGAGCACCGGTGCCGCGGACGGCACGCCGGCGTGCGACGCGGCCAGGAGGGCAGAGAATTCTTCGGGCGGCTGGGGCCTGGCGAACAGGTAGCCTTGTCCGAGCTCGCAGCCCAGGTCCCGAAGCGCGCGGAATTGCTGCGAGTCCTCGATGCCCTCGGCCACCGTGCGCAGCGAGAGCATGTCGCCCAACGCAATGATCGTGCGTGCGAGCGCCGCGTCGTTGCCGCCTAACGTAATGCCGTCCACGAACGCCTTGTCGATCTTGAGCACGTCGATCGGGAACCGGCGCAGGCTGCCGAGCGAGGAGTAGCCGGTGCCGAAGTCATCGATGGCCAGGCGGACGCCCAGCGCCTTGAGCTCGAGCAGGCGCGCCATCGTCGCCTCGACGTCGCGCATGATCACCGTCTCGGTGATCTCGAGGATCAGGCGATGGGGATCGAGCGACGATTCGGCGAGCGCCGCCGCCACGTCGGGGACGAGCTCGGCGTGCTGGAACTGGCGTCCGGACAGGTTCACGGTGACCGTGGGGCAGTCGTCGATCGCGTTGGGCGCGCGCCATGCCGCCGCCCGGCGGCAGGCTTCGCGAATCACCCACCGGCCTAACGGTACGATGAGGCCCGTCTCCTCCGCGATCGGGATGAACAGGTTGGGGGCGAGCAGCCCGCGCGTCGGGTGCTGCCACCGCACCAGCGCCTCCGCCGCCGCGAGGCGTCCCGTCGCGAGGTCGACGATCGGCTGGAACATGAGGCGCAGCTCGTCGCGGGCGATCCCCTCGCGCAGATCCGCTTCGAGCGCCATGCGATCGACGAGCGACTTGTGCATTTCGGGCGCGAAGATCGCGTAGCGTCCCTTGCCCGCGCTCTTGGCCGTGTACATCGCCACGTCCGCGTTGCGCAGCAGCTCGTCGGCGCCGTCGGCATCGCCGGCGCGGGCGATGCCCATGCTCGCGCTCACCGGAACCGGTTTGTCGTCGAGCACGATCGGCGCGCGCAGGCTCGACGCGATGCGCTCGGCCACCGTGATGACATCCGAATCCGAGTGTACGCTCTCCAACAGCACGGCGAACTCGTCGCCGCCTAACCGGGCCACCGTGTCGCACCCGCGCGTGGCGTTGAGGAACCGCGCGGCGACCGCTGCCAGCATCCGGTCGCCCTCGGTGTGGCCCAGGCTGTCGTTCACCGTCTTGAAGTCATCGAGGTCGAGAAACAGCACCGCGAGTCGCCCGCCCGCGCGCTCCATGCCTTTGAGCGCGTGCTCGACGCGATCGTGAAAGAGCGCGCGGTTGGCGAGGCCGGTGAGCGGGTCGTGCAGCGCCTGGTAGGCCAGCTGCGACTCGAGCTGCTTGCGCGACGTGATGTCCCGAGCGACCCAGACCACCGAATCGTTGTCCATCGGCGACACGGTGCCGGCGAACCAGGCGGTGGTGCCGTCGATGTCGAGGCTGTATTCGACGTCGACCGCGCGGCGCGTCTCGAGCGCGCGGACGACGCAGCCCTGCACCGTCTCGGCCGGCCCGGCGGGCAGGACCTCGCTCACCGTGCGGCCTAACCATTCGATCGGCGCGCGGTGGCGCGCGTCGGCCGCGCTGGCGGCGATCTTGACGTAGCGTCCGTTGCGATCGAGCGCCACGATCACGTCGGACATCGCGCCGACCAGCGCATGGAGCTCGGCTTCGCTCGCCCGGAGGTCCGTCTGCGCCCGCCGGAGCGTGCGCTCGTTCCACGCCGTGGCGTATACGGCGACCCACGCCGCCATGCCTAACAAGAGGGCCTTGGCCGCCTCGTCGAGCAGCGACGCGCTGCCGGTGAGGAGCGCCGCCACCGGGTCGTGCTGCAGCGGCACGTGCCCGGCGATGAGAAAGAACGCGATGAGCCCGACGTACTCGGCCACCACGAGCGATGAGACCACCGCCGCGCGGCGCGCCGAGCTGGTGAAGGGACGCGCGGCGAGAATCACGAAGTACGTGAGCCAAATGGGCGATTTGATCACCAGGCTCGGTGTGACCGCCAGACCGTATTCCGCGAGCAGGCACGTGACGGCCGTCGCGTCGGCGATCGCGTTCGCCGCCGAGAGCCACGGACGCTCCAGGCGCCGGCGGTGGATGCGCACCTGCTGCCAGAGCGTCCACAGCAGCATCGGCAGCAGCACCGACGCGTTGAGCAGCGTCAGCGTCCTCGTCAAGCGCGGCGCGTAGACCACGGCGCTCACGCCTAACAACATGAGCACCACCGCCCGCACACCATTGAGGTGGCGTTCAGCGTTGGCACGCTCGGCGGCGAGCAAGGCCGCCGTGGTCGGCCCTTCGTGTGATGTCGTGGTGCGGGTTGGTTCCAGCACGGACTCCTCGCGCTCTCGCGCGAAGACGCGCGACGGTGGCGAAAGGAGGACGTCCGGTCGGCACCTCACGTCACTCCGAGCAGGAGAGCGCCGGACGAGCGGCGCCTTGGTCAGACTTGCCGCACGGACGCCGTGTGTCGAGAATTGCCCATGCCGTTTCGCGTGTGGGATCGGGTGCGCCGAGTGAATTGGCGTCCGTGGTTGTTGGGCGCGTACGCGTTGAGCGTTCTGGTGGTGGCCACGCCTAAGGGGCTGCACCACTCGGACAACAATTTCTTGATCTTCGACGCCGCGTTCAGAAACCTTCGCGCCGGCCGCGACCTGTACGCGCCGCACCCCGAGCAGTATCTCGACCTCTTCAAGTACAGTCCGGCATTCGCGGTGCTCTTCGCGCCGATTTCGGCCTTGCCGGACACGCTCGGCCTGGTGCTCTGGGATGCCATCAACACGATGCTGCTCGCGTGGGCCATCGTGCGGCTGATGCCGGATCGCCGCGGCAACGTCGTGCTGGCGCTGACGTTCCTCGAGATGTTCGGCTCCATGCAGCATTCGCAGTCGAACAGCTTGCTGGCGGCGTTGGTCATCCTGGCGTTTCTGGCGCTGGAAGCGGAGCACCCCATAC
>Ga0134126_10004790_pt1 | contig 16924 bp, 18 predicted proteins | sample KB31752_FD_96881 | JGI IMG/M metagenome (GOLD analysis project Ga0134126, IMG submission 96881) | Terrestrial soil microbial communities with excess Nitrogen fertilizer from Kellogg Biological Station, Michigan, USA - KB3-175-2 | ecosystem: Environmental > Terrestrial > Soil > Unclassified ...
AATGCCAACTAACAAGAGTTGGAGAGAGCACGGACAAGCCTTGTCCACATGATTCCCCGGAAAGCCGGGAGTGTGGGGCATCGTCTCCGGGGCATTTTTACACCCGATCATCCCGCGATCGCGGAACTTCCCTATGGGCTTTGGTGTTGATTTCCCGTCCCGCCGGAAAGCCGTGCGCTTCCGTTCAAGGGTCGGAAGGCCGTGCCATGACGCCGCTGGATGGGTTTTTGGTGATCGCAGGTTTCGCGCTCGGCTGCCGGCCCCTCATCGAGTGGCTGACTCGCCGACGCTCGCGGGGACTCAGGCGAACCTCGCGGCTTGCCCCGTCGCCCTGGATTTGATCGTAAAATCATCGCCTTGCAACGGCGCCGGGGCAGGGCCGTAGGCCACGGGGGTAGCAAAAGCGCCATAGAAAGCGGATAACCCCCGGCTTGATTTCTCAACAGGCTGAAGAAGGAGTTTCCCCGTGTTTCCGGCTTTGCTTCCCACCTATAACCGCGCGGACGTGGCGTTCGTGCGGGGCGAAGGGTCATACCTTTTCGCCGAGGATGGGCGGCGATATCTGGATTTCGGCGCCGGCATCGCGGTCAACGCCTTCGGCCATGCCAACCCCAAGCTGGTGACGGCCCTAACCGAGCAGGCGGGCAAGCTCTGGCACACCTCCAACCTGTTCCGCGTGCCGGGGCAGGAAAGCCTGGCCGCCAAGCTGGTGGCGCACACCTTCGCCGACACGGTGTTCTTCACCAATTCCGGCGCGGAAGCCTGCGAACTCGCCTTCAAGATGGCGCGCCGCTACCACTATGTGAACGGCAACCCCGAACGCTTCCATATTGTGAGCTTCGAAGGCGCCTTCCATGGCCGCACCTTGGCCGGCATCGCCGCGGGCGGGAACGAGAAATATCTCGAAGGCTTCGGTCCCAAACTGGCCGGGTTCGACCTGGTGAAAGTGACCCATGACACGGCGCGTGATCTCGATGCCGTGAAGCAAGCGGTGAACGAAAAGACAGCAGCCCTGGTGATCGAACCGATCCAGGGCGAAGGCGGCATCCGCGCCTTTAGCGCCGAGTTCCTGCGGAGCTTGCGCAAACTTTGCGACGACAAAGGCCTGCTTCTCATATTCGATGAGATCCAGACCGGGATGGGCCGCACCGGCAAATTGTTCGCCCATGAATGGGCGGGCATCGAGCCCGACATCATGGCGATCGCCAAGGGCATCGGCGGCGGGTTTCCGTTGGGCGCCTGCCTTGCCACGGCCGAAGCGGCCAAAGGCATGACCGCCGGCACCCATGGCAGCACCTATGGCGGCAATCCGCTGGCCATGGCGGTGGGCAACGCCGCGATCGATCTCGCCACCGCGCCGGGCTTTCTCGATCACGTCAACAAGGTCGCCAACTATCTCAATCAGCAATTGGGGGCACTGGTCGCGGACCATCCGGCCATTTTCGAATCGGCGCGCGGTCAGGGCATGATGCTGGGGCTGAAAATGAAAGTACCCAATGGCGATTTCATCGCCGCCGCGCGTCAGGCCGGCATCGTGGTGCTGCCGGCGGGCGACAATGTGGTCCGGCTCCTGCCGCCACTTACATTGTCCGCAGATGAAGCGCGCGAAGGCGTGGCGCTAATGGGGAAAGCCGCGTCCGCTCTCGAAACCGGTATGGCTTCCTCCCCCGCGCATGCGCAGCATGCTGGTGGTGGGTCGAGGTCGGCGGACGAGCCGACCGAGCCCCGTAGCACCGCCGAGGTGCGCAGGGCGGAGGGGGCCAATACATGAATATTACGATGAAGGCTCCGCCAAAACACTTCCTTGATCTTTGCGACCATGACGGCGCCATCTTGCGCGGCATCATCGCCGATGCCCGCGCCAGGAAAGAAGCGCGCGCCGGCCTGCCCAAAGGCGTGGCCGATTCCGACCGCCCGCTGGAAGGTCGTGTGCTGGCGATGATCTTCGACCGGCAGTCCACCCGCACGCGCATATCCTTTGATGTGGCGATGCGGCAATTGGGCGGCACGACTTTGCGGCTTACCGGAAACGAGATGCAGCTTGCCCGCGAGGAAACCATCGCCGACACCGCGCGGGTGATTTCGCGCTATGTGGACGCGGTGATGATCCGCTTGCTGGATCACGAAATGGTCGAAGAACTGGCGGCGAACGCCAGCATTCCCGTGATCAACGGCCTTACCAAATGGTCTCACCCCTGCCAAGTGATGGCCGATGTGATGACCTATGAGGAGCACAAGGGCTCGATCAAAGGCGCCACCGTGGCCTGGAGCGGCGACAGCAACAATGTGCTCACCTCTTGGATTCACGCCGCCAAGAAGTTCGATTTCCAGCTGCGCGTCGCCTCGCCCAAGGAACTCCCCGCCGATTCGGAAATCCGCCAATGGGCGCGGGGCGGCAAGATCGAGTTCGGCAACGATCCTGGGGCCGCGGTCAAGGACGCGGACTGCGTGATTTCCGATGCCTGGGTCTCGATGGGCGATGACGACGCCACCAAGCGGCACAATCTGCTTCGGCCCTATCAGGTGAACGGCGATTTGATGCAGCTGGCCAAGAAGGACGCCATCTTCATGCATTGCCTCCCCGCGCATCGCGGCGAGGAAGTCACTGACGAGGTGATCGATGGCCCGCAATCGGTGGTGTTCGACGAGGCGGAGAATCGCCTGCATGTGCAGAAAGCGATTTTGACATGGGTACTCCGTTAGGAACCGCGCGAGTTGAATAAGCGCCGGTTCAGCGCCATATAGGATCATGTCCGTCCCCGCCAAAGAACCCACCTCCGCGCCCGCGGGGGATTTCGTGCTGCCGTTCGATATCGCCAAGGCGGGCGTGCGCGGCCGGTTTGTGCGCCTCGACGCCGCTTCGGCGCGGGCGCTGGACGCGCACAAGCTGCCCGAAGCCGCGGCGCGGGTGGCGGGCGAAGCGCTGGCGCTGGCGGCGATCTTGGGATCGGCGCTGAAGTTGGACGGACGGCTCACGGTTCAGACCAAAAGCAGCGGTCCGCTCGATTTGATTACCGCCGATTATTACGGCGGGAACGAAGGCACGTCCCGCGGCGTGCGCGGCTATGCCCGGCTCGACGCAGAGCGATTCATGGCCCTGGACGACAAACTCTTCCCTTCGCTTGCGGGCGAAGGCGCGCTTGCCATCACCATCGAGCCCAAGCGGGGCGGCCAGACCTATCAGGGCATCGTCTCGCTTTCCCCGGATGGTTTGGCGGCGTCGGCGGAAACCTATTTCGCGCAGTCGGAGCAACTACCCACGGTGGTAAGACTGGCCGCGGCGCCGCTTTACGTGGCGGGCGAGAAGCTGCCCCGCTGGCGCGCCGCCGGCCTGATGCTGCAAATGACGCCGGAAGCTTCCAAGGCGCCGGGCCGCAACGAGGACGACTGGAACCGGCTTTCGCTTCTTGCCAAGACGGTGGAGGATCTGGAGCTGGTGGACACCGAGCTCAAGCCCGAGACTGTGCTCTGGCGCCTGTTTCACGAGGACGAGGTGCGGGTTCAGCCGGCCGAGCCGCTTTCCTTCCGCTGCGATTGCGACGCGGCGCGCATCACCAATGTGCTGAAAAGCTATGCGCCGCAAGAGCGGGAAGGACTGGCCGATCCCGACGGCATCATCCGCGCGCGATGCGAGTTCTGTGGTACCACCCATGAGATCACGCCCGAGACGCTGGCTTAGCGGCCGCTTGTCTTTTGCGTCTTGAGAACTTCCAACTCCTCATCCTGAGCTTGTCGAAGGATGAGGACTGCAAGATCGGTCCGCACACTCCTCATGCTTCGACAAGCTCAGCATGAGGAGTTTCTTGGTCTTCCGTCGCGCCTGCAGCCGCAAATCCTGCGCGGTCAATGAGCCATAGGCAGGGTGCTGGCGCTGTTCCGGCCAATCGTGATATTTTACTTTTTTGGGTTCAAAAAAGATGAATATTTTCGATTTCATCACGCAAGACGAATTGGACGATCTCCCCGAAGACTCATCGGCAGCGTTCATATCATTTGTCCGGCATGCTCAGCGCCGTCTCGATGTAAAAATGAAAGAACTAGACGGGAGCGATCAAAACGATTGGCATATTGCCGAGCAGGCTCGTTATGGCTTCACTAATGTTGTCGTGGCGGCTGCCCGTCGTTTTGAAATTGAACCTTTTGCTTCTCAGCATTTGCCGCGGGCAGAGAAATTTTCAGGAGACGACTACCAACAATTTAAAGCGGATTTGGACCACTATCTCACACAGATGTTGCTCGATAACGCAATTAGAGGAAAGCGTGATTCGGTTAGCATTTCCCCGATCGAGAAAGATAGAATTCGTTCTTATTTGCATGGGCTTAAAACTGCCATCGACTCTTCAAATTTCAGCGAATCGAAGCGTACTTCCTTGCTAGAAAAACTCGCTGAATTTGAAAGAGAGCTAGACAAACGTCGAATGAGCCTGTTCGCCGTAACTCGATTGACGTTTGAGATATTGGCCGTCCCAGGTGGCCTTTGGGCCTCCTACGAGGTCGCAGCCAAACTTATTACTAATATCAATCAGGTAGTTGGAGAGGCAAAGGCAGTCGATAACGAAAATAGGTTATTAGCGCTTCCAGAAGCTCCTAGGGCTCTCTTGCCGCCGCGCCCGATCGATGTACCCGCGACGAAATCAGAACTTTTCAAGCGCGATGAGATGGACGATGAAATTCCATTCTAGACTTTAGATCAAATTCGGAGGCGATTGAGTCATTCTCCATGGGCGGGCTCGACCCGCCCATCCAGGAAACAGAACTTAAGCCTGTTACGCTGGATGGCCGGCTCGGTGGCCGGCCATGGTGAGATTGCCCTAATATGAATTCGAAAATGCTCTAGACGGTCGCCTTCGCGATCAATCTGCGCAGGAATTTTTCGCACGCTTCATATTCGGAAAGCGCGCAGAATTCGTCCGGCTTGTGCGCCTGATCGATCGAGCCCGGCCCGCAGATCACCGCGGGAATGCCATAGCGCTGGAACTGGCCCGCTTCGGTGCCATAGGCCACCGCCTCGATCCGGTTGGCGCCGGTGAGTTCGCGCGCCAGCGCAATCGCGGGCGAGTTCTCGTCCATCACCAGGCCCGGATAATCCGCCACCAGTTCGGTGTCGAAGGCCGCGCTGGCGGCGCGGCGCCTGTATTTGGGCGCCAATTCTTCTCTCACGCGGTGCTCGACTTTTTCCACGATCGCCTGCGGATCGCGGTCGGGCAGGTTGCGGTATTCCCAAGTCACCAGCGCGTGCCCGGCCAGGATGTTGGTGGCGGTGCCGCCCTCAATCATGTTCGCTTGCACGGTGGAATGTGGGGGATCGAAGCGGGGATCGGCATCGGCGCGAAGGCCGGTCCATACCTCATCCAGCAGGGCGACGAATTCCCCCGCCATCATCACGGCGTTGGCGCCTTTCTCCGGCGCGCTGGAATGATGCTCGTGGCCCTGGCAGCGCGTGGTCAGCACCGCGCCGCCCTTGTGCGCACCGACCACCGTCATCAGGCTGGGTTCGCCGATTACGGCCAGCGCCGGCTTGATGCCGGCATTTTTCAGGTCATCCAGCAGTGTGAGCACGCCGGAGCAGCCGATCTCTTCGTCGTAGGAGAGCGCGAAATGGATCGGACGCTTGAGCCTGGTCTTGGCGATCTCCGGCAGCAACGACAGCGCCACGCCGATGAAGCCTTTCATGTCGCAGGCGCCGCGGCCGAACAATTTCCCGTCCCGCACTTCGGGCTTGAACGGATCGGATGACCAATCCTGCCCATCCACCGGCACCACGTCGGTATGGCCGGAAAGGACATAGCCGCCATCGCCTTCCGGCCCGAAGGTGGCGAAGAGATTGGCCTTGGCGCGGCTGTCGTCATAGGCGCGGCGGCAGCGGGCGCCACGCGCTTCCAGCAGCTCCTGTGCGTAATCGATCAGCGCGAGATTGGAACCGCGGCTGGTGGTGTCGAAGCCGATCAAGGTTTTGATCAGGTCGAGCGACGAATTCATCATCCTTCGCGCGAAACCGGATTGCCGATGATGGTGAGGAATTCCCGCCGCGTCACGTCATTCTCGCGGAAAGCACCCAGCATGGTGGACGTGACCATGGTGACGCCGCGCTTGTGGACACCGCGGGTGGTCATGCATTGATGCGCCGCCTCGATCACCACCGCCACGCCCTTGGGCTCCAGCACTTTCTGGATGCAGTGGGCGATCTGGGCGTTCATCTTCTCCTGAACCTGCAAGCGGCGGGCGAAGGCGTCCACCACGCGGGCGAGTTTGGAGATGCCCACCACCCGGCGCGACGGCAGATAGCCGACATGGGCGCGGCCGATGATGGGCGCCAGATGATGCTCGCAATGCGATTCGAAGCGGATGTCTTTGAGGATCACCATGTCGTCATAGCCGGCCACTTCCTCGAAGGTGCGGGCGAGATAGGCTTCCGGGTCCTGGTCGTAACCGGAGAACCAGTCCTCATAGGCCTTCGCCACGCGGGCCGGCGTGTCGGCCAGGCCTTCGCGGTTGGGGTCATCGCCTGCCCAGCGCAAGAGGGTGCGGACCGCCTGTTCGGCGTCCTCGCGGCTGGGCCGGTTGGGCACGGTTTTTGCGCAAGGCGCGTTGAAGTCGATCTTGGCCATTTGCTGTCCGATCCGATAATTGAGCTAAGACCCTCGCGATTAACGCCCGGAAAGCGGACGCGATTCAACCGCGCGTTCAGAATGGCTTAATGGATCCGCCGCTCTTCGTAGGGGCTTTCCAGCAGAAAGAGCGGGATTTCCGCCTCAAAATCCTCGCCGGAGGCTGCTTTCATCTGATAGCGCCCGCTCATCAGGCCGGACGCGGTCTCGAGTGGACAGCCGCTGGTGTATTGAAAACGCTCGCCCGGGGCGATCACCGGCTGGGCGCCCACCACGCCCGGACCGCGTATTTCCTTCACCCGGCCGGAACCGTCCACGATGTTCCAATAGCGCGAGAGAAGCTGGACCGGCTCCTGCCCACGATTTTCGATGGTGACAGTGTAGGACCAGACATAGCGGTCGCCTTCCGGGTCGGATTGGTCGTCCAGATAGGCGGGCGTCACCGCGACAAAGATCGAGCGGGTCTGGCGTTCGTACATGATTCGATTATCGGGCGAGGGGATTGGCCACGCAAGTCACATCGTTGTCACGGTTAATGCTTGTTCGTTGACCCCTCCGGCCTCCGCATCGCAAGCGTGGCTCACGGCCATCTCCCCTGCCGGCGCGCTTACGCGCGCGCAGGGGAGGGAGGTCAGGACCAAGCTTCAACAGCGTTAGCGCGGCTCGACGGTCACTTCGGTTTTCACCGAGTTGGCGATGAAGCATTGCTCATGCGCCTGATGATGCATTTCGGTCAGCGTAGCGCCGTCGGGCGCGGTTTCGAACGTCACCTTGGGGTGAAGGACGGTGCGGGTAATCCACAATTTTCCACCCTCCTTTTCCATGAAGCCCACCGCGTCATCGTCATAGGACAGGACCGTGAGCTTCTTCTTGGCCGCGATCGCGAGGAAACTCAGCATGTGACAGGAGGACAACGCCGCCACCAGCATGTCCTCGGGATCGCCCTTGCTGGCATCGCCCTTGTACGCGGCGGCGGCGGAAAAAGTCACCGCCTCGTCCTTCTTGAAGATGATCTGATGATTGCGGGGATAGGCGTCATAGGTGAAGGGCGCGTCACCCTTTCTCCAGGTGAGCGTGATTTTGTGTTCAGACATGGGAACTCCTCCTGATCGACAGGAATATAGGCGCTCTCTTCAGCCGGCGAAGCCCGCCGCCGGTATGGCCGCCATGAAGAAAAGGCATCAGGCCGCTTTTATGGCCTGTTCCAGGTCCTCGCAGACATCATCGGCGTCTTCCAATCCCACCGACAGGCGCAACAGGCCCGGCGTCACACCCAGTTCGGCGCGCGCTTCGGGCGTGAGCTTGAAATGGGTGGTGGTTTCGGGATGGGTGATCAGGCTTTTGGCGTCGCCCAGATTGTTGGAGATATCGATAAGGTTGAGCGCGTTGGAAAGGTTGAACGCCGCTTTCTTGCCGCCTTCCACCTCGAAGGCCACCATGCCCCCGCCGCTGTCCATCTGGGTGCGGGCGAGATTGTGTTGCGGGTGATCGGCGCGGAAAGGATAGAGCACGCGCGTCACCTTGCGCTGAGCGGCCAGGAAGTCGGCCACGCGCTCGGCGTTCTCGGCATGCGCCTTCATGCGCAGTTCCAACGTCTCCAGGCTCTTGAGATGCAGCCACGCCGTGAAGGGCGCGATGGAAGGCCCGGTGTTGCGGATCCAGGGCTGAAGATATTTTTCCAGGAACTCCTTGGTGCAGCAGACCACGCCGCCCAGGGCGCGGCCCTGGCCGTCGATATATTTGGTCGAGGAATGAACCACGATGTGGCAACCGAACTCGATCGGGCGCTGCACCGCGGGACTGGCGAAGGCGTTGTCCACCAGAACCTGGGCCTGGGCTTGGTCGGCGATTTTGGCGACGGCCCTGAGATCGACGATGGACAGGGTGGGATTGGACGGCGTTTCCAGGAACAGGATGCGGGTCTTGGGCGTGATCGCCGCTTTCCATTGATCGAGATCGCCGCCATCCACCAGCGTGTAGCCGATGCCGAAGCGGGGAAGAATTTCCTTTACCACATGCAGGCAGGAGCCGAACATCGCTTTGGCCGCCACCACATGATCGCCGGTCTTGAGCGCCGACAACAGCACGCTTGACACCGCCGCCATGCCGGTGGAGGTCGCCTGGGCCACTTCCGAGCCTTCCAGGGCCGCCATCCGCGATTCAAACATGGTGACGGTGGGGTTGGCGTAGCGGGAATATTGATAGCCGCCGATCTCGCCCTTGAAGCGGGCCTCGGCTTCCTCCGCATTCTCATAGGCATAGCCGGAGGTGAGAAACAGCGCCTCGGAGGTTTCCTGGAAGGGCGTGCGCATGGTGCCGCCGCGCACCGCCAGGGTGCGCCGCTTCCATTTGCCCGTTTTCTTGTTGGTCGCCATGTCGGAAAACGCCTTTGCCCGAATATGATGTTTGGCCGGCCGCTCGCCTGAACTCGCGGCGTTCGCCGCTCGAAATGGTCCACCGGACCATTTCGCCCGCTCTGCGGTCGCGGCTCAGGGGTTGTGGCGCGGTTGCGGGGAGGGCGTCAAGCTCATTAAAGTCGCGGCCGACCAGCGGATTTCGAGAGGATATGAAGCGCCTTTACATCCTGCGCCACGCCAAGGCCGCAGCTGCCGAGCCGGGCCAGGATGACCATGCGCGCGCGCTCACCGTGCGCGGCATTGCCGATGCCGAAGCCATGGCGCGCTATCTGCGCAAGAACGAGGCCAAGCAGGACCGCGTGTTGATCTCGACTTCGGCCCGCACCATCCAGACCGCCGATCTGGTGTTGCGTGAACTAGCGGGGCCGCCCCGTGCCGATTACCGGGACGGGCTTTATCTGGCGAGCGCCGTGAAGATCCTGGCGATGCTGAAGACGCTTCCCGGCAGGCTTTCCGAGGTCATGGTGGTGGGGCACAATCCGGGACTGGAGGAACTGGCGGCGCTTCTGGCCCGCGAGCCGGTGAGACGCAAGGAGCGCGAGCGGCGCGGCGAGCTGGACGAGAAATTTCCCACCACGGCCTTGGCGGTGCTGGATTTCGACATCGACCGCTGGCGCGACCTCAAGCCGGAAACCGGTAAACTCGCGGATTTCGTAAGGCCGAAAGACCTGTAAATTTAAATCGCCAGACGCCGGGGATTGACGGCCAGCGTCTTCCAGCCGAACGCTACTTCGCCCACGTCCTGGCCGCCCAACATTGCCCTACGCTCGGCTATGCGCGACCCGCCCATCGCTTCATAGAAGAAGCAGGCGTGGTTTTGCGCATGACTCCAGATCAGGCAGGAATGGAAGGCGCGCGCTTGCAGCGCCGCGAAGGCGCCATGCAGCAACGCGCGGCCTACGCCCATGCCGAGGAAATCGGGATCGACATAAAGCGTATAGACCTCGCCATCGAAGCCCAGTCCGCGGTCACGCGCCGCGCCGAACCCGGCCAAGCCCAGCACACCATGGCGCGGCGCTTCCGCCGCCAGCACGGCGCCGCGGCGGATGGCGCGCTCAAGGCGGGAGGCATGCATTTCCACCGACATGTTGGCGAGCAGGCGATGCGGCAGAATGGCGGCGTAGGCGTCCTGCCAGGCCGTGACATAGATGCGCGCCAAGGGGACCGCATCTCCGGGACGCGCCAGTCTCAGACTCAAGGCGGCATCGCTCATGGGCGAGAGCGTGTCCCAACAAAATCCGCGCAGCAAGCATTAAATCTTCACACGCGCTCTTGCGCACAAACGCTTATCGACACAGCCGAGGTCATCCTCCCCTTTGGCGCGAAGCGCCTAAAAGGGGAGGTGGCCGTAGCGGCGCTTGCGATGCGGAGGCCGGAGGGGTTAACCGAGAAGCGGCGTTTCCTGGATTCGCGCGAAGAATTTCGCGTTCTGTTCTCCGCCTTGCGTATAATGTTTGGCGTTGGTGAAGTCCGCAATCTTGGCGAAATTGGCGGCGACATCGTCGCAGGTCGCCTTGTGGCCCAGATTGATGCCATCGGTTTCTTCCAGCCGCGCGGCGGCAAACACGCCGGCGGCGGCGGTCAAGATCATGCCGGTGGGCGCTTCGTCCGACGCCAGATAGGCTACCGCGGGCGTGACATATTCGGGCTTGAGCATCTCCAGCACCGCGGGCGGCATCAGATTTTCCGTCATGCGGGTGGCTGCGACCGGGCAGATCGCGTTCACTTTGATATTGTCCTTGTCGCCTTCCAGCTTCAGCGAATTCATGAAGCCCACCAGCGACAATTTCGCCGCACCGTAATTGGTCTGACCGAAATTGCCGTAAAGCCCGGTGGACGAGGTGGTGACGACGATACGGCCATATTTCTGCGCCCGCATAATGGGCCAGATGGCATGCGCGGGCTTCACCGTGCCCATCAAATGAACATTCATCACCGCTTCGAAATCCTTGAGCTCCATCTTGGCGAAGCTCTTGTCACGCAGGATGCCGGCATTGGCGATCAGGATGTCGATGCGGCCCCATGTGTCCATGGTCTGCTTGACCAGATGCGCCACGCCGGCATCGTCGGTGATGGAAGCGCCGTTGGCGATGGCTTCGCCGCCCGCCGCCTTGATTTCCTTCACCACGGCTTCGGCGGCGGCGGAATTGCCGCCCGTGCCGTCCACCGAGCCGCCCAGATCGTTGATCACCACCTTGGCACCGCGCTTGGCCAATTCCAGCGCATGGGCGCGGCCCAACCCGCCGCCGGCGCCGGTGATGATGGCGACCTTGTCCTTGAAGCTGATGGCCATGGGAATCTCCTGCAAAGCGGCGTTGGTCACGATGGCGTGGCGGCCACGGCACGGTCAAGCAGGCTTCGGCCCTTGAACCAGGACGCGGCGGGATGCTCGATGAAAGTGGCCAAAAGTCCGCCCCAGATCGTGCAAGCCACCACCAGCCCCAGCGGCTCCAGCCACCAGGAGAGGCTGATGAAGGTGGTGCTTAGCAGCGGTGTCATGGGCGGGGGATAAAGCCGCTGCTCGAATACCCGGATCATCAAGAGCCAGAAAGTCTGGCCGATATAGACGGCATAGGACCAGCGCCCCAGGATTTGCGGGATTTTGGTCTTGAGGGCCTCGGCCAGAAGGCCGCGGTCGAACGAGAGCGCCAGGACCAAGGTCATCATGGGAAGCGCGGTCCAGATATCCATCACCGTGTGCGACCAGCCGGTGTCATAAATGGCGTAAAGCAGAGCCCCGAACACCACGAGCTGGATCAGGGAATGGGCCCAATCGGGCAGGCGGTCGCGCGGTTTCCAGTCCCGATAGAGAACGGCAAATCCCACGCCCAAGGAAAAATCGGCCAGCCCGCGCAGCACGCCATTGTGATAGGTGATGTCCAGGCCCACATGCGCGCCGGAAGTGAGATCGAGCGCAGTCAGAGTGATGACGCCCGCGGCAATCAGAAGAAACCCGCGCCAGATGCGGCCGTTAGCCAGCCACAAGAGCAGCGGAAACATCAGGCATAGCGCCCATTCCACGCTCACGAACCATGAGACGCCGTTCCAGGTCAGCCGGTCCATCAGGTTCCAGCCATGGACCAGGAAAAGAGAAAGGAAGAAGCCCTTCACGCTCACATCTTGGTGGTAGCGCAGGTCGAAAATCGAGCGATAGCCGCCGGCATGCGCCAGAATGCGGGTGACGATCACTACCGCCAGTACCGTCAGCAGCATGAACAGATGCAGCGGATAAAGCCGCGTCAGGCGGGCTTTCAGGAATTGGCCATAGCCTTCGCGGGTGAAAAGCTTGGTCAGCCTTTCGCGATAGACATGGGTGAGGATGAATCCCGACAGACAAAAGAAGAATTCCACCCACAGATAACCGCGCGCCGCCAGAAGATCGAGCGGCCAGAAATTGCGGTAGCCATGGCCTTCGCTGAAGTGAAACATCACCAGCACCAAAGGCGGAAAGGCCCGCGCGCCGGCCAATGCGCGAATTTCAGTAGGTTTGGTCATTTCATGCGCCCCTGCGCGCAATCTAGCGCGCTCAAGGGTCCGTGTCGTGCGCGAATCAGATAGCTTGACCATAAGTCTTCATGCTTCGACAGGCTCAGCATGAGGAGGACTTCCTCACCCTGAGCTTGTCGAAGGGTGAGGCTTACGCGGCCATGAGCGAAAACCTGCTGGTGCATCTTCAGTCGGTTCTGGGTATCGCGGCGATCATCGCGCTGGCTTGGCTCTTTTCGGAAGATCGCCGCGCTTTCCGGTTCCGCATGGTGGGGGCGGCGCTTTTGCTGCAGTTGGCGATCGCGCTGCTGCTGTTGAAATTTCCGCCCGCCCGCGCCGTGCTGTTGGGCCTGAACCGAGTGGTGGATGCGCTCAGCCAGGCCACCACCGCGGGCGCCACCTTTGTCTTTGGCTATGTCGCAGGAGGCGTCACGCCTTTTTCCGTCAGCAATCCCCGCGCGCTGACCAGTTTCGCTTTCGGCATCCTGCCGCTGGTGATCGTGATCTCGGCTTTGTCGGCGCTGCTCTGGTATTGGCGGATCCTGCCTTTGGTCGTCCGCGGCATCGCCTTTGTGCTGCGAAAGGCTTTAGGCCTGGGCGGGGCCACCGCGCTCGCCTCGGGCGCCACCGTCTTCTTCGGCATGATCGAGGCGCCGCTGCTGATCCGGCCTTGCCTCGCCAAGATGACCCGCACCGAGCTTTTCATCCTGTTCAGCGTGGGGCTGGCCTCGGTGGCCGGCACCATGTTTGTGCTCTATGCCGCTGTGCTCAAAGACGTTTTGCCGGATGCGCTGGGCCAGGTGTTGGTGGCATCGATGATGGCGTTGCCCGCCGCGGTGATGATCGCGCGGGTGATGGTGCCGGGCGACGCCGCCACCGAGGAAGCACCCAGTGAGTTGGGGTATCGCTCCAGCATGGATGCCGTAGCCAAGGGCACCGAAGACGGACTAAAAATCTATCTCCAGATCATGGCGCTTCTGATCGTGATGATCGCCCTGATCGCGCTGGCCGACCATATTCTCAGCGCGCTGCCGCCATTGGGCGGGGCACCGATCACCTTGGAACGCATCCTGGGTTTTCTGTTCGCTCCGTTGGCCTGGCTTTATGGCGTGCCCTGGCATGAGGCCGGCGCGGCCGGCAGTCTCTTGGGCACCAAGACCATCATCAACGAATTGGTCGCCTATCTCCAATATGCCGGGTTGCCCAAAGGCACGCTCGATCCCCGCTCCGGCCTGATCATGGTCTATGCGCTGTGCGGTTTCGCCAATTTCGGCAGCGTGGCGATCCTGATCGCCGGCATGAGTGCGTTGATGCCGGAACGGCGGACCGAGATCGTGCCGCTGGCCCTGCGCGCCATGGTGTCGGGAACCTTGGCGAGCGGACTTTCCGCGGCCATGATCGGGCTTCTCACCTGAGACCAGCCCCCTAATGCGCCTATTCGCGATTTTGTTGAGTTTGGTTCTGATGGGGTGCGCGGCCACGCGTGCGCCCATCGGAAATGAGTCGGCGGGAAACGAGAATGTGACGCCGCATTTGTCGGAAGACGTGTTGGTGGCGCGTGACGGCGCCCGGCTGCCGTTGCGCGAATGGGACGCGGACGGTGAGCTCAAAGCCGTGATCATCGGCCTTCACGGCATGAGCGATTACTCCAACGCCTTTGACGGCCCCGGCAAGGAATGGGCCAAGCGCGGCATCACGACCTTGGCGATCGACCAGCGCGGCTTCGGTCGCTCCGACAATCCCGGCCTGTGGGCGGGAAGCGAAGCGATGCGGCACGATCTCGACGATTTTGCCGCCGCCGCGCACGCGCGTTTTCCTGGCGTGAAAGTCTTCGCTTTGGGCGAAAGCATGGGCGGAGCGGTGCTGCTCACGGCATTGGCTTCACCCGAGCCGCCTGCCATCGACGGGGCGATCCTGGTGTCGCCCGCGGTCTGGTCGCGCTCCGACATGCCCATGCTCTATCGCGTGGCGTTGTTCCTGGTGGCGCATCTGACGCCAGGCGTCATCCTCACCAATTCGGCCGCCCGCCATGTCGTCACTGTGGTGCCATCGGACAATGTGCCCATGCTGATTGCGCTGGGCCGCGACCCGCTGTTCCAGAAGAAAACCCGCGCCGATACGCTGTTCGGTCTGGTCAATCTGATGGACGAAGCGCGCCGCGCCGCCGGCGATATCAGGAATGCACCGCCTATCCTGTTCCTGCATGGCGCCAAGGACCAGGTGATCCCGCCCAAATCCGCTGCCGCCGCGATTGCCGCGTTGGATGGTCATGCCGACGCGCGCGAATATCCCAACGGCTATCACATGCTGCTGCGCGATCTCGAAGGAACCAAAGTTCAAGACGATGTGGCGGATTGGGTGCTGGCGCACTGAGTGAAACTCACCGGAAACGTTCATCCGTTCGAGCCGTTATCGGGAAACAGAGTTTCCGGAGAGAAAAATGGATCAGAAGAAAAAACCCGATCTGCGCGACGGCATCACCTCCACCACCGTCACCAATACTCAATCCCGCATGGCGGGCGGCGTCGACAATCCCAACGTCTCGGTGGACGAGAATCCGCATCTGGTGAAACCGGGTCCAGATCAACGCTCGCCTGAAGGCCAGGGCAGCAAGGGCGACTAGCGAACTCCGTTCCACAAACGGCACAGGGAAGCGAATTCGACATCGCTTCCCTGTTTTTGCCCGGCCTGAAATCAGCGCTTCTTGGCTTTCGCCCGGGCTGGTTTGGGCGCGGGTGGCGGGGCTTCCGCTTCCTTGGCCAGGCGCAAGGCTTTCAGCCGCGCCGTCTTCGCGTCAAAGGCGGCGCGCTCTTTGGCGATTTCGGCCCAGACCAGCTTGTCGCGCTGTTCCGAGGCGGTGAAAGGTGGCTTGGGATCTGCCATGCGGGTTTCTAGCATGGCTCGTTCCCCTGCGAAACCGCACCAGATTGTCAAACGCCCTTACAAACCCGATAAGGAGCCTATGGAGAGGCTCCATCGCGCCGTCAATATCGCGGATTTGCGCGGCCTGGCCAAAGCGCGGCTGCCGGCGGTGGTATTCGATTATCTGGACGGCGCGGCCGACGACGAGACCACGCTCAGGGACAATTGCCAGGCCTTCAAGAACTGGATTTTCCGCCCCCGCCATGGGGTTGAAATCGAAGCGCTGGATCTCGGCATCACAGTCATGGGGCAAAGGCTGGAATGGCCGGCTTTGTTGGGCCCTATCGGTTACAGCGCCCTGATGCATCCCCATGGCGAAGTGGGGGTGGCTAGAGCCGCAGGGAAGGCCGGGACCGGCGCCGTCCTTTCCACCATTTCCGGCGCGCCGATGGAGACTTTGGCCGCCACCGGCACGCCCACTTTCATGCAAATCTATCTTCTGGCGGGGCGCGAAGCTGGCGAGGCGACTGTGGCGCGCGCCGAGGCCTGCGGCGTCAAGGGCCTATTCCTCACCGTGGACACGCCGGTGGCGGGTTTGCGCGAGCGCGATTTCCGCAATGGCATGAACGAACTGATGGGCACGAATTTCTTCGCCAAGCTTCCCTATGCCGGCGATGTCTTGATGCATCCGGGCTGGCTCGCCACCTACCTCGCCGGCTATCGCATGACGCATCTGCCCAATGTGGTGACCGACGAGGGGCCCTTGCCGCTCACGGACGTGGCCAAGGTCCTGTCGCGCTCGGTGGTGACGTGGAGCGATCTCGACTGGATTCGCCGGCAATGGAAGGGCCCTATCGCTATCAAGGGCATTCTCACCGGCGATGATGCACGGCGCGCCTGCGACGGCGGCGCCGACGCGGTGGTGGTATCCAATCATGGCGGACGGCAATTGGACGGCGTGGCCGCCAGCCTTGACGCGCTGCCTGAAGTGGCGCGCGCGGTGGGCGAGCGCTGCCAGGTGCTGATGGATGGCGGCATCCGCCGCGGTGGCGACATCGTCAAGGCGCTGGCGCTGGGTGCGGACGCCGTGCTGATCGGGCGCGCCTATGCCTATGGATTAGCGGCGGGCGGTGAGCCCGGCGTGAGCCGGGCCATCGCCATCCTCAAGGCCGATCTGGTGCGCACCATGACGCTTCTGGGTTGCGCATCGCCGGCCGACCTGGACGCGAGCTATCTGCAGCGCCGCTAGAGCATGATTCGCCCGGATGCGAACCGCCTGCGCCGGGGGGATTTTGTGCCCCGGCGTGCTTCGCACGCCAATTCGGTTAATGCGCGGCAAAGCCGCGCGGTGGCAGGAGAAGGGCGAAGGCCGTAGCGGTGCCCTACGGACGAGCCCGAAGTTTATCCTCCGGCCGCGCTTTGCGCGGACCGGGAGGACGAACCGAAGTTTATCCTCCGGCCGCGCTTCGCGCGGACCGGGGGGACGCAAAAGAGCCCGGCCCCTTCGGGGTTGCGTTCTGGCGGGCGCCCGCTGTGTCGCGGCGCTCGACC
>Ga0134126_10004792_pt1 | contig 16924 bp, 11 predicted proteins | sample KB31752_FD_96881 | JGI IMG/M metagenome (GOLD analysis project Ga0134126, IMG submission 96881) | Terrestrial soil microbial communities with excess Nitrogen fertilizer from Kellogg Biological Station, Michigan, USA - KB3-175-2 | ecosystem: Environmental > Terrestrial > Soil > Unclassified ...
AGGCGCCGGCCGCGCGGCTCGCAACGATTGTCGCAGCCGGCGAAGCGGTGGTGCCTTTCACCTCGGGTATCCTCATCGGCATCGGCGAGACGCGCGAGGAACGCATCGACGCGCTCCTCGCGCTGCGCGCTCTGTATGAGCGCTACGGGCATATCCAGGAAATCATCATCCAGAATTTCCGCGCCAAGCCGGATACCAAGATGGCGAGCGCGGCAGAGCCCGATCTCGCCGATCATCTTTGGACGATCGCCATCGCGCGATTGATCTTCGGCGGCGCGATGAACATCCAGGCGCCGCCCAATCTCGCGACCGGCGAACTGCCGCGCCTTGTCGCGGCCGGCATCAATGATTGGGGCGGCGTCTCGCCGGTGACGCCTGATCACGTGAATCCGGAGCGGCCTTGGCCCGCGCTCGACGCGCTTTCGCGCGAGACCGAAGCCGGCGGCAAGGTCCTGGTCGAGCGGCTGGCCATCTATCCGGCCTATGCCGCGCAAGCCGAGCACTGGCTCGCGCCGACAATTCGTACCGCTGTCTTGCGCGCTTCCGATGCCGAGAATTTCGCCCGCGCCGATGAATGGATGCCGGGCGCGAAACTGACGCCGCCGCCGATGCCCGCGCTACGCGACAGCAGCAACCTCGCGCCTATCCTTGATCGTGCCGCGACGGGCCGTGCTCTCAACGAAAGCGACATCGTCGCACTCTTCGCTGCACGCGGGGCTGACTTCGCTGCCGTCTGCAATGCCGCCGATACGCTGCGCGCGGAAACCAGCGGCTCGAGCGTGAGCTATGTCGTTACGCGCAATATCAACTACACCAATATCTGCTATTTCCGCTGTAAGTTCTGCGCCTTCTCCAAGGGCAAGCTCAGCGAGAATCTGCGCGGCCGGCCTTACGATCTCGATCTCGACGAGATCGCGCGCCGCGCCATTGAAGCCTGGGAACGCGGCGCGGTCGAGGTCTGCCTGCAAGGCGGCATTCATCCCGATTACACCGGCGCGACTTATCTCGCGATCTGCCGGGCGATCAAAGACGCGGTGCCGGGCATGCATGTGCATGCTTTCTCGCCGCTGGAGATCACGCAAGGCGCGGCGACGCTCGGCATCTCGATCGAGGAATTCCTGACCGAGCTGAAAGAAGCCGGTCTCGGCTCGCTGCCCGGCACGGCGGCGGAAGTGCTCGACGACAAGGTCCGCGCGATCATCTGTCCAGACAAGGTGAAGACGGCGCAATGGCTGTCGGTGGTCGAGACCGCGCATCGCGTCGGTCTCAAGACGACCGCGACGATCATGTTCGGCCATGTCGATCATCCCCGGCATTGGGCGCGGCATCTCCTCCATCTGCGACAGCAGCAGGAGACGAGCGGCGGCTTCACCGAATTCGTGCCGCTGCCCTTCGTGCCGATGGAGACGCCGATCCATTTGCGCGGCGGCTGCCGCCTTGGTCCGACCTTCCGCGAGGCCGTGCTGATGCATGCGGTCGCACGGCTAGCGCTGCATCCGGTGATCCCGAATATCCAGACCTCCTGGGTGAAGATGGGACCGGAAGGCGCGGCCGTCTGTCTCAATGCCGGCTGCAACGATCTTGGCGGCACGCTGATGAATGAGAGCATCACCCGCGCCGCCGGCGCTTCGCATGGTCAGGAGATGCCGCCCGAAGCGATGGAGCGGATCATCCGCGATCTCGGGCATGAGCCGTGGCAGCGCACGACGCTTTATCAAGCAGCGCCCGCGGAGCGGCAGCGTGCATCCTTCAACGCGGCGCCGCTGGCGCCGCCAATCGATACACCGGCTCGCCGTTACGAGCGGGCAGAGACATAAGGGAGGCTGAGATGGAATACGGCATTCAACTCGCGACGTCGGCGCATCATTGGAAAGTCGTGAAGCGCGCCGAGGAGATGGGCTTCACCCATGCCTGGTTCTACGACACGCATCTGCTGAACGCCGAGGTCTTCGTCGCCATGGGTGCGGCGGCGGTCACCACTAGCAAGATCAAGCTCTGCACCGGCGTGCTGATCCCGTCGAACCGCATCGCGCCGGTCGCGGCAAGCGCCCTCGCCTCGCTCAATGCGCTGGCGCCGGGCCGCATCGTCATGGGTCTGGGCACCGGCTTCACCGGCCGCCGTACCATGGGCCTGCCCGCGATCACCCTGGCACGGCTCGAAGAATACCTTCGTGTCGTTGAGGCGCTGCTGCGCGGCGAGACTGTCGAATGGCACGAGGATGGCACCCATAAGGTCCGCTTCCTCAATCCCGAGAAGGGCTACATCAACATCGACGATCCGATCCCGGCGCATATCTCGGCCTTCGGCCCGAAGGGCCGTGATCTCGTCGCCAAGCTCGGCACCGGCTGGCTCTCGGGCGGCGGCAAGCCGCCGCAATCGGCGGCCGCGCTCGAAGCAATGAAGAAATCCTGGACCGCAGCCGGCCGCGACGTGAAAGACCTCTATTCCACGACCTTCTGCGCCGGCGCGATCCTGCGACCGGGCGAAGCCGCCGACAGCGCGCGCGCCAAGGCGCAGGCCGGCCCGTCGATCACCATGTTGTTCCACGATTACGCCGAGCATGACGACCTCGGCTCGATCATCAAGCCGCTGCCCTTCCTGAAGCCGCTCTATGACCGCTATCTCGAAATCTATAAGGGCTATCAGCCGGCGGATGCGCGCTACCTCACCAATCATCGCGGCCATCTGATGTTCCTGCGGCCGGAGGAAGATCAGCTTCTCTCCGCCGATCTCATCCGCAACATGACGATGACCGGGCCGCAGGAAGAGTTGGTCGAGGGCGTCAAGGCTTTCAAGGCGGCGGGCTTCAGCCAGCTCGCGATCCATCTGCGCAACGGGCACGAGATGGAGATGCTCGAGGATTGGGGCAAGGTGATCGAAAAGGCCGCCTAGACGGCGGCAGACGAGCGACGTAGAAGAGCGGTAATAACGGGAGATTCACATGAAGATCTGCTTCTTTAACGATTACCGTCTCGGCGTCGTCAAAGGCGACACTGTCGTCGATGTCACCGACGCGGCGAAGGACATTCCGCATACCGGGCCGCATAACCTGATCAACGGGCTAATCGAGCGCTGGGGCGATTACAAGAAGAAGATCGAAGACGCCGCCAATAGCGGCAAGGGCGTGCCGGCGAGTTCCGTCAAATTCCGCGCCCCCGTGCCGCGGCCGAGCAATATCGACTGCATGGCGGTCAACTACATGGAGGACGGCACGCGCAAGGAACCGGCACCGATCAACGCCTTCATGAAATCATCGAATGGCATCATCGGCGATGGCGACACGATGGTGCTGCCCGACGTGCCGGCGACAGTCTTCGAAGGCGAGGCCGAGGTCGCGCTGATCATCGGCAAGCGTGCCACGAATGTGAAAGCCGCCGACGCGATGGCTTATATCTTCGGCTACGTCAATTTCATCGACGGCTCGGCGCGCGGCCTGCCCCCGGCGGGCAACACTTTCTATCAATCGAAGGCGCGCGAGACCTTCGCACCGATCGGGCCGTACATCGTCACGGCCGACGAGGTGAAAGATCCGCAGAACATCCAGATCAAGCTCTCGGTCAACGGCACGGTGAAGCAGAACTTCAACACCAACGACATGGCGCATAAGATTCCGCGCTGCATCGAGTTCATCAGCTCGATCCACACGCTGGAGCCGGGCGATGTTCTCGCCACCGGCACCAATCATCGCGGCCTCAACGCCTTCCAGGATGGCGATACGGTCGAGATCGAGGCCGAAGGTCTGGGCCGGCTGACCATTAAGGTGCGTGACGACCTGAAGCGCACCTGGTCGCGCGAAACCCGGCTGGAGCGCGAGCAGAAGGGTCACAAGGAAGTAACCGCGCCGCAATTGACCGGCAAATACAAGCCGGCCTGATCGGTCGGCGCTTAGGTAGCAGCCGCAAAGCGGCTGAGCGGGACGACGGCGCCAGCTTTGCTACGCATACGCGTCAGACAACGTCTATGCGGTAATCGGTGCCTTCCCAGCGCTGGTCGTTCTGCCAGTAAAGGGTCAGGACGACCGCATCGCCCGGCACCAGGCCTTCGGTATCGAGATCGGCCAGATGCGTGCCGAACGCCGTCACTCGTGTCGGCGTATCATCGATGCTCTGCCATCCATTGCCGCTCCAATGGATCATGGCCGGGCGCGGCAGCTCGATCCGCAGGATCTTGCCGGCGGCAAGCGTGCGGCATTTCTGATTGAGCCGCCAGACACGCAGCGACGAGCGCACGCCTTCGACCTGATAGCGTTGATAAGGCTGCGGCGGCATGTCGAAGACGCGTTCCTCGCGCAGCGAGCGCAGCAGCTTGATATGCTCGGCATGCGCCCAGACCAGCGGCATCGCCGAGCCTGACGGGCGGCCGCGGAACAGCTCGCGCTGCGGGATATCATCGCTGTCCCAGACCTGCTCCGGAAGGAGATGGCCGTCGCTCGCGAAAGCCTCCATCGCCGCAAGCAGATCTTCGGCGGCTGCGCGGTTGCCGGCCGCGATCTCGTAATGCGCGCGCTCGCCGGTCAGCAGCGGCCACGGCCGGCCGACACCGATGCCGTCGAAAGGCTTGCCGTCCTCGTGCTCGCCATAGCCATCGCCATTGTAGCGGTGCCAGCTCGGGCCGGCCGGCAGCTCGACCCGCAGCAGCGCATCGATGACACGGAGGGTGTTGCGGATGCGGGGATCGTCGGCGGCGCGCAGGCCGAAGCGGACCAGCGCCAATGCGTCAGGGCTGACCAGCAGCGCCGCCGGCTCGCGGCTTTGATCCGGCGGCCGATTCTTGATCGGCACGAAACCGCTGCTCGGCGAGCAAGCATCGGCGCTATCGGCCGGCGCGATGCGCACGTAGTAACCCTCGATGCCGAGCTCGCGCGCCAGCGCCGTATCCGTGACATAGATCCAGCGCTCGATCTGCTCGTTCCATGCATCGGCGGTCTCGCGCAGATAGGCCGCGCCCGCGGCTTCGTCGGCGTGATCGGCGATATCGGCGGCGGCGAGGAGCGCCGCGATCTCGACCGCGAGGGTGAAAGGCGAATAGCCCGAATCCTCCTCCCAGCGGTCCTGGCCGGTCACCGGCCCGTTCTGCATCACGAAAGCCACCGCCTTCTTCACCATCGGCCAATAGCGCCGTAATTCCGGCGCGGTCAGCCCGCCTTCGCGCCAGAGCAGATCGACCAGCAGCACCGGAAAGGCGCATTCATCCATCTGCACGCCGGTCCAATAGGGCTCGCCATCCAGCCAGCAATTCTGCGGCCAATGACCATCGGCTTCTTGGGTTGCTTCGAGCCAGCGCAGCACGCGGCGTGCATCATCGAGACCGCCGGCAGCGACAAGCGCGCCGGCGGTCTCGACCAGGTCGCGCGGCCAGACGAGATGATAGCCGCCGAGATCCTCATCGCCGCGCGCGAAGCCCCAGGGAATCGACAGGCTGGCGATGATGCCGCCGGCGAACGAGCCCGCCTCATGGGTGCGCAGCACGGCGGTGCTGATGCGATAGGTGTTGGCGCCGCCTTGGTATCGCTGCGCGTCGAGTGACAGGAGCTCAGCCTGCCATTCCTGCCAATCATCGGTGAAGGCGGCGAGCGCCGCATCGAAGCCATCGGCGAGGCTGCCGATGACGCGGTGTGCCGCCTCTTCGGCACGCCGGCCGAAGCCGAGCGCGATGATGAACTCGTTGCCGCAATCGGCGAGATCGATCTCGGCGGTAAGCGCGACATTGCCGCCGCGCGCCGAATCGTAGTTCCAGGTCAGCGCGAAATTGCGGCGTAGATCCTGCCAGCCATCGGAGACACCGACAAAGCCCACCGAGCGCGCGCGCCATGGCGCGGAGCAAGCCAACGCCATCGCATTGTCGCTGCCCTCGGCAAATAGCATCTCGTGGCCCTTATGGATGCCGAGCCAGGCTTCGTTATCGGCGCCGCGATTGACGAGATGCGGCGCGAGCAGCGCGAAAAGCCGATAGTCGCGGCCGCCATCGAGCGCGCGAAACGAAATCCGCTGCAGCACCACATCGCGCGCCGGATCGGACAGCACGGTCTTGTCGATGCGATAGCGACCGTCGGCGGCGACATTGGCGAGGGTAAAGGCGGGCACGCCGTCCTCGACCGGACGCACGGTACTGCGCGCGTGGCGTTTCTCTTCCGAGAAATAATCGCGGCCGTTGGTGACGATGAAGCCGAAATCGCGTGTGCAAGCGTAGTCGACGCGCGGATAATAAATCTCATTGAGGATGCCGTGGCTGATCGTGTACCAGACGCGGCTTTGCGGCGTGAGCGCCGTGCCGACCGCACTTTTGGCGCTGGATGTCCAGCGCGCCGGAATGCCAGGCCGACCGGGAGCCTCGCCGCCCATACGCTTCACCCGCTCGTGGCGCGCGGCAGGATGAAGCGCTCGACCGCCGCGGCGAAACCATCCTCATCGTTGGTCAAGGTGGTTTCGCGCGCTTCGCGCTTCACGGCATCGTTCGCATTGCCCATCGCGATGCTGAAACCGGTCTGGTGGAACATCGGCACGTCATTCTCCATATCGCCGAGCGTGACGATCGCGGTGAGCGGAACCCCGATTGTCTCGGCCAGTTCGCGCACCGCCAGGCCCTTATCGATACCGGGCGCGACGAAATCGAGATAATAGCGCTGCGAGCGCACTGCCATGGCGCGCGTTGCGAAATGCGCCCGCGCCTCGGCCTCGATGGCTTCGAGCCACGCAAAATTATCACTGACGCCGACGATCTTACCCGCCTGATCGATCACCGCGTCGAAATTCTCGACCGCATGCGGCCGCTGCTGCACCGTGATGGTTTCATGCGAGACATGCGCCCCGCCGAGATCGCGCGTCAGCCATTCCTGGCCCGTGAAGAGCCATACGCCGACTCCCTTTTGATCGAGAAAAGCGACGATCTCGCGCGCGACATCGCGCTCGATACTGCGCTGGTTGAGGATTTGCAGCGCCGGCGAGGCGATCGCGCCGCCGTTGAAGGAGGCGACCGGCACCGTGATGCCGAGCGACTCGACCAGCATGCGCAGCCCGAAGGGCGGACGGCTGCTCACGACCGTGAAACGGATACCGCGCGCATGCAGCGCCGCCACCGCCGCGCGTGTCCGCGCTGTCACACGTTTTTGCGACGTCACCAGCGTGCCGTCGACATCCGAAATCACCAGCGCGATGCCTGCCATGCCATTCCCTTGGGGTTCCTCCACACTGGTTGAACCATGTCCGAACGCATCAGGTTCCGGCGGCCTGCTTGTCGGCTGCGGCACGCTAATCTTACACTGCCCCTCGCCGGAAGGAGCGCCTGATGTCGCGACCCGATTACCGTCCGTTTTTGCCAAAACCGGGGCAATCGAAGATTGCCGGGCCAACGGCGCGCGCCCATGCGAATACGCGGCGGCAAAGCCCGCGCGCCCAGGAGTTCTTCGCGCAATGGGCGAAGTCGCTGGCCGAGCCGTTCAAGGGCATCACCACCGACGGCAATGCTGTTCCCGGACTCTATAAGCTCGAACCCAACGGCGCACCAGTTGCGGCGATGACCGACGCGGCCAAGGCTCTGCTTGGCCTGCTTACGGAGGCGCAACGCAACGCGTCGTGCTTTCCCGCCAATTCCAATACCTGGCGGCGCTGGCAGAACACCGAGAATTATTTCGAGGATTATGGGCTTCGGCTGGAGGAGATCACCGACGCGCAGCGCGAAGCCGTGCTCGCGATCTTGCGTGCCAGCCTCAGCGCCAAAGGCTATCAGATGTCGCGCGACGTGATGCGGCTCAATCGGTTCCTCGGCGATCTCGTCGGCGGGCCGGCGATCCTTGGCGAGTGGAGCTACAATTTCTGCCTCTTCGGCACGCCCTCGACCAGCGAGCCCTGGGGCTGGCAGCTTTTCGGTCACCATCTCAGCCTCAATTGCATGGTGATCGGCGGGCAGATGGTGCTGACGCCGACCTTCTGGGGCGCAGAGCCGAGCCATGCCGATGTCGGACCCTTCGCCGGCACGACGCTGTTCGAGGATGAAGAGCGCGCCGGCCTCACGCTGATGCGCTCTTTCTCGCCGGAGCAACAGCGCCGTGCCATCGTCGCGCATTCGATGGTCGGCGGCGACCTTCCACCCGGCCGGCGGCATTTCGCCGACAATCTCCACCTCGCCGGCGCGCATCAGGACAATCGCATCATTCCCTATGAAGGGATTACGGCCGCCGACATGTCGGCGGTGCAGCGCCGCAACTTGCTCGACCTCATCGGCCGCTACATCGCGCCGCTACCGGAGGGGCCGGAGAAGCAGCGCATGGCCGAGATCGAGCAGCATATGAACGAGACGCATTTCTGCTGGATCGGCGGCTTTGCCGAGGACAGCACCTTTTACTATCGCGTGCAGAGCCCGGTGGTGCTGATCGAGTTCGACCACCATATCGGCGTGTTCCTGACCAATGCCGAACCGGCGAAATTCCATGTCCACACCATCGTGCGGACGCCGAACGGCAACGATTACGGGCTCGATCTGTTACGGCTGCATTACGAGCAATCGCCGCATCATCAAGCGAAATAAAAGCTGAGCGCGTTCAGTCGTTGACGTGGTCGTGGCCGCCGATGCGGCCCGGCCGCCAATAGCCTTCGGCATAGATCTGGCTACGGTCGAAGCCGCGCTCCAGGAGCGCGTGGCGCTGGTTGCGCACGTTGCTGGTCTCGCCGATGACGATGGCGTGGCCCTTGCCCGGCGGGAGCGTGAAAGCCGCGAGCGTTTTCGACAGCAGATCGCTCGGCCCCGGCGCGGCGCCGTTGCGCAACAGCCATTGCAGCTTCACATCGGCTTGCGTCGCGAGCGCCTGCTTGTCCTCTTCCCCGCCGATTTCGATGAAGGCAAAGGCGCACGCGCCTTTCGGCAGCGCCTCGAGCAGCGCGAAGATCGCCGGCAGACAGGTCTCGTCGCCGAGAAAGAGATGCCAGTCGGCGTCGGGATTGAGAGCGATGCGGCCGCGCGGGCCGCGGATATCGATGACATCGCCCGGCTTCGCATCGAGCGACCAGCTCACGCCCGGCGTGCGATGGCCGTGCAGCACGAAGTCGACATCGATCAGCTTGCTCGCCGTATCGTAGCGGCGGATCGTGTAATGCCGCCGCGCCGGCTCGCCGCCCGGCTGCGGAATCTGCAGCACGATCTCCTGACCTGGCTTCGGGGTGAATTCTTCGAGGTTATCGCCGGTCAGCTGAACCCGGCGCATATGCGAGTTGATATCGAAGGCTTTGACGACCCGGAGCGTCCAGGGACGGCCGCGCCGCCGCTCGAGGTCGGCCTCGCTGAGCATCGGTCGGCCCGCCGCCGGCGCCGTCCCGCCCCGCACCCCTTCATCCGGCCCCGCCATGGGATCCCTCTTCTTCTCTTCCCAGAATTGCTCGAAAGAATATGGGACGCACCTGGCACCAAAGCAAACCGGCGGCGTTCGGCCGGTAATTCTTAATCAACTTTTACCTTCGAAAATCGGCGTCTCGCTTACGGCGAAAGGCGGCGTTTAGCCTACCCCTATGACGAAGCGTTTCGGCTCCGACCGGCAGCCACGGATGCGCCTGCTTTACGGCGGCGCGATCGCCATCCTTTTGGGCTTCGTCGCCATCGCCGGCTATTCCCTTATCGATGCCCGGAACGCGACACGCCAAAATGCGGTGCAGGCGGCAGAGAACCTCACGACGGCGCTGGCGCACGACATCGATCGCACCATCACGCTCTACGATCTCTCGCTGCAAACGGTCATCGCTGGGCTGAAACTGCCCCAATTGCCCGAGATGCCGCCGGCGGTACGGCAGGCCGTGTTGTTCGACGGCGCGGCCAGCGCCGACGGCTTTGGCGCGACTTTCGTCATCGACGAGAATGGCAATATCAAATTCGCTTCGAGACACTCGAGCGCGCAGGGTATGAATTTCGCCGACCGCGATTTATTCACCGTGCACCGAGACAATCCGAATGTCGGCCTCTATATCAGCGCGCCTTTCCGCTTGCAGATCAGCGGCGTCTGGGCTGTCGCTTTCAGCCGACGCATCGCGCATAGCGACGGCAGCTTCGCCGGCATCGTTTTCGGCTCCGTGAAGCTCGATTTTTTCAAGCGGCTCTTCGACCGCATCGATCTCGGCCCGCAGGGAACGCTCACGCTGATCCGCACCGACGGCCTCGTGCTGATGCGCAAGCCGTATATCGATCCGGCCAAGCCGCGTGTCGTGCCGGGTTTCAACCATTTCCGCGCCGCGCCTGCCGGCAGCTTCGAGGCCTCCGGTCAGATCGACGGCCGTAAGCGAATCTTCGTCTACCGCAAGCTCGGCAAGCTGCCGCTTGTCGTCGCCGCGGGACCAACCACCGAGGTTGTTTTCGCGGACTGGCAACGCAAAGCCGGTGCCACGATCATCCTGATGCTGGGGCTCGTCGCCATGGCATTTTGGCTCCTCCATCGGCTCACCGGCGAGTACCGCCGCCGCGCCGAGGCCGAGGCGCGTGCCATTGAAAGCGAACGTCGTCATAAGGTCATCGCCGAAGCGGAACGCGACGCCCGCGCCGCGCTCGAACGCTCGATGGCACAGGTCGAGGCTTCGATCAAAGAGCAGCGCCGCGCCGAGCTCGCCCTGCGCGAAAGCGAGCAGCGCTTCCGCGACTTTGCCGAAAGCTGCGGCGATTGGTGCTGGGAAACGGATGCCAATCATCGCTTCACCCTGTGCATCGCCAATGTCCACAATAAGAACAACAACCTGCCGGGCGATCCGATCGGCAAGACAAGTTGGGAGATCGCCGGCGCCGATACCGAGACGGACCCGATATGGCGCGCGCACAAGCAAGCGCTCGACTCGCGCCGAGCGTTTCGCCGCTTCCGCTATCCGCTGCGAACCGCCGATGGACAAAAGCTCCATTTGTCGACGAATGGCATCCCGGTTTTCGACGAGCACGGCGAATTTTCCGGTTATCGCGGGACGTTCTTCAACGTCACCGCCTCCCTCGAAGCACGCAATCGTACAGAGCAGGCACAAGCGCTGCTGCGCAACGCGGTCGACAGCATCTCCGAGGGCTTCGTCATCTACGATGCAGACGATCGCTTCGTCATGTGCAATGCCGCACATGAAGAGCTCTATTCCGTCGTCGGTTCGCTTTTGCGGCCGGGTGTGCCGTTCGAGGCAATCCTGCGCGCGGGCGTGATGCATGCGGCGTCGACCCGTCCGTTCCCCGATCCCGAGGCCTGGATCGCGCAGCGCCTGCTCGATCACCGCAATCCGGCGCCGCGCACGGTCGAACGCCAGCTATGGGACGGGCGTTGGGTGCTGGTCTGCGAGCGCCGCATGAGCGATGGCGGCACGGCAAGCCTGCAAATCGACATCAGCGCGCTGAAAGAAACGCAGCGTGCGTTGCGTCAGAGCGAGCAGCGCCTGGCGCGCGCCCAGCGTATCGCGAGTGTCGGCGATATCGAGCACGATATCGTCACCGGCACGGTCACCTGGTCGGATCACGCCTATGAGATCTACGGTCTGCCGAAAGGCAAGATGCCGAAATGGGAAGAGTTCATCGCCCTTGTTCATCCCGAAGATCGCGCGCACGTAAACGACATCCTGCGCGCCGTGCGCAAAGGCATACCGGCACCGGTCACCGAATACCGAATCATCCGGCCTGACGGCTCACTGCTCTATCTGCTGCGGGAAAACGAGCCGATCCGGGACGCTTCGGGCAAGGTCGTGCGCGTCGCGAGCACGGTCAAGGACATCACCGAATTGCGGCAATCGCAGGAACGCGAGCGCGAGCTGCATATCGCGCTTCAGCATCGGCAGAAGCTCGAAGCGCTGGGCACGCTGGCCGGCGGCATCGCGCATGACATGAACAACACGCTGGTGCCGATCCTCGCGCTCTCGAAGCGCGCCATGGCACATGCGCCTGCCGGCAGCCGCGAGCGCCAGAATTTCGAGACGATCTATCGCGCCAGCGAGCATGCGCGCGATCTGGTCAAGCAGATCCTCACTTTCAGCCGCAAGGATAATATCGACAAGAAACCGGTGCGGCTCGGCATCCTCGCGCGCGAAGCGCTGCAGATGATGCGCGCCGGTATTCCGACGACGATTGCCCTGGTCGAGCACATCGACGAGACGCCGCTCGTTCTGGGCGATGCCGGCCAAATTCGCCAGGTTATCATCAACCTCGTGACCAATGCGGCGCAAGCGATCGGCGAGACCTCCGGCACGATCACGATCCGGGTCGAAGCCTCGCCGGAGCGGGTGTGGCTGAGCGTGAGCGATACCGGTTGCGGTGTCGGCGATCAGGATCTGCCGAAACTGTTCGACCCCTTCTTCACCACCAAGGAGGCAGGACAGGGGACCGGCCTGGGTCTCTCCGTCGTCCATGGCATCGTCACCGCGCATGGCGGCCGAATCGATGTGAAGAGCGAGCTTGGCCGCGGCGCCGAGTTCATCGTCGCCTTCCCGGCGCTCGCGGCAAGAGAGCAGCCAACGGCGATCGAGCCGGCTGCTTAAGCTGCGTTAATCATTGTAACCGGCTGCGACAAACTTCCCGTCATTATAGCTTTTCCACCGATCTCAATGATTCATTAACGATCCGCCCCTACACTTCATAGTCGCTATATCCCTGGTTTTATTGACAATAGTTGAAGTGAGGCGGCCGTGCGCACGGTCCTTGTGATCGACGACAACATCGCCGTTCTATCGACGCTCATCTACCTGCTCGAGGAAGAGGGCTATCACGTGGTCAGCGCCGAGAACGGCCATGCTGGCGTGCGCATCTATCTCAGCGAGCAGCCCGATCTCGTGATCGCCGACCTCATCATGCCCGAGCAGGGCGGTATCCAGACGATCCGCGAGATCAAGCGTCACTGTCCCGATGCCAAGATCATCGCCATCTCCGGCGGCGCGCGCATCGGCAACACCGATCCGCTCGAAGCGGCACGCGAGGTTGGCGCCACCGCGACGCTCGCCAAGCCGCTCGATCCGGACGACTTCATCGAAGCGGTGAACAATCTCCTCGCCGCGTAAGCGGCCTCGATCCCGATCAGACGACCTTCGCCGCGGCTTCATTGTCGCTCGCGCCACGCCTGCTATCCTGCCGTTGATGGCAGAGCGATCCGTTCATCTGGTCGGCGGCGTGCCGCTCGAGGCGCGCGAGGTCTTCGAGCTCGCCGGCGCGTCTTTCGGCCCACTCGCCAAGCGTCTGCCCGATGGCGAGAAGAAGCGCGGCTGGCTGCGCCCGCAAGCGCCAATCGTCGGCCGTGCCGCGGGCATGATCCCGGGCGGGGTCGCGCGCTATCTCCACATGACCAATCAGCGCTATCGCCCGGCACCGGGGCAAGATCTGAACGCGATCGATTTCGGGCCGCTGGGCTATCTCACGGCGGCGCGCGAATCCTATGCACACTTCAGCGCGGCGCGCGCGGCGGGAAAGATCGCGCCCGGCACGCGCTTTCAGATCAGCGCGCCGACGGCGTTTGGCGTGATGGGACATTGCATCGATCTCGACGCCGTGCGCGATGTATGGCCGATCTATGAGGGGCAGCTCTTTGCCGAGATCAACGCGATCGCGCGAGAGATTCCGCCTGAGGATATCGCCGTGCAATGGGACATCGCCGTAGAGATCACCCAATCGCTCGACAATCCGAACGGCTCGATGCGGGAATTCGGCGCCGACGAGCTCGCCACCGCCGTCGCGAGAGCGCTCGATTGCCTGCCGGACGCGGTCGAAGGCGGGATTCACCTTTGCTATGGCGATGCGGGCGAGGACAAGCACTACGTCAATCCGCGCGATATGGGGGTCATGGTCGCCTTCCACAACGCGATCGCGGCGCGCGCGAAGCACAGCATCGCTTGGGTCCATATGCCCGTGCCGAAAGAACGCGAGGACGAGGCCTATTTCGCGCCGCTCGCCGAGTTGCGCCTTCGCCCAACCGAGCTGATGCTGTGCCTCGTCCATCGCCTCGACGGCATCGAAGGGGCCCGCCGCAAGGTCGCGGCGGCACGCAAATTCGCGCCGGTCTTCGGTGTCGGCACGGAATGCGGCATGGGCCGCTATTTCAGCCCCGATACCATGCAAGAAGTCTTCGCCCTTCACCGTCAGGTCGCGGCGCTGAGCTAGAGCGTGATGGATCACGCCGTCCGCCTGCGCCAGCTCAGCTATTTTGTCGAAGCGGCGCGCAGCGGCTCGCTGCTGCGCGCTTCCGAGCGGCTCCACGTCTCGCAGCCGGCGATCACCAACGGGCTGCGCGACCTCGAAACCGCGCTCGGCGCCAAGCTGCTGCAGCGCAATCGCAAAGGTGTCGAGTTGACCGGCTACGGCAAGGTCTTCATCCATCACGCGATCAACGTGCTGTCGGAGATCAACGCCGGCGTCTCACATCTGCAGGCGGTGCTAAAGGCCGAGCGCGGTCAGGTCACCTTCGGCGCGCCGCCGATCATTTCCTTCCGCCTGGTGCCGCAAGTGCTCGCGCATTTCAAACGCGACCATCCGCTGGTGGCCGTTATCGCCAACCCGGCGAATCTCGACGCGCTGCTGCCGTCGTTGCGTCTCGCCGAGCTCGATTTCGTCATCGCCGGCATCGGTACGCTGGAGCAGATGGCGGGCATCCACTACGAAGTGCTGTTCCAGGAGCGGCTCTGCCTCGCGGCGCGACAGGGTCATCCGCTCGCCAGCAAGAAGCGCGTGACGCCGAAAGAGCTGCACAGCTATCCGTGGTTCATCCTCCACCCCTATCGCGATTTCCGCGACCAGGTGGAGAATCTCTTCGCCGCGGCCGGGCTGGAATTCCCGCGCAATTTCATCGAGGCCGGTCACAACATCGCCGCCGACTATCTGCGCCAATCCGATGCCGTGGCGATCCTGCCCTATAACCTCGTCGCCGAGAGCATCGAGGCCGGCTCGCTGATCGAATTGCCGACCGAGCGGCCGCTGCCCGGCTATCCGGTCGGCATCCTCTGCCGCGAAGGTGCCGAGCTGACCGCCACCGCGCAGCTTTTCATCCAGGAAATCAAAGCCACGGCCGCAGGGCTGCGAGCCGTCCCCACTGTCTCGCCGCAAGCCCGGACGCGGCCCGCCGCCCGTCGCCGCAAACAGGTATAAGCTTTCGTTATAGAAAACTCCCCGTTATCTATTAGAGCCGCGGCGGCCGGAGCTTTAAGCTGTCTGGCGGGAGGAGTTTCGTGGCCAAGCTGGTTCTCGGAATCGGGACATCGCACGGCTCGATGCTGTCGACGCCGCCGCAGGAATGGGACGGCCGCGCCGCCGCCGATCGCCGCAACAAGGCCCTCGCCTTTCGCGGCGGCAATTATTCTTTCGATCAGCTCTACGTCCTGCGCCAAGCCGAGGATTTCGCCGCGCGCAACACGGCGCCGGCGCGCCAGGCGTATTACGATCGTTGCCAGAAGCAACTCGATGCGCTGGGCGACATCCTCGCCGGTGCCAAGCCCGATATCATCGTCGTCATCGGCGACGATCAGCATGAATGGTTCACCGAGGAGTTGCAGCCGACTTTCGGCATCTATTGCGCCGGCGAGGTCGTGAATTTCGCACCGACACAAGAGGAGATGGCCCGCCATACCCGCGAAGGCCGCGGCGCCGCGGTCACTGGTTACCACCCGCCCGCCGATCAGCCCTATCCGATCGCGAAAGACCTCGCCGAGCATATGATCGCGCAGGCGATGCAGGACGGTTTCGATGTGGCGGCGATCATGGCGCAGCCGAAGCGCGATCATGAGATAACGAATCTCGGCCATGCCTATGGTTTCATCTATCGCCGGCTGCTCAAGGACAAGCCGCTGCCGCTGGTGCCAGTGCTGGTGAACACCTTCTATCCGCCAAACCAGCCTTCGCCGCGCCGCTGTTTCGATTTCGGCCGCGCGCTCGGCCGTGCCATTGCGAGCTGGCCGGGCGATGCGCGCGTCGTCGTGGTCGGCTCGGGCGGGCTCAGCCATTTCGTCATCGATGAGGCGTTCGATCATCGCATCCTCGGCGCGTTCCAGCGCGACGACGTCGACGCAATGACCGGCGAGGATGACGCGTTGTTCCGCTCCGGCACATCGGAGACCAAGAATTGGATCGTGGCGCGCGGCGCGCTGGCCGCGACCGGTTTCACGATGAAGCTGCTCGATTATGTGCCGTGCTATCGCTCGGAAGCGGGCACCGGCAATGCGATGGCTTTCGCGACGTGGTCATAAATTCGTTCAGGAAACCGGGGGAGACTCGTTAAATGCCAGGTTGGCGCGTCGGCATCGATATCGGCGGCACTTTCACCGACGTGGTCGGCATGGAGATCGAGACGGGAAAAATCCTCGTCACGAAGGTTCCCTCCATTCCCGTCGACCCCTCGCGCGCGGTCGCGGCGGGCCTGCAGAATTTGATGGAAATCCATCCGCAGATCAAAGCGCAGGACATCGACTTCTTCGCCCATGGCACGACGGTCGCAACCAATGCGACCATTGAAGGCAAGGGCGCGAAATCGGGTCTCCTCATCACCAAGGGTTTCCGCGCGATCTACGACATGCGCGGCGGCAACCGGCCGATGGGCCCGGACCTCATCGACACGCATTGGCAGAAGCCGACAGGTCTCGTGCCGCAGAAGATGACGCATGAGGTCGGCGGGCGCCTCGGCTTCGATGGCGAAGAGCTCGAGCCGCTCGATGAGAACGCCGTACGCCAGGCTGCGCGCAAGCTTAAGGAGCAAGGCGTCCAGTCGATCGCCGTCTGCTATCTCTTCTCCTTCATCGATTCGAAGCACGAAAAACGTACCGCCGAGATCATCCATGAGGAGCATCCGACGGCGCGCGTTTCGCTGTCGAGCTTGGTGCTACCGCTGATCCGCGAATATCTGCGGCTTTCGACGACGGTGCTCGATGCCTATGTCGGGCCGGTCGTCGCCAACTATCTGAGTGCGATCACCGGCCGGCTGCGCGAGACCGGGCTCACGACCAAGAAGCTCTTCATCATGCA
>Ga0134126_10004794_pt1 | contig 16915 bp, 9 predicted proteins | sample KB31752_FD_96881 | JGI IMG/M metagenome (GOLD analysis project Ga0134126, IMG submission 96881) | Terrestrial soil microbial communities with excess Nitrogen fertilizer from Kellogg Biological Station, Michigan, USA - KB3-175-2 | ecosystem: Environmental > Terrestrial > Soil > Unclassified ...
AGCCCTGAGATGCGCGTGTGTACGTCGGCACCGCCGAGCTCCTCGGCGCTGACGAGCTCGCCGGTCGCTGCCTGTACCAGCGGCGGGCCGCCGAGGAAGATCGTGCCGGTATCGCGCACGATGACGCTCTCGTCGGCCATCGCCGGCACGTAGGCGCCCCCGGCGGTGCACGACCCCATGACGGCGGCCAGTTGCGTGATTCCCAGGGCCGAAAGACGCGCCTGGTTGTAGAAGATGCGACCAAAGTGCTCGCGATCGGGGAATACCTCATCCTGCATGGGCAGAAAGGCACCGCCCGAGTCCACCAGGTAGATGCACGGCAGGCGGTTGTCGGCCGCCACCTCCTGGGCGCGCAGATGCTTCTTGACCGTCAGCGGATAGTAGGTGCCGCCCTTGACGGTGGCGTCGTTGGCGAGGATGACGCACTCGCGGCCCATGATGCGGCCGACGCCGCTGACCAGTCCCGCGCCCGGCACCTGCCCGCCATACAGGCCGTGGGCCGCCAGGGCATTGAGCTCGAGAAAGGCTGCGCCCGCATCCAGCAGCAGATCGATGCGCTCGCGCGCCAGGAGCTTGCCGCGCGCACGATGCCGCTCGCGTGCCCCGGCCGAGCCGCCGGCCGCCGCCGCTGCCGTGCGCTCGCGCAGCTGCTCGATGAGCGCGCGCATGGCACGCGCATTGGCGAGGAACTGCGCGTCGCGACAATCAACGCCGGAGGCGAGAACCTGGCCCACTCAGCGCACGCTGAGGTAACCGCCCGGTACACCGTGCTTGGACAACACGATGTGCCAGAGCTGGATCACGCGCGCCCGAAAGCCACCCGCGCAGGAGAGCAGGTAGTACTTCCAGATGCGATAGAAACGCTCGCCATAGCGCTCGGCGAGCTTGGGCCAGTTGCCGTCGAATTTCTGGAACCAGGCCATGAGCGTATTGTCGTAATTCGCACCGAAGTTGTGCCAGTCCTCCATCATGAACAGTCCCTCGATGGCCCTGCCGACCTGTGCGATCGAGGGCAGCACGGCATTCGGGAAAATATACTTGTCGAGCCACGGATCGATCTGGAAATCCGAAAAGGTCGAGCCGATGGTATGCAGCAGAAACAGTCCCTCATCCTTCAGCAGCCGGTTCGCGACCTTGAAATAGTCGCGGTAGTTCTTGTTGCCCACGTGCTCGAACATGCCCATGGAGACCACGCGGTCGTAGGGACCGCTGGCATCGGCGGGCAATTGCCGATAATCCCCGAGGATGAAGCGCACCGGCAGGCTGCGACAGCGCTCGGAGCCCCAGCTGACCTGCTCTCGTGACACCGTCACACCCGTGCATTGCACGCCATAGCGCTCGGCTGAGAATTTCATGAAGGCGCCCCAGCCGCAGCCGATGTCGAACACCGTCTGGCCGCGCGTCAGGTAGAGCTTACGGCAGATGAGGTCGTGCTTGGCATCCTGTGCGCCATCCAGATCGCGTGCTTCACGCCAGTAGCCGCAGCTGCCGGTCAGGCGCGTATCAAAGGTCGCCTCGAACAGATCGTTGCCGAGGTCGTAGTGGACCTTGGCCGGAATATAGGCGCGCCGCGTGGTCTGCAGGTTGAGCCAGCGCGCGCGCAGCTGCCCGGACAGCAGCCGCAGGTTGCGTGGCGCACGCTTCTGCACCCCCGAGCGCAGCACGCGGTGAAAGAACTCATCGAGCTGCCCACAGTCCCAGTCGCCGTCGAGGTAGGATTCGCCCAGTCCCAGTGACCCGTGCGCCAGGATGCGCGCAAACACGCGCTCGTTGCGTACCTGGAAATCCCAGGGATTGGGCCCATTGACACGGATGTCGGCCGCGGACAGCAGCCGCTCGATGGTCCCGGCGATACGAGGCACGCGTGCAATCATTTTCATACCTCCGGAGAATGACATCTTCAAGCGTTGGCACGATTTTTTTCGGCTGATACACCAGGCAGGAGCCTGCTGGATCGCCGACAACGCGACCAGCATGGGCGCCGCGCTGGCCTTCTACAGCGCTTTCGCGCTGGCACCGCTGCTGCTGATCCTCAGCGCCCTGGCCGGATTTGTGTTCGGCGCCGCCCAGGCGCGCACGGCGCTGCTGCTGCAGGTGACCGATCTGATCGGACCCATCGGCAGCGAAGCGGTCGGTCATCTGCTCGAGCAGGTCAGCCAGGCACGCAGCAGCCTGACGGCGACGGTCGTCGGAGTAGTGCTGTTGCTGGTCGGGGCGAACTCGGTGATGGTCGAGCTGCAGCAGGACCTGGATAAAATCTGGCGAGTGCCCCCGCGCACGCACCAGAAGCCCTGGTGGGCGCTGCTGCGCGCACGCCTCGGGGCGTTCGCGCTGGTGCTGGCATTCGGTCTGCTGCTGCTGCTGTCGTTGATCGTGGGCACCGCGCTCAACGCGCTGATTTCCCACTCGGCGGCCTTTGCGCCGCACTCGCTGCTGCTGCACAGTCTGCATCTTGCAACCACGCTGATCGTGTTCAGCCTGCTGTTCGCGATGCTCTTCAAATGGCTGCCGAACGTGCGCCTGGACTGGCGCGATGTGTGGCGCGGCGCATTCGTCACCGCGTTGTTGTTCACCGTGGGACAGCTGGGCATAGGCTACTACTTGGGGCACAGCACGACCACCTCGGCCTACGCGGCAGCCGCCTCGCTGCTGGTGCTGCTGCTGTGGCTCTACTACGCAGCGCAGATTTTTCTGTTCGGGGCGGAGTTCGTCTGGGTATACGCGCAGCGACGCCACGGCACAGTGCCCCCGCCGCTGAAGCTGTGACTGGCCAACCAGGCACGACCGCAGATTTCCGCGACGCAGGTGACGGGCCTAAGCGGGACAATTACAATGTGCTCACAGGGTTGAAAGGCGTTGCCGGCTTCGCGTGCCTACTCCACTGGCCGGTGCAGTGATTTGACGATGTGCAGGATGTTGTTTAGACGGGTTCAGCCCGGATTCATCGGCTCAGAGTAGGCTGCTCGCGCATGAGCGTGGGCACTTTTGTTGCTGTCCGTGGCTGTCCGACAGCGCTTTCAGCGCCAGCCACCGTCGACCCTTGTCGGCACGATTGCGATTATGCCCATCGGCGCCATCAGCCGCATGCGCCGCACGAGCGGCACCGTTTGACGATGGGTTCGGAAGCAGGGCCCGCGTCCCTTACTTCAGGAGTGGCCTGTGCACGCGCGACAATGGCTGCTGAGCGTCCTGTTCGTCGCTGCGTTGTGCGCGCCGTGGGGCCAGCCGACAGCCGGGGCGCAGTCGCCCCCTGCTACCCGCCCGCTCGCGACCGCCCCGACCCCCGCTCCGGCCCCCGCTCCGGCGGCGCCCGCATCCAAGGCCCCCACAACCAAGGCCCCCACCAAGGCCCCGCCAGCCGCCGCCCCGGCCCAGACGCCGGCTGCGTCCGGCGCCGCGCCGAGCGCCCCTCCCGCCGCCGCCCCTGCCGCGGCAGCCGCTCCCGCCCCATTTGGATTTGACGATGTGCAGCGCCTCGCCCAGCAGCGCGCCTCCCGCCCGTACGCCGATCACCAGACCGCGCTGCCCGACAGCCTCACACGACTCAGCTACGATCAGTATCGGGACATCCGCTTCGTGCCCGATCGGGCGCTGTGGCGCAATCAGGCGCTGTTCGAGATCCAGTTCTTTCATCGCGGCTTCACCTACCGCCGGCGCGTCAACATCAACGAAGTGGACCCTGATGGTTCGGTCCAGCCGGTACAATATGATCCGGCCGACTTCGATTTCGGCAAGACTGCGCGCCCGCACAACCTGCCCGCCGATCTCGGCTTCGCCGGCTTTCGGGTGCACTTCCCGCTGCAGCGGCCCGATTACAAGGATGAGATGATCGTGTTCCTGGGCGCCTCCTACTTTCGTGTGCTGGGCCGCGACCAGAGTTACGGCGCCTCGGCCCGGGGGCTGGCGATCAATGTCGCGAGCCCCACGGGGGAGGAGTTTCCCTACTTCACCGACTTCTGGCTGGTGAAACCTCCGCCGCAGCAGCGCACCCTGACGATCTATGCGCTGCTGGACAGCCCAAGCCTCGCCGGCGCCTATCGATTCGAGGTGCGCCCCGGTGATACCACCGACGTCGAGGTGAGCGCCACGCTCTATCCACGCAAGAGCGTCGAGAAGCTCGGCATCGCCCCTCTGACCTCGATGTACCTCTACGGCGGCAACAGTCCATTGGCCGTCACGGACTTTCGACCCGAGGTGCACGACAGCGACGGGCTGCTCGAGCAGACCGGTGGCGGCGAATGGCTGTGGCGCCCGCTCGTCAATCCGAAGACGCTGCGGATCTCGAGCTTCACCGATGAGCATCCGCGCGGCTTCGGCCTGGATCAGCGCGATCGCGCCTTCAGTGATTATCAGGACGAGGAAGCGCACTACCAGCGGCGGCCGAGCTACTGGGTGGCGCCGCTTTCCGACTGGGGCAAGGGCCGCATCGAGCTGGTGGAGATTCCCTCCGGTGAGGAAATCCACGACAACATCGTGGCGTACTGGGTGCCCGACACGCCGCTCACGCCGGGCAAGCCGTTCAATTTTTCCTACCTGCTCTCTGCCTATTTGTACACGCCGCTGTGGCCCCCGGGAGGACGGGCGGTCGCGACGCGCACTGCCAGCATCAGCAATCGCAGCGGCGATAATTCCCGCCGGGTGCTGGTGGACTTCTGGGGTGGAGATCTCAATCGGTTGGGGGCGACGCAACCGGTGCAGGCGCAGGTGAGCGCGCACGGCGGTGACATCAGCAATATCACCGTGCAGCGCCTGGCCGAGAATGGCGTGTGGCGCGTCGCCTTCAAACTCACGCCCAAGGGCACGCAGAACGTGGACATGCGCTGTTATCTGACGCTCTACGGAGAGGCGCTCACCGAGACTTGGACCTACCTGTACTCACCATGACGCAACAGCGCTCGCAGACCTTTTCGATCGACCGGTATCTGCGCCGCCAGGCAAACTGGCGCCGCTCGCTGTTTTTCGGCCTGACGCTGCTGACCGCACTCGCCGGCGGTGCGCTGATGCTCGATATCGTGCGCGCCGCGGGGCTCTCGACCCTGCAGATCTCCGGCCTGATCATGTTTACGGCGCTGTTCACTTGGATTTCCGGTGCGTTCTGGACTGCGGTGGCGGGCTTCGTCGTCCGCTGCATCGGCCGCGATCCGGCCACGCTGGCCGCGACGCGCTGCGAGCATCGGCGCCTCACCGGTCGCACCGCCATCGTCACGCCGATCTATAACGAAGACACCGATCGGGTGTTCGCCGGCGTGGAGGCAATCTGGCGCTCGCTCGCGCAGCAGCGCGATCAGGCCTGCTTCGACTTCTTCGTGCTCTCCGATACACGCTCGACCGAGATCGCGCGCGCCGAGGAGCTGGCCTGGCGGGCTCTGGTGGCGCGACTGCGGGCCGGCGGGCGGCTCTTCTACCGACGCCGCAAGGACAACGTCGCGCGCAAGGCCGGCAACATCGCCGAGTTCGTGCGCAACTGGGGCGGCGCCTATGACTACATGATCGTGCTGGACGCCGACAGCATCATGTCCGGCCATGCCCTCGTCAGCATGGCGCAGGTCATGGAGGCGCATCCGCAGGTGGGTATCGTACAGACGCTGCCGTTGCTGGTCGGCCGCGACACCTTCTTTGCGCGTCTGCTGCAGTTCAACACCCGCTTGAATGGTCCCATGTTTGCCGCAGGCCTCGCCTTCTGGCAGCTCGGCGAGGGTAACTATTGGGGCCACAACGCGATCATTCGCCTCAAGCCCTTCGCTGAGCACTGTGCGCTACCGCGCCTGCCCGGCTCCCCTCCCTTCGGCGGTGAGATCCTCAGCCACGATATCGTCGAGGCGGCTTTCATGCGCCGCGCCGGCTACCAGGTCTGGCTGCTGCCGGACATCGCCGGCAGTTGGGAGGAGATCCCTTCCAACATCATCGACTATGCCGCCCGCGACCGGCGCTGGGCCCAGGGCAACCTGCAGCACCTGGGCGTCATGCCGATGCGCGGATTACATTGGCTGTCGCGCATTCACATGCTCACCGGCGTGCTCTCTTATGTGACCTCGCCGATGTGGCTGCTGGTGCTGGTGCTCAGCTCCATCCTGACCATTGCAGCGGCGCTGTCCACCCATCAGTACTTCCAACCCGGCATGTATTCGCTCTTCCCGAGCTGGCCGCAGTACCGCGACGGGGAGATCGCAGCGCTGCTGTCGATGACCATCACGCTGCTGATCCTGCCGAAGCTGCTCGGTGCCGTGCTGGCGCTGCGGGTACGCGCGATGCGGCGGGCCTTCGGCGGAGCCCCGCGCCTGCTCGTGAGCGTGCTGCTCGAGCAGCTCATGAGCATGCTCATGGCGCCCACCATGATGCTGTTTCATACCAGCTTCGTGCTGCGCGCCCTGCTCGGCCGCAACGTCGGCTGGGACGCCCAGTCGCGTGGCGATCGCGGCGTGGGCTGGCTCGAGGCGTTGCGCCGTCATGGCTGGCACGTGTGTCTGGGCCTCGCCTGGGGCGGGCTCATCCTGGCGCTCGCGCCCGCCTTCATCTGGTGGATGATGCCCGTGATCGTCGGCATGCTGCTGCCGGTGCCCTTCACCGTGCTGACCAGTCGTGCAAGCCTCGGGCGACGCCTGCGCGCCGCCGGACTGCTGGTCATTCCCGAGGAGAGCACCCCTCCTCCCGAGTTGCTCACGCTCACGCGTCATGAGCCGCTGTTGGCGCAGACCGATGCCGAGCCCCCATCCGTATCCGTGCCGCAACGCGTGCCGCTGACGATGCTCAGTGCGCCGGCCAGCTACGTCTTTGGCCTCTGGCGCCAGCAGCCCGAGGACGCACACGACGGGCTGCGCGGCGGCTCCGGCCGCGGCGGCGCGTTGCGCGGCGAACCCGCCACCCGCCCCGCCGGCGCACTGGGCGAGCGGCTCGCCGCCCCGCAGACCATCGATCTGTCCGAGCGCGATAAATCCCAGACTCCCTGATCCGCAGGCTCCGCGGCTCGGTTATCCTCGCGGCCTGACACGACCGGTGGAGCACACATGGGCCGCATCTTCGAAGTCCGCAAGCATGCGATGTTTGCGCGCTGGAACCGCATGGCGAAGCAGTTCGCGCGCATCGCCAAGGACATCAACATGGCCGTCAAGGCCGGCGGCTCCGATCCCGGAGCCAATCCGACCCTGCGACGGATCATTCAGAATGCGCGCGCGGTCAACATGCCCAAGGACAAGGTCGAGGCGGCCATCAAGCGCGCCAGCGGCCGCGACGCCACCAACTACCATCAGGTGCTCTACGAGGGCTATGCACCCCACGGGGTGGCACTGCTCATCGAGACGGCCACGGACAATCCCACACGCACCGTCGCGCACGTGCGCAATGTCATCACCAAGAACGGCGGCAATCTGGGCACCACCGGCAGCGTCAGCTTTCAGTTCCAGAAGATGGGCGTGTTCCGCCTCGACCCGCACGGCATCGATCAGGACGAGCTCGAGCTGGACATGATCGACCATGGCCTGGAGGAGATGGGCGAGAGCAGCGACGAGAAGGGCGAGTCACAGCTGGTGCTGCGCTGTGCCTTCGAGAATTTCGGTCGCCTGCAGGAGGCGCTGGAGGCGCGCAAGATCAGCCCGCTTTCCGCCGAACACGAATACATCTGCACGACTCCGCTGGAGCTGCCCGAGGCGCAGGCCAACGAAGTGCTCGAGCTGATCGATCACCTCGAGCAGGAAGAGGACGTACAGCGCGTCTTTCACTCGCTGGCCTGAGCAGACGATTCTTCATCCGCCAAGTCCAGCAGTGCCGTATCGCCGCCGAGGGCTGCGGTATTGGTCGAGATCGCCTGCTCGCTGATCAGCCGCAGCAGATCGTAGCCATCCACCGGCTCGCCCAGCACCAGCGGCACGAGCGGGCCGTCACGCAGGGCAAGCGCGCGGCGCAGCTGGCTCAGGCGCTGCGGCTCGCTCAACGCCTCGGCAGCATCCCACAGGACGGCGCGGCATTGCTGGTCCCCCGCCGGCAGCGCGCGCGCCGACACCGTCCACACAGCCAGCGAGGCGGGCAAGCAGGCGGCAAGCTGCTCGGCGAGCTGCGCCTGCTCGATCCAGATACGATTGCCCGTGGCGAGCGCCGCGCTCAGCTGCTCGATGAGCCCCGGCAGGCAGCGGGCGCCCGCCTGCAGCATGCCGCGCTCGCGCAGGCGCAGCTCGTTGCGCTCGCCGGCGGCGCCCGGCAACGACAGGCGCCGGCCCCAGGGACTGCGCTGCGCATCGTGCCGCGCCCGCGCCGCGAGCCGGGCGCGCTCGGCATGCGTCAACAGCGCCTGGTCCTGCTGCAGCCAGCCGATCAGCACCTCCAGCGCCATCGGGGGGCAGGCCGCTGCGAATTGCTGCAGCCGCCGCGCCGGGGGACGCGCCAGCATCGCGTCCAGGTACAGCGGACCACCGGCTTTCGGACCCGTTCCTGACAGCCCTTCCCCGCCGAAGGGCTGTGCGCCGATGACGGCGCCGATCATGTTGCGGTTCACGTAAACGTTGCCCACGCGCGCCACATCGCAGATCTCAGCGATGGTGCGCTCGATGCGCGAGGCAATGCCGAGAGTCAGTCCATAGCCGGTGGCATTGAGCTCACCGAGCAGCCTACCGAGCTCACGGCGCTCGAAACACAGCACATGCAGCACCGGCCCGAAGACCTCTCCCTCCAACTGCTGCAGCGACTCGATCTGCAGCAACGTCGGTGCGAGAAACGTACCTCGCGTGCAGCTCGGCGGCAGCGGCGAGCGACAGCGCATGTGAGTGCTCCGACGCGCCAGATAGGCTTCGATGCGCTGGCGCGCCGCCTCGTCGATGAGCGGACCGACATCCGTCGCCAGCTGCGCCGGATCGCCGATGCACAGCTCGCGCATGGCTCCCTCGAGCATCCGCAGAATGACGGGAGCAATCTCGCGCTGCAGGCACAGCACGCGCAGCGAGGAGCAGCGCTGGCCGGCAGAATTGAACGCCGAGCGCAGCGCGTCGGCGACCACCTGCTCGGGCAGTGCGGTGGAATCGACGATCATGGCATTCTGGCCGCCGGTCTCGGCAATCAGTGGCACGGGCTCGCGGCTGGTCAACACGCGTGCGATGCGCCGCGCCGTAGCAGTGGAGCCGGTGAACACCACGCCCTTCACCCGCGCATCGGCCACCAGTGCCATGCCGATCTGCTCGCCCGATCCTGGTAGCAGCTGCAGTGCGGCGTGCGGCACGCCGGCGGCGTGCAGCAGCTGCACCGCGAGCGCGGCGGTCGCCGGCGTCTGCTCGGCTGGCTTGGCGAGCACCACGTTGCCGGCTGCGAGCGCCGCAGCCAGCTGCCCGGTGAAGATCGCCAGCGGGAAATTCCACGGGCTGATGCACACCACGGGCCCCAGCGGGCGCGTGCGCTCATCGAAGTGCGCGCGGCTCTGCGCGGCGTAGTAGCGCAGAGCATCGATGGCTTCGCGTACTTCGGCCACGGCGTCGGCGACGGTGCGTCCCGCCTCCCGCACGATACGCGCCACGAGCGCCGCATCCTCCCGCTGGAACAGATCAGCGCCGCGCTCGAGCTGCGCGGCGCGCGTCGCGACCGCAGTGCCCGCCCAGTCGGGCGCGAAGCGCTCGGCGGCCTGCAGCGCAAGCTCCGTCAGCGGCGCATCGGCCTCGTAGACCTGGCCGATGAGCTCATCATGATCGGCGGGATTGCGAATCGGGCGGGCCGCGCAGCTACCCGCCCCCATCGTGGCCACCAGCGCGCGCACCTCGATGGGCGCGGCGCGGCTGCTCGCCAAGGCGGCCATCAGCTCGGCCCACTGGGCCGGATCGGACAGGTCGCGACCGGCGCTGTTGCGTCGCTCCGGCGCGAACAGCTCGGCGGGTCGCGCGATGCGCGGATGAGGGTTGCCGGCTTGTCTCACAGCGATGCGGCGTGGGTCGGCCGCGAGCGCCGTCGCGCCCAGGTGCGAGGCCCGGTGCACGAAGGAGCTGCTGGCGCCGTTCTCCAGCAGGCGACGCATCAGATAGGGCAGCAGCGCGCCCGCATCGCCCACCGGCGCGTAGACGCGCACGGCCGTGTGCTCGCGCCGCTGCGCCAGGCAGCGATACAACCGCTCGCCCATGCCGTGCAGGCGCTGAAATTCAGCGTCAGGGTCGCGACCGCGTCTGTCAAAGCCATCGGCGAGCGCCAGCACATCGGCCACCGTGCGCGCATTGTGCGTGGCGAACTGCGGCACGAGCCAACCCTCGCTGGACAGCAGGCGCTGTGCGCACGCGAGGTACGCCACGTCGGTGTAGGCGCGCCGCGTGTGGACTGGGAAATCGACCAGGCCATCGAGATGCGCCAGCTTGATCTCGGTGTCCCAGTAGGCGCCCTTCACCAGGCGCACGCGCAGCGGACAGCCGCGCGAGCGCGCGAGCGCCAGCAGGTAATCCAGCACGGCAGGCGCACGCTTCTGGTAGGCCTGCACTGCAAGCCCCAGGCCCGGCCAGTCGCGCAACTGTGGATCGTCGAGTAGCGCCGCGAGCAGATCGAGCGAGAGCTCGAGTCGGTCGGCTTCCTCGGCATCGAGCGTCAGCGGCACCCGCATCCGGCAGGCCAGTCCCGCCAGAGCCTGCAGTCGCGGCAGCAGCTCGCCCATGACGCGCTCACGCTGGCTGAATACATAGCGCGGATGCAATGCCGAGAGTTTGATCGATACGCCATAGGTGTCGGCGTCAGCGCCGTGGGCGATCGCCGCGCCGACTGCGCGGATCGCGCGCTCGTAGGCTTCCCGATAGCGTTCGGCATCGGCGGCGGTGAAGGCCGCCTCACCGAGCATATCGAAGGAGTAGCGCTGATGCGGCGCTGCTGCACGCTGCGCACGCTGCAAGGCCGCCTCGATGCTCGGCGCGAAGATGAATCGACCACCGAGCCGGTCCATCGCCGCGCGCATCCCGATGCGTATGGGCGCGGCGGCCAGCCGTGCCCAGGCACGCGGCGCCGCTGCATCGGAGCGCGCATCGGTGGCCGCCGCCGCCAGACGCATCGCCAGGGCCAACGGCGCGGACAGTCCGCGCGGATCCTCTCGCACGCGCGCGAGCTGATCGCGGATCAGCCGCTCGGCGTTGCCGTGGTCCGCAGTGCGCAGCAGCGCCTCAGCCAGAGCCAGCAGCGCACGGCCAGCAGGACTGCCGAGCGCCAGCTGCGTCAGCAAATCCGCTCGCGCAGCGCCGCGTCGGTGCGTCATGCAGGTGGCGAGCGACAGCGCCAGCTGTTCGGCGCGGGTGGCCTGGGCCTCATCGATGCGCGCCTGGCTCAGCAGTGCCGGCACGCAGTCGCGCTCGCTCAAGCGCCAGGCGCGACGGATCGCCTCGCGCAGCAATGCCAAGGCCGTCTCGCCATCCAATGGGGAGCGTGCGCTCATCGGCGCAGTGCTCCCGCGCCTGCTCGACCACGGCAGCTCACGGGCGCATTATCGCATCGGCGCTGCAGGCAGGCGCCGCAGCGAGGAGAAGATCGTGGCAGACACCGGCGCCCCTGAAGCCAGCTCTGCTGCCGGCACGCAGTGGCAATTGACGGCCGATCAGCGCGCCGTGCTGGAGGCTGCCGACCGTTTTGCGCGCGAAGAACTCTATCCGCTCGCGCCGCGCATGGATGAGCAGGAGTGGTGGCCGCAGGACGTGTTCGCACGCTTGGGCGCTGAAGGCTTTCTTGGCATCACCGTACCGCAGAGCTACGGCGGCGCGGGCTTGGATCTGACCAGCGTCGGATTGGTCGCCGAAGCCTTCTCGCGCTGGAACCATGCGATCGGCCTGTCGTGGATCGCGCACGACAATCTCTGCGTCCACAATCTCTTTCGCCACGCCACCGAGGCCCAGCGCCGACAACACCTGCCGGACCTGTGCAGCGGCCGGCACGTGGGCGCACTCGCCCTGACCGAGCCGGGTGCAGGCTCCGATGCTCTGGGCTCCATGCGCACGACCGCACGGCGCGAGGGTGATCATTACGTGCTCAACGGCACCAAGCTGTTCATCACCAATGGGCCGATTGCCGATATTTTGCTCACCTATGCCAAGACCGATCCATCGCTCGGGACGCATGGGGTCTCCGCCTTCATCGTCGAGGCGCATACGGCGGGCGTGCGCGTGGCGCAGAAGCTCACCAAGATGGGCTTTCGCGGCAGCCAGACCGGCGAGTTGGTATTCACGGACTGCCGCGTGCCGGCGGCGAATCTGCTCGGCGCGGAAAATGGCGGCGTCGGTATCCTGATGACGGGCCTGGATCTCGAGCGCGCCACCATCGCCTCGATTTGCCTGGGCATCGCCGAACGGGCACTGCAGCTGTCGGTCGACTATGCCAAGAGTCGACGGCAGTTCGGCCGCCCGATCGCCGATTTCGAGATGATTCAGGCCAAGCTCGCCGACATGTACGTGGGCGTGGAAACCATGCGTACGCTCATCTACCGGGTGCTCGCGGCCGGCGAGAGCGTCGGCGCGCAGGGCGGCGGACGCGGCAGCATCCACGCCCAGAGCGCCGCCTCCGTGCTGTATGCGGCCGAGAGCATGGCGCGCGTACTCTCTGATGCACTGCAGATTCATGGCGGCAACGGCTACATCTGGGAATCGGAGATCAACCGCCTGTACCGCGCGATCAAGCTATTGGAGATCGGCGCGGGAACCAGCGAGATCCGCCGGCTGATCATCGCGCGCGAATTACTGGGCAACACCGACGCGGTCTAGACACTCCGGCTCCCAGCCGGCCGCACTCGCTTCGGCGCGCACCGCGCGCGCAGCGGCTCTGTAAAACCTTACCCGCCGGCGCAGCAAATTTTCCGTAGGACAGTCCGGGGTCGCGCGCCCGCGCGCAGGCTCACAGGTATGGATCTTGCTCCATCCCTGCATGCACACAGCGCGCCGCGGCGCGCGTACGGAGGCCAAGATGAACAGCAGACATGCATGGGCCGCGCTCGCTGCGGCAATGGGCATCGCAGCGTTGAGTTGCAATGCGGTATTCGCACAGACCGTCGCCGAGCCCAATCCGGCTGCAGTACCGCCGGGCATCGGCGCGTCGCCGTCGGCTGCCGAGCCCAGTGCTGCCACGCCGGGCACGGTGGGAAACGCACTCACCGGACAGGTAGATCGGGCGCTCACGCAGCGCTTCATCAACGAAGCGGCGGATGCAAACCTCGCCGAGATTGCCGAGGCTCGCTACGCGATGGCGCATTCGCACAGCCCGATGGTCATGCAATTTGCGCGGAAGATGCTTCATGATCACACCATGGCGAACCATCAGCTGATGATGATCGCCATGGCGCATGGCTATGCCATACCGCTGGCGCCCAGCCGCCGTGATGATGAGTCCCTGAGACTGCTGGGCCGCGCCCATGGCCAACGCTTCAATGCCGAGTATTCCAAGGCTCAGGAGCGCGATCATCGCGAAGTGCTCGGCGTGTTCCGCCGCGCCGCGCAGAATGCGCGCATCGCCCCGCAGGTGCGTCAATTCGCGCAGCAGTCGCTGCCGGTGCTGCAGGACCATCTGCACATGGCCAATCAGCTGGTGGCGACCGAGGCGAGTGGCAATCACTCCGCCGGGTGAGCGGACTGGAACGGGTGGGTCTTAGAAGAGCGGAGCTGACGGTCGTCAGCTCCGCCAGGAAAATTCAACGATGCGCGCCATGCGCCTCACCGCCTTTGCGGCCGGCTTCGCGCGCCTTCTCGCGATCGTTGGCAAAATTGCCGGGATTGTTTTCCTTGCCCTGGCTCTGGCCGCCCTTGCTGGCGATCTCGCGCTGCATCTCCGCATCCATCGACGCGAAGCCGCGCTTTGACTTCGGACTGCGGTTCTCCGGCCTGGTGTACTGATTGTGGCCGCTGGGATTGTTATTCGGCATACCTCTTACCTCTGTTACTTCCGGCTGTGGGTGCATCCTGCAGATATGTCCTCCTGGACGAGACAGTAGGTTGCAATCGTTATGCCACGCTTGCAGAGGCGCGCCGCGCACGTCCCTCGGCGTGTGGCGCTGTCTTGCTGCGATGCGCGGCCTTGGTGAATCGTTCGATGGCGAGGCGCAGGGAGCGCTCGGCCTGGGCATAGTCGCCCCACGGCTGGTTGCGCAGGAGCAGCGCTGGGGCGCTTCTCACGCTGAAGCGCGCCGGATCCAGGCCGCGCCGCACCTGCTGCCAGTTGAGCGGCATGGACACCGGAGCTCCGGGGCGGGCGCGTGCCGAGAGCGGTGCGACCGCCGTCGACATGCGATCGTTGCGCAGGTAGTCGAGAAAGATTCGTCCCACGCGCGCCTTCTTCGCCATCGTCGTCAGATAGCGCTCGGGACTGTCGGCCGCCATCGCGGCGCAGAGCGCCTGCGCGAAGCCCTTGGCCGTGGGCCAATCAAGCCCACGGCGCTCTTCGGCGAGTGGCGTCACGACATGCAGGCCCTTGCCGCCGGTCGTCTTGCAGAACGAGACCAATCCGAGCGCGTCGAGCCGCTCGCGCAGCTCGAGCGCAGCCTGGATCACCGCCGCGAAGGCGACGTCGGGGGCCGGGTCCAGATCGAACACCAGCCGCCCCGGAACATCGTAGCGGCCGGGACGGCAGTTCCAGGGATGCAGCTCCAACGCCGCAATCTGCGCCGCGGCGATCAGACCTTCGACCCGGTTGATGACCACGTACGGTTCACGATCGCCGGCAACGCGCGCAAGTTCCAGCAGACTCGAGTTGCCGCGCATCGCATGACGTTGAAAAAAGCGCTGTCCGTCGATGCCATCGGGCGCGCGCACGAGCGAGACAGGCCGACCGGCAATGTGCGGCAACAGCCAGCCGCCGACCGATTCGAGGTAGCGTGCCAGATCGAGCTTGCTGACCGCACGAGCATCGCCCGCATCCGGCCAGAGCAGCTTGTCGGGCTGCGAGATCCGCACTCCCAGTACGCTCGCGCGATCGGCCTGATCGACCGGATTGGCCTGATCCGGCGGATCAGCCGCGCGTGACGCGGCCTGCGTGCGCGGGCGCGGCGCGCTCGCGCGGGTGACTTTGGCCTTGGCGGCGACGGTGGTGATGCTGGCACTGGCGCTGGCGGCAGCGTTCGCCGTCGCGCGATGTGCGCTGCGCTCCACGCGCTCGGTGCTCTGCACTTCCTCCACGCCGATCTCCGTGGGCGGCTTGTCCTCTCGCAGGCCTTTGAAGGCGGCCTGTCGAACGATTCCGGCTTCCGTCCAACCGGCAAATTCGATTTCTGCCACCAGCTTGGGCACGACCCAATGAAGCGTCCAGGCTATGCGCGGCAGCTGCGCGGGAGGGAAAGGACAGCGCCGGCTCTCCAGCGGTTGCAGCCGCCGCGTCAGCTCGCGCGCGATCGCACCTCCAAAGCCGGTGCCGACGCGTCCCGCATAGCTCAATTTGCCGTTGCGATGCACGCCCACCAGCAGCGAGCGCAGTCGCCCTGCGTCGCTGGTCCAACCGCCGATGATGACCTCCTGGCCTGCGCGACACTTGCTCTTGACCCAGGTCCCCACACGACCGGAGAGGTAGGGCGCGTCGAGGAGCTTGGAGACGATGCCCTCCAGCTGCATGCGACAGGCAGACTTCAACACGGTCTGCGCATCCGCTTCGAAATGCTCCACGTAGCGCAGCGGCCCCGAGCCACCATTGAGCAGCTCCTGCAGACGCTGCTTGCGCAGCTGCAGTGGTAAGCCTCGCAGGTCCTCACCCTCGGCAAACAGCAGATCGAAAGCGAACAACACGAGCTCGCTCGTCCGGGCACTCGACAGTGCGGCCTGCAGGCCTGCAAAGCTCGGCGCGCCCTTGGCATCCAGACTCGCCACTTCCGCGTCGATCATGCAGTCGGGCAGCGCGCGCGCCGCCGCGCAGAGCTCCGGAAAGCGCTCGCTCCAATCCAGTCCCTTGCGCGTGCGCAGCGCCGCCCGACCGCCCTGTACGCGCAGCTGCAGTCGATAGCCGTCGAATTTGATCTCGTGCACCCAGCCGGCCTCCTCGGGCGGGTGGGGCACGAGCCTGCAGAGCTGCGGCTCGACGAACTCGGGCATCGCCCTGCTTGGCGCGGCTCGCCGACGCGCGCCGGTTGCGGCAGCTCGCGACGCGACATCCGGCGGCGCGGCAGCGCGCGCAATACGGGGCGGCTTCTTCTGAGGATGAACCTTCGATAGCTGCGCGAGGGCCTGCCGCAGCGCCCCCTGGCCCGATGCGCTTGGGGCCTCGACAGCGGGTTCTTTGTTCGATTGCCAGACCGCATCGGGGCGGGCTCGCGCGCCGCGCGAGCCGCGCGCCAGCATGAAAGGGGTCGCGCCCTTGCCCTCACCGGCGCTGATCTGCGCCAGGCTCCGGTTGGAGCCGACCGAACGATCCTCCTCGAGCAGACGTGCGGCCTGAGCGGCCGTGCCCGCGGCGGCATCGCGATGCTTGATGAGCAGCCAATTGTTGCGCTTGCCCTCGGAGCGCATGCGCACCAGCGCCCACTCACCGTGCAGTCGCTCGCCCTCCAGTGCGAACTTCAACTGTCCCGCGCGCAGTGCCTGTCGCGGATCGACACCGGGCAGGGGCGCCCAATAACCGCGGTCCCATAATTGCACCGTGCCCCCGCCATACTGGCCCTGCGGAATGGTCCCCTCGAAGTCGCCGTAATCGAGTGGATGGTCCTCCACTTCCACGGCGAGCCGCTTGTCGGCCGGATCCAACGACGGCCCGCGCGTGACTGCCCAGGACTTGAACACGCCGTCGAGCTCCAGCCGCAGGTCGTAGTGCAGGCGTCGCGCCGCGTGCTTCTGGATGACGAAGCGCAGCTGTGCAGCGGGCGCCACCGCCTGGCGGCCGCTCGGCTCGGCGGTCTTGCGAAAGTCGCGCTTGGCGCGATACGTCGACAGCTTGGTGCGTGCCACGGCGCTCTCCGGCCTCCGCCGCAATGTGCGGCGCATCGGCCATGAGAGCGCATTCATCGGCAGCGAACAAGCAGCCA
>Ga0134126_10004795_pt1 | contig 16913 bp, 9 predicted proteins | sample KB31752_FD_96881 | JGI IMG/M metagenome (GOLD analysis project Ga0134126, IMG submission 96881) | Terrestrial soil microbial communities with excess Nitrogen fertilizer from Kellogg Biological Station, Michigan, USA - KB3-175-2 | ecosystem: Environmental > Terrestrial > Soil > Unclassified ...
ATCGAGACCTGGACCAGACCACGCGTGTGCAGGCGAAAGCCGAGCGCTTTGACGAACGGCAGTCCGCCGTTGCGTGCGCGGATCGTGCGTGCGATCTGGCGCGCCACCGCGATGTCGTCGCTGCGCAAGATCACGTTGAAGGCGATCAGGAAGTGACGAGCGCCAACCACGATCGCACCGGCGGATTCGTGTCTGTAAGTTGCGCCAACATCGGGCGCATAGTCGGGACTGGCGGCGCCGCGGCGAACGTCTTCGAGGTTCACTCGTTCCGGACGTAACGCCGCGCGCTCGTAGAAGTAAACCGGAATCGAGAGCTCGCGCGCGATGATGGTTCCGGCTTCGTGCGCCAGCCGGACGCAGTCGTCCATCGTTACGCCACGCACCGGAATGAACGGCAACACGTCCGTCGCGCCAATTCGTGGATGCTCGCCCTCGTGCGTGCGCATGTCGATGAGTTCTGACGCGCGTCTGACGGCGTTGACCGCGGCTGTGACAACGGTCTCGGGCGGCGCCACAAAAGTGATGACTGAGCGATTGTGATCGGGATCGATGTGCGTATCGAGCACACACGCGGGCTCTACTGCGCTGATGGCAGCGGCGATCAGACGGACCGTTTCGGGTTTGCGGCCTTCGCTGAAGTTCGGGACGCATTCCACGAGAGGGCTTGAATTCATGAGCCGATTTTAGCCACAAAAAGGCACAAAAAGCACAAGAGCAGAAAAGCAGGCAAGCAGACGAGCTGAAGCAGAAAAGCAAATCAAAATTCTGACTCAAAATTGGTTTGTGGTTTTTGTGCCTTTTTGTGGCTGGAAGATGTATCTTGTGGTGGTGCCGCAGGATCGATTCATCAATCAACGCAAAAACGCATGGCAACGGCTCGAGGATCTGCTCAAGCTGCTTGACGGCTCAACGCTGGGCCGGCTCGGGCGTGAAGAGGTGCGCGAGCTGGGCCGCATTTATCGTCGCACCGCTTCTGATCTTGCGATCGCACGCGCTGAGTCGCGGGATCCGCGTTTAGTAAACTACCTGAACAGCCTCGTGATTCGCGCGCACGGCCGCATCTATCGCGCCGACGCGCAGGGGGGCAAACGCATTCGCCTGTTCTTCACGCGCGAGTTGCCGCGAACGTTCCGTCGCACGTGGCGGTACACGTTCCTCTCGTTTTCCGTCTTCATGATCTTCGGGATCGTTGGTTTCGTGGGCACTCGCTACGATCCGGAGTTTTCGGAACTGGTCGGTGTGTCGCCGACGTTCCGCGAAATGTACATCGAAACGCAAACGCATTGGTGGGAACGGCTCAACGAGTCCAACCAAACAGGCGCGAGCTTTATCATGACCAACAACATCATGGTCACGATCTACACGTTCGCGTTCGGCGCGCTGCTCGGCATCGGTACGATTTTTTACCTCGGCTTCAATGGCGCCAACATCGCTTCAGTGCTCGCACTGACTTACCGCGCGGGCTTCGGGAACGATCTCGTGACGTTCATGGTGGGCCATGGCGTGGTCGAGTTGTCGTGTATCTTCATCGCGGGCGGCGCGGGATTGTTGATAGGCAGTGCGATGCTTATGCCCGGTGATTTAACGCGCGCCGATGCTTTGAAGACGCGCGGAATGGAAGCCGTGCGGTTGATGATTGGGGTGGCGATTCTGCTTGTGGTTGCGGGGACGATTGAGGGGTTCATCTCGCCCGCGCCGATTGATCCGAGGATTAAGTTTAGCGTTGGGGCGATCACGGGAATCGCGATGTATTCATATCTGTTGCTTGTTGGAAGACAGAGTAGTTAGCCGCGGATTCACGCGGATGAACGCGGATCTTAAAGCAGGCCTCGTTCTTTGACGCGCAAGTAGGTTTCGAGTAGTGCGGGAGCGAGGGCGGCGGCGGTGACGTCGAGCGCGAGGCCGCCGATTGACTCGACCATGCGCAGCGCTGCTTCTCGATGATGAATAATCTCCTCCGCGACTGATTGCGTAAAAACGTCCTTCACCGATGAAGGTATCTGACGCACCACTGCTTTCAAATCACGATCAGCGATCGTCACCACGAGCGGCAAGTGACGCGGGCGCAAAATGTGCAAGGACGTCAGCAACTCCTTCGAACCCTCTTCGTCAACTAAATCAGTCAACAACACAACGAGCGAGCGCCGCTTGCTATTCGCCGCGATGAACTGAAACGCTTGCGGGTACGACGGCTCAATCATCTCGGGTTCGACCGCGTGCAGCGCCTCGAGTGCTGACTCGATGTGATCGCGCCCGCGACCCGGAGGCACGTAGCTCTTGATCCTGCGCCCAAACACGACGAGTCCCGCGTTGTCACCTGCGCGCGCCGCCGCTGAAAACAACGCGAGCGTCGCGTGCACCGCGGAATCGAGTTTTGTCTCCTGCTCGATGCGCGCCGTCATCAGACGACCGGCATCGAGTGCGACCAGAATCGTCTGATCGCGTTCGATTTGATACTGGCGTGTCGTGAGTTTTCCGCGTCGTGCGGTCGCGGTCCACGAAATGTGACGCAACTCGTCGCCGCGCACATAATCGCGCATCGATTCAAACTCGCGTCCCTCGCCGCGCCACGAAGTTTTGCGATGCGTGGAAACAAGCGAGCGCGCGCCGAGTGCTTTCAGCTCCGCTTCACGAGCGCGACGTATGTTTGGATAAACCTTCACCGTCACCGGCTCGGCCACTTTCGTTTGACACCAGATCAATTTGAACTTCGATTGAAAGCGCAGCGCCGTTTGTCCAAACTCGAAACGCCCGCGCTTCGGTGGCTTCACTCCGTAAATCAGCGTCGCCGTGCTTTGCGCATCAACGTCAACCCGGCCCTCACGCACACCGCTCAAACTCATCTGCGGCGGGTACTCGTCTTTCAACATCAACGACACTGGCTGATTCGACGCGTTTTGGATGTGAATGCGGACCTCAGTTTCCGCGCCCATCGCGAAGCGGCTGCCAAACTCGCGCGAGATCATCAAGCCTTTGGGAAGTTGGCAAGACCTCGACTCAGCAAATGCGGCCGCGAAAAGAACGAGGTTGTAGAGGAGGGCGAGCCAACGCAGCCATGGGCGATCCCACGACAACGCGAGCGGGATCAGAGCGAGTGCGATCAGAAGATAGAAAAATTTTGTGAAGACGAAGCGCACACTTGGCCTCAGCAAAAGTTAGCCACAAAAAGGCACAAAAAGCACACACAAAACGCTCAAACAAATCCTTGAACTTAGACCGCAAACCCTTGAAGTTAGACTTACACCGCAAACCCAAAAGTTAGACCGACACCGTAAACCCAAAAGTTAGGTCTAACACACGCAAAGACTTAAAAGTTGGCCCACCACACGCCAACCGTTTTCAGTTTTTGTGCCTTTTGTGGCCATCTTTTCCTGTGCCTTTTGTGTACTCATCGCGGGACTTCGGCAGACTTCAAGATGTCCGTGATCACGGAATCAGAAGTGACGCCGTCGAGCTCGGCTTCGGCGCGCAGCGTCAATCGATGACGCAGCACCGGAAGCGCAACGTCGCGCACGTCGTCGGGTGTCACAAACTCGCGTCCACGAATCGCAGCCAACGCTTTCGAACACAGCAACAACGCGACAGACGCGCGCGGGCTCGCGCCGTAATGAATGAACGGATGCGCACGCGTGCGCCGCACGAGATCGACCGCGTAATGCTGAACGCCCGGCTCCATCCGCGCGCGCGCGACCTCCGCGCGACAGTGAAGGATCGCGTCCGGATCAGAAAGCGGCCGTATGTCGACTTGATCGAGACGTTTCGAATTGAAACCGTCGTTCCAGCGCGCCAACACTTCGCGCTCGTGCTCTTCGCTCGGGTAGCTCAACAAGATCTTCAGTTGAAAACGATCGAGCTGCGCCTCGGGCAGTGGATAAGTTCCTTCATACTCGATTGGGTTCTCCGTCGCGAGCACTGTGAAGATCGGCGACAACTTATGACCTTCGCCGTCGATCGTCACCTGCCGTTCTTCCATCGCCTCCAACAGCGCCGCCTGCGTTTTGGGCGGCGTGCGATTGATCTCGTCCGCGAGCAGGATGTCGGTGAAGATTGGTCCACACCGCAAAGTGAACGTCGAGTTCGCGATGTTGAAGACGTTCGTGCCGGTGATGTCTGAAGGCATCAAGTCGGGCGTGAACTGAATACGACTGAAACTCGCGTTGATGATTCGCGAGAGAGTTTTCACGGTCAATGTTTTCGCCGTGCCGGGCACGCCTTCGATGAGCGCGTGGCCCTCGGCAAGCAAGGCGATGAGGATGTGTTCAATCGCCTCGTCTTGTCCGACGATTACCTTGTGCAGTTCAGTGCGAATGTGTTCGACAGTGGAGGAGACAGTCTCAGGCATCGGTTGTCAGTTATAACACAAAAGATCAAATGTTTTCCGCAGCTTGTTTTTCTTCGCGCGCACGCATGCGCAACCCGAGATCTCGTTCGACTTCGCGGAGCCGCCGCACGAGGTCGATAGACTCGCGCCAGCTACACGGCTGACCGTTGATGACGTCTTCACATCGTCGCATCAGCGTTTCGAGTTTCTGTGCATCGATGGTCCCACGCGCGGCAATGCCCGAGGCGATCTCCGTTCGTGAGCTGTTGTAATCGACGCCGGCGTGTCGCGCCAGTACGCGGCGCGTGCGTGTGTAAATGTTTTCGATTGCCAGATCGAAGGCGCGCGCGCGTTGTTGTAACTCGGCCATCGACGCCACATATTCCAGACTCGAACGACGATCAACTTGCGGCAACGGCAATGGACGTCCGAAGCGACGGCCTTTGGTCCAAAGCAGCAACAGCACGACGAGACCAGCTTGCCCCGCCAGCAGCAGCACCGGCGTGCCCGCAAAATAACCAGCGATGCTGTTTTGTGTGAGTCCTTTGCCCTGGTGATACTCATCGAACGCGATCAATCCGTCAGCGGCAGTCAGCAGGTTGACGGCGAGCTGAAGATTGTCTTTCAGATTGATACCTCCATTCGACACCATGTAGGGATCGGTAAGCATCGAAACTCTCCCCATCCCATACTCGAAATCGATCAGCAACGCGCCTTTGTCGTCAAGGAGGTGCACTACGGGCGCCGGAGAGCCTGTCGTTTCCAACCCTGTCAGACTGTTGTTCTCTTCCGTTGTGGAACTTCGTTCACTCGCGCTGGACACCATGTGAATATTGAGCCGTGAAGCAAAACGAGAGGGCTGAACTGATTGAACGTTGCGCGTCAGGACAGTAGGCTGCACCGGCTTGAATGCAAGTACTCGCTCGGTCATCTGATTGACGTCCGCCGGATTAACATCAAACGATGGAAACTCGGTCCTTTTTGTCGTGATGATCCAACTTCCCGGCCCAGCCGTGTCGTGGTCCTGTTCCGGATTGCGGTCGATAAGAACCAGGTGACCTCCTCCCGCGACCCATCTCGAGAGTGCCTTGTGTTCTGCGTCCGTGAAGCGCACCTGGACCTGGCCCACGATCACAAATGTTTTGACGAGTTTGCCGGAATCAGTCAGAAGTTTTTGCGGCGTTTCCTTCCAGCGAATGACCCTGTAGCCCGATTCGTTCAGGAAATCGTGCAACGCGCGGACGCCGGTTGGTCCTGAGTGATACGTAGAACGGTTCGGCGCTATCTCGTAGTCAGGCAGTTTCTCTTTTTTGACGTAAGCGAGGCTGCTGATAAGCGCGAGCACGCCGATGATAACGACGATGGTCAGAATGATTGTGAGTCGCTGGCGCATCGTTATTTTGTTTCAGTTTGCAAGGCTGCAACATAACCGGCGCGAAAGTCCTGCCAGTCGTTTGGAGTGGCACTCGCGAAACCGTACCAGTGACGTTCGAAGCTGTCCGTAAGTCCGCGCATGCGTGAATGAAGTTGCGGCACAGTGCGCAGCGAGTTGAGATAGTCGCGATTAGTTTTGTGATGCGCGAGGCTGATCAACTTGCGATCGCCTAACTCGACGAGGAGGGCGATGTAAGCCTTGCGAATGGCGGCGCGCAAGTCGCCCTGGCGCGCGAGTGCTTCAGCCTCGGACAGCAGATCAGTAGCGGTCGCGTCAGCCTCGAGTCGTTCACCTAACACGATGCGGGCTTCGCGTGTTTTGCGCTCTCGCGGGCTTCGAGAACGTCCCAGATACCAGCCGATCACGGTCTTGAGAACGTAAAGTATTACCAGGAGAGCGAGACCGATAACGATGATTTGCGCAATGCGAGTGATCAAATCGATTCGGCCCGGGTCGACGTTACGAGGCTTCGGCAGCCATTTCGCCAACCATTTCGCAAACTCCTGAAGCAATCGGATAATCTCATTTGGGCGCTGTTGGTTATCCGCATATTCCGGGCGCGCGAGAATGCTTTCCAACCGCGTCTTGGCCCATTGCTTGTTTTCCGCGGTGCGCTCGCCTGGGTTCTGACGTTCAGCAACGCGCGCTTCGAGGGCACGAAGTCGCCAGATTATTAATGCCAGTTGTTCATAAACATCATCTGCTTTCTCGACTCCGTCGAGTTCCTCGTGTAGCCATGTGTTATCGACTTCGTAAGTGTCGCCTTCAAACTCGACCGTCTGCCTTTTTGGCAAAGTTGTGCGCACACTCGCGATTGACTCTTTGAGGCGGTCTTCGGAGTTGTGTTCAGAGTCGATCAACTCCTGGAGAGTCGCACTCGCATTTTGAAGGTTCTGTCGATACTCGCTTAGGGGAATAGCAGCGACGTTCGTCGGAAGCAGAAAAACCAACAGCACACCGAACAACGCAGTGAGACAGTAACGATGATGTGTTGTCGAAAACTGAGACATTAACCGGGTTAACCGATATTCAGTACGTTACCTGTTGATCTCGGCATCGGTGGTGGCTGCTTTGGTTTGATCGAGTGGAGCGCCGTTCCCAGAGGAGAGGTGACGTTCACTTCCGGAAACTCATCGAGCTGCCGCGATGCCATGAGCTCGATGTCGTAACCTTCATGCCTCACTCGCTCGTCGACGTACAACAGCGAGAGCCCCAGCATCCAAACCGGTGTTAGTAGTAACGAGCTCAGTGGACCAAGAATGCTGTAAAGAATCGCATACCACGCGGGCCACTCAGTGGAGTCTCGCATATTGATTCCGGCCGCCGCGCCAACGAAACCAATGACGACCAGTAGCAACAACATCGCCGACATGATGCCAAAGGTAGTAAACAGCGTCATCGCCATCAGGCGCCGAACGTTGCCGCTGCCGAGTGAAAAACTGCGGCCTACTGCTTCTAACACGCCCTTTCCTTCGACGAGCATGATCTGTGGAACATAAACGATTCGTCCAATCATCAGGAAAAAAAGCCAGAGTCCTGCGCCACTGACCAACAAAATGGCCAGCCCGCCAAGAATACCTGCCAACCACCCGGGCGCGACCAGCGAGAGCAGCGTCGCACCGATAAAGATGAAGGCAGAGATGAGTTGGGTACCGTAACCAGCCACCATGAAAGCCGCGCAGATCCAAAACAGCATGATCAGCGAAGCACCGACGAGGCCCCAGAATCGAGCTTTGACTGCGGTGTAAGTTGCGCGCGCCGTGACCGGATCGTTGCGAAGCAGGTGTGCAACCAGAGTGCGCGTGGCGCCTCCCATCACAACCATAGTGAAAAGATAGCCAGTTACGATGACGAAGCCTGACACGGCTAAGAGAAAAAGGTTCCAGACGACATCGACAGTGAAGGACGTGAGGACAAGTTGTCGGAATGTGATCGAAAAAATTATCCAGCCGGCAGCGACGATGATGACTGGGGGCGCAGCCGTCCTGATCAGGACAAAGAGATGGCGACGGTACAGTCTGACCGCGCGATGGATTAGATCGCCGGCGCCGAGCGGCGCGAGGGGCAGTTGAGTCGCGAATGACGATGCCGACATCTCGTGAAGATTAACATGATGAGGAGCTTCGTCGTTTACTAATTCGTCTCTCTTAACTGACGGATCTTCTCTCTTAGTTTCTCAGCGTCCGGAACATTTGGCGCCAATTTGAGGTACGTTTCTAACTGATCGGCGGCCTTTGCCTTGTCTCCACGAGAGCTGTAGATGATCGCCAGTATTCGATGGGCCTCTTTCATCTCCTCTTTGCCAAGCGTCAATGAAGTCAGAAGCTCTTTTTCGGCATCGTCAAACAGACCAAGATTTGCCAGAGACTGGCCAAGAAAATAATGACCGACGGCGGACTCGTTATTCTTCTTTAGAGCCTTGCGGAGAATCGGTACCGCCTCGCCATATCTTTCCATCATGACGTTCGCAATACCACGGTTTATCAATACACCAAAGGCGTCAGGGCTGAGCTTGAGTGCCGCTTGAAACGACTCGTCGGCATCTTGCGGTTGATTCATTTTGAGATACTGCACTCCAAGTTCATTGAATGCCAGCATGAACGAGGGATACTCTTTGATCGCAAGTTTCAATTCCTGGATTGCCGCCAGATGATCATTCTTCTTAGCCTGTTCGGCGGCAGTATTGTAATGAGCCAGGGCACGCTCCGGAACATTCGCTAGTTCTGCGTTCAGAATTCCGGGTTTCGATTTGGCTTCGTCTTTCAAAGTCAGTCGAACGTTCAGATTGTAGACTTGTGGAGGCGCGCCGCGGAATTGTGTGATCTCCACCATTTGGCGATAAGGCTCAAACTCCTTTTCCTTATCGATGACCAGTGTGTATTCGCCGTTGACAAGGCCTCGAAATGCAAACTTGCCGTACTCGTCCGTGGTTGTCACGCGATCGCCCTTCGTCATTGTTTGCAGACGAATCGTCACGCGGCGCTGAAGACGCTGACCGTTGGGCAGGAGAATCATTCCTGTGATTGCGTTTCCTCCTCCCAAACCCGTGTCAGTTGCGCCGGGTGGAAGAAAAACCTGGGCCTTGATGGCTGTGACGACGCATACAGAAAATGCAGTGACGGACAGGAATCCGAGTAGTCTTCTTTGCCACATAAAGATCCTCTCTCAACTGCCGCATGGTCCAGTTGCTGATTTGCAGTTTAACAATAACACGGGCGTTGCCGTGAGTTCCGACAACGCCCGGAAAAGGATCAAATCGTGAGACAGATCCGTAGTTAACCTCGTCGGACTAGAAGCTTAGCTGCCCGATGAAGTTTATGTTGCGTGCCGTTCCACGCTGGGTGGTGATAAGGCCAAAGGCCGTCGAATCGAAATTCGTGTTGGCGTACACGAAGTTAGGATGGTTGAAGATGTTGATGGCCGTCACCTTAATCTCGAACCTGACGCGTTCGGCGATTGGAATTCTCTTCGTCACACTCAAGTCGACGTCAAAGTAGTTCGGACCATTGAGGCTGTTCACCGGGAAATTGCCGAACGTGCCGGGCGCCGGAGCCGACATCAAACCAGGCTTTAATCTCGCAGTCGCAACTTTGCCTGCTGAATTTAGAGTGATGTTCAGGATGTCCGGATTGATGAAGAAAACACCTGACGGGGTTTTGAACAGTCCGACGTTCTTTTTGAATTCCTCAAACGTCATGCCGACTAGTTGCGCACCGTTATTCGCGGTGGAGCTAGTGAACGTCGCACGCCCGGACGAGATGTAGAATGGCGGACTAGTCGACCACACAGCAATTACACCCATAGTCCAGCCCCCGACAAGCCTGTTAACTGCGCCGTTCGCACTGTCGAAAAAGCGTTTACCGTTTCCGAAAGGAAGTTCGTAAATGCCGTTGGCGACGAAACGGTGTGTTTGGTCCTCGGTCGAACGTCGATAATCGAGGTCCGGGTTTCGCTGAGTCAGCCGGTTGACCAGATCGTTCTGGTTATTTCCCTGGGCATCAACCGCGTCACCCAATGCTTTGCTGAAAGTGTAGTCGGCCTGGAATTGCAATCCGTCTGAGAACCGGCGACGTACCTCGATCTCTAACGCGTTGTAATTCGAACGTGCGTCATTTCTCAGGACTCTTGCAAAGGTCGCGTTCGGGTTCGCAACGAAGAAGTTCGCCGGAAGTCCGACTTGAACGCTTTCGCGGTTGGTCCGGTACGCCTGATTGAAGGCGAGAGTACTTGCCAGCAGGCCGATGTCATTTCGATTGAGGTTCGTGATGAAGGTGCTGCTTTGATATCCGCTGGTGGCCGCCACCGCTGTTCCACCCGGAACGAGTCCGAAGAACTTGTCGAAAATCGGTAACGCCACGCAACCAGCACAGCCGGGCGCAAAGCTTGAGCCTCCACGCGCAGCAAGGTTCTTCTGTGCATTGAGGAATTCCTGAAGGAAACCATTCTCGAAAATGTTAACTTCGTTGATGTCCTGTGCTCGCCATGTATTCGGCGCGATGTTGCCCTGATACCGTATTTCAAGAGCGGTATCCTTGAATATCTCACGCTCAATACCGAAGCTAAACTGGTGCACATACGGACTTCGAAGGTTCGGATCCGCGGTCCACAAACCATTAGAAGAATTAGCCAGGAAATTCTCCCTGTCTGTAATCGGGATCTTGAACGTTGGCGTAATCAGAGGTACCCCACCATCAGTTAACACACCACGTAAGTTTGCCGTAGGTGGATTCGTCAGGCTGAGCGGTGAAAGGTTAGCCGTCGCTATCAATCCCGGATTGGTGGTGCCGGTGCCCAGAAGGTTCGTGAAGGTTGTGATACCGTCGTGCAGATAGCTGACGGAATAACCGCCTCGGATAGAGCTGGTGCCTTCATCGCCAAACAATATGTGAAGCAGACCTGACCTGAAGGATGGGGAATAAGCCAGGCCTACCGACGGGGCGAAGTTATTCCAATCGTTCTGGTAAAGACCGATGCCGGTGTCGCCACTGACGAAGTTCAACGTAGCGACGCCTTTTGTTTGGCTGCCCGGAGCTGCCGTCGGACTGAAGAGATTTCCGAATCCCGAGATGCCATACAAGTCGCCGTACTTGGGTTGAATCGCCAATCCATTGGGAACGGTCGGAACTCCCATGTAGTCCCATCGCACGCCATAGGTGAACGTAAGGTTATTTCGCATTCGCCATTGATCGTTTGCGAAGAGCGCCAGATCTTTTTCCTGGACCAGTCGTAAACGCGTAGCGCCTTCGACGAAGCCGGAGTCTGGAGTCGTGACATTGAAGGTCTGGGCTGCGGAAGCTAGATTGCCGACGATCGCTGTATAAGTTGTAGTTGCAGCGGTCAAATTTGCATTCGAGGCGAACGGTAGGTTAGCGAGTGTGAACCCGGTTCCATTCGCTGCATTGGTTCCCAACTGGATCGTCTTATTGATACCAGCGTCGTTGCGGCTTATGCCGAGCACATTCTGCCAGTCAGCACCGTACTTCCAACTGTGATTACCGTTAACCCAGGAGAGCGTATCGGTCACCTGGTTAACGATCGTGTTGCGCGGCTGCGGCAGGAACGTGTTATCAAAATTAACGAGCACGCCCGGCAGCGAGATAAACGGTGCCGTCGGTGACGAGTCGCGGTTGAAATCTACCGGCGCCCATTGACGGCCATAGCGAACGATGTTGGTCCATTTACTTCCGAAGGTCGATACCAGCGCCGGCGTAATCAGATTTCTGGTTGACGCCTGGAAACCATTAACGCCGCCCGGGAAAGGCGCATCGATACCGTTCGTGAAAACGTCGGGATGCGTGCTGGTGATGACGCGACTGTAAACAAACTCGAGCTTATGGGAGCCCAGGCGCGAGTTTTCTACAAGTTGGTGATCATACCGCGCAACGTATTTGTCGTTGACATTGCTTTCCGAGACATTGAAGGTATAGCAACCGATGTTGAAGCCATCGCTGTTTGAACAGTTGAAGTTATTGGCAAATGGTATCTGCGCGAGGTGAGCCGTCATCACGGGATTCAGCGCATGCACGTTGCCGATCGAGAGCAGGTTGACGGTCTGAAGCGCGCCGTTTGTGCCGACATACCGGAAAACTCCATTACGCGCTTCCTGCGTTAAGACACCATTACGGTTATTCGCGCGGCCTTGATTCTGCCGAAACGCTTCAAATGAAAAGAAGAAGAACGCCTTGTCCTTCCCGCTCCAATACTTCTTGCCGCCTTCCCCAAACTTGAGGAAATAAACAGGTCCGCCAATGTCAAAACCCCAGAAGTGCTGACGCAAAATCGGCTTTGGCGTGGAGTTGAAGTTATTGAAGAATGTGTTTGCGTTATAGCTCTCATTGATTAACTGAAGAAATCCGTTGCCGTGAAACTCGTTAGAGCCGCCCTTCGTGACCAGATTCACCTGGGCAGCGCCGCGTCCTGCGTCGGCGCCGACAGTACCAGTCGTAATGCTGAACTCGGCCGTCGAGTTGAGCGATGGAGCGCTGACCGCGAAGAACGAACTTGTCTTGACGAAGTTGTCCATCGCGTTGATGCCGTCCTGTGTCAGGTTCACGGCAGTTTGTCGTAAGCCGCCTACCGAGGCGCCGCGCGTATTGTCGCCGACGACTGCGATGCCCGCTTGCAGCGCGGCAAGCTGGACCGGGTTGCGACCACCAAGCGGAAGGTCCACGACCTGCCTGGTATTAATAACGTTAGTGAGACTTGGGCTGGTGCTATTGATCACCTCTTGTGCCGTTGTAACGGTGACCGTTTCGTTCGCGAGACCAATCTCCAAAGTTATGTTCACTTGAGCAATCGTTGCTACCGAGACGACTACCTCGCGCACTACTGATTTCTTGAAGCCTGACGCCTCAACGGAAACAGAGTATGTGCCAGGCAGCAAAGCCTGAAAATCGAATGCTCCGGAACTATTGGTTACCGCGCTACGTTCGGCGCCCGTAGCAACACTGGTGACCGTGACGGTCGCACCCGCCACCAACGCATTACTCGGATCAGTAATCGTTCCTGTGATAGAACCTGTCGTCTGAGCTTGCCCAGACATGTGCAGCACAAAAATCGTCAGGGCCACAAACAATATCTTCGTAAACTTTGTCATGTGTTTCCTCCTAGAGATGGGCGGATCTCCCTTCCAAGTTGAACTTAAGAGACCGGTTGGAATTGAACGCTAACCAGCGGGAACTAGACCGAGACAGTAAACAGGTGATTGCTCGCCGCGATTCTGGTGCTAATCCCTGGGATCGATGAGCAATGAAGCGAACCTAAAATAATTACCAACCTAAATTGTTTGTGTTTATCCTACGAGGGTCGGATTTGCTGGCAGCAATAGATATGCCTTTAATTTAGACCCGCCGATGCTAAATTCCTTAGCAATTATGAGGACGGCGAACCGGAAGTTGCCCAAATTTTTGGAACTCAATGCATTTTTTTGAATAATCCGAGATTCTGAAGGGGTCGGAAACTCGTTACTGACGGCCGAGGGCGCGTTTGCTTTGTTCAATTACTTGCCGGAGATTTTCGGCGTCGGGAGCCGTTGGAACAACTTTCAAATAGGCTTCCAACTCCTCCACGACGCGCGGCAACGCGCCTCGATCGAGGTAAATGGCTGCGAGTAAACGGTGAGCTTCGTTGAAGTCGTTCGGAGTTAGTTTCAAACACGTAAGCAAAGCCGCTTCCGCATCTTCATTTCTGCCCAGCTTGTTCAGTGTGCGGCCGAGGTAATAGTACGAGACAGCCGAATCAGCCTTGACCTTCAGGGTGGCGCGAAAACTGGTTTCGGCATCCTTGAATTTTCCGAGACGATAAAGCGAGATCCCGCGATTGAGCAACGGCTCGTAGGCTTCGGGATTGATCTTGAGCGCCGCTCTGAAGGCTTCGTCGGCATGGTTCACCTCGTTGAGGCGAAGGTAAAGAACGCCGAGCTGATTGTGAGCGCTCACGAACTGCGGATACTCAGAAACAGCTTGCTTGAGTTCTTTGATGGCGCCTTTGTAGTCTTTTTCATGCGCGAGTTTCGACGCTTTTTCATAGTGGTCCAACGCTGCTTTTGGAACTCCTGCATTCGCGGCGCTGATAACCGCCGGCCCGTTCTTGGCCTTTTTCTCTTCGATGGCTCGCAAACGGATCGACACGAAGTAAGTTTCAGGCACCGTGCTACGGTCCCTGACAATGTCGACTTCCTGCGAAACAGGCTCATATTCTTTTTCGCGATCGATAACGATCATGTACGTGCCCGATGCAACGCCGCTAAAAACAAACTTTCCTCGCTCGTCGGTTGTGGCGAGGATGTCGCCCCACTCGGGCGAAGTCAGTTTGATTCGCATGCGCGTGTTGATGGGCACGCCATCGGGCGCGTAGACAGTTCCGACGATGTAATTATTGCCACCCAGACGTGTGTTGGTTGTCTCGTTAAGACCGCCGGCGATCTGGCCCATGGTGAGAGCTGCCGAATACACAACGATCGCACCCACGAAAAGTAGAGGCCGCGTCAAAGTGCCTGTTTGTGAGACCATGACACACGCTCCTGTGGTTTGAATATCTGATTCTCTAACCACAAACTACACAGATAATTTGCTGAATGTGTGTAATCTGTGGATAAAGAACCTTGCAAAAAAGGCGTTGCCAATTGCTTGGCAACGCCTTCTCGAAAACTAACCTTGCGGTTAGAAGTTGATGCGAAGCAGGAAGTCGAGGATTCGGCCGCCCGGATCGTTTGATCCGTTCGGATCCGCATACGCCCAACCTGAAAGCATCTGGCCAAACTGACCGGTGAAGGTCGTGATGTTATTCACGTTTCCACCCCAGCCGCCCAGGCGCCAATTGGTGTGATTGAGCACGTCAAACGCCGTCATACGGAACTCGACGTTGCGCTTCTCGCCAATGTTGAATCGCTTGCCGATCGACGAGTCAATCTTGAAGAATTTCGGTCCAAAGAGAACGAACTTGCGGAAACCACACTCACCAATCGACTTGCTCTGGCAGTTACCATATCCGGCCGGAGCGATGAATCGTCCAGTCGGAGCCTGGCCCAACGGATAACCAGTGGTGTTGAGCGGCAACGTGGCAGTCGCAAGACGTGGAGCCTCAAAGGTATTGGCTTTGATCGTGTTCTCAATGATGTCAGCCGGCAAGAAGCTAACCGGAACCTTAACGCCATTGATGGTCTGGTTGAAGTAAACACCCACCGCATCCTGAAGCTCCTTGGCGGTCATGCCGACAAGCTGGATGTTCTCCATCAGGATTGGAGCGCCACTCTGCCAACGAACAATCGGCGTGAGCGTCCAACCACCGAGGATGGAGTCGGTAAGCCAGTGTGACGAAGACAAGAACTTCCGTCCGTGACCGAAGGGCAGATCCCAGGTCGCGTCAAACTTGAAGGCGTGACGAAGGTCGATCTGCGAGAAGCTCTTATCGAGGTTACGGTTGCGCAGCGTGTTGAATGCCACGTTGCTCTGGTCACCGGCGCCGATACCGAAGAACGTGTCGCCCGCGGACGCATACGCGTTCGTGTACGACTTGCCATACTGATAGCTCGCCTGGAAGCGAAGGCCGTTCGATAGTCTGCGGCGGACTTCGATTACGCCCGCGTCAAACCAGCTCTTTTCACTGTTGTCGAACAGGTAGCAAAAACCGAACGTGCTCGGACAATTGTGAACGAAGTTAACTGGCTTTGCGGCTTGCGAGCCCGGGCCTACACCCGCGACGAGCGTGTTGTCTCTAAACGCGCCATCCAGCGCATTGGCCAAAGCTTGAACCTGCGGGTTCGCCGGATTGAGAAAACCGATAGCTCCGGTACCGCCGAGACCCGTAAACTGCGAGCTGGTGTAGTTCGCAGCGACGTTCGGGTCACGATTGTTCCCGGAAAAGTACGAAAGGAAGATCGGAAGTGGACTCGTACCAGTGCCCGGACCAAAGTACGCGAATGTTGGCTGGCGGTTGTTTGTTGGGCACGGATTTACGTTCGTAGAACAAACAAAACGGCCGGCGTTAATGTTCGCGATCAGGTTCTGCTGTGCGACTGCGAACTCTCTACCAAAACCATTCTCAATCGCATTGATCTCATCGATACGATACTGCGATTGCAGGTCTTTGCCGCGGTTTCCGATGTAGCGAAATTCAACTACGGTATCTCGACCGAGCTGACGCTGATAACCGAAACTCCAGGAATCAACGTAGCCCGAGTGGAAATCTGGTGAAAATCCAAATGTCGCATCGTTATCCGGGTCAACCGCACGCGGGAATACGGGCTGCGTTGGGAATACCGGTGGCGAAAGATTCGGATTACCTGGGGTCCTGAAGAGCGTCCCGGGGACAAGGATGTTGGCGGGGTTGCTAGCCGTAGCACTGCGGGCGAGTCCGAACACGCCGCCCGGATTCAGGCCAAGACTGTTCTCAACGATGAGCGTACCCTCACGAATGTAAGAACGCGAGAAACCACCGCGGAGAACTCCATTACCATCACGCCCGAAAACACGACCCAGGGGGCCACCGAAGTTTGGACTCCAAACCGCGCCAACGCTGGGCGCAAAGTTCTTCATGTCGTTCCGGAAGGCTCTTTCACCCAGGTTGTTGAGGCGGAACGTTGGTTCTTCCCCAGTTAAAGTACCTGGACTGAAGAGATTGCCTACACCCGAAACGTCATAAAGCATCGTTGGGTCGCTCAGGATCGCGTAGTTGGTGCTGTTCATCTTCGCACCAAGCTGCGGCTGCCATCGGATACCGTAGGTGAGCGTCAGGTTAGAGCGCGCACGCCACGAATCCTGGGCAAAGAGACCGTTAGTGTTTTCCTCGATTTCGAAATGGCGTGAACTATTAAGTCGATAAGTTCCATCCGGATCGAGGTAAACGTTTCCAGCGTTGAATGCGCTAATGCGACCGGTAATCGTGGCATAAACTGCGCGAGCATTAGCAAGCTCAGTAGCGTTCGCACCTGGAATGTTCGCTGCCGAAAACACGCTGGTCAGCGCTGTATCCTGTGCGATCGAACCAAAAGTTACTGTGGAAACAACCGGGTTGACAGAGTCAGAGATCGTTTTGATGTTCTTTATCTGTCCACCGAAAGTCATCGTGTGAGTACCCTTGACCCACGTGACGTTATCCGTGAAGTCCGCGGTCGGCGAGCTTCTCGTGCTGAAAGCATTACGGATCGTCAAACCGGTC
>Ga0134126_10004796_pt1 | contig 16910 bp, 14 predicted proteins | sample KB31752_FD_96881 | JGI IMG/M metagenome (GOLD analysis project Ga0134126, IMG submission 96881) | Terrestrial soil microbial communities with excess Nitrogen fertilizer from Kellogg Biological Station, Michigan, USA - KB3-175-2 | ecosystem: Environmental > Terrestrial > Soil > Unclassified ...
AAGATGAGCAGTCCCAGGCAGCCCCAGAGAAACTGCCGCCCGAAATACAGGAAGAACCGGTCCAGGCGATTCGGCAGGGGGGGAGCGTTCATGGGAGCGTCGGGGGCAGCGTTACGCCGCTGCGGCGGATCGATGGGGCAAGGACACCATGTCCTCGCTGGCTGCCAGCCTATTCGCTCACGGTGCCCGGCGGCAAGTCCAGCGCCTGGGTTTGTGGCGGGGTTCTCTCTCAGCTCGCCGCAACGCCGGGCGGAGCCCCGTCTCCAGCCGCCATCAAGCGGGACCGTGCGGTCCCTGCCGCGGCCAGGGCTATTGCCGCTCCGCTGCTGCGGCTTGACCCGACCGGCCGGCGCCTGAGCCGCGCGCGCGGAACAGCGTCCAGCCCGCGGCGGCGAACACGAGCACGTTGGAGGCAATGACCGGCTTCGAGGCAATCAACACACCGAAGGCCATCCATAATGCCGCACCGAGCATCTGCAAGCCGCGCAGCATCGTGGGCTTCGAGAAGAAATACGAGGCCACGAATACCGCCGTCGCGGCCCATCCCACCGTGTCCGCAAGCGGCAGGCTCGATAGACTCATGGACGTCCCCCGTTTTGCATACGACCCCGTTCGTCCCTCAGCCGCGCGCGGCGGCCTGATGCGGACGATCGTCCTCGACCTCAGGGCCGCCGAATTGCGCATCATATAGCGCACGGTAGGCGCCTTCGCGCGACAGCAGCGTCTCGTGCGTGCCCTGCTCGACGATACGGCCGTCACGCATCACCAGGATGAGATCGGCATCGCGAATGGTCGACAGCCGGTGCGCGATGACGAAGCTGGTGCGGTTGGTACGGAGAGCGGCCATGGCGTGTTGCACGAGCGTTTCGGTACGAGTGTCCACCGAGCTGGTCGCCTCATCGAGGATGAGCAGCGCCGGACGCGTGAGGAACGCGCGGGCGATCGTGATGAGCTGCTTCTGCCCGGCGCTGATGTTGCTCGACTCCTCATCGATCATCGTATCGTAACCGTCGGGCAGGCCGCGCACGAAGCGATCGACGGACGTTGCCCTGGCAGCTTCGATCACCTCCTCGTCCGTCGCATCAGGCCGGCCATAGCGGATGTTGTCACGGATGGTGCCATTGAAGAGCCAGGCGTCCTGCAGCACCATGCCGATTCGCGAGCGCAGCTCGTCGCGCCTGAGGGTTGCGATGTCGACACCATCGAGTGTGATCCGGCCCTGGTCGAGCTCGTAGAAGCGCAGGATGAGATTGACGAGCGTGGTCTTGCCGGCTCCGGTGGGCCCAACGATCGCGACCGTGTGCCCGGGCTCGGCGACCAGCGAGAGATCCTCGATGAGGGGCCTGTCCGCCTGGTAGCGGAACGAGACACCCTGAAACTCGACGCGTCCCCGCACTGCCGCCGCCACCGCCGGCGTCAGGGACTGCGGCCGCAGCTCCTGCTCATCGAGCAGATCGAACACCCGCTCTGCCGAGGCGACACCGGACTGCATCGTCCCGGCCATCGAGGCCACCTGGGTGAGCGGCCGATTGAACGAGCGCGAGTACTGAATGAACGCCTGCACGGCCCCGAGAGTCATGGCGCCGGTCGCCACGCGCAGGCCGCCGATGACGGCGACGAGCACGTAGTTGAGACTGCCGATGAACATTACCGAAGGCATGATCAGCCCGGAGATGAACTGCGCGGCGAAAGCGGCCTCGAGCAGCTGCTCGTTCTTCGCATCGAAACGCTGCACGACCTCGCGGTGGCGGCCGAACACCTTGACCAGCTCGTGGCCGGTGAACGCCTCCTCGATCTGACCGTTGAGCTCGCCGGTCCGCGTCCACTGGGCGACGAAGTGACGCTTCGACCGCTTGGAGATCACTCGGGTGAGGAGGAGCGCCAGCGGGATGGTGACCAACGCGATCAGCGCAAGCAGCGGCGAGACGACGAGCATCATCGCTACGACGCCGATCAGCGTGAGGAGCGAGGTCAGCAACTGACTGATGGACTGCTGCAGGCTCTGGGAAATGTTGCCGATGTCATTGGTGACGCGGCTCAACAGCTCTCCCCGGGTCTGCCCATCGAAATAGCGCAGCGGCAGCCGGTGGATCTTCTCCTCGACGTCTGAGCGCAGCTTGCGGACCACGGCCTGCACGACGTCATTGAGGAGATAGCCCTGGGCCCAGAGAAATGCGGCGGAACCGACATAAAGAGCAATGGCTTCGAGCAGCGTCACCGCAAGCGCGTGGAAATCGATGCCCGCGCCCGGCACCAGGTGCATGCGCGAGAACATCGCGGCCAGATGGCTGTGGCCGGCCTCCCGCTGCGCCATCACGGCCTGCTGTTGCGACTGGCCCGCGGCGAGGTGCTCGCCGATGACCCCGGAGAAAATGATGTCGGTGGCATAGCCGATGAGCATCGGACCGATCACTGACAGACCGACGCTGGCAAGGGAGAGCACGGCGACGAGGACCAACACCAGTCTGTGCGGCATCAGCCGAGCCAACAGGCGGCGCGTGGAAGGCCAGAAGCTCGTCGCTTTCTCCCCCGGCGTGCCCAGGCTCATCCAGGCCGGGCCGCGGCCCGCGAGCCCCGCGGCCGGGAGCCTGCCCGCCGGCGATCCGCGTCCCGCGCGGCCGCTTTGCGGCTCACGTCTCATGCCGCCTGCTCCGGTGACAGCTGCGACGCGACGATCTCCGCATACGTGGGGCAGTGTCGCAGCAGATCGGCGTGTCGGCCGACGGCGATCAGGGTTCCGCCTTCGAGCACCCCGATCTGATCGGCATCGATGATCGTGGAGACTCGCTGCGCCACGATGATCACCGTCGCGTGACGGGTGATCGGGCGCAGCGCCGCTCGCAGCCGTGCCTCGGTGCCGAGATCGAGCGCAGAGAACGACTCGTCGAAAAGATAAATCTCCGGATCGCGCACCAGGGCTCGGGCGATGGCCAGCCGCTGGCGCTGCCCCCCCGAGACGTTGGTGCCGCCCTGAGCGATGGGCGCCTCGAGTCCTCTCTTCATCGCCTCCACGAACTCCCGCGCCTGTGCGACTTCGAGCGCCCGCCACATCTGCTCCTCCGTGGCCTCGGGGTTGCCATAGCGGAGGTTGCTCGCCACCGTGCCGGAAAAAAGGTAAGTCTTCTGCGGTACGAGACCGATGCGGCTCCAGAGCAGATCGGGATCGAGCTTGCGCACATCGACACCGTCGATCAGGACCGCGCCTTCACTGACATCGAACAGCCGCGGAATGAGCGATACCAGCGTGGTCTTGCCCGCCCCGGTGCTGCCGATGATGGCGAGCGTCTGGCCTTGCGTCACACGGAAGGAGACATCATGGAGCACCGGATCGGCGGCGCCCGGATACTGGAACTTCACCTGCCGGAACTCGACCTGCGCGCGCAGCTCGACTGACGCGACCGCCGCCCGCGGCGGCGCGACGGAGGATGTGGTGCCGATCACTTCCCCGATCCGCTCCGCCGACACGGCCGCCCGCGGAATCATCATCAGCATGAAGGTTGCCATCATCACGGCCAGCAGGATCTGCGCGAGATAGACCAGGAAGGCCGTGAGGTCCCCGATCTGCGTCTGTCCCGCGCCGATCCTCGCGGCACCGAACCACAACACCGCGACGCTCGAGACGTTCATGATGATCACGATGGCCGGAAAGAGCAGCACCATCAGCCGGCCCGCCCGCAATGCCGTATCCATGAGTTCGGCGTTCGCCTGCTCGAACCGTGCGCTCTCGGCGGGCTCGCGCACGAAGGCGCGCACCACGCGGATGCCGCCGATCTGCTCCCGCAGGATGCGGTTGACGACATCGACGAGCTTCTGCATCCGCCGGAACTGCGGCACCATCCGCACGACCACGAGCCCGATGACGATGGCCAGCACGGGAACGCTGACTCCCAACAGCCAGGAGAGGCCCGGGTCCTCGCGGATAGCGACGATGATGGCGCCCACGCCCATGATCGGCGCGGAGATCATCGTGGTGCTGCTCACCGCCACGAGAGCCTGGAGCTGTTGCACGTCGTTGGTGGTTCGCGTGATGAGCGACGGTGCGCCGAACTTCGCCACTTCCCGTCCGGAGAATCCCATGACGCCGCGAAACAGGGCCGCACGCAGATCCCGCCCGAAGCGCATCGAGGCGCGTGCGCCGAAATACGCCGCCGCCACCGAGAAAGCGATCTGCCCCAAAGTCATGAGTAGCATCCAGCCGCCGGTCCGCAGGATGTACCCCGTGTCCCCCTTCACGATGCCGAGGTCGATGATGTCGGCATTGAGGGTAGGCAGATAGAGCGAGGCGATGGTCGCCAGCAGCTGGAACACGGCCACGCCCAGCAGCGCACGCGCATAAGGCCGCAGATGCTCGCGCAACAGCCGGATCAGCACCGGCGGCGCTCCACTGCGCGTGGGCAGAATGACGGCTGTCCGGGTTCCATTCGGATGCTCGTTGGCTCGAGATTGAGGAGAGAGGCAGTCTACCGCAGATCAGGGCCGCCGACCCGCGGCCATGGCCCCCTCGCGCTGCTCCCGCAGGAAAGGCCGGTCGATTTGCTCGGCATAGAGCTCGATGTCCGTGGCCGAGACCCCACAGGCGGCAAAGTGCTCCTTCCACCCGCTCACCGCCTGCGCGACCGCGCGCGCTTCCTGCGCCGCCGCGTCGCCCGCGAGCCCGAACAGGGTGGACATGGACAACGCGTTGGCGAGAGTGGAGTCGGCGGCCTGCTCGCCCACGCGCATCTGTTGGAATCCGAGAGCCTGGCCGGAGGGCAGCACGTCGAACGCCGGGGCCAGCTCGTATTGACCGCGCTCGGTCACGATGAGCGCGTGATTCTTCTCGTGATCGTCCGTGTTGTCGATCAGGATATTGAACACCATGCGGCGAAAGAGCTCCCGCATGTCCTGCGCATACTTGTTCCCGTGCGCGACACCTTTGCGCCGCAGGAGCTGTGCCAGCTCCGGATAGCCGAATTGCTCGCCGGCGGCACGCAGCGCCACGGCTGCCGACAGGCAATGGTGACGGCGCGCGCCGACGCGGTCGAAGCGACTGATCGCCACTGCGTGCCCGACCGTCAGCCGCACTGGGAGGGTGGGTGCGCTGCGTATCTGCGCCTTTTGCGCCAAACTCATCGTCGCATGCTCGATCAGCGGAGTATCCGCGGGCTCGCCGTCAGAGAACTTGATGACCCATTGCTTCCCGTCCAGGTTGAGCAGCGCCTTGGGCCGGGCGCCGCCCATGGTGGCCCCCGGAGATACGAGCCTGCGCAGCTCGGTGGGGATCGGCTCGTTGTCCTGCACTTTACGGATCTGCTCGTAGATCCGGTCAGCCTCCTGCAGAGTTGGCAACGGACCGAGGCGCCGCGGCAGATACTCATCGGCAGAGGTCGAGACTCCAAGCGCCCCGAAACGATCGTCACCCGCGAAATAGAGATACTCGAGCAGCGAGAGGCGCGCAGGCTTGTCGATGAACCGGATGACACGCTCGCCCCAACGGTCCGGCCGTGCATCGTCCACTGCACCCACCGCAGTATTCCGCTCGAGCGGCAGGAACTCCTGATCGATCAGAGGCAGGTCCTCGCTGAGCGCAAACCCTTGCTCACGCCAGTGAGGGAAGTATCTCAGCGAGATACCTTGATTCGAGCGCACCAGATTGAGCTCGCCCACGGGAACGGGCCGCACCGGCACGAGCAGGGACCAGAGATAGAGCCGATCGACGGGCTGATATCGGAAAACGCTCGGATCGGCCGCGGTCGTCGCGTTCATGGCCGCCCCTTCTCGGCCCGTCTGCGCGCCAGGCGTGCCCGTGCCGAGGCGGCGCTACGGGCCGCGCGTCGCTCGAGCGCCTCGCGAACATCCCCCTCGAGTGCTCCGCGATCATCTGCCGGCGCTGCAAGCCCGGGCAATCCGCTTACCCTGCCGATCAGCCAGAGCGCCGTCGTGTAGAGCCCGGCCGCGACGCCGGGATCGCCTCGCTCGAGCCGGATCAGGGTGGGCACCGAGCAGCCCAGGCGACCCGCCCACTCGCGCTGCGACTCTCGGCGTCTCAGGCGAGCGATCGCCAGGTTCTCACCTAACCCGCGAAGCGCTTGAGCTGCCGCGGGGGGAAGAGCATCCAATGCAGGGGCATTCTTTGGCATGACAAATATAGTTTATCGTCAGCGCCATTTTGAACAAGTATATTTAATCTTAATTGGTAAAGAATAAATATAGTCTTGATTATTGACTTTATGGTCCACCTCGGACTAGGCTTGCCCATGACGAACCTCGAGCTGCCACTGTCCGCCATCCCCCTTCCGGCTCTGCTGCGCCACGCCCGCACCGCCTACGGCTCCGCCATGCGCGGCGCGCTCGAGGAGGCAGGCTACAGCGACATCCCGAAGAATGGTCTCTACGTCATCGGCGGCCTGGCGCTTGGAGCAGCCGGTGACATTCCGCTCGCTGTACTGATCCGGGACCTGCGCATCTCGAAGCAGGCCGCGGGCCAACTGGTCGACGCCCTGGTGAGCCGCGGCTACCTGGCTCGTACCGTGGACGAGCAGGACCGCCGCCGATTGGTCGTGACACTGACCGACCGTGGACGAGCCGCTGCCGCGACGCAGGCAGCCGCCCGTGAGCGTGTCGATGCGGCCCTGCTGGCGAAGGTCGGACAAGAATGCGTGGCGCACACCCGCGTGGCACTCGCTGCGCTCGCCGAGATGGCGGGCTGGGGCGAGCCTGCGGCAACTGAAGAAGCGTAGGGCCGAAAAATGTTACGACCTGGACTCGTGATCATCATCCTGTGGGTGGCCTTCTGGATATCGTGGTTCGCCGCCGCCGGCTGGAGCGCGAAAACCGAGCGCCGTGTTGGGATGAAGGGCGAGCTCGCCTACCGTATCATGCTCGTCATCGGCACGCTCGCTTTCCTGCCGCCGGCGCACGGTTATTACGGACCGATGCGGCTCTGGCGCGTTACCCATGATCAGGCGTGGGCCTGTGTCGCCGCGCTCGCTCTCGGGCTCTGCTTCACCTGGTGGGCGCGCATCCATCTGGGGACGCTGTGGAGCGGTTGGATCACCCGCAAGGCCGACCACCGTGTTGTCGATACCGGACCTTACGGCATCGTGCGCCATCCGATTTATACCGGACTATTGCTCGGTGTCTATGCGACCGCCGCGGCCAAAGGTACGATACTGGGGCTGCTCGGCGCGTCGCTCATCACTCTGGGCGTGTGGATGAAGGCACGGCTCGAGGAAAGCTGGCTGCGCACGGAGCTCGATGCGGGCGCCTACGACGGCTATCGTCGTAAGGTCCCCATGCTGGTACCTTTCGGACCGAGGTGACTATGGATCCGCGACTCGTCACGCCTTATCTGGTGGCCGCCCTGGTCGTGTGGGGTCTCTATCGCCGCATGCGGCGATCTTTCGGACGTCAACGGGTGACCGAAGGGCGGATGTGGTTCAGGATCGGCATCTTCACCCTCATCACTGTCCTGGCCGCCGTCGGCACGGCCGCGGCACACGATCTCGAGGTTCTCGGGGGCTTGGTCGCCGGTATCGCCTGTGGCGCCGTGTTGGGCTACGTGGGAATCCGGCACACCAAATTCGAAGTCACCCCCGAGGGGCGCTACTACACGCCGCATACCTACATCGGCCTTGCCATTACCGCTTTATTCGTCGGACGGATGATCTATCGATTCCTCTCCGTATACGACGGCACGGTCCCGGCTGGCGCCGCTGCCGGTGGGCTCGGGGCTTATCAGGCAAACCCGTTCACGCTCGCGATATTCGGCGTATTGGTTGGCTATTACGTCCTGTACTATCTGGGCGTGTTGCAACGGACGCGAGTCACCGCGGCGCCGGTCTCGCCGCTGCCGCGTCCGTAACCCAGAGCGGGCTGACGCGCCCCGCGCTCACCGGGTCAGCCCGATCTGCGCGGCAAACCGCGCGAGCTGCGCGCTGTTGCGTGCACCGAGCTTCTCGCGGATGGTCGACTGGTGATTGGCAATGGTCTTCTCCGAGAGACCGAGCTTCTCACCGATGCTGCGGACCGTCTCGCCCTGCACGAGGAGCCGCAGAACCTCGAACTCGCGCGGACTCAACCCATCGAGCTCCGATTTTCCGGGCCGCGCCGCCGACCGCGCCATGTTGGCCGCCACGTCGGGACTGACGTATGACTCTCCCCGGGAGACCGCATAGATGGCCTGTACCAGCACTTCCGGCGCGCTCGCCTTGCTGATGTAGCCCCGCGCGCCCGCCTCTAGCGCGCGGGACGCATAGATCGCGTCGTCGTACATGCTGAACATCAGTATGTGCAGCTGCGGTTGGTCCTTCAGCATGCGGCGCGTCGCTTCTATCCCGCTCGTGCCCGGGAGGGCAATGTCCATCACCACCACGTCCGGATTGAGTGCGCGGGCACTTTGGCACGCCTGCGAGGCATCACTGGCCTCTCCGACGACCCGGATGTTGGAGTCACCCTCGAGGAGTCGCCGATAACCTTCGCGCACGATGGCGTGGTCATCCACCAGCAGAATCCTGGTCGGTACGGTCATCGCGCGGACCGCGCATCCGACGGCACGGGGATCCGCGCCGAGAGCTCGCACCCCTCCCCCGCCGCGCTGGTGAACGCGAGCTCGCCCTGTAACGCCATGACCCGTTCGCGCATGCCGATCAAGCCAAGCCCCCGGGTGGGAAGACCGGCCGCCGTGCCCACTCCGTCATCCGCGACAGTCACCTCGATGCTATCTCCGGCCGCGCCACTTCCGGAACGGTCCAGGCGAACGGCTACGTGGCGCGCTGCTGCGTGCTTCGCGATGTTGGTCAGCGCCTCCTGAACGAGGCGATACAGGGTCAGCGCAACGCTCTCAGGGAGCGTCGTGAAGTCGCCTTCGATCGACAGCCTCAAAGAGACCTCGGGTAGGCGCGTGCGCCATATCTGCACGCAATGCTCGACCGCGGCCGCGAGTCCCAGCTCATCCAGGCCCGCGGGCCGCAGCTCACGGATCAGAGTCGCCAGCGCCCCGTGGATGTGGTTACAGTTCTCGACGATCGCACTCGCCCGCTGGCGCATCGTCATCGTCGCTCCCCGCGGATCGTCGCGCAGCCCGACGGCATCGAGCTTGATCACATTCAGGTATTGCCCCAGCTCATCATGCAGCTCGCGCGCCAGCGTCTTGCGCTCGGCCTCCTGCAGCTGGACGTACTGCTGGGCCAGGCGACGGTTGTCAGCCAGGGCCGCTGACAACTGCGCCTCGGCCACGATGCGCCGCGCGATCTCCTGCCTGGCTTCGCGATAGCGGCGCGTCGCGAACCAGGTCAGGCCCAGGCCCAGCACGAGCAGCATCGAGGGCAGCTCATCGAGCTGGTATCGCTCGTAGGGCGCTGTCAGGTGACGCAACACCTCCGTCAGGTTGAAGAAAGCACACAGCACCCACGCGCCAACTGCCGTGACGACGATGAGGGCGGCGTCGCGCACCTGCGCCCGCCGAAGCGGGTCTCGCGGAAGTAAACCGCCCAGCGGAGATGGGGACTCGGCCGAGACGGCTATCGAGTCGCATACAGGATGGAGTCGAGCCGACATGGCGAATGCTCCAATGCTTTCAATTTCGTGCACTGCCTGCCGAATCCGGCGCCGCCAGTCTACCGCGGACGGCATCGGGAGTGTTCCGTGCTCGGCGCACGTCTTTCGCCCCTGGAAACGCCGGGCAATCAGGAAAAACTCCCTTGCGCACCCCCCCTTGCCCCCACAACCATGCCGTAAATGCACGAACTGGCATCTCTCGTGCCCCTGGCCGGCCGGGGGTGAGCCGTACACTGAAAGGGGTACCTTCGATGATTCACGGGCCGCGCCAAGAGGGAAATTGATGCAGCGGTTGCGGGTCAGTGGCATCGCCGCGGTCGTTGCTCTGGCCGCGGGCGCTGCCGTTTGCGCGGCGGACACGGGAAGTGGAGCTTCCCCACCGGCCAGTTCAGTTTCCGCGGCGGCCGGTTCCACCGTCCCGCTCCAGGAAGTCCTCATCATTGCGAACGCCCCGTTACCGGGCTTCGGGCTACCGCTGACTCAGATACCTGCGAACGTACAGACGGCAACCAGCCTGGACATGCAGAATGCACAGGTCAATGACGTCGCCCACTATCTGAGCGAGCGCTTCATGGGCGTGAATGTCAGCGACAGCGCCGACAACCCCTTCCAGCTCGATATCAATTACCACGGCTTTACTGCGTCACCGCTGGTGGGTACACCCGAGGGCCTTTCCGTCTACGTGGACGGTGTCCGGGTGAACGAATCTTTCGGCGACACGGTCAACTGGGATCTCATTCCCCAGTCCGCCATTTCGGGCGTTGCGCTCATCTCGGGTTCGAACCCCGTATTCGGCCTGAATACCCTCGGCGGCGCCCTCTCGATTCAAACCAAGAACGGTCATGACGACCCTGGCACCCAGCTCGAGGCGAGCGGCGGCAGCTTCGGCCGCCGCTCGTTTCAAATGCAGACCGGTGGGTCGCACGGACCATTCGACTACTTCGTGACCGGAACCTACTTCTACGAGACCGGGTGGCGCGACATCTCCACGTCGCAGGTCTACCAGTTGTTCGGCAAGGCCGGCTATCACACTCGAGATACGGACTTGCACCTGAGCTACACCTACGCCGATACGGATCTGTTCGGTAACGGCGCGATTCCCCAGAGCATGTACAACTACCTGAAGGAGCAAAGCTATACGCCCGATATCACGCAAAACCTGCTGCATTTCGCCAACCTGACCGGTACGCACGATTTTACCGCGCACCTTCTTTTATCGGGAAACGCCTACTACAGGCGCCTCGTCACCGGCAGCAACAACGGCAGCGACAATGACAACTATCTGAACGAGGACTATCCAGGCCCCCCGATCGATTGCAGCACGCCCTTCACCGATGGCGCTTCGCTCGCATACTGCACCAACTCGGCCAGCCAGGTATCCAGGCTGGTGCAAAGATCAGCGGGCGCCGGACTCCAGTTGACGGATACGGATGACCTTTTCGGGAAAGCGAACCAGGCCATCGTGGGAGTGGCCTATGGCGATTCTGAAAACGCATTCGTCCAGTCGTTTCTGTACGGATTCTTCGACGTACGGCATCTGCTGGACCATGTGCAGAGCCCATTCAATGAGCCGACGGCCATTTCCGTCGGCGGCAGCGACAAGATCTTTGGCGCTTACGTGACGGACACGTTTTCCCCCTCTGCGCACTTTCACATGAACATCGCTGCGCGCTACAACCGCAGCACCGAGACAGTCGACGGCTACAGCGTCGACACGGACCTGGGAGACTTCGGAGACGGGTACGGAGAGCCCTCCCCCGTCACGGGCGATCACGTCTTTGTCCGGCTGAATCCGGCCATCGGCGTTACATACACGCCGACAGGAGCCACGACCTACTACATGAACTACAACGAAGCGAGCCGCGCGCCGACCGTGATCGAGCTGGGCTGCTCGAATCCCGAGCTTCCGTGCGGACTGCCGAACGACTTTGCCAGCGACCCGGATCTCGAGCAGGTCGTGGCGCGCACCTTCGAGATCGGGCTGCGCGGCAACTTCCCGGATCAGCGGCTGAGGTGGAGCGCTGATGTGTTTCGAACGGCAAACAGCTACGACATCCAGTTCATCGCCACCACCACCAATTCCGGATACTTCGCCAACGTCGGCAATACCCGGCGGCAGGGAATCGATCTCGCCCTCGGCGGCCAGGAGGGCAATCTCCGCTGGAATCTCAGTTACAGCCTGGTTGATGCAACGTTTCAGTCGGGTTTCGACGTCAGCGCCGAATCAAACAGCACCGCGGATAAAAATGGCGATATTCTGATCAGGGCCGGCGACCAAATTCCGCTCATTCCGCGTCACACCGGCAAGCTGACGGTCAACTACCAATTCACGCGAAAATTGGACATCGGCGCGAATGTCGTGGTGACCTCCGGCTCCTACCTTCACGGCGATGAGAACAATGCCAACCAGGCCGGCGCCACGAACGGCGACGGACAGTACATCATGGGATCGGGCCATATCGGCGGCTACGCCGTGGTAAACCTTCAAGGGACTTACCATGTCTCCCCGCGCTTCGATGTATTTGCGCGCTGTGCGAACCTCCTGGACCGCGAATACGCGACGGCGGGCTTCCTGACCACGAGCACCTTCAATCCCAACGGTACGTACCGCTTCGACCCCGAGGACTGGACGAACGAGAATGCGGTGTCGCCCGGCGCGCCGTTCGCGCTCTGGGCCGGCATTCGGCTTACTTTCGACTAGGCGCTTCGCGCGGTGCGGGATGGAACAACTGCGCTGTCGCGCGCGGATTGGAAGGAAAGTACCCGTGGAAGTAAGTCGCCACCAGGCGCTTGTGGCGATAGATGGCCTCTCCCCTGGAAGAGCCGGGCGAGCTCTCGGTTTGCGCGGAGGGAACCAGCGTCGTCGAGATCGTGGAATGGTGGAATGCGTGGCCGCGCAGGCTCCCGCCTTCAAAGGGCGCGGTCTGGTAGCCGATCGCCTGCAGGCGCGCGTGCAGCTGCGCATGGCCGGGCAGGATCCCCGCCAGCGCTGCCCGTTTTCCCCGAGCGTCCGTCAGCGACTCCAGCAAATAGAGCATGCCGCCACATTCGGCATAAACCGGTTTTCCCGCCTCGATGTGCTGCTGCAGCGTCTGCGCGAGCGCCCGGTTGGCGCTCAGTTGCTCCATGTGCAGCTCCGGATAGCCCCCCGGCAAGTAAACGCTGTCAACCGACGGCAGGTCCGCATCCGCCAACGGGGAGAAGAACACGAGCTCCGCCCCCATGGTCCGCAACAGGTCGAGATTCGCGGGGTAAAGAAACGAGAACGCGCGATCGCGCGCGACCGCGATGCGCACACCGGCCAGCAGAGCATCCAGCGGCTGCGCGGCGGCCGTGGGCGGCGATAACTCGATCGCAGGCGGCAGACACTCGAGCCCGGTTCCCTGCAACGCTGCTGCCGACGCCGCGAGACGCTGCTCGAGATCGGCGATCTCCTCCGCCTGCACCAGGCCGAGATGCCGATCCGGCAGCTCGATGGTGGCCTCACGCGCCAGGGCGCCGACAAAGCGTAGCCCTGCCGGTATACCCTCCTGCGCGATCTTCGCGTGTCCCGCGCCCGCGACTCGGTTGGCCAACACTCCGTAAAAAGGAAGCCCCGGCGAATAATGTGCCAGCCCGTATGCGACCGCGCCGAAGGTTTGCGCCATCGCCTGCGCGTCGATCACGGCAAGCACCGGGACCTTGAAGAGTCGCGCCAGGTCGGCGCTGCTCGGCGTCCCGTCGTAGAGACCCATGACGCCTTCGATCAGGATGAGGTCCGCCGTCCCTGCCGCTTCGTAGAGAAGCCTCTGGCAATGCGCCTCACCCCCCATCCACAGATCGAGCTGATAGACGGGTCTGCCGCTCGCACGCTCGAGGATCATGGGATCGAGAAAGTCCGGGCCCGTCTTGAAAACCTGGACCGCGCGCCCGCGCGAGGCATGGTACCGCGCCAGCGCTGCGGTCACCGTCGTCTTCCCCTGACCCGAGGCGGGTGCGCTGATGAAAAGAGCCGCGCAGCGCCTGCTCGCCACGATCAGCGCGCCTTCGGCCGCGATCCGCGCCGGAATTTTCGGGCTCTGTCGTAGGGATTCGCGTCCGTGCGGTACTCGATGACCACGGGGGTCGCGAAAAGGTCGAACGTCTTGCGGAAAATGTTCACCAGGTACCGCGTGTACGCATCCGGAACGGAGGTGGTTTGATTCCCGTGGATGACGATTCGCGGCGGATTGCGGCCGCCCTGATGCGCGTACCGCAGCTTGATCCGCCTGCCGTGCACCAGTGGCGGCTGATGTACCGTCAGCGCACGCTCCAACGTTCGTGTCAGCTCCTTCGTCGGCATCTCCCGCATCGCCGCTTCGTAGGCCCGCACGGTCGACTGCATCAGCTCGCCAACGCCCGTGCCATGCCGTGCCGAGATGAAATGCAGCGGCGCGAACGGCACGAAATCCAGCTTGAGCGCCAGCTGACGATGAATGTCCTCGCGCTGCTCCGGCGGAATCCCGTCCCACTTGTTGATCGCGATGATGAGCGCCCGCCCGCGATGCAATGCGACTCCGAGGACGCTCGCGTCCTGATCCGACACCGTGTCATGCGCATCCACGACGAGGATCACCACGTGCGCCTCGTCGATCGCCTGCAGTGTCTTGGCGACGCTCGCGCGCTCGATCACATCCTCCACCCGGGCACGGCGGCGCATTCCGGCGGTATCGATGAGTTGGAACTTGCGCCCGTCGCGCTCGAAGGGAACGAGGATGCTGTCCCGCGTCGTGCCCGGCTGATCGCTCGCGATGACCCGCTCCTGACCGAGCAGACGGTTGACGAGCGTGGACTTGCCGACATTCGGCCGGCCGATGATGGCAATACGGACGCCTTCCGCGGCGGGATCCGTCGCTCCCGCCGCCGGCTCCAGCTCGAGCCCGGCGAGAGCCTGCGCCATCAGGTCCTCGCAGCCCTGCCCGTGACTCGCCGCGATCGCGAGCGGCTCCCCGAGTCCGAGCGCATGAAAATCGGCGGCGACGACGTCGAGATCCAGCCCCTCCGACTTGTTGACGGCGAGCGTCGTCGGCTTGCCGGATTTGCGGATCTCCCGCGCGACGAAATCGTCCTGCGGCGTGAGACCTGCCCGCCCGTCGACCAGCAGGATGAGTCGATCGGCCTCGGCGACGGCGCGCTCGGTCTGTGCGCGCATCTGCGCTTCGATGCCCTTCGGGTTCTCGACCAGCCCTCCGGTATCGATGACCACGAAAGGCATCGGCCCCACGCGCCCGAAGCCGTACTGGCGATCACGCGTGAGCCCCGGCACGTCCGCAACAATGGCGTCGCGAGTGCCGGTGAGCACGTTGAACAGGGTCGACTTGCCGACGTTGGGTCGGCCTACGAGGGCGACGACGGGCAGCATGGGTGCTGCTGGTGATTAGGTGCGGGGCGACATTCGGTATGCACTGATGTGGCCACCGTCATTGATGACCACGACCTCGTTGCCTGCGACGATCGGCGGATTGCTGATGCGCAGCCTTCCGCTGCGCACGCGTGCGATGAAGGCGCCGGTGTGCTTGTCCAGGAAGTGCACATAGCCCTGGAAGTCCGCAGTGATCACGGCGTCGTCGCTCACCGCAACGGCCGTGAGCCCCCGGTAAGCCAGCGCCGGCTGCGTCCAGATCGCCGAGCCGTTGGTGCGATTGAGCGCAACGACCCGGCCTTCCGCCGTCGACATGTAAACCGCGTCACTTCCCATCGTCAGTGCACGATAGCTCGAAGCCTCGTGAGACCACCACGTTTGGCCGCTGTCGAGCGCGAGCATGGTGACGTTACCGTGGTAGCCGACTGTGTAGACGTCCTTGCCCGAAACGTCCACCGGACCATCCACGTCCGCCAGCCGTTGGATTTCCGTGCGGCCATGCGGCGCCGAGACGGTGGACAGCCACACCTGAGAGCCATCACTGGAGTTGACTGCGAGGACCTTGCCGTTATCGAAACCACAGATGATGAGGTCGCCCACGATGACGGGGCTCGAAGTGCCACGCACCGACAGGGACGGCACTTCCTGGTCCGCCTCCCACAATTCGTGGCCATCGGTCGGCGAGAGAGCTCGCAGCTTGCCGTCGACAGAGCGCACTGCCACGACGTTGTCAGATATGGCCGGCGCGGCGATCACCGCCCCGTTGATCAGGACCGTCCAGAGTGGTTTGCCATCAGCCGCATTCAGCGCGATCACGTGGCCGTCGCTCGCGCCCACGACCACCAAGTTGCCGCGCACTGCAGGTCCGCCTCCCAACGGCAGCTTCGTCTTGGTGCGCCACAGCCTGCGGCCCGTAGCCAGATCGAACGCTGAGACATCGCCGCCGTGACCCGACGCGAATACCCGGCTGCCGTCGAGGGCGAGACCCAGGCCGAGCCGCAGCCGCTTGGCGCCGCGGTCGCCGACCGAGGCGCTCCAGATGTGCTGCACGCGCAGAGTCGTCTTGATCGGGGCGAGCTTCGCCGGCTGGTCCGGCGCCTTGCTCTTGGAGCAGGCGGCCAGCATGCACAGGGCCGCCGCCAGCGCGGTCCAGAAGCGCAGCGAGCGCAGGGTGTTGGTTTGCAAGAGAGCCCTCACGGTTTGCTGGGGTTCTGGCCGCTCGGTTTGGCACCCTGCGGCGCGGCAGGTGTACGCACATCGGCCGCGAGGTCGGAGATCTTCAGGTCGAGCAGCCCGGTGCCGCCCTCGCCCTCACCCTCGCCCCCGCCGCCAGTCGCGCGCGCCAGCCGGTACTGCGCGAGAGCCGCGGATTTGTCGCCCAAGGCGTAATAGGCATCACCCCGCGCCTCCGCGTATTGCGGCGCCAGCGCGCCGGGAGCGGCGGCGTTGAGAGTGGCAATGGCTTCGGACGCCTTGTGCTCCGCGGTTTGCACGCGGGCGAGTCGCAGCCGTGCGATGGGCCGCAGCAGGGGATCACCGGCGTGCTGCATCACGTCCTGCAGCTCATCGGCCGCTCGCCCGAGCTCGCCGTCCTCGACGAACGCCTTCGCGGAGGCGAGCTTCGCCTGATCGGCGTAAGGCGAAGACGGGTACTGGCGCTCCAGGTCTCCGAGGAGAATGAACGCCTGGGTGCGGTTACCCTGCGCGAAGGCATTCTCCATCTGGACGTACATCGCGCCCGCCGCGAGATCCACGTTGTTCTCATGGGCCTGCCACCAGCGATAGCCGCCGAGGCCCAGGGCGGCGATGGCCACGCCTGCCACGATGGCCGGTCCGCTCTCCCGCACCCAGCGCCTGAGGGCATCCCACTGTTCTTTTTCACTCAGTAAAAAATCGTCCACCACCCCTCCTCGAGGAGTCATTGTGCCGGCGCGGGGGCGCCGGCGAGTGCCGCTTCGATGGCCGCGGCTAGCTCGGGCAGCGGGCATTCGGT
>Ga0134126_10004797_pt1 | contig 16907 bp, 11 predicted proteins | sample KB31752_FD_96881 | JGI IMG/M metagenome (GOLD analysis project Ga0134126, IMG submission 96881) | Terrestrial soil microbial communities with excess Nitrogen fertilizer from Kellogg Biological Station, Michigan, USA - KB3-175-2 | ecosystem: Environmental > Terrestrial > Soil > Unclassified ...
AGGCACGAGCAGCTGCCCGGTGTTCGACCGGCTCATCGGCAGCAAGATGGCGGTGGCGAACATGGAGCTGCGCATTCCTGTGTTAGGCTCGGACCAGTTCGGCCTGATCAACTTCCCGTACCTCGCCACGGAGCTGTCGCCGTTCGTCGATGCGGGCGTCGCGTGGACGTCGGCGAGCAAGCCGAACATCGAGTTCTCGACGACGTCGCAGGCTCGGGTGCCGGTGGTGAGCGCGGGCGTGAGCATGCGCGTGAACGTGCTGGGCTATCTGGTGGCGGAAGTGTGGTACGCGCATCCGTTCCAGCGCCCGCTCGCCAAGAACCAGTGGGGATTCCAACTGACTCCGGGCTGGTGATCGTCTACGGAAAACGCGCGCTCGCGCTTGTTTGGCGAAGCGCGAGCGCGCGTTTTCCTATGGCTCGAATTTGGGCGTCCCGTTGTCCGCCCCGTTGGTTGTCACGCGCGTCTGGCTCGAGCCGTCGGCGTTCATGACCCAGACGTCGGAGTGGCCGCTACGGCTACTCTCGAATACGATCTTCTTGCCGTCGGACGACCATGCGGGGGTGCCGTCGAACCCGGTGTTCGTCGTGAGGCGCGTCTGGTTCGTGCCATCGTCCTTCATCACGTACACTTCGACCTCCGACGAATCCGACGTCGTGCGGTCGCGATCCGATTGGAACACGATGAACCCCGTCGATGACCACGAGGGCGACGCGTCGTTGAACTGATCGTTCGTCAATTGATGCGCATTGCTGCCGTCGGCGTTCACTACCCAGATCTGCGTCGTGCCGCTGGCATTCGACTGATATGCGACCTTGGAACCGTCGGGCGACCAGGCGGGTGCATTCGCGAGCGCATCGTCGTGCGTGAGCTGGACCTCGTTGCTCCCGTCCGCGTTCATCACCCAGATCTCCGCGTGCCCAACGGACGTGTCGGTTCGTGTCGACGCGAAGGCGATCTTGCTGCCGTCCGGCGACCACGCGGGCAATCCGTTCTCGCCGGCGTCGGTCGTGATCCGCTGCAGTCCCGTGTCGTTGGGCTTCACCACCCAGATGTCGAAGCCGTGTCCCGTGTGCTGGCGGCTCGATGCGAACGCGATCAGCTGTCGGTTAGGCGACCACGACGGCAGCCCGTCGAAACTCGGCGACGAGGCGAGAACGTGCGAGCCCGTGCCGTCGTCGGCGATCGTGAAAATGTCGCCGCTGTCGGCGGGGAACGACGCGAACACGATCTGTCTGAGTACGCAGCTCACCTGGAACGACACCGCCGACGCCGAGCCCGCGGTCACCGTGACGGTTTGCGTGTCGCTGGGTGACACGGTGCAGTTCGACCCCACCGATGCCAGTACGACTTGATGAGAGCCGGCTTGGACGCTCGAGATGGTCGCCGAATCCGAAATCCCGATCGCGTGGCCCGAGCCGTTGTCGACGACGACGCTGTAGCCGCTCGAGTCGACGTCCGCGCCGGTCGTGGCCGACGTAACCTGGATCGAGCCGCTGTTGACGCCGGTGCCGTTGTCGCTGCCGCACGCGGCGAGCAGAGCGGCGGAAGCGAGCGCGGCCAGAGTGAGCAACAACCGGCCGACAGGTCGCGACGTGACATGGTGCATGGAGACGTCCTCCGAACGATTGACTGAGTGGTGTCGGACGCGATGACTCTCGCGCGCCCGCTGAGAGACGGCCCCAGCTTGTCGGGCAAGGGCGATGCCACTGAAGGTCTACGGCAGCGTCCGCTACGGAAATGCACGAATGAAGCGGGCACAGATCGTTCCATTGGGGAGAGTGCGTCGAAACTGGTGCTGGCGCGCCGCGGTTTGGTACGGCAGACTGGTTCTGCGGGCGTACGGAGTTGGAATTCGGCTTGCATTACGAGCCCATGCCGACCTTCGACCAGGACCTGTCCGGCACCGACATGCCTCGCTTCGCGCTTTGTCTCGCTCTGGGCGTCGCCCTGCTTTCGTGCGGCTCGCCGGCCGCGCCCGTCGCACCGGCGGCGCTCGCGAACGCGACGCCGCTCGCGACACCGGCGTGGTATGCCGCCGCCTATGCGGGTATGGAGCAGTGCTCCGGACTCAAAGGCGACTTCGCGCGCATCCGCTGGTATCACGTTTCGGGTTCTCGCGTGCGGGCGCCCGAGTCGGGCGGTTACGCTGCTGCCGTCACCTACCCGAGCCTGCACACGATCGTGATCGCCGACTTCTACGCGAACGACACGATCGTCGTGCGCCACGAGGTGATGCACGATCTGGCAGACGTCACGTCGCATCCCCATGAGTGGTTTGATGGGAGATGCGGGGATTTGATGCCGTAACCGACTCGGCAGGCGGCGGCGACAACCGCCGCTTCCCCATCGGGTTTATTTTCCGTCATGCTAGAAACCGAAGTGGCTCGGCAGCGCCTCGGCGCGTTGCGGCGGGCGCTGCTGGCTTTGCACAAAACGCTCGTGTACTCCGAGCGGCGGACGTTCGAGCGCGTCGTGGGCCATGTGTCGTCGAGCGGGGAGCTGCTTCAGCTCGTGATTCACGATCCGTGGTTCGTGTGGCTGCGGCCGATTTCGGCGCTCGTCGTCGAAATCGATGAACGGCTGGACGCGGAAGAGCCGCCGACGATGGCCGACGTGCATGGTCTCATGAATACGGCGCGGGCGTTGCTGACGCCGGTCGAAGAAGGAGTAGGTTTCGGGACGCACTACTACGAGGCCCTGCAGCGCGATCCTGACGTCGTGCTCGCACACGCCGAAGTTTCCAAAGTGCTTGCGACGGACACCGACAAATGACCGACCAGAACTCTTCAAAGGGGTACGCGATGACGCCTACGACTCCGCCTCCCTCATCCGACGAGGGAAAGGTTCACACCGAGGAGCACAAGGTGAGCGGCGAGCGCCTGTTGTCGCGCGTGAAGGAGCTCGTCCACCAGGGCAACATCCGGCGCATCACCATCAAGAACGATGAGGGGCACACGCTGATGGAAGTGCCGCTGACCGTGGGCGTCGTGGGCGCGGTGCTGCTGCCGATCTGGGTCGCGATCGGCGCTCTCGCGGCGCTCGCCGCCAACTACACGCTGGTGGTGGAGAAGGTCGACAAGACCTGAGTTTAGGCCATCAGCGGTCGCGCGAGCGTTCGCGCGCCGCGGCGCGGAGCGGCTCGGGCGTCGTCCACCATTCGACGGCCGCGAGCACCGCGTCGACCAGCAGTGCAAGCACGGCGGCGGGAATCGCCCCCGACAGGATGAGGCGCGTGTCGTTGAGGGCGAGGCCGGTGGCGATCGGCTCGCCCAAGCCGCCGGCGCCGATGAACGCGGCCAGCGTGGCGGTGCCGACGTCGATCACGGCGGCCGTGCGAATCCCGGCCATGATGCCCGGCGCGGCGAGCGGGGTGCGCACCCAGCGCAGCACCTGTGCGGGCGTCATGCCTAACGCACGACCCGCGGCCACGGCCGAGGGATCGGCGTCGCGGACGGCGGTGAAGGTGCCGCGCACGATCGGATAGAGCGAGTAGAGCCACAGCGCGACGAGCGCCGGCCACACGCCCACGCCCAACAACGGAATCATGATCGCGAGCAGCGCGATGCTCGGGATTGTCTGCAGCACGCCCACGGCCCGGATCACCGGCTCGGCCGCGGAGCGCCGGCGCTCCAGCCACAACGCGAGCGGCACGCCGGCGAGGATGCCGGCCACGAGCGGCACCGCGACGAGCAGCAGGTGACGGAGCGTGTCGTTCCAGAGCGCCGCCCGTCGCTGCCACAGATACGCGAGGAATCCGGGACGCGCTGCCTCGGGCGCCGCAGCCGTCGCGCTCGCTCCTTTCGTTAGGCCGAGGGACGAGAGGGCCGACGCGGCCACGGCGGCCACCGACTCGCCGCCGATTTCAACCCGTTGATTGAGCCCGCGCATCACCGGCGCGCTGAGGCGGCCGCTCAGTTCCGTTAGCACCGTGACGGCGGCCGGATTGTCGCGCTGCAGCCGGACGCCGACGAGCGCAGCCGCTTGATACGGCGGGAAGAAGTGCCGGTCGTCGTCCAACACGACGAGGCCGTAGCGGGCGATCGAGCCGTCGGTGGAGTAGCCGTCCACGACGTCCACCCTGCCGGCGGCGAGTGCACGGTACTTGAGCGCCTGGTTGAGCGGCCGCACCGCGGCAAAGTGGAGCCCGTAGGCGTGCGCGAGTCCCGGGAGTCCGTCGGGACGGCCGATGAAATCGGGCGTGAACCCAGCCGTGAGCTTGGACGCGACGCCCGTCAGGTCGCTGAGCGTGCGCAACCCGTACCGTCCCGCGGTGCCCGCGCGCACCGCAATGGCGTACGTGTTCTCGAAGCCTAACGGAGGCAGCCAGCGGATGCCCCACCGCTGCTCGAACGCGCGCTGTACGGTGTCGAACACGGCGGCTGCGTCGTGCATCGGCGGGGCGTGCAGCACGGCGAGCAGGCCGGTGCCGGTGTACTCCGGGTAGACGTCGATCGCCCCCGACTCCAGGGCCGCGAACGCGACCTGCGTGGCGCCGAGTCCGGGCCGCCGGTCGACTGGGATGCCGCGCGACTCGAGCAGCTGGGCGAACATCTCGGCCAGGAGGTACGATTCACCGAACGGCTTGGACGCCACGACCACGGGCCGGCCGGCCGCCTGCGCCAGCACGGACCGCGCCGCCCTTCCGTTAGGCAAGAGCAGCGCGGCCAGCGCGATCGCGGCCACCAGCCGCCGCCTCACGCCGCCTCGACGCCCGCGCGTGCGAGGAGGGCCGACACGTAGGGCGTCGCCGGTGCACCGCGAATCTCTTCGGGCGGCGCGTGCTGTTCCACGCGTCCCGCGCGCATCACCACCACCTGCGTCGCCAGCCGGAACGCCTCGTGCAAATCGTGCGTGACCAACACGAGCGTGAGCGACGATCGCTCGCGCAGCGTGATCATCATGGCTTGCAGATCCGATCGCGCGATCGCGTCCAGCGCGCCGAACGGCTCGTCGAGCAGCACGAGCGACTGACCGCCGGCCACCGCGCGTGCGACGGCGGCGCGCTGCTGCTGCCCGCCCGACAACTCGTGCGGCCAGCGCTCGCCCATCGGGGCATCGAGGCCGACCGCCGCGATCGCGCGGTCGGCGCGCGCGGTGGCATCGGCCGCGCCGTCCAACCACGGCACGAGCGCGACGTTGCGACGCACGCGCCAGTGCGGCAACAGGCCGCCGTCCTGCGGCACGTAGCCGATTGCGCGCCTCAAGCCCACCGGCTCGCTCTGCAGGACGTCGGTGCCGAACACGGTGATCCGGCCGGCATCGAACGCCACCAATCGGTTGATGCACCGGAGCAGCGTGGTCTTGCCCGATCCGCTCTCACCGACGAGTGCGACGCACGCGCCCTGGGGGACGTCGACCGAAACGTCGATCAGGGCGCGGACGCCGCCGTACGACTTGGAAACGCGCTCGATGTGAACGGCCAGGTCGGTCACTGCCCGCCTAACGCAGCGGCGGCCGAGTCGACGAGGGCGGCTTCATCGTCGAGGGCGGCGGCAACCACGGGTATCTGTTGGCTCGCTTCCGTGAAGTCGCGCTGCTCGATCGCCTCGCGCACCGCGGGAATCGTTTTGACGCCGTACCCGGTGTAGAACCCCGGCGCGTACAGCTCGTGCACGTACCACGGGCGGCGCGGCAGGCCCTTCGCGTTCGTGAGACGCCGCTCGCTCTCGAGCACGAGGGCGTTCACGCGCGCGAGCACCTCGGCGTTAGGCGCACCATGCGTGGTGGCCGCGGCCGCTGCCTTCGCATATCGGTCGGCGCTCCGGGTGAGCGAGTCGACCGCATTGTCGAGCGGCGAGAAATCGATGTGCGGCGGAACCCCTTCGGCCTGCGGCGCGCTCGTGGGCGACCACGGATCGGACGTCGCGGCGAACACGCCCTCGGCAATCTCGCGGTTCTGCTCCACCGTGCTGTCGCGCTCGGCGTCGAGGAGTTTCTCGAGCTCGCCCACGTACCCGTGGACCGTGCTGGCGAGATCGGTGAAGTCGTACGGCAGCAAGTCGGCGTCGGCCAAGCGCATCACCATCGTGCCGCCGGTCTGCGCGAGCGCGCGGCCGTACACGAACGACGTGTCGCCGAAGTGCGTGTACCAGTAGAAGTCATCGTAGATCGAATGGTACACGCCGGCGCTGCTCACTTCGCCGCCGTAGCCGATGTTCAGCGATGCGATGCCCAGATGCTGGAGGAACGGCGTGTAGTCGGAGCCCGATCCGAGCGCGCCGATCGGCACCTCGCCATTGGAGCCACGCAACTGCCGCCGCTCGTCCGCCGAGCGCGCGCGGGCGATGTGCATGAGTTGCGAGCGCTTCCAGACGGTGAGGTGCGTTTCCGGATCCTGGATGTCGCGGGCCACGTCGTTCACAAACCGCTGCAGGGTGTGCGATCCGCTCACGTTGAGATACCCGCGCTCGTTGCCGTCGCTGTTGATGTAGGCCACCGCCTTGGCGCGGAGCTCGTCGCCGTGCGTCTCGGCCCACTCGGTGCTGCCTAACAAACCGGGCTCCTCGCCGTCCCAGGCCGCGTAGACGATCGTGCGTTTCGGGTGCCAGCCCTGCTTCACCAAGTCGCCTAACGCACGAGCCTCGTCGAGCAGCGCCGACTGGCCCGAGAGCGGGTCACCGGCGCCGTTCACCCAGCCGTCGTGGTGGTTGCCGCGGATCACCCACTCGTCGGGATGCGTCGATCCCGTGAGCGTGGCGATCACGTCGTAGATCGGCTTGGTGGACCAGTCGGATTTGACGCGCAGGTGCACGCGCGCCGCGCCCGGTCCCAGGTGGTACGTCACCCCCAGTGCGCCGCGCCAGGCTGGCGGCGCCACCGGTCCCGTCATCGCGGCCAGCAGCGGCTCGGCGTCGCCGTACGAGATGGGCAGCACCGGAATCTTCGTCAGCGTCTTCGCTTCGGCTAACGTTAGGCGCTTGGCGCCGGGAACCGCGCCGACGCCGGGTGTGAGCGGGTCGCCCGAGTAGAGCGGCATGTCGGCCACGCTGCCGCGCTGCACGCCATCGCGCGGACGGAACGGACCCTTCGGGAACACGTCACCGTCGGCGTAGCCATCGTCGCGCGGATCGGAGTAGATGAGGCACCCCACCGCGCCGTGCTCGGCCGCGACTTTCGGTTTGATGCCGCGCCACGAGCCGCCGTATCGCGCGATCACGATCGCGCCCTTCACCGAGATGCCGTGCCGCGCGAGCTCGTCGTAGTCATCGGGAATGCCGTAGTTCACGTACACGAGCGGGCCCGTGACGTCGCCATCAGCCGAATACGCGTTGTACGTCGGCAGCTGCTCGTCGTGCTGCGACGACGTCGGATCGCCGGCCACGGTGGGTTCCTGGAGCTTGGCCGTGAAATGCGTCGGCGCAACCAGCTCGACCAGGCGCTCGCGCGGTGTCGGAAACAACACGTCGAACTGCTCGATGTGGGCGTCCCATCCGAACGACTTGAAGCGCGAGAGCAGCCATTCGGCATTGTCGTGATCGTAGGGCGACCCGACGTGATGCGGGCGCGCCGACAGGCGGCGCATGTTCTGGCGAATCGTGTCGGGCGACGGAATAGCGGCAAACTTCGACTCCCAGTCGAGCTCGATGCGGGCCGATTGGGGAGAGAATCCGGGCAAGGTGTTGGTGGAAGGTGGCGTCGTGATCGGCAGGAACGCGATCGCGGCAACGGAGGAGGCGGCAAGAAATCCGATTCGTCGCATTGCGTGGCTCGAGTGGGGTGAGGACGCCGGGAATATGCGATCAGGAAACAGGCATCCGCCACGATCTGGAAACACCCGTTGTCGAGCAACGGCAGAGGCATCACGAACTCGGGATCGTTCAAGATCAACGGGCACCGACCGGCGCGGCGAGCAATCCGGATCTCGCATCGGACTTGCAACCACAGAGTGCTACGACGCAACATGATGTGCGCACGTACCTCAAGGTGTATCCGGTTCTCTCATTCGGCGTAGGCTATCGATTCTGACGTCGACCTCCATACGCGGGCTTGGGCTCCTCGCGCTCGGCGGCGCGCTATTCGCCGCCGGCGCTGCCGCGACGGCAGCACGCCCGCATGCACCGGACATTCGACTCGTTGCCCAACGGAGCGGAACGGCCGCGCTGCTGCAGGACGTGAGCGCCGTCGACTCGTCCGTGGTGTGGGTGGGTGGTCACGCGGCGACGTGGGCGGTGACCACGGACGGCGGCGCGCACTGGCGGAGCGCCGTGATGCCCAACGCGGATTCGCTCGAGTTCCGCGACGTCCACGCCGTGGACGCGCGCACGGCGTATCTGCTCTCCAGCGGGGTAGGCGAGCGCTCGCGCATTTACAAGACCACGGACGGCGGCGCCTCGTGGACGCCCGAGTTCACCGCGCGCGACCCGAAGGCGTTCTACGACTGCTTCGCATTCTGGGACGCGACGCACGGCGTGGCGATGAGCGACGCCGTGGACGGGCACTTCCTCGTGATCACGACCAGGGACGGTGCGCACTGGTCGCCGGTGTCGCCCACCGCGCTGCCCGGGGCGATGCCTAACGAGGGTGCGTTCGCGGCGAGCGGGACGTGCGCCATGGCGCTGCCACCGAGCGACGCCTGGATCGGCACCGGCAACGGGGCGTCGGCGCGCGTGCTGCGCACGGGCGACCGCGGCGCCACGTGGGACGTGACGCGCACCCCGCTCCCCGCCGACACGTCGGAGGGGATCACGAGCCTGGCCGTACGGGACGCGCGGCACCTCGTTGCGTTAGGCGGGCACATCGCGCGGATGCACGCGTTCCAGGACGAGGTCGCGATCACCGAGGACGGCGGCCGCACCTGGACGATGGGCGGCCGGCTGCCCTTCCCTGGACCGGTGTTCGGCGCCGCGTATTCGCGCTCCACCGATCCGTGGCTGGTCGCCGTCGGACCGGGCGGCGCCGCCGCGTCCACGGACGACGGGCGCACCTGGACGCTCATCGATTCCGCCGCGTACTGGAGCGTCGGGTTCGGCTCGGCGCGCGTCGGATGGGCGGTCGGTCCCAGCGGACGCATCACGCGCATCGAGCTCCCGGCCCGTTAATCGCATAGCGGCTTACCGGCCGGTCAGTCGTTTTGTCGTGAGGGCCTCGCAAAGACTATTTCGCCGAATAGTCGGGTTGCGAGCGCGGCATTAGGTTGGTAGGCATCTTCGGACCCGTCGCGACTCGCGGCGGGTTTCCGTTCAATCGCCCCCCGCGCTGCTGCGAACGAGGGACGCCATGGGTTCTGCGACGGTGCCACCGATTTCGGGGCACGACTTACAGATCCTGCTGCTGCAGATCGCCGGCCTCATGTTCCTGTGCCGGCTGCTCGCAGAAGTCATGCGGCGACTCGGACAACCCGCGGTGATCGGCGAGCTTCTCGCCGGCATCGTGTTGGGTCCGACGATTCTCGGGCACTACGCGCCCGGTCTCTTCAATTCGATTTTCCCGCAGCGGACATCGCAGTTCCATCTGCTCGAGGTGATTTCCACCCTCGGCATGATCTTCCTGCTGCTGCTCACCGGCATCGAGACCGATGTCCGCGTGATGCGGCGGTTGGGCCGGCCCGCGTTCATGGCGTCGGTGTTCGGGATCACGATCCCGTTCGGGATGGGCCTTGCGTTAGGCCTCTTGCTCCCCGATCGCTACTTGGCGCAGACAGGCCAGCGCGCGATCTTCGCCGCGTTCATGGCAACCGCGATGGCGATCTCGGCCATGCCGGTGATCGCGAAGATTCTGATCGACCTGAATCTCATGCGGCGGAACCTGGGGGTCGTGATCCTATCGGCCGGGGTCGTCGACGACACCGTCGGCTGGCTGGTGCTCTCGGTGATCGCGGGTATCGCGACGGCCGGGTCGTTCTCGGTCGGATCGCTCGCCTTCACGGCGACGGCGCTCGTGATCTTCCTCGCGGTGATGCGGTGGTTCGTGTATCCCGGATTCACGCGCGTCATCGGCTGGGTGAATCGGAGCGTGCCGCTGATCGGCGCGGACCTTACGCTCATTCTCGTGGTGACGCTGTTGTGCGCCGCGACCACCGAAGCGATCGGCGTGCACGCGGTGTTCGGCGCGTTCGTGTTCGGCCTGCTCGTCCGGCAGATCCCGCGTGTGCGCGCGGCGACGTTGCAAACGATCGAGACGTTCGTGCTCGCGTCCCTGTCGCCGATCTTCTTCGCATTCGTCGGGCTCAAGGTGGACCTGTGGTCGCTGTCGGGATGGCAGCTTCCCGCGATCGTCTTGGGCATCGCCGTGGCCGGCAAGCTCGTCGGCTGCTACGTGGGCGGACGCCTCGGCAAGCTCGGGCGGTGGGAGTCGCTTGCGTTAGGCATCGGGATGAATGCCCGCGGCGCGATGGAGCTGATCGTCGCGCTCATCGGGCTGTCACTCGGATTGCTGACGCAGGAAATGTATTCGATCGTGGTGATGATCGCGGTGATCACGTCGTTCATGGCGCCGGTGTTCCTGCGCCTGGTGATGAAGCGGGTGCCGGTGACGGACGAGGAGCGCCGGCGTCTCGAGCCGGGCGACCGCACGCTGCTCCTGCCCACCGGCGCGCTGCGCATCCTCGTGCCGACGGCCGGCGGGCCTAACGCAATGGCGGCGTTCGCTGTCGCGGCGCCGATCGTGCGCGCGCACGAGGGCACCCTGACGGCGATGTACGTCGACTCGGACCGGGCGCACCAGCGGTGGCCGCGGCTCCGCGGTACGCGCACGTCCTCATTGGCCGGCTATGGACTCGACGCACATCTCGCGAGCGCCGCCGATCTCATGAAGGACCAGCAGAAGCGGTTGGTCGTTCGCCGTGTACGCTCGGCTGCGCCGACCAGCGCCATTCTGGACGAAGCGGCGCGCGACTACGATCTCGTGTTCATCGGCGCCGCGGCTCGCCACCTCGTGAGCCGCTCGGCGGTCGGCGACGTGGTGACCAAACTGCGCGTGCCCGTCGTGATCGTGCGCGGCGCCGAAGATACAGTGCTCGACACCTTCGAGCGCGTGGTGGTGCCGTTGGACGGCAGCGTGTTCTCGCGCGCGGCGGCCGAGTTCGCGTTCTTGTACGCGGCGTCGGCGGGGGCGCAGGTCACGTTGCTGCACGTGATCAACGAGGCGAGGGTGACGACCGGTGCGCTCGCGGTGCCCGAGCTGCGCGCATCGCACGCCGTGGCAGAGTTCGAGGCGGAGACGCTGGAGAACCGGATCCGCGGCGACATGGCGACGATCGCCGCCTCGGCGGGCGTCGACCCGCGCGTGCGCATCCTGGCCAGCGGCGATCCTGCGGCCACGATCATCGAGCAGTCGCACGCGGGCTACTACGACTTGCTCGTGTTAGGCGCGGAGAACAAGATGCTCGCGCAGCCGTTGTTCTTCGGCCAAGGGACGGCGTCGATCGTCGAGCGCGCGGGATGCACGACGGCGGTCGTCGTGCCCCATCTCACCTGAGCGGCGCGCTGGTCCGTTCGCCAGAGCCGCGGCGCGTCACGTGGACCACCGCCACTGCTGGACCTCCGGCATGTCCTCGCCGTTGGCCACGATGTACGCGCGGTGCTCGTCCAGCTTCGCTTCCAGTTGGGCAATCCCATCCGAGCGGCCGGCGCGCCGCAACGCCTCCATCGCGAGGTCGAAGCGGCTCATCCGATTGAGCACCAGCATGTCGAACGGCGTCGTCGTCGTGCCCTCTTCCACGTAGCCGCGCACGTGGAACCGCTGCGGGTGCGGCCGATGGTGGATGAGCTCGTGGATCACGTCGGGATAGCCGTGGAAGGCCATCACCACCGGCAGGTCCGCGCCGAAGAGCGCCTGGAACCGCGCGTCGTCGATGCCGTGCGGGTTGTCTTCCGCCGACTCGAGCGCGAACAGCTCGATCACGTTCACGACGCGCACGCGGAGGTCCGGCGCGATTCGCCGCAGATACCACGCCGCGGCAACCGACTCGCGCGTCGGCACGTCGCCGGCCGCGGCGAGCACGATGTCTGCGTTAGACGGATCGTTGCCCGCCCATTCCCAATGCGACGCCGCAGCGGCGCACTGCGTGGCCGCCTCCGCCATGTCCAACCACTGCGGCATCGGCTTCTTCGACGCAACGATGAGATTGATGGAACCGCGGCTCGAGAGACAATGGTGCGCCATGCACAACAGTGTGTTCGCGTCGGGCGGCAAGTAGACGCGCGTGGTCGCGGCCTTCTTGGTGAGCAGGAGGTTGATGAACGACGGGCCTTGATGGCTGTAGCCGTTGTGATCCTGCTCCCACACGTGGCTCGTGACGAGGAGATTGAGCGACGCGGTCGGCACGCGCCACTTCACCTCGTTCGCCATCTTCTGCCACTTGGCGAACTGCTGCACCATCGAGTCGACGATCGTGAGGAACGCCTCGTAGCACGCGAAGACCCCGTGCCGGCCTGACAGCACGTACCCCTCGAGCCAGCCCTCGCAGCAGTGCTCGCTCAGAATCTCCATCACACGTCCCGTCATCGACAGGAACTCATCCGTCGGCACGAGCCGAAGCATCCACGCGCGCAGCGTCGACTCGAACACGTTCTGCAATCGGTTGGATGATGTCTCGTCCGGACAGAAGAGCCGGAAGTTCCGCGCGTTCTCGTTGGCGTTGAACACTTCGCGCAGGTAGCCGCCGAGGATGCGCGTGTTCTCGATGATCGTCTCGCCGGGTGACGCCGTGTCGACGGAGACCGGTGTGGGATCCGGGCACGCGAGCGGCACGAGCACCGCGCCGCCGTTCGCAATGGGGCACGCGCCTAACCGCATGTCTCCCACCGGATACATCGCCGTCACATCGGGAACCGGTTGCCCCTCGGCGTCGAACAGCTCTTCGGGGTGGTAGCTGCGGAGCCAGCGCTCGAGCGCGCGCAGGTGATCGGGGTTGGTGCGGGGATCCTCGATCGGGATCTGGTGCGAATGGAACGTGTCCTCGATGGCCTGGCCGTCGAGGTTCTTGGGACCCGTCCATCCCTTCGGCGTGCGCAGGACGATGAGCGGCCACGGCTGATCGCCGACTCCGCCTTCGCGGACGGCGTCCTTGATCTCGCCGAACCGATCGTACGCCCAGTCGAGCGTGTCCCACATCGAGCGGTGGACGAGCGCGCGCTCGTCGCCCGCGACCTCGCGTGCCTCGTAGCCTAACCCGGCAAAGTATTCTGCCAGCTCCTCGCTGCTGAACCGCGCGAACAACGACGGCCCCGACAACTTGTAGCCGTTGAGATGCAGGATGGGCAGCACGACGCCGTCACGCGCCGGATTCAGGAACCGATGCCAGTGCCACGAACCCGCGAGCGGACCGGTTTCCGCTTCGCCGTCGCCGATGAGACATGCGACGAGGAGATCGGGATAGTCCATGGCCGCGCCCGTTGCGTGCACCAGCGAATAGCCGAGCTCACCGCCTTCGTGCAGTGTGCCCGGCGTGAGCGCGGTGAGATGGCTGGGGAATCCGCCGGGCCACGAGAACTCGCGCACCATCGCGCTGACGCCGGCTGCATCGCGCGAATACTGCGGGTACCGTTCGCCTAACGTACCGTCGAGGAACGTATTCGCGAGCACGCCGGGTGCCCCGTGGCCGGTGCCCACGACGAACAGCACGCGTTGGGCGCGGTCGCGCACCAGCCGTCCGAGGTGCGCGTAGAGCAGATTGATGCCGGGTACGGTTCCCCAATGCCCGAGCAATCGCGCCTTGATGTGTCGCGGCGCGAGCGGCTCGCGCAGCAGCGCGTTGTCTTTGAGATAGAGTTGCGCGGCCGACAGATAGTTCGCCGCGAGGAACGTCCGATCCAGCAGCTCGATGCTGCCCTTCATCTGCTCACGGCTTGGCGTCGCGAGCGCGCGTGAGGCACTCATGTGCGCAACATACCGAGCGCGGAAAGGACTTCCAACCGCACACCCGCCGGGCACGCTCGGTGCGATGGCGAGATTCTGACATCCCGGTCAGCCGGGCCGCCATTGACGCTACAGCCTGGTTGGTACACCGTTCTAATTCGGTGAAGGGGCCAGCGCGCCGATGCGCGCTCCTCCGGCCTCTCCGGTCTCAGCCGAGGATAGCCATGCCCGGATTCCGACAGATGCGGACTGTCCATGCGGCCGCCGCACTCGCGGCGGCCGCAGGCGTGGCCGTCATCGTAGGCATCGCGGCGAGCCGGCAACCGAAACACGACGATCGCGGCGCGCGGCTGTTCGATGAAGTGCGGCACATCGTGGCGACGCGCGGCGTCGATTCGATCTCCGACGACTCGCTCTTCGTGAAAGCGGCCAGTGGCATGGTCGGCGCGATCGGCGACCCGTACGCGAGCCTCTTCTCGCGCAACGCCATCGCGGGCTTCCTGCGCAACGACATCGGCAATGCATACGGCGGGTTAGGCATGTCGCTCGAGCGGCATCCGGGCGGCATCGCGGTCACCGGCGTGTTCCAGCACTCGCCGGCTGCGTTAGGCGGCGTGATGGCAGGCGACGAGATCGTGGCCGTGAACGGCACGCCGATCGCCGACATCCCCCGCGATCACGTCTCGCAGCTCCTCGTGGGCGAGCCCGGCTCGGGCGTCGACATCACGTTTCTCCGCGCCGGCGTGACGACGCCGATTCGCACCCACTTCGTGCGCGCCATCGTGCGTCCGCAGGCGGTGCCGTTCTCGATGGTGATCGGCGATCACACCGGTTACATCCCATTGCAACGCTTCAACGAGACCGCGGACAGCGAAATGGCGAGCGCGGTCGCCGGGCTCAAGCAGCATGGCGCACGGTCGTTCGTGATCGACTTGCGTGGGAATCCGGGTGGCGACGTCGCGCAGGCACTGGCGGTGAGCAACCTGTTCCTCAACGCGGGTCAGGAAATCGCCGAGCTGCGACAGCGCGGCGAGCCGGCACAGACGTACCGCGCACGCATTCCGCCCCTCGTGCGCTCGGAGCCGGTGGTGCTGCTCGTCGATCACTACACGGCATCGGCATCCGAGATTGTGGCGGGCGCGCTGCAAGATCACGATCGTGCCGTGATCGTCGGCGAGACGTCGTTCGGCAAGGGCGTGGTGCAGTCGTTGTTCAACCTGCGGGGCGGCTACGCGCTCAAGCTCACGACCGGCCGATGGTACACGCCGAGCGGGCGCAGCATCCAGCGCGCGCACACGTTCGACGGCGCGCCGGATACGTCGATCACGTTGCTCTCGGAGACGGCACCTCCGGCGCTTCGCCCACGGTTCAAGAGCGACGGCGGTCGCACGGTGTTCGGTGGCGGCGGCATCACGCCCGATGTGAAAGTGGCGTCGGACACGCTGTCGAGCGCCGAGCAGCATCTCGCGCGCGAGTTCGCGCCCAAGGCAGCGCAAACGCGCACCGCGTTGTTCGACGTGGCGCGCGGACTGCGTCCCACCGTGCACGGCGATTTCGTCGTGCAGGCGGCGTGGCGCGAGGCGTTCTTCGACCAGCTGCGCGCATCGGGCGTGGATGTCGACCGTGCGACCTTCGACGCGGCGCAGCCCTGGGTCAACCGCCTGCTCGAGCAGCAGATCGCGACCATCGCGTTCGGCGACTCGAGCGCGTTCCGTCGCGCGGCGCCGAGCGACGCGCCGCTGCAGCGCGCGCTCACGATGCTCGAACGCGTCTCTACGCAATCGCAGCTCTGGAACCTCACCGAGCGCGGCGTGGCGAGCGGACTGTGAGCACGAGGGAATAGGGAAGCGCTCGCTGGCGCTCGCTTGGGGAAGCGCTGACCACTTGGGGGAAGCGGGGCCAGCCAGCGCCTCCCCGTGCCGAACAGCTACTGCACGGCCGTCGCACGAATGAGGACCACGCCGTGCGCCGGCACGGTGCTCTCGAACTGCCGCCCGAATCGCCCGAGGTCCTGGTGCGACCACAGGTCGCGCACCCGCGCGGAGTCGCTGCGCAGCCCCGCGCGCGAGAAGTACGCCGTGATGCGCGCCGGCGCCGACGAGCGGTTGAGCAGCGCGATCGCCCGCGAGCCGTCGTGCAGCGGCTTCGCCCACACCTGCAGCTCGGGCGGCCGCTCCCACACCAGAATCCCTTGCGCGCCTAACGAATCCTGATCCACCGCGATCACCTCGCGGTTGGTCAGCGTTGCGATCGTCGTGGCGGACATCTGTCGCAGGTCGTTCCCCGCGATGAGGGGCGCCGCCATGATCGCCCAGAGACTGAAGTGCGCGCGATACTCTTCGTCGGTCATCCCGCCGTTGCCCACCTCGAGCATGTCGGGATCGTTCCACGCCCCCGGACCGGCAGCCGTCGCGTGCTGCGCCGATTGGTCGAGGTTGTCGAGCATCGACGACCACGTGTCCTCGATGTCATCGGTCGTCCGCCACAAATTGCCGACGCGCGGCGCCCATTCCCACGGTTGGTTCGATCCCCACTCGCAGATGCTCAGCACGATGGGACGCCCGGTGCGCGCGAGTGCGTCGCGGAACTTTGCGTACTGCGTTGGTGCATCCAGGTTCTGCGCGTGGCACCAATCCTCTTTCACGTAGTCGACACCCCACGCCGCGAACGTGCGCGCATCCTGGTCCTCGTGGCCGAGCGTGCCGGGGCGCCCTTGGCAGGTGTTGGTGCCCGCATCGGTGTAGATGCCGAAGAGCAAACCCTTCGAGTGGATGTAATCGGCGAGCGCCTTGATCCCGTGCGGGAACCGCTGCGGGTCGGCCACCAGCATCCCGTTCGCATCGCGCGCCACTTGCCAGCAGTCGTCGATGACGACGTACCGATAGCCGGCATCGCGCATGCCGGTCGCCACCATCGCATCCGCCGTCCCACGAATCGTCTGTTCGTTGACGTTGCACGCAAAGTGATTCCAGCTGTTCCAGCCCATCGGCGGCGTGCGCGCGAGACTGTTGCCCGGGAGCGCCGGCACTCGCGCCCGCGCGCTCGAGTGTGACGCAAACGCGAGCGAGCCCACGAGAAACGCAGCGGCGACAACCGCGAGACGACCA
>Ga0134126_10004799_pt1 | contig 16906 bp, 11 predicted proteins | sample KB31752_FD_96881 | JGI IMG/M metagenome (GOLD analysis project Ga0134126, IMG submission 96881) | Terrestrial soil microbial communities with excess Nitrogen fertilizer from Kellogg Biological Station, Michigan, USA - KB3-175-2 | ecosystem: Environmental > Terrestrial > Soil > Unclassified ...
GCAGCCTGCATCAGCGCCTGCTGTTCCTGACAGCTTCTACTCCGCCATGCAGTGGCGCTGCATTGGTCCACATCGTGGCGGGCGCGTGCTGGCGGTTTCGGGCGTTCGCGGCGAGCCGGATACTTTCTACTTCGGCGCGGTCGCCGGTGGAATTTGGAAGACTACCGACGCCGGACACACCTGGAAACCGATCTTCGATAGTCAACCAGTCGCTTCGATCGGTGCGCTCGCAGTTTCCACCTCTGATCCCAAGGTCATATACGTCGGCACTGGTGAAGCCGACATGCGTTCCGATATTACTTACGGCGCCGGAATGTATAAGTCAGCCGACGCCGGTATGACCTGGTCATACATCGGCCTCAGCGAAACGCGACAGATCGGCCGCGTCTTGATTGATCCGAAGAATTCCGATGTTGTGCTCGTCGCCGCACTTGGCCATGGCTTTGGACCAAACGCCGAGCGCGGTGTCTATCGCACAACTGACGGTGGCAAGAACTGGACGCGAGTGCTTTCCAAAGATGAAAACACCGGCGCCATCGACCTGGCCTTCGATCCTGACAACTCACATACGGTCTACGCCTCGCTCTGGAATGTGCACCGGCCACCTTATAGCACCTACGCGCCAATCACCGGTCCGGGTGGCGGAATCTATAAGTCGACCGACGGCGGCGCGACCTGGAAAGAGATTTCCGGTCATGGATTACCGGCGGGCAAGCTTGGCCGCATCGGTCTCGACGTTCCCGCCGGCCAGCACGGGAAACGCGTCTATGCTCTGATCGACGCCAGCACTTCAAGTGGACTCTATCGCTCGGATAATTCCGGCGAAGACTGGACCTTGATGAGCACCGACGCGCGCATACTTAGCCGCGGCTGGTATTTCGGCGAAGTGCGAAGCGACCCCAGGAACCCTGACCTCGTCTACGTTTCCAACGTCTCGCTTTATCGGTCCACCGATGGCGGCAGGAATTTCAAAGCGATTAGAGGCGCGCCGGGCGGCGACGACTACCATTCCCTTTGGATTGATCCCGAAAATCCAAGCCGAATGATCTCCGGAGTCGATCAGGGAACGATCGTTACTCTGAACGGCGGCCAGACGTGGAGTACCTGGTACAACCAACCCACCGCGCAGTTTTATCATGTGGCAGTCGACAACCAGTTTCCTTACTGGGTCTATGGCGCACAACAGGACAGCGGCACCGCGGCGGTGGTCAGTCGCAGTGACTATGGACAGATAACCTATCGCGATTGGCATCCCATCGGCGCCGGTGAGAGCGGCTACATTCTTCCCGATCCCGTCAACCCGCAGATTGTTTATGGCGGCAGCACGGGCGGCGATCTCTATCGCTTCGATACAAAGACCGGACAAGTAGAAGACGTGTCGCCGACTCCGGCTGAGATCGGGATGAAGGTGCGACAGCGTTTTACCTGGACCACGCCGATTGCCTTTTCATTTCAAGCTCCGCACGCGCTTTACCAGTCGTCTCAATTTCTAATGAGGACTACAGATGCGGGCAAGAGTTGGAAAGTTATCAGTCCGGATCTCACTCTGCGGCCGGGTGAAAAGGAAGAAGGCGCGCAGGGCGTTATCTACACGATTGCGCCGTCGCCGGTTGCCGCCGGAACAATCTGGGTGGGCACTGACAATGGTTTGGTTCAGTTAACACGAAATGACGGTTTGACCTGGAGCGAGGTAACCCCGCCTGGCCTGCCGGCATGGAGCATGATGAGTCTGATCGACGCTTCTCCTCATGATGCAGCAAGCGCCTTCGCGGCAATTGATCGTCACCAGATGGACGACATTGCGCCGCACATTTACCGCACCCACGATTCCGGCAAAACGTGGATGAAGATCACAAGTGGTATTCCCGCGAACGCTTATGTGCACGCGGTGCGTGAAGATCCCATTCGCAAGGGTCTGTTGTTTGCAGGCACTGAGCTTGGAGTTTACGTATCGTTTAATGACGGCGATCAGTGGCAACCGTTGCAGCTTAACCTTCCGGTAACGCCTATTCGCGATCTTGTGATTAAGGGTAATGATCTTGTTGTGGCCACACACGGGCGCTCCTTCTGGATTCTTGACGACATTTCGCCGCTACGAGGATTGAATTCTGCCGCTGTGTCTGCCGCGGTTCACCTATTTCCTCCGGCAACGGCAATTCGACTGCGCAAGAACGAAGGGCGCGACACGCCGCTCGAACCGGAGACGCCTGCCGGTAAGAACCCTCCGGCAGGAGCGATCATCGACTACAGTTTGCAAACAATACCGGCGGGTGCCGTAACGCTTGAAATCATCGACAGTAAGGGCGTGCTGGTTAGAAAATTCTCAAGCAGTGACGCGCCAGGAAAAATTGATGAGACACAATCGTTTCCCACCTATTGGTTTAACCCGCCGCCGCCGCTATCGAAGCACATTGGGTTGAATCGCTTCGTCTGGGATTTGCGCTACGAGCGTCCACGCGCGCTGCGCTATGGCTACAGCATTGCCGCCGCTTTTGGAGAAGACGCGATAATGCAGCCGGAAGGGCCGCTGGTGCTGCCCGGCACGTATCAAGTGCAGCTGACGGCTAATGGCAAAACAGACACCGCGCCGCTTGAGGTCAAGATGGATCCGCGGGTTAAGACTGCTCCGCTTGCGCTTCGTCAACAGCTCACGCTGGAGACTCAAATCATGCAGGCAATGTGGGACAGTTATCAGAGTGTTCAGGAGATTCGCGATTTGCGCGCGCAGTTGAGCGACCTGCAAGCTAAGTTAAAGTCTGACGCGAGTGCAAAACCTCTACTCGATGGCATTGCCACGCTGGACAAGAAGGCCGCTGAGCTGGTGGCGGTCGAGCAGACGTATCCGCCGGTCGGCGTGGTTTCAGCGGCCTCGCTCAATGGCGCGCTCGGTTCATTAATGGTTCTGGTAGATAGCGCAGACACCGCACCTACTGCTCAGGCCGCAAGCGCATTTGCGACTTACCAGAAACTGCTCAAACTGGAATTAGCTAAGTGGGAAGCGTTGAAGAAGAATGATATTCCGGCGTTGAATGCGCTGTTAGCTCAGCGCCAACTGCCTCCGCTTAAGGAATAAATTTTGGAGTGCGCTGACAGGTCAGCGCACTCCAAAATAGAGCTGCGCTTCCTACTCACCCAGGCTCACGACTTGACCGACGCGGAGCTCTCCGGCCCTGACCACCGTACCGTAGACGCCTGCGTAATTCCCGTTCAAACGGACAATAGTCTTCATCACTTCAGAATCTTTCTCGGCTGTGTCTGGGTCAAGATTCACCATGATACATCGCTCATCCTTCATGGTAACCCCGATAGTTGCTGTCGGACTTGCCGCGCTGTTTCCTTCACCAAAGATCAATGTCCGGCCCACCCATTTGTCTTCCGTAAAGGGTTCAGTGTTATTTGTTTCGATCACAACGTTTGGTCGAAAGCGGCGAAGGTCCAGCTGTCGGCCCGAGTCGCTCCCGACGCCATGTACCGTGGCGAGGCTGATCACCGAGATACAGGCTTCATCGAAGATGCCATGCTTGAGACTCATCAATTCGACATCGCTGCCATACCGGTTCGAAATTTCCTGTCGCAGCTCGTCGCTTCGTAATTCGTATTCTTTCCCGTCTGGCGTGCGAACGTGCGTCGGGAGTGACTCGGGACTGTTGCTGTCGAGCCCGAACGGTTTATAGAGGAGCAGTTGCGGCAGTTTGCTCGCAGACAGCCATGGGAACGCACTTTTGTCAGCGAGTCTCCGAACAGCCAACCTCCGATCGCCCTCAATGCCATGCCAACCTAGCCTTGCAACATCCAGTGATTCACCAGCCATTGACTTAACCGGGTAACGAAAGAGGGCCCTGATTCGTCCTAGTTCCATATAGTGGCCTTGCCTCAAAAATCAAAACGCAGTTATTGCCAGAGGGATTTTCATTAATGGGAACTTATCGTAGTCAGTGAAATTCAGACTTTTAAGCCAAAGCCCCATATGACTCCATAGCACGCTTGCCGTTAGAACAACTCCGCCAGCGCTTCTTCAACTGACTTAACTCCTACTACGTCCACACCCAGCAAGCGTTCCAGTCCTGACTTGTTCGAACCAGGCATCACGATCTTCTTGAAACCCAGCGCCTGTGCTTCGCGCGCGCGCACCGCGGCCTGCGTAGTGCCTCGCACCTCTCCCGTCAGGCCCACCTCGCCAAAGACCGTCGTGTGCGCGTCGATAGGGATGTTCTTGAAACTCGAAGTGATCGCAGCGACCACACCCAGGTCAACAGCCGGTTCGTCGACTTCCAACCCACCGGCGATGTTGACGAAGACATCGTCGCCGAGCATCTGCAGACCGAGCCGCTTTTCGAGCATAGCCATCAGAAGGGCGACGCGATTCTGATCGACACCCTGCGTCATGCGCCGCCCGGTTCCATATTTAGTTTCAGAAACTAGCGCCTGAATCTCAACTAACAACGGCCGGGTGCCTTCCATGCAAGCAGTGACCACAGAGCCCGCCACATTGTGCGGCCGTTCCTGCAAAAACATCTGCGACGGATTCGCCACCGGCACGAGCCCGGCGCCCGTCATCTCAAAAACCCCGATCTCATTCGCAGCACCAAAGCGATTCTTGACCGCCCGCACGATACGATGATTGTGGTGTCGCTCACCTTCAAAATACAGAACCGTATCGACGATGTGTTCGAGCGCCTTGGGCCCGGCAATCGATCCGTCTTTGGTAATGTGGCCAATCAGGAAAACCGGAATGGTGCGGTTCTTCGCCAGCAGAAGAAACTGGTGCGCCGCTTCCCTCACCTGCGACACCGACCCCGGCGCCGATTCGATCATCGCTGAGAAAACTGTCTGGATTGAGTCAACGACAATCGCGGCCGGGTTAAGTCGTTCAACTTCATGAAAAATGTTCTCGAGATTCGTCTCGGGAAGCAGGAAGAGATTCTTCGCTTCAATTCGCAGTCGTTCGCCGCGTAATTTTATCTGGCGCTCGGATTCCTCGCCGGAAACGTAGAGCACAGCGTTATTGCCGGCGCGGTTTGAGCTAAGCCGATCCGCGACTTGCAGCATCAGAGTGCTCTTTCCGATACCGGGGTCGCCGCCGATTAACACCAGTGTTCCCGGCACCAGGCCGCCACCGAGCACGCGGTCGAATTCAGTAACTCCGGAGGAAATGCGCGTCTCATCCTGGGATTCGATTTCGGAATAGGCGATCGCGGTTACGTCGCGGAGTTTGAAGCCATTGCGAGTCGTGCCTTTCTTCGTGGTGCGCTCGCGCTCTTCGACCAGCGAATTCCATTCGCCGCATTCAGGACATTTTCCCACCCACTTGCGCGATTGATGCCCGCAGTTTTGACACGCAAAGATTGTTTCCGGTTTTTTCAATTTATTCTCGATCAGGACTACTACAGCTTTTGGGTGCCGCATTTTGGAGTGCGGTGACCTGTCACCGCTTTGGTAGCCTGCGACCTGTCGCAGGCATCGCAGGGTTGAACTCACTTGCAGCGGAGCGGCGTCAAGCCGCCGCGGACCAAAAGCGGTGACAGGTCACCGCACTCCAAGAAGCGCCTTGACGTTTTCGGTGGGACGTCCTAGTACGGCGCGTTTGCCTCGTTCGACAATTGGTCGCTGAATCAAATCCGGATTCTCGACCATGAGTGAAACGATCTCGTCGTCTGTGAACTCGCCTTTGCCCAAACCGAGCTCGCGATAGATTGGCTCGCTGGTGCGCAGGATATCGCGTGGTGTCAACTTCATCTTGCCGAGTAGCTCTTCAATTTTTTCCTTCGAAAGTGGCTCGATGTAGTAGTTGACCTTAGAAAAGTCGACGCCGTTGTCCGTAAGAAAACGATTCATCTCGCGACATTTCGTGCAGGTTGGTTTTTCGTAGACTGTGATTTGGTCTTTCATGCTGGTGGTTTTTTTTGTTTCCTGTTGCTGGTTAGTATTCCGGGGTTTGGTCTTTGGTCTTTGGACTTTGGACTTGGGACTTTGGTTATGGCTTGGTTTTTGTTTTTGTTTTTGTTTTTTTTGAGATTTGAAATTTCAGATCTCAGATCTCAGAAGCTATAGCCAAAAGCCTAAAACCCAAGGCCAACAACCAAAGGCCAAAGACCAAAAGGCCAAGTCACAAGCCTAAAGTCACAAAGCTCAAAGCACGAAGCCCCAAGTTCATCTTTAAGGAAATATCCCCCGCACCTTGGTCGCTTCCGCTACGCGGTCCACTGCCAGGATATAGGCTCCGGTTCGCATGTCAGTGTTATAACGTTGCGCAGTTGCGTAAACCGAATTGAATGCCGTTCGCATCGCCTGCTCAAGCGTGTCGTTGATCTGCTTCTCCGACCAGAAAAACGAATACTGATCCTGCACCCATTCATAATAGCTCACCGTAACGCCGCCGGCGTTGGCAAGAATATCCGGGATCAGAAAAACCCCCTGATCCGCCAACACACGGTCCGCACCGGGTGTCGTCGGACCGTTGGCCAACTCTGCGATGATCTTCGCTTTAACTTGTCCAACGTTAGCCAGAGTGATCGCATTCTCCAGCGCGGAAGGAAGCAGTATGTCGCAGTCGATGCCGATGATGTCTTCGGGCGAGATCGCTTTAGTCCCGGGGAGTCCACTGAGCGATTTGGTCTCCGCCTTATGACGCAAAGCTGCCTGGACGTCCATGCCGTGCTCCGAGTAGAGCCCGGCTTTCGAATCGCACGCGGCCACTACTTTCGCGCCGTCCGCAGCCACTAGGCGCGCAATATTTGCTCCGGCGTTGCCGAAGCCATGCACGGCGACGCGCGCACCCTTGAGGGCGATGCCCTTCACTTTGCAAGCCTCACGCAACGCATAGAGACAACCGCGCGCGGTGGCTTCAGCTCGGCCAAGCGAGCCACCGAGTGAGATCGGTTTTCCGGTTACGACGCCCAGCTCCGTATGCCCGCGGATCATCGAGATCGTATCCATGATCCAGGCCATCGTTTGTTCGTCCGTATAAACGTCGGGCGCCGGGATATCGCGATCCGGCCCGATGATCGGCGCAATCTCGAACGCATAGCGGCGCGTCAAACGTTCCAACTCATCTTTCGAGAGACTCTTCGGATCGCAAATCACGCCGCCCTTGCCGCCACCATAAGGAATACCAACCGTGGCGCATTTCCAGGTCATCCACGAGGCCAGGGCTTTCACTTCATCGAGCGTGACATTGGGGTGATAGCGTATGCCGCCTTTGCACGGTCCGCGGGCGATGTTGTGTTGCACCCGATAACCCTCGAAGACCTGCACGTCGCCGCCGTCCATTTTCACCGGGATGGAAACTATCAACTGCCGCTTGGGACTACTCAAGACGGCGCGTGTGGACGCGTCGAGATCGAGATAGTCGGCAGCGCGGTTGAATTGCTGCTTGGCAATTTGAAACGGATTGAGTTCTTCCGCACGGGCCTCGCTGGTCGCCATTTGGTTCGTCTCCTGGGATGGGTGTTGGAAAGCGGGCCAATCCTAAGACGTCCAAAGTCCAAAGTCCAACGTCCGAAGTCTTATTGAAGTTTCAAGTTTCGAGTTTCAAGTTTCAAGTTCGAGTCTCGTTTGGAAGGCCTGACCCGGTCGCCGACTTGAGGTCCGAACTTGAAACTTGAAACTTGAAACTTGGAACTTCCGGCGATGACCGGAGTCTAATGTTATCGAGTAAGCTGCGGACCCGAATGGCACCGGCGATGTAGATCAAACAGGAGACGAGAAAGATGTTTAATAACCTTATTGAATCGAGTTCGCACGCAAACGAATTCAAACGCCGCGGTTCGTTTGTCCTCTTTACTACCGCAACCTACATGTTGCTCTTCGTGGTTGCCGGTGTAATCAGCATCTATGCTTACGACGCTCGTCTGGATGATCAGAATCTGGAATTCGTGACGATGCTCAATCCGGTGGATCTGCCGCCGCCGCCAGTTTCAGTGACACATGCACCGCCCCCAAAAAGCGGCACTAATAAGCCCGCCCAAATCGTGCGTCAGGTTGCGATGGTCAGCATAAATCATCCGGAGATCGTCCCGGAGCATACTTCGGCAGTGCCAAACAAGAATCTGCCGATTCCAGATCACGGAACCTATACCCTTGGCGATCATGATTCCGGTCCGGTTGAGCCGGTTGGAAGTGGCGACCTGGGAAATGGCAACGGCTCAAGCAACGGCACCGGGCCGGCGGTAGTTGAAATAGTCACGCCGCCACCACCGCAACCTCCGATTGAGAAGCCTGTGCCCAGAGTGATCAGCAAAGGCGTCATCACCGGGCTTGCTCTCGCGCTGCCAAAGCCGATGTACCCGCCGATAGCAAAACAGGCGCGAGCGAACGGACCGGTTAACGTTCAGGTCTTGATTGATGAAACCGGCAAGGTGATTTCCGCAAAGGCTGTCGCCGGACACCCGTTGCTCCTGGCCGCAGCTCAACAGGCGGCATATGGAGCACGCTTCTCGCCAACCAAACTCGGCGATCAGGCAGTGAAGGTATCAGGAGTGATCACCTACAACTTCGTGCTGCAATAGAAGTAGCTCCGGACCACCGGCACTCGGAATTCTTAAAGTTCCCTACCTAAACAAGGAGGTGCGCAGACCATCCGTGGCCCGCGTACCTCTCCTGCCTTGAGAAGAATAGGAGACAGCGATGTTTAATAACTTGATCGAATCGAGTTCGCACGCGCGTGAGTTCAAACGCCGCGGTTCATTTGTTCTATTTACCACTACAACCTATGCGCTGCTCTTCATTGTGGCCGGCGTGATCAGCATCTATGCCTACGATGCCCGCCTCGAGGAGCCGGCGGATGAAATCGTCATGGTTAATCCGTTGGACCTTGAGATACCGAAGTCGGAAACGGTCAAACCGAAAAGCGCACCGACGATGGGCGGTCAAAACGGAGGAGCTTTTGTCCGTAAAGATCCGATGGCGGAAGTTGACCCGAGGCTGGTGCCAAAGATAATTTCAGCGGAACGAAACACAAATCCTGTTTTGCCGAATGGCGTTCCTATCACTAAAGATAACTTCAACTCCGACCCTGGAGGCTCGGGCCCAGGGAACTCCAACCGGGGAGGCAACGGAGGCGGGGGCGAGGCGGCGACAACAGTACGTGTGGACGTGGATCCACCTCCGCCTGCACCCACGCAAAAACCCAAGCCGGCAGTTGTGCAAAGGAAGATAATTAACGGCGATGCGCTGTGGTTACCGAAGCCTCCGTATCCGCCAATCGCAAAGCAATTGGGAATCGAGGGTACGGTCAACGTGCAAGTGCTCGTCGATGAAACAGGTAAGGTGATCTCTGCGAAGGTGGTAGCGGGTAATCCGGCGCTGGCGCGTGCGGCTCAGCAAGCGGCCCTGAATGCACGGTTCTCACCGACTATGATCGGCGAGCAAGCGGTGAAGGTCTCGGGAATAATTATTTACAACTTTGTATTGAAATAGAAGACGGTGAGGCAATTTTTTGGAGTGCGCCGACCTGGCGGCGCTTTGGTCGCTGGCGACCTGTCGCCAGCAGCGTCGCGACAGGTCGCGACAGACGAAAGCGGTGACAGGTCACCGCACTCCAAAATCGCGAGTCGCACTGCTCCTGCTCCTACGGTTCCTTCAGCGCCAGCCGCAACACGTGATTGCGCGCCGCGATAAAAAGTTCATCCTTGTCATTGAAGACCATGCCCGAAGCTGTTCCAGCAGGATTGAAAACCGCCAGATAACGACCGTTACTATCAAACACCTGCACGCCCTTGAAGTCGCTAACATAAACGCGGCCCTTGCCATCTACGGCGATAGCGGAAGGCGCGCGAAACTGCCCGGTCTGATCGCCAGCATCACCAAAACGCGTGATGAATTTTCCCTCGGGCGAAAACTTGAACACGGCATTGTTGAACGAGCCAAGCGCGTAGATGTTCCCGAGGCCATCGACGGCGACTTGCGTGTCCAGTTCGGAGTCATCAGTGACTGAGCTAATCGCCGCGCGAATAGTTCGCGTGACCTGACCGGAAGAATTGAAGCGCACGATGTCATCACGATTCTTGTACCAGGAAGCTATCAGGCTGCCGTCGGCACCCACGCGAATGTCATCAAACCCCCAGCCTTCTGAATACGCCAACTTACCAAGTAGATTTCCCGTCTCGCCCTGATGACGAGAGATCGTCCCACTCTGCACGACATAGACCACGCCATTGCGATCTGCAGCCATTCCCGTCAACGGCATTTTCGGATCGACCATCCACTGCGTGATAAATTTTCCCTCTGCATCAAACACCTGAATCCGCCCGCCGATGTATTCACCTACGTAAATCTTTCCGGACGCATCGACAGCGATGGCGCGCGCGTCTTTGAACATTCCCGGACCGATCCCCTCAGAACCAAACTCGAGTGTCGTATTGGCAAATGCATTTGCGGGCTGAGTCTTTCCGCCGAGAGCTGTGGGCCCCTTTCTGGTTGATGGCGGCGGGGGTGGAGTCACTACTTTTGAGCGCACGCCGCTAAGCAGGGGTACGAGAAAACCGCCCATGGCAATCGCGCCGATAATGACGCCGATAACCGGGATGAGCACAACTAACAAAATGATCTTGGTCGCTTTGGTCCCGCTATCTCGCAGGTCAATATTTACTTGCGAAATAATCTGGGCCGGACGGCCTCTCATTTCATCAGGAACCGACAAGGCGCTGTTGCAATAGGTACAGCGAGCCGTCAGGTTTGCGCCGATTACATCCTGTTCATAGTTGACCGGCGCGCCACACTTGGGGCAATCGAAAGTTTTCAGCATTTATTGACTCCGCTTGTTTTGGAGTGCGGTGACCTGTCACCGCTTTGGTCCTGGGCGGCTTGACGCCCATGTTTTTCATTGGTGCTAACGAACCGTGGCTGCGACAGGTCGCAACCGACTAAAGCGGTGACAGGTCACCGCACTCCAAAAGCTGATCACCAGCCCAGGCGCTCACGCAGCGAAGTAATCTGCGCGACATGATGTGGACCATGCCAGGCGTAAAGCGCAACGTTCTTATCAAGGCTGACAATTCCAATCTCAGGATGACGAAAGGTTCGTTGAAAGTCTTCCTGCTTTAGCGAGCGTAGAAACCAAACCCAGCGGGCATGGACAGCGTCGAGCAGATCTAGCGAGAGCGATATCGGTGCCAGGCGCGCGTCGTCTAGTTGTGCCCAACGGTCTTCGAAGTATGGCTTGACCGTCGGTTCGTCTTCCGTCAGGGCAAGCTTGAAACGCGTGTAGGAGGTTAGATGACTCTCGGGGACATGATGCACCACTTGCCGAACAGTCCAACCTTCGGGCCGGTAAGGGGTGTCCAGCTGAGCGTCATCCAGGCCAGATACTGCTTGACGCATATTTTCAGGAGTAGCGGCTATTTGATCGATTAGCTTCTGCCGCTCTTGCGACGAAAGAGAACCTTGAAAGCTAAATGTTCCGATGGGGTAACGTAAGTCCATTAAGCTAACTCCTTGCCTTTCTTATTTCCGAATCGGGTGTTCCGCCTTGCCAAGAATAATCGACTGTCCTATCGGGCCACTTCGTAAATAGAAATGTGACACCGGTCACCGTGCTTAAAGGTCTGACCTTGCCAGCCGCTCCAACGTTCCCGCAAACGTAATCCAGCGCTGGCGGCCATTTTATCCAGCTCTGACGGCGCAGCATAACAAATTCTCGTCTGATAATTCCGCAGTCCGTTTCTGGTCGCAATCACCCGCTCAAAAATGTAAACAACGTCGGCGCTCTCTCCCGACGGCGCCAACGACGCCCGTGCGGATGGTTCATAGTTTTCCAGCAGCAAAAGTCCGTCGTCGGATAGCTCTGCGCCTAAAGTATGAAGACTTCTCTGTTGTTCTTCCGGCGAACGCAGCAAATAAAACGTACTCACCAGCGCAAATATTAATGAAAAAGGACCCTCGATCACGTCTTCAGCGAAGTTGGCTAGTTTAACCTTCAACTGCGCGGCTCCGGGCTTTTCCGCCAGTTTCTCAAGCATTGACGGCGAAGCGTCAACGCCGTGGACATCTACGCCGAGAGCTGCCAACAGCAAGGCTATCCTTCCAGTCCCGATTCCGAGTTCAAGTACCCGTCCGTCCTTCGTCAGGCGATGCAAGGTGTGGATCACGTTGGGAGGGACAGAGTTGTAAATTTGATCGTAAAAATCAAAACAGTTTTCGCCGTAGTCTTCAGGACGCTCCAGCTTGATAGGGTTTGTGGCAGGCAGGGTTGAATACCGTGATAGGTTGGGCTTATGCTCGGCGCCGATTGTACTGAATAGACTTCCCCCGGACAACTATGACAGAAACAGCTGAAGTCGTAATCATCGGCAGCGGCATTGTAGGTTCGAGTGTAGCCTACCATCTCGCCGAGCAAGGCTGCACCAACGTGCTCGTAGTCGAGCGCGAAGCACATCAGGGCAAAGGTTCAACTGGAAAAAGCATGGGCGGCGTGCGGGCGCAGTTTTCCACGGCGGTAAATATTCAGATGTCGCGCTACTCGATCGATTTCTTTTCTCGTTTTGACGAAGTGGTTGGTCACCCCGCTGACTATCGTGCTCACGGCTATCTGTTCTGCGCTACCAACGAGCGGCATCTTCAGTATCTGAAAACAAATCGCGAACGGCAGTTAACCCTCGGCGTCAAGAATGTTGAACTGGTCTCTCGTGAAGACATCGCGAAGTTTGTACCGCAACTGCGTGTCGACGACATACTCGGCGGCACGTTCTGCCAAACCGACGGCTTCGTCGATCCGCACAGTGTGATGATGGGCTTCATGCTTAAGGCGCGTGAACGCGGTGTTCGACTTTGGCTCGACACGCAAGTGACTGGCATTGAAGTCGAGGGAGGTGACGCGACTGCGGGCGTCTCGCCAGCCCCCGATCAACGAGCGACAACTTCACGGATCAGCGGCGTGATGACGACGCGTGGTCGCGTCTCAACGCGGATCGTCGTCAACGCCGCTGGGCCGTGGGCTGCGGAAGTTGCCCGATTCGCCGGCGCGGAGTTGCCGGTCGAACCCTTGCGACGCCAGCTCGTTCCCACCGAACCGTTCGATGGTCTGCCACAACGGTTTCCCATGGTCATCGACATGTCCACCGGTTTTCATTTCCGGCGCGAGGGAAAAGGAATTCTATTGGCGTGGAACGACCCGGAAGAAACTCCGGGGTTCAAGACTGAATTCGATCCGGGCTTCGTGGAAAAGATTCTGACCCGCGCTGCCGATCGCGTGCCGCGCCTGGCTGAGGCCGAAGTGAATCCGCGCCGCGCCTGGGCGGGTCTTTATGAGATGACGCCTGACCATCACGCCGTGATTGGCCCAGCGCCGAATGTGGAGGGCTTGTATTTTGTCAATGGATTCAGCGGGCACGGCGTGATGCACTCCCCTGCCTCGGGGCGTATCACTGCCGACCTGATTCTCCACGGTCATTCCAATCTCGTCGACGCTACCCAGCTTAATGTTGACCGGTTCACGACGGGACAATTGTTGAAAGAGACAGCAGTGCTCTAATGTGGCTAACACCAGGCAGGATGCTCGATCAGTCGACCTGCCAATCCTCATCACAACTCTTCGTCTGGTACTGGGTCAGTTTGTTGTCCGATAAGCTTTAGCTTGTCGTGGTGCTGCGACAAACTGAAGTTTGTCGGACATTTTGTTGAAACTGACCCACTACTCTTCGTCTCTAAATGTTGACTCCCGCAGGATTCTCACTTATAAAGCAACCGCATACACTCTTCTCCTGGCGGTCGTCTCACCAGGTTAATCTCACGGAGCGCCGGAGAATCAACTTGGTTTCGCCGAAGCTGTAATCTCCTGGCTCCGAAAAGTGACTTAGCATTTCGGTCTTGGCCATGGTCTTCCCTGCGCAGAAAAATCACTACCGGTTCGAAATGATTCACAGACTGATCGGCCGGGCAAACTCCAGGCTCGATTAACGCGCGAACGCTAATAACCTATTGCGCAGTTGTCAGCGTTCTGATTCGAGGAAGACATTTCAACCAGGGACGGTAGGAAATGAAAATATTCGTTGCCTTCGGCTACAACGAGCGAGATCTTTGGGTCAAGGAGATGGTTTTCCCGATCATCGAATCCTTTGACTTTACCGTCCTGGACGGGAAAGAGACGTTCGGCGTAGGTATAGGTCAGGACATCCTGGACAAAATCGATGAGTCGGACTTCCTGCTGGCATTTACCACTCAAAGATTCGTCGGCGGCACAGGTTCTGGTCAAACTTCAAAATGGGTGCTCGACGAGATTTCTGCCGCGGTGGGCAAGGGGAAACCTGTGGTCGAAGTGCGGGAACAGGACCTGAATCTTCAGGACACCTTCCTCACCGGTACTCAGAAAATCTATTATCAGGAAAAAGCTCGCGATAAGTGCCTCGTCGAAATAACCACGATGCTGGCAGCCATGCGACGGAAGTTGCAAAGATTGCAGAATAAGCCAAAAGTCAGAATTCAACTCTTGCCAAAAGGATGGGCACACGAGGGTCTCCGTCCCTTACTCGACGAGGGAGAAGTGATATGCGAGTACGTCATTAGGAAAGGTAGTACGGATAGCCAACGTCTCCCAATCCAGATCGATCCTATTAGTGGCGGCCTGTTTATTGAGATCCCGAACATCGCCCCGGAAGAAATGATTCGCATCTTTATCAAGCATCGCGGGCAAAAATGGCAGTCGGATTATGAGTCAATTAATGCCTTTGGTATTCACCTGAACTCTGAAACTGCTCCGTCGTGGTGGCAAAAGTTGACGGGAAAATAGGAACACCGCTATGAGCTTACAAGTTGCAAACAATCTTTCATACAAGAGTCCAAATTGGTGGGAAGGTTCCATTTGGCTTGACGGTCCTGAAGAGGAACTGAAGGCAATAAAGGCCGTAGAATACACACTAGATCCTTCGTTTCCTGAGCCTGTCCAAACGAAAACAGATCCTGTATCGAAGTTCAAACTTGACACCGCCACCTCGGGACCATTCAAGCTTCACGTGCGGGCAATTCACAAAGCAGAAGGGGTACCCGACACGTTGTTGGAACATGAACTGGTGTTAGTTGGAGGGGACAAGACAATGAAGCGTCGTGAAACGGGTTCTCCCGCTCGAACGGAAGAGATCTTTCCTAACGGCAACAAGGCGCAACTGGTGACTGTACCCCCTGACTTCAGTGCCGCAAATGCTTTAAGGATATTGGATATTCAAAAACCGGCCAGCTTGATTTTGCTTGCGGGAGGCGGCGATAAGCTCGAGGACAACCCGCTGTTGACTCAACTCTTTAGTCGCGGCATAGCGCCGGCCGCTATCGAGATGAAAGCGCTCATTATTGATGGAGGAACAAAATCTGGTGTGATGGCGCTTATGGGCAGGGGGGTTGAGGATCGAGGACGAAAGTCGCTCTTATTGGGAGTAGCACCCGCTCGGAAAGTTGTTTCTTCAAGTGAATCATCCCAAAGCGGCGACAAGGCGGCACTTGATCCGAATCACACTCACTTTGTTTTAGTTGATTGCGACGAGTGGGGCTGCGAAGTCGATATGCGCTTTTCGTTAGCCAGCGAACTAGCTCCGGATAAATTCAACGTCGTCACGATCGTAGCCAACGGAGGGCCCGTTACCCAGGACGAGGTTATTCGCAGTGTCAGACTGGGGCACCGGATCATTGTGATCGAGGGAAGTGGTCGTTTTGCAGATGACATAGTTGCGGCATGGAAAAAGAAACCGGCTCTGCCCGACGATCCGGTCATGGCGGAAATTATTTCTGACGGCGAATTATACCTTCATCCTTTGTCTGGTCCGGTGAAGGGTATGGAACGTCTAATCATTCGCTGCCTCGGTAACGACCAGGTGCTTACGCAAGCATGGGAGAATTTCGCTGACTACGATCTAAACGCGATCGACGAACAAAAAAGATTTCAGCGGCTACAGCTTGGGATCATTGTGCTCGGCGTTTTCGGCACGCTGCTGGCTTTGATTAATGAAGTCGGCAAAGGTAACGACAAAATGCTCGCCGGGAAAGATTGGTGGACATTCCTGCGAGGCGGGCAAATGGCTAGCCCCCCTGCCGGCCTGGGTTGGTCGTTCATTCACTATCTGCTATTGGCGCTGCCAATCACACTGACCATCTTCATAGCGGCGGTAAGTCGCTTCAAGCAAGGTAACAAGTGGATTCTGCTCCGCGCCGGAGCCGAGGCAATCAAGCGAGAGATCTACGGATATCGCACCCGTGCGGGCGACTATGAAGTAGTGCCCGTCGCGTCACCCGCAACACCAACGGCTGATCCCGGAGCACAACCCGGCGTTACCGTGCCACCGCCCACTCCGGAACAGGTGTTGTCGCAAAAAGTCGAAGACATCACCCGTCGAACTATGAGAACCGAGGTGAATACCTCCGCGCTTAAGCCATATAACAAGGCTCAAGGCTTTCCGCCTTACATGTATGCAGCGGCGGGAGGAGACGATGGCTTCAGTTTTCTCAGTCCGGAACGTTACGTTGAAGTCAGGCTTGGAGATCAACTCAATTATTATCGGAGAAAAATCGTCTACCTTGAGCGGAAGCTCAAGAGAATTCAATGGAGCATCTATATTATTGGCGGCGTTGGAACTCTACTGGCCGCTATCAATCAACAGGTTTGGATTGCGTTGACTACTGCGTTTGCCGCTGCTCTCACAACCTATCTCGGCTACCAACAAACTGAATCGACCATAACAAAATACAATCAGGCCGCGACTGATCTGGCTAACATCAGATCCTGGTGGAGCGCCTTGCCCGCCGAAGATCAGGTGAAACAAGAAAGCGTAAACGCCCTGGTTAAGCACACTGAACAAACGCTACAGTCAGAGTTGGATGGTTGGGTGCAGCAGATGCAGAACGCACTCGAGGAACTCCGCAAGACTCAGGCTGCAAGTGAAGAAGCGAAAGTTGCCGCAGCCAAAGCTGCCGCTGAAGAAGCCGCAAA
>Ga0134126_10004800_pt1 | contig 16902 bp, 13 predicted proteins | sample KB31752_FD_96881 | JGI IMG/M metagenome (GOLD analysis project Ga0134126, IMG submission 96881) | Terrestrial soil microbial communities with excess Nitrogen fertilizer from Kellogg Biological Station, Michigan, USA - KB3-175-2 | ecosystem: Environmental > Terrestrial > Soil > Unclassified ...
AAGCGCCGCACGAGTCAAATCGGCAGGAACCCCGGGTTTGAGGAACGGGTGGATGTCGGATTCGGCGCTGATGGTCTCGATTCGAGGCAAGCTTGCTGGATCGAATGGTTGTTTATTTTCAGCAGTCGCAAGGGGACCGGCAGAGGTTCCAGAGGCAACGTCGCCTGGGGTATCCTCCGGCTTCGATTTCTCGATCTTGGCTTTAGCCGCGTCATGCTTACGACGGGACCATCGCGCCAGAAAACCTGTGTCGCTACTCATCGCTGTCCCCTGGGCCGTGCCGTGCCAATGCTTCCGGATCTGCACGATCGCGCTCTCGTTTTTGGAATGCCCGCTCGACATGGTGTTCGGTGACGAACGAGGCAATAGCCTGGCGCACCGAATCGGGCATCGCCACGGCTTCAACGATTCCTTGGGCTGATTCCGTCAGAGCCTCCCCTTCCGCTGGATCTACGGTAACGACGGAAATTTCATACGGGGGTTCGCTGGCGGTTGCGAGCAGCATTATCCAGACTGAGGGCGAGGCGGAAATGAGGTTGCTGCGGTAATTTTCCGTTTCCGTGCGATAAAGTTCAATCTCCGCTGGCCCGGCATAGAAGGTCACGGTCTCGCCTTCGGTTGCAAGTTGCGTCCACGGATTCGCGTCGGGTAGGCCGCCAAAGACGGCGATCGGTCGCCAGACGAATTCACACCACAACGAAATTGCCTTGCGTCGTTCGACAACGACGCCGATGGGAATTCGCACGAGCGGCCTTGCTATGTTCATGCGGTTGCCTCATCGCGGCAATCATAAAAAGAGTTCGCGGCTTAACGTGCTGCACCTTCTCTCGCTTATTACCAAGAGCAATAGAGCAGCTGAGAGCAGCTGAGAGCAACTGTCATGCGCACCTCTCGCAGTCCATGCGCGAATAGTGCGGGGTACTTGCTGCCGCTGGAGAAACCGATCGCGATCGACTGGGCAACCCGATATCGCTTTTGGGACCAGACACCTGGGCCATTGCAAGATGCTTTCTTACCTCCATTAGAAAATGAACGAACGAAATCGTTCATGCGCTTACGGGATAGCGCAAAATGGCGGCGAGCGAATCGTTTCGCGGAATATCGGCTTTTCGAACGCCAATGACGCGACCGCCAGTTGCAATGACGCGAGTCGCGATCTCGTCGATCAAGTCATAATTTGAGGCATTTGCCGGCTCGGAAAAAGCAATATGGCCTCGGTCATCGACACGCCCAGGAATAGCTTCGTCGATGTTCACCAAAATCGAGTCCACCGCACCCCTCGTTGCGGCCCGAGCCGCATGGGCGATGTCGGTGGTCGCCCGCCCCTCGGCGACGCGAGCCTCGAAGAGACCTCTCCATGAGGCCAATTCGTCCCGGTAGATCCCGTCCAGAATGGTCCGCGCTCGTTCGCCGAGTTGCGCGTCGGTCAGGCCTTCAGGGCTCCCCTCGATCGTCGACTCGGCTAATCTCATATAGGTGTTCACCGACCGGTAGATGGATGCCAATGGCTCCGCAGCCGCCAGGACCAGCGGGATATCATTGCCCGTCAGAAGCGGACGAAGCGCTCTATCCACCTTCCGTGCGAATTGACGCAGAAGCACCTTTTGTCCCTCGGCACCTTGAATGCGGCCACTCGGCCAATGGTCGATCTTGCCAACGCCTTGCACAGCTCTTCCGGCATTCTCGGGCATGCCCTCAACTCGCACCGTTTGTGACGGCAGATCGGGTGAAACCTCAATCATACGAACAGACTTCTGGGCGAGAGCGAGGACGTAACAGAATTGGGCGAAACTGACGCTTCGAAGCAGAGGCTTCACATGGAATCGGTCCGAAACCTGGACCAGAGGCCTGAGCGCATTGGGTACACGGAAGGTCCGCATGTTCTCGGGGGTGACAAAGATGGAAAGGCTGTGAGCCTGGAAACGCCAGAATTCGTCGTCATCCATGAGGTCATCGAGTTGCTCAGCGATGGCTGCGATTTTTTGCTTCTCCGCGCCGTCCGATTGGAGTTGCTTAACGGCCTCCTTCGCCAAGTTCTTGAGTGCGGTCCGGTCAGCTTGAGCCTGCTGCGTGACGGGCGTGGTTGGCAGGAAGATTGAGACACAGATCGATCCTCGATAGGAGGCCAAGGCCCGGATATCGGCCAACGCGGGAATATCCACGTACAGCACGGTCGCCCATCTCCTCGAATATATTGCCGCTCGTTAGAATAGAGAAACTCATTCCAAGCAGGTTTGGTTCACCGCGTGTTCCACGCGGGCCTTAAGAAATGTGATTGAAATATCCAGCCACCAAGGCCCCCGAACGTGCTGGTTTAACGGAGGCTATTGAACATCGCCGCCAGTGTAAATTCCGTGCTGTTCGCCAGTTATCTGCTCGCCGCTATCCTGGTGTCGCTTCGTAGCCAACATCGCTGCGGACTTTTCCGCGAAACACCCAATAGGACCACGCGGTATACATGAGGATTACCGGCAGCAAGAACAGCGTGCCTATCAGCAAGAAGGCCTGTGTGCTCTCTGAGGAGGCCGCCTGCCACAGCGTGTAATGGAAAGGCACGATCATCGGCCACAGGCTAATCGCGATGCCTATAAAAGACATTGAAAACAAACCGATCGCACCGAGAAATGGCGTCAACTCCCGTTGTCGCGTCAGCGCATACCACTCTCCGACGGCAATCAGTGTGGTAATAACTGGAACAGGTGCGAGAAAACCGATATTTGGCCATGTGAACCAACGCTCTGCGATGTCGGCATTGCGCATAGGGGTCCAGATGCTGACGACGAAGATCGCGGCGAGCACCGCTATTAAACACACCCGTCCAGTACGCCGCGCCCATTGTTGCAAATCGCCTTCGGTCTTGAGTATCAGCCAGCCCGCGCCGAGCAGACCATAGCCAAACATCAGCGCAATACCCGTGAGGAGGACGAACGGTGTCGCCCAATCGAACGATGTGCCAGCAAAGTGCCGGCCATCAACCTTGAAGCCTTGGATGAAAGTCCCAAGCACCACACCTTGGGCGAAAGTTGCAGTCGCGGATCCGCCGCAGAAAGCGCCGTCCCAGAACCGACGCAGTTCGACGTTCTTGAACCGAAACTCAAAGGCGACTCCGCGGAAGACAAGAGCGAGCAACATGATCAGGATAGGGAAGTAGACCGCCGGAATGATGATCGCGAAGGCGAGCGGAAAAGCCGCAAGCAGGCCGAGTCCGCCGAATACCAGCCATGTCGCGTTGCCATTCCAGATCGGTGCGACCGAGCTCATCGCGGCCGCTCGAGCGTTTTCGCTGCGCAAAAGGCCATAGAGAATGCCGACTCCAAGATCGAAGCCGTCGAAGACAACGTAGTGAAACACTGCCAGTGCGAGGAGGATGGTCCAAAGCGGCACCAGATCGAGCGCCATCACATCCTCCCAATCAGGAATCTGAAGCGGTGCGCGCCGCGTTCTCGAAGGGACCGCTGGGCAGGCCGCTCTCGACCCGATCACTCGCAGCGTGCGGTTGCGGTCCGCGGCGCACCAATCCGGCCATGAACGCGATGCCGGTCGGAAACATAACGAGATAGACAACGATGTAAAAGGCAAGCGACAGCGCCACGTCTGTGCCGGTGAGCGAGGGCGAGACGGAGTCGACCGTCCGCATCACGCCGTAGACAGTCCAAGGCTGACGACCGACCTCGGTTACGATCCAGCCGGCGATGACCGCGATAAAGCCAAGCGGAGCAACCCATGGGCACAATCGCAGGAACCAACTCGATTCCCAAAGCTGCCCACGAACCAGCAATATCTGACCCGCAATCGCGACGAACAACATAATGAATCCTATCCCCACCATGATTCGGAATGCAAAGAACGGCAGTGCAACCGGCGGGCGTTCGTCCGCCGGCCATTCCTTGAGCCCTTTGACCGCGCCGGCCCATGAGTGGGTAAGCAGCAGGCTACCGAGATTCGGGATATCGATCGGATAGCGCATGGTCGCCGCTTTATCGTCGGGAATGCCAAACAACGTCAGCGCCATTGGCCGAGCGGTGTCGTAAAGCCCTTCTATCGCGGCGAGCTTCGCTGGTTGGTGTTCGAGCGTATTGAGCCCATGCAGATCACCGAGGAAAATCTGCAGTGGGATTAGGAAGATCAGGAGATTAAGAGCCATCCGGACCATCATGCGCGAATCCTCGACCGCACGATTACGCCGCACTAACCACGCTCCGACACCCATCACCACGAACGCCGTCGTGATATAGAAGGCGGTTACGTTGTGCAGCAGTCGATACGGAAACGACGGATTGAAGACGATTGCGAGCCAGTCGACAGGTACGAAACGCCCGTCGACCAGCTTGTGGCCTTGGGGCGTTTGCATCCATGAGTTTGTGGACAGTATCCAAAACGATGACAGCAGCGTGCCGAATGCGACCATGAGGCCGGAAAAAAAATGCGCCCATGCCGGCACCAGGCGACGCCCGAACAGCAGCACCCCTAGGAAGGAGGACTCCAGGAAAAACGCCATCAGCCCTTCGTAGGCCATCATCGGAGAAAGCACGTCCGCCGTGGCATCCGTGAAACGACTCCAGTTTGTCCCGAACTGGAAAGGCATGATGACTCCGGAAACGACACCCATCCCAAAGGAGACCGCGAAAATCTTCGTCCAGAAACCGGAGATGCGAAACCACATTTCGCGGCCGGTAAAAAAATAGAGTCCTTCAAGAACGGCAATATAGGACGCAAGCCCGACGGTGAAGGCCGGCAGCAGAATGTGCCATGCGATGACCCAGACCCATTGAAGGCGTGAAAGCAGAACCGCGTCGAGCGTCATGAGACCTCCAGCGGAGTCATCTCATGGAGGATACGCCTGAGCGTACTAAACAACAACGTGCAATATGTCGGCACTGAATTCGGTAATGCTACAATTTCCGGAAGGATAAGCTAACCGCAGCTATTCCATGGTCCTTATAATCTACGTGCGCTCGTTCATTGCGGGCGTGAGTGGGCAAAGATTGAGGCAGTCTGACCCGCCGGAGGGTCATCGTGGTACTTAACTCGGCTTCAGACATAGGCCGAAGTCGAAGACATTTGCCGACGGCGGCCACAACGGGCTCGCGATCGGTCTAGGCCCCAACGAGGAAGGTGTAGGAGATTGCACTGAGCACCGCCAGTTGGCCGGGTATGAGTGCTCGTGTTGACTTCGTCGTTCCGAAGCACAAGAACGGCGACATTGATAAAAGACTCCCAGGCGGGGGAGGGCGGTCGTGCCGCAAGCGCGGGAGATGATGGCGGCGACATGCAAGCCAGTGAGTAGCACCTGCAGGAAGATCTTCGACGCTTTCTTGGTCTCCTTCGCCATGTTTACAGAATTTTCGAATCTTACCATGGGGAAGAAAGCAAGCGTCGTAGCCGCAATAACTGACCAAAAAGCCCGGGCGGCGGAAATTGATACCGCAGCCGCGACTGCCGAGAACAGTCGTAAGGGGAGCCGGAGCCGCCTCTACCTGATTGCAGGAGACGAGCGGCGGAGCGCCGCTAAAAGTTAATGCCGAGCCAGGAGCGGACCTGCTCGTGCAGATCGCCCTCGAAATCTTCGGGCCGTCCCTGCGCGGCGATTTCGCCAAGGCTCAGGACATAGATGGAGCTCGACATCTTCACGACCCGTCGCACGTTATGGTCGACGAGTAAAATCCCCATACGCTCCTCGGCAAAGAGGCGTATCCAGCCGAACACTTCCTCCGCAATCTTAGGCGCAAGCCCGATCGACGGTTCATCGATGAGGCAGAGGCGCGGACGCATCAGGTAGGCCTTGGCGAACTCCAGCATCTTCTGCTGTCCGCCGCTGAGGTCGCCCGCCTGCGCATTGAGTTTCTGCCGCAGGGCCGGAAAATGCCCGAGCATTTCCTCCATCCGTGCGCCAATTTCTCCGCGCGCCGGCTGGCCGGTGGCACGGGCGAGCGCCTCGAGCGGCAGGCGAAGGTTGTTCTCCACCGTCATGTAAGGAAAGAGGCTGGATTCCTGAGGGATGTACCAGATCCCGCGCCGCGCCAGAGTGTACGGCGCGATGCCGGTGATATCCTCGCCCGCATAGAGGAGACGTCCATCTTTCGGCCGGAGGAAGCCGCAGATCGTCTTCATGATCGTCGACTTGCCGGCCCCGTTCAGGCCGATGAGTCCGGTGATCGCGGCTGCCGGAACACTAATCGACACGCGACGCAACACGTCGATATCGCCGACGTAACCGGCGGTCACATTTTCAAGCGCAAGCAGGGCGCTCATGCGGCAGCGCCTCCCAAATAGGCCTCGATGACGGCGGGGTCGGAGAGCACCGTGCGCGTGGTTTCGTCCGCGATCACCGCGCCGGCGTTCATGCATACCGTACGCGGGCACAATTCGAGCACGACCGGCATATCGTGGCTCACCAGCAGAAATGTCTGCCCGGCCTGATGGTGCGTCCGCACGAATTCGGCCATGATTTCCTTCATGGTCGGATGAACTGCGGCGAACGGCTCATCGAGCAGCGCGATACGCGGCGGGACCATAAAGCAGGATGCGAATTCCAGGAGCTTCGATTGGCCGCCGGAGAGATTGCCGGCGTCGAGATGCGCCACGTGGGTGAGGCGCATGTCGGCGAGCAGTTGCTCCGCGCGTGTGCGCGCTGCGGCTTGCGTCAAGCCGAGCGCGCAGCCAGCCACCAGAAGATTGTCGACGACGTTCATGCGGCGAAACACGCGTGTGAGCTGAAACATGCGCAGGACGCCGCGCTCAGCAAGCCGCTGCGGCTTGAGTCCGGCGATCGGTGCCCCGTCCAGCAAGACCTCGCCGGCATCCGGGACCAGATGACCGCTCAATATATTGAGCAACGTTGTCTTGCCCGAACCGTTGGGCCCGATGAGGCCGACGAGTTCGCCGTTCTCGATTTCAAACGAAGCCTTATCCACGGCAGTAAGCCCGCCAAAGCGCTTCACGACCGAACGAATGGAGAGGCAGGCCATGCGTCAACCCTTCCGCTCGGCGCCGCTACCGGCGACCAGGGCGCGGTGGTTTCGGGGTAAGCCGAGCCGCCGCACGAATCCCCACAGTCCTTCGCTAAAGAAGCGTGCGAAAAGGATCACGAGGAGCGCGAAAACGACGAGTTGCCAACCACCGACGTCGCGCAGCATTTCAGAACTGGCATAGACGAGAAAAGCTCCGATCAACGGCCCCGCCAGCGTTCCCATTCCGCCGATCACGACCATGATGATGACGAGCCCGGTCTGCGAGATGAGGCCCAGTTCAGGGCTGACGAAATGAGCGAAATGACCGTACAGCGCACCGGCTAGTCCACACACCCCACTCGAAAGGGCGAATGCAATTGTTTTCCAGAATACGACCTCGACCCCGCGGCTCGCCGCTCCGATCTCGTCATCCCGTATTGCCTGGAGATAAAGGCCGGCGCGCGCGCGTAAGAGGAAGTAAAAGCCTGCTTGCACGAGCGTGAGCACAGCCAGAAAGAGAAAATACCAGCCGAGCCGTGACTGCAGAATGCCCGGCACTTCGAGCCCGAGATCGCCTCGCGTGATATTGATTGAGTTGCTGATGACCGCCCGCATGATTTCGGCGAAGGCTAGCGTCGTGAGCGCAAGATAGGGGCCGCTCAGGCGCAATACGATGCGGCCGAGCACTAGGCCGATCAGGCTCGAAACGACAACCGCGGCCAGAATACCGATCCATGGCGGCGCCCCGGAGTGATAGGCGAGAAGACCGGTCGTATAGGCGCCGATCATGGCAAAGGCGGCGGGCGCGAGCGAGAACTGTCCGGCATAGCCGGCCAACACATTCCAGGCGCTGGCACACATGGCAAAGTACATTGAGACGATGAGCACACCGAGCCAGTAATCGTTGCTCACAGCGAGGGGTAGAAGCGCAACGATCAGCAGGATGACACCGGTTGCGGCGAATTCTATGTTCACGCGGGTGCGGGCATTCGTCATCAGACTTCGCGCCCTTTTTCGCCGAAGAGACCCTGCGGCCGGAACAGCAGAAACAGGATCAGGAGCACCAGGCCGAATGTGTCCCGGTATTGATAGGACAGATAGACCGCGCCGAAACTTTCGAGCACCCCCAGCATCAGACTCGCGACGATGCTGCCGGGAATCGAGCCCATGCCGCCCAGGACCACGATGACGTACGACTTGATGGCGGGGAAGATACCGACGTCCGGCGTCGCATTGATGACCGGCGACAGCAGTGCACCCGAGAGCGCCGCGAGCGCGCCTGCGAGCGCGAACACGAGGCTACTCGCGCGGGCCGTGTCGATGCCGGCGAGCGAAGCACCGAGTCGGTTTTGCGCAACCGCGCGTATCTGCTTGCCCCAAAACGAATAGCGGATAAAGAGCGACACGGCGACGATAATTGCCAAGGCGATGAGTGCTGCGACCAGTCGATCACCGCTCATGAAGACCGGCCCGATATGCATGCGGCTAAAGCTGACGAGGGACGGCCCGCGCATCGCGTAGGGGCCGATGATCTTATCCACGAGGTTGATGAGGAGGAGCGAGAGGCCGAAGGTGACGATGACGGCATATTCGTCGCGCATCAGTCCCCAGGACGTGTAGCCGGCATAAAGAGGCCGCATCAGCGTACGCTCTGTCGCCCAGCCCAAGATCGCGCCCACGAGAAAGGCAGAGGGAAGCGCGAGCCATACCGGAACCCCCAGCACGAGCGAGATCAGCGTGTAGGCGTAAGCGCCGACCATGTAGAACTCGCCGTGCGCGAAGTTCACGATGCGCAGGATGCCGAAGATCAGCGACAGCCCAACTGCCATCAGCGCGTAGAACAGGCCGGTGATGAGACCGGTTACCGCGAGATCGATGATCAGCGTTGTCATAGTTTGAACGGTGGTGGCACGGTTACCAGACGTGATGCGAACGACATGCAGATTAGGCAATTAAAGCAGAACATATGCGTTCCTCGGCGGCAGAGCGGAAACAGTCCCAGTCCCGCGTTGTCCTATCCACCAGGTTGCCGGCAGAGAAATTACTGCCGCGACGGCCGTCGCGGCCGCCGCGGTGAGGATCGTTGGAAAATGCCGCTCGACTAGCTTTGCGGACGCCACACCTTCGACGTGTCGAGCGGCTTTCCGACCGGCTCGACGATCGTCGTATCGCCGATCTTCTGGCCAACCTTGGTGACCTGGAAGGTCACGTGCGGGATATCGAGCCACTGGTGATACTTGTAGCCGCTCTTCTCATTCGAGAAGGTGATCTCCCCGCGAGTAGCCGTCAGCTTGGTCGCCTCCATCGCCTTGATCAGCGCATTGGGCTCGGTCGTCCCTGCGCGCTTGATTGCGTCGGCGATGACGTACAGGCAGTCGGCCGCTTGGAAGATCAGCCGGTTCGGCTCATTTTTGGTTTTCTGCTCGTAGGCATCGGCCACTTTCTTGGCGAGCGGGGGCGCCTGCATCTTGGGATGATAGAGGCCGAACACGAGCATGCCTTTGCCGGCTTCCTTCACGTTCTGCCAAAAGTCGGGATAATCGACGACATCCGAGGCGTCATAGAAAAAGGTGTTCGCCGAAGGCGCGATCCCCTGCTCATACACCTGATTCATCATGATGTAGGCCGCCGGCGGAAGCATCACATCGATAACCGCGCCCGGCGGATTGGCCCGCATCGGCAGGATGGCCGGCAGGAAGTCCTTGGCGGTGCGATCGAGCGTTAGGTATTTGTATTGCACATCGGGAGCGATCTTCTTGAGCTCTTCGCCGATGCCTTTTGCGAGACCAATGCCGTAGTCGGTATTTTCGGCAAAGGAGACAACGCTCTTGACCTTGAGGCCTTTCAGCGCGCCTGCCGTCGAGATGGCGACGAGGGAGTTATAGGGCCCGGGGTTGAAGACCTCCGGATAACCTTTCTCGCGGATCGCGTCGGCCCAACCGTTCGTATTGACGTAAGGGACGTGATAGCGGTGGGCGACCTCGATGGCGGCCAGCACATCAGAGCTCTGGTGCTCGCCCGTGATCGCCACAACCTTATCGCGGGTGATCAGCTTCTCGACCGCCGCCCGCGCCTTCTCGGGGATGCCTTGCGTGTCCTCGTAAATGAGCTCGATGGGCCGGCCGTTCACGCCGCCGGCGTCGTTGATTATCTTCTTGGCGACTTCCAGTCCGTCGCGCACCTGCGTGCCTTGCACCACCGAGCCGGGCGGCGACATCGCTATGGTAACGCCGACTTTGATCGGATCGGCGGCCTGCGCGGCGGAGCCGAAAAGGAGCGCCGCTCCGACGGCGGCGGCCCCGAGTGTCAATGATGATCGTAGCCCCTTCGGCGGTCTTCTGGTCATGAATTCCTCTCTTTTTTCGCTCGCGACGAGCCATTGGATGCAGGAAAACCTATCGATTATCGGGCGTCAAGCGAGGACGATCAACCCACGTTCGATCGGCCCAACCGGGGACCATGCGGTTTCGGCGCTATGCCGGTTTTGGGCGACGGAGCAAGCGCGATCCATCAGGCAGATGTGCTGCGAGGTGTGGGGCTATCCCGATCCTCTGAATTTCTCCACGCAATCTTACGTGCAATTGCGAACTGCCCGCGACTTCCCAGAGCGAAAATTTCAGGCTCGACGAGCCGGCATTGAGCGTGAAAATGCTTGCACTCATTTCCGGCAGACCACCTGTGCGCTTCAATCGCCGGCTTCCGCGGCGGTCTTGTAGGGCCAATCCCAGTTTTGGATTTCGGGCATGTCTTCGCCGTGCTCGCCGATATAAGCACGGTGCTCGATCAGTTTGTCGCGGAATTGTTGCTTCACGTGGGCCGCTTTCGCGGCGAGCCCAGGCACGCGCTCAATCACGTCCATAGCCAGATGGAAGCGATCGAGCTTGTTGCGCACGACCATGTCGAATGGGGTCGTGGTCGTACCCTCCTCGATGAAACCACGCACGTGCATGTTTTCGTGGTTGCGCCTGCGGTAGGTAAGTCGATGAACGAGGTACGGATAGCCGTGATACGCGAAAATTACCGGGCGATCTCGCGTGAACAGCCCATCGAACTCGACATCGCTGATTCCATGCGGATGGTCCTCCTTCGGCTGCAATGTCATCAGATCGACCACGTTGATGACGCGGATGCGGATGTCCGGCAGCGCCTCGCGCAGCAGTGCGACGGCCGCGATAGTCTCGAGCGTCGGCACGTCGCCAGCGCACGCCATCACGACATCCGGCTCGATGCCATCTCGATCATTGGAGGCCCAACCCCATAAGCTGATGCCGGCATCGCAATGCTTGGCGGCATGATCCATGGCCAGCCATTGCGGTGCCGGTTGCTTGCCGGCGACGATCACGTTGATACGATCATAGGTACGCAGACAGTGGTCAGTGGTCCAAAGAAGGCAGTTCGCATCGGGTGGCAGATAGACGCGGACGATGTCCGCCTTCTTATTGGTCACGAGATCGATGAAGCCCGGATCCTGATGGCTGAACCCGTTATGGTCCTGCCGCCACACATGGGAGGTGAGCAGATAGTTCAGCGAGGCGATCGGGCGGCGCCACCCGAGCGTCCGCGAGACCTTCAACCATTTGGCGTGCTGATTGAACATCGAATCCACGACGTGGATGAAGGCCTCATAGCAGGCGAAGAATCCGTGACGTCCGGTCAGAAGATATCCTTCAAGCCAACCCTGGCAGAGGTGTTCGCTCAGCACCTCCATGACGCGGCCGTCGCGTGCGAGGTGCTCGTCGTAAGGAACGAGCTTTTCCATCCAGACGCGATCGGTGACCTCGAACACGTCGTCGAGACGGTTCGACGACGTTTCGTCGGGCCCCATCAGTCGGAAATTGTCTGGATTGAGCTTGATCACATCGCGCAAATAGCCGCCCATAATGCGTGTGGCCTCGGCATGCAGACTGCCCGGCTCATGCACGGCGACTGCATAGTCGCGGAAATTCGGCAGCTGCAGCTCGCGCCTGAGCAGGCCCCCATTGGCGTGAGGGTTGGCCCCCATTCGTCGTGCGCCTTCCGGCGCGAGGGCGGCGAGGTCCGCGCGTAGGCGGCCGAAATCGTCGAAGAGCTCCTGCGCCTTGTAGCTGCGCATCCATTCTTCCAATAGGCGCAGATGCGCCGGGTTCTCGCGTACGTTGTCGATTGGTACCTGATGCGCGCGCCAGAAGCCTTCGACTTTTTTGCCGTCGATCTCCTTCGGTCCAGTCCATCCTTTTGGGCTGCGCAGGATGATCAGAGGCCAAGGTGGTGGCGCGGTTGCCGCGTCTCGTGGCGGCGGGCACGATCGCGCCCGGTCTTGGATCGCGCGAATTGCATCGAACGCCTGATCGAGCGCTGCCGCCATCTTGCGGTGCATGTCGGCGGGGTCCGAGCCGGAGACGACGATCGGTGCATAGCCGAAACCCCGGAATTGTTCGAGGAGTTCGTCATCGTCCATGCGCCCGAAAATCGTCGGGTTGACGATTTTATAGCCGTTGAGGTGCAAGAAGGGCAGGACGGCTCCATCACGCGCGGGATTGAGAAACTTGTTGCCGTGCCAGGAGGTCGCGAGCGGCCCCGTCTCGGCTTCCCCGTCGCCGATCACGCAGGCGACAACGAGGCCGGGATTGTCGAGCGCAGCGCCACAAGCGTGCGCGAGCGAGTAGCCAAGCTCGCCGCCTTCGTGAATCGAACCGGGCGTTTCAGGTGCCGCATGGCTCGGAATGCCGCCGGGGAACGAGAACTGTTTGAACAGCCGGCGCAAACCGTCCGCATCCTGCGTTACCGACGGATAAATTTCCGAATAAGTGCCTTCGAGATAAGTATTAGCCACAATGCCCGGCCCGCCATGACCCGGCCCGCAGATGTAGATCATATCGAGGTCGCGCGCCTTGATGACCCGGTTGAGATGGACATAGATGAAATTGAGGCCGGGCGTGGTGCCCCAGTGCCCCAAGAGTCGCGGTTTAATATGTTGCAGGGCGAGCGGTTCGCGCAACAGCGGATTGTCGAGTAGATAGATTTGCCCGACCGAGAGATAATTGGCGGCGCGCCAATATGCGTCGATGCGCGCCAATTCCTCTTTACCCAGACTATCGGCGATCCCGCTCGCAGTAGAATGTTGTTCGCTCATTCGAGTGCGCCTCGAAGACCCCGGAACAGAAAGTACGCGCCAACCGGTTTGTTCCGCCCGAACAGCTCATCGCGATCAAAACTCTTACCAAATCAGCCCGCCAATGCCGCATCATAAGCAGCGAAGGCGCCCGCGAGCGCGCCGGCATGTGCGCGCGCGATAATCACTGGCACAATTGAAAGAAGGGAAGTGATCACCAAGAGAGCGGTTTCGGGCAATCCTCGATGCTCGATTTCCTCGTAGCGCGGTTTGTCCAGTCGGATCGATCCAGCGAACCCCGCCCGCTTGAGGTTGTTGAGCATTTCTGCGTACGGCCGGTTGCTCGCGAGACCGACCACCGCAATCGACCGCGGTATGAAACTTACGCTCCGCTTACAGACCTTTGTTGGCCGCGGTGCTAACGTTCTGGTCGAATATGGACACCTGCTGATCGGCTTCTCAGCGCTCTTTGGCTCATGTCCCCATCTCGTCTACGCCAGCGCACTCCCATATCAGATCGTAAAACAGGCAAACTACATTGCGGGCTGGATGGATAGAAAAGAGTTCGCTTGTCATTCGGCATTTAAAATCTGCGGCCGTTTTTTTACCCGAGGCGGAGGGACGGTGAAGGAGAAACGCACAGCGCTTTCTATGAGAATAAATCAAAGGCGCCGATGCTGGGCCGTACTTTTGAGAAATATGCCAAAGATCGAAATGGTTGGAGAAAGGCGATGAAAGCGTCTGATGTGATGGCTCAGCACATCGTGTCAGTAAAACCTGACTCGTCGGTAATAGTGGCGGCACAACTGATGTTGGAGAACCGGATTAGCGGCCTGCCTGTGATTGACAGCAACCGGAGGCTCGTCGGTATCGTTACCGAGGGTGGCCTGCTACGCCGTGGTGAAATAGCTACGGAGCGTCGTCGGCCTCATTGGCTCGAGTTTTTTATCAGCCCCGGGCGATTAGCGAGCGAATATGTCCGTTCTCACGCCCGTAAAGTCAACGAAATCATGACCGTGGAGCCCCAGACGATTACGGAGGAGACGCCACTCGAACAGATCGTATTACTGATGGAGAAGAAGCGAGTTAAGCGGCTGCCTGTCATCTGAGAGGGAGAAGTTGTCGGTATCGTCAGCCGCGCAAATCTCGTCCACGCTCTCGTGAGTCTGGCGCCTAAGGCGGAGAATACTGTCCCGAGCGATGCAAGCATTCGACAGCATATTCTGACAGAGATCGACCGGCAGCCATGGAGTCCAGGAAAGCTGGTGAATGTCATTGTTGGAGACGGAAATGTCGAACTGTGGGGAACGATTTTCGATGAGCGGGACCGAGAGGCCCTGCGCGTCGTGGCCGAGAATGTACCAGGTGTTAAGCAGATCCACGATCATCTGGTCTGGGTCGAGTCGATGTCTGGACTGACATTCGATGCGCCTGATAGAGAACGAGAGACAAGGGATGCCTCGCTCTAAGCGGGAGGCCTGATTACGCGATTTGGCCGCATCGTGCTTGAGGGAGTATCAGCTCACTTTCGAAAATTGCTGAAGGATCACGGCCTAGCGACGCATCAGAACTTGCAGACCTTCATCATCCGCAATGGTTGTCGTCATGAGGCATGACCTAGACCGCAAATTCCCCGATTTGTGCAAGAGTAACGAACAGAAGTCAGAACCGAAGCCGGTCACGCCAGAACGTCTTGGTGAGTTCGAGCACGACCAGAATAGTTACCGCAGCGCCTAGCGTCAGGCTGAGGTCGTCCCAGTGCAGCGGGCCGAAGCTGAACAGGCTCCGCAGTGCCGGTACCAGCAGGCTGAGCGCGAGAATGGCCGCGACCGTGGAGATAATCCACGCCAGCATCGGGTTGGGCCGCCGGATCGCCGTGACGAGGGACGTACTGAAGGATCGGTTGACGAGGATCAGGCTTCCGATCGACAGGACCAGCGAGAAGAAGGTCAGCGCGCGCACTTCGTCCGCTGGCATGCCGCGCTGAGAGGCGATGACGAAGATCGCGCCGACTAGCACGAACACCAGTGAGCCCTGCAGGAGGCTCCAGAAGACGAGCGACCAGGAGAACAGCGGCTCCGCCGGCGGGCGCGGTGGACGACGCATGACGTCCTCCTCCTCGGTCTCGGCCTCGAAGACCAGCGCGCAGACCGGATCGATGACCATCTCCAGGAAGGCGATGTGAATCGGGCTGAAGATAATCGGCAAGCCGAGGGCCAGCGGCAGTAGGGCGAGCCCCGCTATGGGCACATGAACGGCGAAGATGAATCCCATCGCCTTCCGCAGATTATCATAGATGCGTCGTCCGAGCCGGACGGCGATGACGATGGAGCCGAAGTCGTCGTCCAGCAGCACGATCGCCGATGCTTCACGGGCGACGTCCGTGCCGCGCCCGCCCATGGCGATGCCGATATGGGCTGCCTTCAGTGATGGCGCGTCATTGACGCCGTCGCCGGTCATCGCAACGATCTCGTTGTCGGCTTTCAGCGCCTCGACGATACGCAGCTTCTGCTCCGGCATGATGCGCGCAAAGACTGTCGCCGTCCGCGCGTACTCCTGCAGGTCCAGGTCCCCAAGCTTCTCCATGGTCTCGCCGCTGATGAAAGTACTGCCGTCATCAAGTCCGGCCCGGTGGGCGATTGCGCGAGCGGTTGCCGGATAATCGCCCGTAATCATGACGACGCGGATGCCGGCGGAGCGGCAGTCGCTTACGGCCTGCGGTACGGTCGGTCTGAGGGGATCGGCGAGGCCGACGAGCCCTATAAACGCGAATGCGAAGTCGCGCGGCGTCTCCGGGAAAGACTCGCCTTCGTGCCTTGCCTTTGCGACGCCCAGGACGCGCAGTCCCTCCGCCGCCATCGCATCGAGAGCCTGTTTGACAGTGGCGCGACCCGGGTCGTCGAGACGGCAGAGATTGGCGATGGTCTCCGGCGCGCCCTTCGCCGCGACAATATACTCGTCCTTCCCGGCGTCCGGCTGCCAGGCTTGGGTGACGGCGAGAAGATCGGGCCGCAGCCCATAGCTGCGCGCAAGCGTCCAGCCAACTCTGGACGGTACCGTTCCGGCGACGACCGAGCGCCGTGCGAAGTCATGGAAGGCTTTCTCCATCGGGTCGAACGGTTCGGGCGCGCTGGCTAGGAGGCCGTAAAAAGCTAGAGCCTGCGCGTCCTCAGGCAAGGTCGCGTTCGGGGCTTCATGCCAGGAAAACGTGTCGCCGCTCCTTGGCCGCAGCTCGGCGATCGACATTCGGTTCTCAGTCAGGGTGCCGGTCTTGTCGGTGCATAGCACCGTCGCTGAGCCTAAGGTCTCGATGGCCGCGGCGCGGCGCGTCAGCACGCGGGCGCGCGAAATCCGCCAAGCGCCCATGGCCATGAACACGGTCAGCACCACCGGGAACTCTTCGGGCAGCATGGCCATGCCGATGGTGATGGCGGCGAGCACGGCCTCGAGCCAGCCGCCTCGCAGCATTCCGTAGAGCACCAGGGCGATAAAGCTGACCAGCCCGCCGCCGACGGCCGAGAGGCGCACGAGGCGGGCGGTCTGAGCGCGCAGACGCGGCGGTTCCGTCTCCAGGTCGTGGAGCGACTGACCGATCTTGCCGATCTCGCTCCTCGGCCCGGTGGCGAAGACTTCGGCGAGACCGCTGCCACGCACGATCAGCGAGCCAGAATAAACATAAGGAAGATTATCACCTCCGGGCCTGACGCCCGACAACCGCTTGCTTGTTGGCAAGGCCTTGCGCACCGGCACGGATTCACCCGTCAGCAGCGACTCATCGGCTTGCAGGTCCCGGCATTGCAGCAACGTGGCGTCGGCCGGAACGCGGTCGCCCTCGGCCAGGATGACGATGTCGCCGCGCGC